>Ga0207675_100000782_pt1 | contig 31790 bp, 31 predicted proteins | sample KBSSwiS42_FD_184305 | JGI IMG/M metagenome (GOLD analysis project Ga0207675, IMG submission 184305) | Switchgrass rhizosphere microbial communities from Kellogg Biological Station, Michigan, USA - KBS Switchgrass S4-2 (SPAdes) (version 2) | ecosystem: Host-associated > Plants > Roots >...
CGCCTGTGGTCCAGCCCCGTGACCGCCGACATCCCGGTCGCGATCCTCAGCGCGGATGCCCGGCCGGCGCTGATCGAACGGCTCCTCGCCGAGGGGGTCCGCGGGTTCCTGACCAAGCCCCTGGACGTCAAGGAGCTCCTGGGCCTGGTCGACGGCATCGCGGCCGAGCGCGCGCAGGCCGCGACCGGCTGACCAGCGCACGCCCGCCTCAGTCGACCCGGTCGAACGGCCAGCGCATGATCCCAGCACGCGAGGGTCGCCGCATGGGGATTTCCCCGTCCCGGGACGGAGGAGGCCGTGGTCGCAGGCCCCGCGCCTGGGCAGTTCCCGTAGGGTTGGCGGCGATGTTCCTCGTCGCCCTGGTCGCGCTGAGCGCACTGGCCGTGCCGCTGGCCGGCGGGCGGCTGGGCGCCCTGGTCGAGCTCCACCTCCGCCGCGTGTGGGCGATCTACGCCGCTCTCGGCCTGGCCGTCCTCGGGGTCGGCCTGCCCGGCCTGCCCGACGGGCTGCGCTCGCTGCTGCTGGTGGCCGCCTACCCGGTCGGGGCGGTGTTCCTGCTCGCCAACCGGCGGGTCCCGGGGATGGCCCTGGTCGCCCTCGGCGCCGCCCTCAACCTGCTGGCCATCACGGCCAACGGCGGGGTCATGCCGGCCTCGGCCGACGCCCTGGCCGCGGCCGGGCTGCCGGCCGCCGACCCCGGGTTCGAGAGCTCGGCCGGGCTGGCCGACCCGCGGCTGGCCTTCCTTGGGGACGTCTTCGCCATCCCGGCCTCCTGGCCGCTCAGCAACGTCTTCAGCGTCGGCGACGTCTGCATCGGGGCCGGCCTTGCCTGGGGGCTGCACCGGGTCTGCGGGTCGCGGCTGGTCCCGCGCTGGACGGGTAATGCGGGTGCGGCACCGCCCGGCCAGCTCTAGATTGCCGCCATGAGCGGCGACTGGCGAACCCACATCCGCTGGGTGGTGGCCCATCCCACCGAGCCCAAGGTGCTGCTGGCCCGTCGTGACGGGACCCAGCGCCTGCCCGAGGTCGAGCGCCCCGGCCCGGTCTGGACGGGCGACCCGGGCCAGCTCCTGCCCGGCCTGCGCGACCTGCTCGGCACCGACGCCGTCCTGCTGCGCTGCCTCGAGGAGCACGAGGACGCCGCCGCCCGGGCCCAGCGGGCGACCCTGCTGGCCGTCCCCCGGGCCCTGCCCGCCCTTGCCGAGGGCCTGGCCTGGGCCGGCCGGGCCGAGCTGACCGGCGCCGACCCGGCCGCCGCCCGGGTGGTCGAGGAGCTGGAGGACGGGAGCGCCGGCCTGCCCGGGCGGCCCTGGGCGGCCCGCGGCTGGTTCGCCGGGGCCGAGCGCTGGCTGGAGGACGCCATGGCGGCCATCGGCCGGCCCGTCACCGGACCGGTGGAGCAGGTCCGGGTCTGGGAGCTGTCGTGCGTCCTGCGGGCCCCGACGGCCGCCGGCGACGTCTGGTTCAAGGCGAACGCGGCCTCGCCCCTGCTCGTCAACGAGGCCGTGGTGCTGGGCGAGCTGGCCGGGCTGTTCACAGCACACGTGCCGGCCCCGCTGGCTGTCGACCCGGAACGGGGCTGGATGGTGCTGGACGACTTCGGCGAGGAGGTCGGCTGGGCGGTCCCCCTTGAGGTGGTCGAGGAGGTGGCCCGGGCCTTCGCCCGGATGCAGGTCCAGGCCACCGGCCACGTCGACCGGCTGCTCGCCGCCGGCTGCCTCGACCGGGGCCTCGACCGGCTCGCCGCCCAGGCCCGGGCCTGGCTGCCGGCCGTCGAGGCCACCGCCGAGCTGGCCTGCACCGACCAGGCGACCTGGCTCACCGAGGACGAGACGGCCGCCGTGCGGGCCGCCCTGCCCCAGGTGCTGGCCTGCTGCGCCGAGCTGGCCGGCCACGCCGTCCCACCCTCGATCGTCCACGGCGACCTGCACCTGGCCAATGTGGCCAGGGGCCCGGCGGGCTGGCTGTTCTTCGACTGGACCGACGCCTGCGTCGCCCACCCGTTCCTCGACCTGGCGACCATCCGGCGCGGCACCGCCTTCGCCGACGGGGAGGGCGACGACGAGCTGCGGGAGCTGCTGCGGGCCGTCTACCGCTCGGCGTGGGCGTCCTTCGAGCCGCCCGAGCGCCTGGACCGGGCCCTCCGGCTGGCGGCCCCGCTCGGCGCCCTGCACCAGGCGGTCAGCTACCGGTCGATCGTCGCCCAGCTGGAGCCGCCGATCGACGCCCACATGGCCCAGTCGACCGCCTGGTGGCTGCGCCGGATGCTGAACGAGCTGGACGACCCAAAGCTAGGTATCGCCGGGCCCTGACTCAGGCAGCCGCTGCTCATCCCCTCGCCCGCCCCGCCCTCCACCGTGACCGACGGCACCAGGGCCCTGTGCCGCGCGGCACAGCCGGGTCGCCACCGCCGCCGCAGACTCAACGCGGAGGTACCGCTGAACTGTGGGGGAGAAGGTGCGGGAGATGGAATGGGAAGCGACGGGGACCGTCCTGCCGGAGCTGATCGCGTGTCCCGAGCCGGGCTGCGGGGTGCCGGCCGGGGTGGTGGACAGGTTCGTGCTGGCCTCGACCAGTGGGCCGGTCGAGCACGCGAAGACCTGGTGCCTGGACGGCCACGGGTTCACGCAGCGGGTGGACGCGCTCACCGGCTGGCCGATGGTGCGGATGCCGAAGCCGGCCGGGACCGGCGGCTGACCCGGGGGGGTCCGGGGGACCGCCGGGGTGGTCCCCCGGTGGATCGGGCCAACGCGCTGGTCGAGCGGGTCCGCCGAGGGGTTGTCGGCGACGGCCAGGAGCTGGCCGGGCCGTTCGGGCCGCGGCGCATCACCTACGCCGACTGGACCGCGTCGGGCCGGGCCCTCGGCTTCGTCGAGGACGCCATCCGCGACCAGGTCCTGCCCTGGTACGCCAACACCCACACCGAGAGCTCGGGCACCGGCCGCCACACCACCCGGCTGCGCGAGCAGGCCCGCCAGGTGATCCACCAGGCGGTCGGCGGCACCGACCAGGACCTGGTGATCTTCTGCGGGTCGGGGGCGACGGCGGCGGTGGCCAAGCTGGTCGGCCTGCTGGAGCTCGGGGTGCGGGCGGCCGGGCCCGGCCCGCGGCCGCTGGTACTGGTCGGGCCGTTCGAGCACCACTCCAACCTCCTGCCCTGGCGCGAGTCGGCCGCCGAGGTGGTGGCCGTCGGCGAGGACGCCAACGGCCAGCTCGACCTGGCCGAGCTCGAGGCCCAGCTGGCCCGCCACGCCGGGCGGCCCCTGGTGGTCGGGAGCTTCTCGGCCGCCTCCAACGTCACCGGCATCCTCACCGACGCCGACCGGGTCGCGGCCCTGCTCCACCGCCACGGCGCGCTGTCGGTCTGGGACTACTCGGCCGCCGCGCCCTACGTGCCGATCCGGATGGCCGAGAGCCGCCCCGGGGCCGGCGACCACAAGGACGCCGTCTTCTTCTCGCCCCACAAGCTCATCGGCGGCCCCCAGACGCCCGGGGTCCTGGTCGTCCGCAGAGGGCTGGCCCGCAACCGGGTCCCGACCGTGCCCGGGGGCGGCACCGTCGCCTTTGTCGACCCGGTCGGCCACCGCTACCTGGACGACCCGGTGGGCCGGGAGGAGGGCGGCACCCCGGGGATCGTCGAGTCGATCCGGGCCGGGCTGGTCTTCCAGCTCAAGCAGGCCGTCGGGACCGACCTGATCCAGGCCCGCGAGCAGCGGTTCCTGCGCAGGGCCCTGGACCGCTGGCGCGGCAACCCGAACCTGGAGCTGCTCGGCAACCTGGAGGTCCCACGGCTGCCGATCGTCTCCTTCCGCATCCGGCACGGCGACCGCTACCTGCACCACGAGCTGGTGGTGGCGCTGCTGAACGACCTGTTCGGCATCCAGGCCAGGGGCGGCTGCTCGTGTGCCGGGCCGTACGGGCACCGGCTGCTCGGCATCGGCCCCGACCGGTCGCGGGACCTGAGCGAGCAGGCCGGCCGGGGCTACTTCGGCATCAAGCCCGGCTGGGTCCGGCTCAGCTTCAACTACTTCATCAGCGACACCGTCGCCGACTTCCTGGTCGAGGCGGTCGACCTGCTGGGCCGGCACGGGCACCGGTTCCTCGGCGACTACGCCTTCAACCCGCGCACCGGCCACTGGCGCCACCACCAGGCGCCCCCCGACCAGCTCCCGTCGCTGGCCGGCCTGCTCGACGGCCAGCCCGGCCCGGGACCGGGGCCCGGCGAGGACGCCCTGGCCGGCTACCTCGACACGGCCCGGGAGCTGCTGGCCACCGCTCCCGTGGCCAGCCCCGCCGCCGGCCCCGGGCCGGGCTGGCTCCCGCCCGAGCTGGAGCGGCTGCGCGACTTCTCCCTGCCACCACTGCCGGCCTAGCCCCGGTCGAGGCAGTCGGCCGCCTCCCGCTCGGCCCGGGCCGACCGGCGCCGCAGCCAGGCCACGGCCAGCCCGGCGGCCACGGCCAGGCCGAGGGCGATGCCGGCCCGGCCGGTGAGCAACTGGACGTGGCGCCAGCCGGCCCCGGCGGCATAGCCGGCCAGGACGTGAGCCGCCGCCCAGAGGATGGCCGCCCCTCCGGTCCAGAGGGCGAAGGTCCGGTAGCGCAGCCCGAGCATGCCGGCCAGCCCGGGAAGCACCACCCGGGCCCCGGCGGTGCAGCGGCCGACCACCAGGGCCCGGCCGCCGCCAGCCAGCAGCAGCGACTCGACCCGGTGGAGCCGAGCCGGCCCGACCCGGCGGCCGAGCCGGGAGGCGAGCAGGCGGGGACCCCAGCGCCGCCCGATCCAGTAGCCGGCCGAGTCGCCGGCCAGCGCGCCGGCAGTGCCGACGGCCAGGGCGGCGGCCAGCGGGACGCGGCCCTGGGAGGCCAGCACGCCCCCGAGCAGCAGGGCCAGCTCCCCGGGCAGGACCAGGCCCAGGAAGGCCGGGGCCTCGAGGGCCGGGAGGGTGAACAGGAACGCCAGGGCGGCCCAGCCGGACAGCGACAGCAGGCCTTCCGCGAGCTGTCCCATGGTCCCTCCCGCCGTCGGTGCGTCCTGGGAAGGTTCGCCGACCGGCGCGGCGGTGGCATCGGGGTCGACCCTGGACCTGTCCCTGGAATCCGGCCCGGCGCCTCAGGGACATCCCCGGGGCCGGGATCAGCCGGCGGTGGCCAGCAGCCAGATGAAGGCGAAGTGGCAGACCCCGGCGGCGACCGTGAAGGCGTGCCACACCTCGTGGTAGCCGAACACCTGCGGGCTGGGGTCGGGGCGCTGGCGGATGAGCACCACCACCCCGAGGGTGTAGAAGAGCCCGCCGGCCATGGCCAGGGCGACCTTTCCGAGGCCGAGGGTGGCAACCAGCTCGGGCAGGAGCAGGACCGAGATCCAGCCGAGGCCCAGGTACAGGATCATCCGGGTCAGGCCGACGACCGGGTTGGCCGTCCGCAGCAGCACCAGGACGATCCCGGCGGCGGCCACCGTCCAGACCAGGGCCAGGAAGGCCACCCGCCAGCCGGGCCGCAGCGCCAGCAGGATCACCGGCGTGTAGCTGCCCGCGATCAGCACGTAGATCATCGCCCGGTCCAGCCGGTCCATCCGCAGCCAGGCCCTGGCCGACCACTTGCGCCGGTGCAGGGCGGTGCTGCTCCCGAACATGGCGACCAGGCTGACCACGTACACCAGCGCGGCCAGCCGGGCCCGGCCCGAGCCGGCGGCCAGCAGCAGCGCCGCCCCGGCGGGGATCGAGGCCAGGAACGCGAACTGGTGAAGCCGGCCCCGCAGGCGGGGGGTCACCGGTCGCGGATGTGGGACGGGATGGTCACTCATTCTCGTCATTGCACGACGACCGGCGGCCGTCCACCACCCCCCATCCGCCGTATCCCTCTGGGAGATTCAGCGACGCCCCGGCCCTGCCCGGGGGAGCGTTCAGAGCCGGGGCGCCAGCCTAAAGATACCCAAGGGCGGTCCACTCGATACCCGCTCAGCGGACGGTGATCGTGCCGCGCATCCCTAGGGTGGCGTGACTGGGGATTCGGCAGTAATAGGAGTAGGTGCCGGGCCGGGCCTCGAAGGCGGCCGAGCGCAGTTGCCCCACCGGGGCGGTGACGTCGACGCCGAGGGCGTCGATGGTGAAGGTGTGCCAGAACAGGTCGCGGTTGCGGACCGCCACCCGCACCTCGCCCGAGCTGGCCCGTAGTGCGTCGGGGACGAAGGTCACGTTGACCGTCTCGACCTCGAGCGCCCCCGCCGCCGCGACCTGGGGCGCGGCGTCGGTCATCGCCCAGACCAGCCCCAGGCTGGCGAAGATGAACACCACCGCCAGCACCCCGGTGGGCGCGGCCGCGCCCCGCCCGGCCGCCGGGTCGCCCAGGTGGACCAGCCCGGCCACCGCGCCCAGGAAGCCGGCCAGCGAGAAGGCGACCAGCGCCCCCGGGACCAGCAGGTCGACCGGCCCGATCCGGTAGGTGGCGTTGCCGTTGGCCGCGGGGAACATCCAGAACGCGATGTTCACGAACAGTGCCGCCAGCACCAGCAGGCCGAGCAGGCCGGTGCCGACCCGCAGCAGGCCGATCCCCACCAGCATGACCACGGCGCCGACCAGCGCCTCCCGATCGCCCCTGGTCACGCCGTAGCCGAACAGCACCACCGCGTTGGCCAGGGCGGCCACCACGGTCAGCCGCCGCCACCCCACCAGGCCCGAGCCGATGCGCGGTGCCGTCCTCATTCGCCTCCCTCCGCGGACAGGGAGGTAAGGCTAGCGTCGCTCGGTGCGCAGGCGCGAGGAGAGGGGGCCACGGCCGATGCCGTGGGCGAGGTCCGATCCCTGGCGGAGCCACTTGCCCGACCCGGGCCGGCGCTCCTCTGCCCGCTTGGCGAGCTGGTCGAGGCCCCAGCCGACCAGCGGCAGCGCCACCATGATGAGCCCCAGCTGGGCCAGACGTTTCCTGATACGCATCCTCTACCTCGCCTGGAGACGTTGACGGCGGTTCCTGCCGCCTGGGTGACCGCCGGGGCGGCCGCCCAAACCCGGTCAGGCAACGGTAGCAGCGCTTGACCGGGCAGGTTGGGGGACCGGACACTGAGGCGAGCGTCCCTATGGGGGAGGGGTGCATGGCGGCTGACGACCTCGGCGACCACGGGCGGTTCAACGACCCGTCGTTGCTGGTGATGTCGAGCCTGGCCGACGGGCCCAAGCACGGCTACGCCATGACCAAGGACATCCAGCGGTTCGCGGGGGTGCTCCTCGGTCCGGGCACGCTGTACGGCGCGCTGGCCCGGCTCCAGCACCAGGGGTTGATCGAGGCCCTGCCGGCCGACGACCGCCGCCGCCCCTACCGGCTCTCCGACCAGGGGGCCAAGCTGCTGGCGGCCCGGCTGGAGAGCCTCCAGCGGGTGGCAACGACCGGCCTTCGCCGCCTGGCCGGGGAGTAGCCGGCGGCCGCGTCAGGGCCCGGTGGCCGTCGTGGTCGTCCCCGCGCCGGTCGTGGTGGTGCTGCCCCCGCCGCCGCCGCCTCCGCCGCCGCCCCCCCCGCCACCGCCGCCGGTCCCGCCGCCGCCGCAGCCGCGCGGGTCGGCCACGCAGTTGCCCGTGTCGGTGAGCGTCATCCCCACGTTCCCCGACAGCACCATGACCCCACCGACCAGCAGCAATGCCAGAATGGCGACCATCACCGCGTAGGCGACCGCGGTGGCCCCCCGCTCCCCTCCGGCTCTGTCCACGCGAGGATTGTGCACCACCGCCACCGGCAACGACAGCGTTACGAGGAGCGGCAGAGGGGGTCGGGGAGCCGCCTTGCCTTGGTTCTCGGGGGCTGGGTGTCGTCGCCCCGGTCGCGGCCGGGCGCCCCGGCGTCCTCGCCGCCCTCGCGGCTGCGGGCCATCGGCAGCCGGACGGTGAAGGTCGAGCCCCGCCGGGGGGCGCTGGTCGTCTCGATCTCGCCGCCCATTGCCCTGGTCAGCTCGCGGGCGATGTAGAGGCCGAGGCCGGTGCCTCCGGTGGTCATGGTCATCGGGTCCTCGACCCGGTGGAATTTCTCGAACACCCGGTCCAGCTCCTCCCGGGGGATGCCTCGGCCGCGGTCGGCGACCGCCGCCAGCGCCCAGCCGTTGTCACGCCACACCCGCAGCCGCACCTCCTGGTCGGTCGGTGAGTACTTGTGGGCGTTGGAGATCAGGTTGGCCAGCACCTGGACCAGCCGCAGGGGGTCGGCGTCGACCTCCAGCGGCCCCGCCGGCAGCTCCAGCTCCAGCCGGCTTTCGGGGCCGCGCAGCCAGTCGGCGGTCGCCCGGCGGGCCGCCTCGGCCAGGTCGGTGCACTCGCGTCGCATGTCGACCGCGACCGAGCCGCCCGGCTCCGAGGAGATCCGCGACGCCAGCAGGAGGTCTTCGACCAGCCGGGCGAGGTGGTCGGCCCGCTCGGCCACGATCCGCAGCATGTCCTGGCGCTTGTCCTCCGACAGGTTGGGCCCGCGGGCCTGGAGGATCTCCACGTAGCCCTTGATCGGCGTGATCGGGGTGCGCAGCTCGTGGGAGACGGTGGCCACGAAGTCGGTCTTGGCCCGCTCGGCCTGGCGGATGCGGGTGACGTCGTGGACGATCACCACGTCGGTGGTCCACTCCCCGCCCTCGTACAGCAGCGAGTGGTTGCAGCGCAGCCACCGCTCCAGGCCCTCGGAGGTGCGGATCTGCACCTCGGCCGAGGCCCGGGGGCGGGCTGGGGTGGCCGCGGCCAGCAGATCCTCCAGCCGGACCAGCTTGCCGTCGTGGTCGAGGCCGGCCAGCAGCTCGTTGTAGGGCAGGCCGACCGCGTCGTCGGACGCCACCCCACAGATCCGCTCCATGGCCTGGTTCCAGACCCGGACCCGGCCCTTGCCGTCCAGCAGCAGGATGCCGTCCGAGGAGAGCCCGAGGATCTGCTCCAGGGTCGACTTCTCCTCCTTGATCTGGGCGACCTGGGTGGCGTTGCCGAGGGTGACGGCCAGCCCCGAGGCCAGGGGGGAGAGCAGCTGGAGGTCCTGGCGGCCGAGCCGCATGCCCGCGCCCGCCTCGGCGTGGCGGTCGTGGCGCAGGTTGCCGAGCACGATCACGCCCAGGTGGCGGCCCTGGGCGACCAGGGGCGCGACCAGCAGCTCGCGCCAGCCCTCCGGGGCCTGGCCGGGCCGGCCGACGACCGGGCTGGTCCCCTCGCCGAGCAGGGCCAGGGCGGTCAGGTCGGCCGGGTCGGCCGGGCCGAAGCGGAAGCCGTCGGGGCCGTGGATGGCCCCGAACGGGCGGCCGGCCCCCTGGGCGAACAGCAGGTGTGCCTCCTCGGCCCCGAACAGCCGGGCCACCTTGGGCAGGACGTTGGGCAGCACCTCCTCCAGCACCAGCGAGGACGCGAAGGCCTGGCCGACCTCGTACAGGTGCTGGAACCGGTCGCGCTCCTGCATCTGCCGCTCGGCCGAGCGGTAGGCCAGCCACAGGGTCGCCGCCGGGAGCAGCACCGCCGGCAGGGCGACCGGCTCGCGCAGCCACAGGACGACCCCGATCAGCCCGACGGCCGAGTTGCCAAGGAAGATGAGGATGGACAGCTTGGACGACTCCTGGACCACGTCCCAGAGCGGCCGGTCCTCGATCACGGCCAGCAGCTGGCTGATGAGCAGCAGGTTGACCAGGGCGAAGATGGCGATGGCGACGGCCATGGCGGTCATCCCTCTGGCGCTCAGCAGCCCGGCGTCGCCCGCGACCAGGTGGTAGAGGCCGATCGCCGGGGCCAGGGCGGTGGCGTACATGCCGAGGTTGAAGACCGCCTTGACCGGCGCCCGGCGCTGCACCACCTGGGCGACCAGCAGCCCGGCCAGGGAGACGGCGATGGCCTGGCCGGCCGGGAGCAGGGCGATGTTGGCCACCACCATGCCCTCGTACAGGTTCAGCATCTCCAGCGCCCCCCGGTGGGGGAGGCGCAGGCCGGCGATCTCGGAGGCGGCCGTGAGCACCAGCAGGACGGCCAGCCTTGGCCACACCGACCTGTCCCAGTGGCCAGGGTCCAGCAGGACGACGGCGGCGCTGGCGGCAATGCCGGCGGTCGCCACCACCACGATGAACCACCGGAGCCGCGGCGGCAGCCCCCTCAAGGTCATCCCTCCCCTCGGCTCGTCGCCGCCCGGCCGGGCCGTCCAGCGCCCGGCCGGGCGTGCTCGTTCCTTTGTGCTCAGCTCCCGCGCGTCAGCGCCTCCGCCTGGCCCAGCTCCGCGCCGCCCAGCTCCGCGCGCCCGTCGTCGACGGCCAGCCGGCGGCCGCCCAGGCACCGGCCGTCCAGCGGCGTGAGGCCCAGCTCCTGGCCGTCCAGTCGACGGCCGCCCAGCTCCTGGCCGCCCAGCTCCGCGCCTCCCAGGCCAGCTCGGCCCAGCTCCGGGCAGCCCAGCTGCGCGCGGCCAGGTCGCCGGCGCCCCAGGCCAGCTCGGCCCAGCTGCGGGCGGCCCAGCTGCGGGCCAGCCAGTCGACCCCCCCGCCGGATCCCACCCCGTCGAGGGCGGCGGCCCGCAGGCCGCCCCAGGACCACTGCAGGGCGGCCCAGCCGGCCGGCTCGAGGCCGGCGGCCGCCCACCGCCTGGCCGCCCATGCCCTGGCCAGCCACTGCTGGGCCGCCCAGCTCTTGGACGCCCAGCTGGCCGCCGTCCAACCGCCGCTCAGCCAGGGGTGGGCCGTCCAGGCGTCGGTGTCGTCGGCGCCCGGCGTCGGCCCGGGCAGGCCGCCGGCCGGTGCCCAGCGGAGCCCGTCGGCGCCGCCGGCCCGCCAGTCGAGCCCGTCCAGCGGCTCGGGAGCATCCGGGGCCTCGGCCCGGCCGACCGTCCGCAGGGGGAACAGGTCGGCGTTGGCCGGCGGCACCGTGCCCGTGCCCAGCGCCGCCCCCAGGTCCAGGACCCCGGCCCCGGACCCGTTCATCGGTCCGACGGGGTCGGCCGTGCCGGTCAGGGCGGCCTTGATCCGGTCCGGCCCCCAGCCCGGGTGGGCGGCGGCCACCAGGGCCGCGGCCCCGGCCACCACCGCGGTCGACATCGAGGTCCCCGACCCGCGGAAGTAGTGGTCGCCCACCCGGGCCGACGGGTTGGCCAGGTCGATGGCCGAGCCGGGGGCGCGCAGGCCGACCAGGCCGACGCCCGGGGCCACCAGGTCCGGCTTGGCCCGGCCGGCGAAGTCGGTCCCGCGGCTGCTCCAGGCCGGCACCGCGCCGGCGGCGTCGACCGCCCCGACGGTGATCACATAGGGGTCGAGCCCGGGGGCCTCGACCCCCCCGCCCTCGTTGCCGGAGGCGGCGACCACCGTGATCCCGTCGGCCCAGAGCCGCTCGACCGCCTCGGTGAGGGGCGCGGTGGCCGGGTCGCCGGCCGGGGCGCCGAGCGAGATGTTGAGGATTCTGAGATTCCAGCGGTCGCGGGCCGCGTCGGCGAGCTGCAGTGCCGCCAGCACCTGGCCGAGGGTGGTCGCGCCGTCGGCCCCGGCCACTTTCAGGTCGACCAGGTCGGCCCCGGGCGCCACCCCGGCCGGCCCGCCGCCCTGGCCGCTGCCGGCGATCAGCCCGGCCATGAAGGTGCCGTGGCCGTAGGAGTCGGTGAAGCTCCACTCCCCGGACAGGTCGGCGCTGGCCACCACCCGGCCGGCCAGGTCGCCGCTGGCCGCGATCCCGGTGTCGAGCACCCCGACCCCGATACCCCGACCCGCCGGCTCGACGCCCGGGATCGCGGCCTCTGCGCGCGGGATCGCGGCCTCCAGGTACGAGGCCCCCCGGAGGGGGAGCGTAGCCGAACCGGACGTGGGGAGCGCCAGGTTGTCCACACTCCCGGCGGCCCTGACGTGTAGTGGATGGTCGGCGTCGGTCACGGCCCGGACGCCGGGGTGGGAGGACAGCTCCTCGGCCCGGTCTTCGGGGACCCGGGCGAGCAGGCCGCCGACGATCGGCAGGGCGGCCAGCGAGCGGCCGCCGGCGGCGGCCACGGCGGCGGCCAGGCCGTCACCCTGGACGAGGACGTCGGCGAAGGAGCGGGAAGTCGGGGAGGTGGACCGGGCGTCGGGCGAGGTTGGCAGCGGTGAGACCAGCAGCACAAGCGACGCGACAAGCAGGAATACACCCGTGACCAGGGCAGGCCGGCCTCTGCCGGCCGTGCGCACCCGGACGGGCTGCACGTGAGAAGACACTACCGAGCCCAGCTTTCTCGGTCAGGCGACCGTGTTGATGCGGGGTGGGCTAGTCGGAAGCGCTGATGGTCCTCATCACCATCGGCGCGAACGGCCGGCGGCTTTACCGAGGCCCCCTGACCTGGGCCCGCTTGCTACAATCCCGCCGCCCAGCCGAACGACCGACCGGGGGCCCAGGCTCGAGGCCCCGGACCCCGACAGGAGCGCAACGCAGCCCATGCACCTCGCCGTCGCCCGCCGCCTGCCCCGCCTCCTCCCGCTGGCCATCGCCGTCGCCCTCCTCGGGGCCGGGCTGGTCGTCGCCGCCGGGGACCCGGCCGCCGCCCAGGCCGCCCCGACCAAGGTCACCATCAAGGGGACGGCGGAGAACAAGTGGGACCCGCCCGACGCCACCGTGAAGCCCGGCGGGACGGTCACCTTCGAGGTCGCCGGTGGGGCCACCCACCCGGTGGTCTCCGGCGACGGGTCGAACCCGGCCGGCGACGGCCGCTTCGACGACTCCGGCTGCGGGCTGGCGCACATGACCAAGGTGGGCGACTCCTGCCAGGTCAAGTTCCCCAAGGCCGGCACCTATCCCTTCTTCTGCCAGGTCCACGTCAGCCTCGGCATGAAGGGCGTGATCACGGTCGGCGCCTCGGCCGGCGGCGCGACCACCACCACGGCCCCCGCCGCGGCCGGCGGCTCGGTGGTCGAGCCCCCGAGCGCGGCCGCCCCGCCGTCGTCGGGCCGCCCGGCCATCTACTGGGCCGGCTGGGGCCTGTTCGCCCTCGGCGCGCTGCTCGCCCTCGGCCTGATCGCGCTCTACGTGCGCTTCTGGCCCGGGTTCACCCGCCCCAAGTCCTGACCCGCCCCGCCTCCGAACCGGGCGCGCTGGCGTAGCCTGGGAGCTGCGCCCGCCTCGATCCTGGAGCAGCCGTGGTCTCGACCGCCCTTCCCACCGACGTCCCCGAGCTCGTCGACTGGCAGCTCGCCGCCCGCGTCGGCCGCCGGGTGGCCGGCGGGTCCGACCTGCCCGCCCGGGCCGCCTGGTCGCGCCAGTTCACCGAGCTCTCGACCATCGCCGACCGGGCTGTGGCCGAGTTCACCGGCCTCGGGGGGGAGCTGCCGCCGCCGGTCGCCGAGCCGCTCGACCGTGGCGAGTGGGTCGAGGCCAACCTGGCCACCCTCCGCCGGATCCTGCGCCCCCTGGCCGAGAAGGTGGCCGAGCGCAAGGCCTGGAAGGCCAGCGGCCCGGTGCCGACGGCCATGCGCACCAGCACCAGGGCGATCGCCGGAGCCCAGGCCGGCACCCTGCTCGGCTACGTCGGCCAGCGGGTGCTGGGCCAGTACGACCTGCCCCTGCCCGGCCCCGACCAGGGCGCGTCCCCCAACGGCGACGGGTCGCCCCTGTCCACCGGGGCACCCTCTTGGGGTTCCCCGGACCCCGCCGTCCCCGTCCGGGCCCACGGCGAGGGGACCGTCTGGTATGTGGTCCCCAACATCGTGGCCACCGAGCGGCGCCACCAGTTCCGCCAGGCCGACTTCCGCCTCTGGATCGCCCTCCACGAGACCGCCCACCGCCGCCAGTTCCGCGGGGTGCCCTGGCTGCCAGGCCACATCCAGGGGCTGCTGGACGAGTACCTGGGGTCGGTCGAGGTCGACGACGAGGCCATCCGGCGCCTCACCGACCGGCTCCAGGGCCTTGCCCGGCGGATGATCGCCGGCGAGAAGATCGAGCTGCTGGACCTGCTGGTCACCCCGGAGCAGAAGACCATCGTCGACCGGATCCAGTCGACCATGACCGTGCTCGAGGGCCACGGCGAGTTCGTCATGGACCAGCTCGGGGACCGGCTGGTCCCCGGCCACCAGCACATGCACGACACCCTGCGGGCCCGCCGCAACGCCCAGGGCGCGGCCGAGCGGCTGGTCCAGCAGCTGCTCGGCTTCCGGCAGAAGCTCGACCAGTACGCCATGGGGGAGCGGTTCGTCCGACGACTGTTCGAGCGCGGCGGCATGGACGCCGTCAACCAGGTCTTCGCCGAGCCGGCCGCCCTCCCGACCATGGACGAGGTCCGCGACCCCGAACGCTACCTCGCCCGTTCCATGTAGCAGGGCGGTGGCGATGACCTGGGGACCGCGACCTCGCCCGTCCCGGCTCGGGGGACCGTGACCAGGGCCCCGGCCGAGCTGCGCCTGGTCGCCGACCGGGCCGCCAAGGCCCTGGCCGCGGCCGGGGTGCCGGCGGCCGGCGACGGGGTCGCGGTCGCCGTCTCCGGCGGCGCCGACTCCCTGGCCCTGCTCCACGCCCTGCGGGCCCTGGCCGGCCCGCGCGGCTGGCGGCTGGCGGTGGTCACCGTCGACCACGGGCTGCGGCCCGGCTCGGCGGCCGACGCCGCCTTCGTGGCCGACCATGCCAAGGCCCTCGACCTCCCGGCCCGGGTCCGCACCCTCGCCCCCGCCGACCTGAGCCAGCACCGCCAGGCCGGCCCCGAGGGCGCGGCCCGGGCGGCCAGGTACGGCGCCCTGTGGCCGGCCGCCGACGAGCTCGGCTGCCGCTGGCTGGCCACCGGCCACACCCTCGACGACCAGGCCGAGACGGTGCTGCTGCAGCTGCTGCGGGGGGCAGGCCCGGACGGCCTGGCCGGCATGGCCGTCCGCGGCGGCCGTCTGCTCCGGCCCCTGCTCGGCGTCCGCCGGGCCGAGACCCGGGCCTGCTGCACCGCCATCGGCCTGGAATGGCGCGAGGACCCGACCAACGCCGGCGACGGCCCCCTGCGCAACCGGGTCCGCCAACGGCTGCTCCCCCTGCTGGAGGAGCTGCGCCCGGGGGCGACCCGGGCCCTGGCCCGCACCGCCGCCCTGGCCGCCGACGAGCGCGACTGGCTCGACCAGCTGGTCGCCGACGCCCTGGCCGCCACACTGGCGGGGGGTGTGGACAGCCAGGCGCCCCCCGACCCGCCGTGGGCTACCCTCCCGGATGGGGCCCCGACAACTCAGGGTGCGGGTACCGCACGGCTCGATGCGGAGGCCCTGGCCGCGCTGCCGGTCGCCCTGGCCCGCCGGGTCGTCAGGGCGGCGGCCAGACAAGCCGGCGGGCCCGTCCCCGACGCCGCCGCCACCGACCGGATCCTCGGCCTCCCGGCGGATTGACGGAGCCGCTAGGCTTACTCCTCCCGAGCGGAACCCATCAGGAGCCAGGCGCCCGTGTACGAGGACGACATCGAGTCGGTGCTGCTCACCGAGGACCAGGTGCAGACCAAGGTCCGCGACCTGGCCGCCCAGATCTCCAAGGACTACGCCGGGCGCGACGTGCTGCTGGTCGGCGTGCTCAAGGGCGCCTTCATCCTCATGGCCGACCTGGCCAGGCACCTGACCGTGCCCCATGAGTTCGACTTCATGGCCGTGTCGTCCTACGGCTCGGCCACCCAGACCTCGGGCGTCGTCCGCATCCTCAAGGACCTCGACCGCGAGATCCAGGGCCGCGACGTGCTCATCATCGAGGACATCATCGACTCCGGCCTGACCCTCAACTACCTGCTCAAGAACCTGCGCAGCCGGCGCCCGGCCACGCTGGAGGTGTGCGCCCTGCTCTACAAGCCCGAGCAGCTCAAGGCCGACATCGAGGTGAAGTACGCCGGCTTCGACATCCCGAGCGTGTTCGTGGTCGGGTACGGGCTGGACTACGCCGAGCGTTACCGCAACCTGCCGTTCGTCGGCACGCTGAAGCCCGAGGTGTACCGCGGCCGGTGAGGCGCTGCTACGATGACGCTTCTGACCACGCATTTCACTTACCGCCCCTCCGACCCGGGCGTGGCCCGATTCCTGCGGCTTCACAAACGGCAAGGTCGTGCCACTATGGACCGGGGAGGAGCGACAGGATGAGCCAATGCCCAATCTGAATCGACTGTTCCGTGGACCAATGGCATATCTGCTATTGATCCTCGTACTGGTCTTCCTGTTCTTCCGCTTCTTCGCCGCCAGCCCTCAGGTCGAGCAGGCCCGCCTGTCCGACGTGGTCAAGAGCATCTCTGACGGCCGGGTCAAGGACATCGTCCTCAAGGACCAGGACCAGAAGATCACGGGCACCTACACCGACGGGCGCAAGTTCGAGGCCGCCTACACCGAGCTCCAGGGCAAGGACCTGTTCCAGCTGGCCAAGGACGAGGGCATCCCGGCCAAGGTCGACCCCCGCGGCCAGTCGGTGCTGGTCCAGATCCTCATCCAGCTGCTCCCCTTCGCCGTCCTCCTGCTCCTGTTCTTCTTCCTCATGCAGCAGATGCAGGGCGGCGGCAACCGGGTGATGAGCTTCGGCAAGTCCAAGGCCCGCCTGGTCACCAAGGACCAGCCCAAGATCACCTTCCAGGACGTGGCCGGGGTCGACGAGGCCGTGGAGGAGCTCCAGGAGATCAAGGAGTTCCTCGAGAACCCGGCCAAGTTCCAGGCCATGGGGGCCAAGATCCCCAAGGGCGTGCTCCTGTTCGGCCCCCCGGGGACGGGCAAGACCCTGCTCGCCCGGGCCGTGGCCGGCGAGGCCGGGGTGCCGTTCTTCTCCATCTCCGGCTCCGACTTCGTGGAGATGTTCGTCGGCGTCGGCGCCTCCCGCGTCCGCGACCTGTTCGAGCAGGCCAAGGCGAACGCCCCCGCGATCGTGTTCGTGGACGAGATCGACGCTGTCGGCCGCCAGCGCGGGGCCGGCCTGGGCGGCGGCCACGACGAGCGCGAGCAGACCCTGAACCAGCTGCTGGTCGAGATGGACGGCTTCGACGTGAAGTCGGGCGTGATCCTGATCGCGGCCACCAACCGGCCCGACATCCTCGACCCGGCCCTGCTCCGCCCGGGCCGCTTCGACCGCCAGATCACCGTCGACCGGCCCGACCTCAGGGGCCGCCTGGACATCCTCAAGGTCCACGCCCGCGGCAAGCCGCTCGCCCCCGGGATCGACCTCGAGGTCCTGGCCCGCCGTACCCCCGGCTTCACCGGCGCCGACCTGGCCAACGTGGTCAACGAGGCCGCCCTGCTGTCGGCCCGCCACGGCCGCAAGGAGATCGCCGACGACGAGCTGGAGGAGGCGATCGACCGGGTCATCGCCGGCCCGGAGCGCAAGACCCGCGTGATCTCCGACAAGGAGAAGCGCATGATCGCCTACCACGAGTCGGGCCATGCGATCGTCGGGCACGCCCTGCCCAACGCCGACCCGATCCACAAGGTGTCGGTGATCTCCCGCGGCCGCGCGCTGGGCTGGACCCTCAGCCTCCCGGTCGAGGACAAGTTCCTGGTCACCCGGAGCGAGATGATCGACGAGCTGGCCATGCTGCTGGGCGGCCGGGTGGCCGAGGAGCTGTGGTTCCTCGACCCGACCACCGGCGCCTCCAACGACATCGAGAAGGCCACCCAGGTGGCCCGCAAGATGGTCTGCGAGTACGGCATGAGCGACCGGCTCGGCTCCCTGGTGCTCGGCACCAAGCAGGAGAACGTGTTCCTGGGCCGCGACTTCGGTCACCAGCAGGACTACTCCGAGCAGGTTGCCTTCGAGATCGACAAGGAGATGCGCCGCCTCATCGACGAGGCCCACGCCGAGGCCGAGCAGATCCTGACCACCTACCGCGACGTCGCCGACGCCATGGTCGAGGCGCTGATGGAGAAGGAGACCATCGGCAAGCAGGAGCTGGCCGAGATCCTCGCCCCGGTGGTCAAGCGCCCGGCCCGCGGCATCATGGCCCCGCCGCCCGGCCATGTCCGCTCCAACGGCGGCCGTTCCCGGGACGAGGCCGGCATCGCCCGCGCACAGGACGGCTCGCCGTCCGACTGAGCGCCCTCCCCGGCGGCGGCTTTGACCATGACAAGGTCGAGCGCGGCGTCCGCCTGATCCTCGAGGGCATCGGTGAGGACCTGGACCGCGACGGCCTCCGCGACACCCCGTCCCGGGTCACCCGCATGTACGAGGAGATCACCTCGGGCCTGCGCGAGGACCCGACCCAGGTGCTGCAGGCGGTGTTCGAGGCCGGCCACGACGAGATGGTCATGGTCCGCGACATCCCCATGGCCTCGGTCTGCGAGCACCACCTGCTGCCGTTCATCGGCAAGGCCCATGTCGCCTACATCCCCAACGAGCAGGGCCAGATCACCGGGCTGTCGAAGCTGGCCCGGCTGGTCGACGGCCTGGCCAGGCAGCCCCAGGTCCAGGAGCGGCTGACCACCCAGATCGCCGACGCCATGGTGGAGCGCCTGGAACCACGGGGAACGCTGGTCGTGATCGAGGCCGAGCACCTCTGCATGAGCATGCGCGGAGTCCGCAAGCCCGGCGCCATCACCGTCACCTCAGCCGTCCGGGGCTCGTTCCGCGACTCCATGTCCACCCGCATGGAAGCCATGAACCTCCTTGGGGTCACCCGCCTCGGCTGACCCCCCAACCCCAAGGGGCGGCGGATCCCCAACCCGGCTCCTGAGGGCCCCATCCGGGGCGTAAGGGAGCTCCAACCCGGCTCCTGAGGGCCCCATCCGGGGCGTAAGGGAGCTCCAACCCGGCTCCTGAGGGCCCCCATCCGGGCGTAAGGGAACTCCAATCCGGCTCCTGAGGGCCCCCATCCGGGCGTAAGGGAACTCCAACCCCCGCTCCTGGGGCCCCTTACGGGAGGGTAACCGAGGTCAGGAGAAGGTGCGTCCGGCTGTCCACAGACCCCGTAAGATGACCGGGCCAACTCCCGGAGGTCGTCTTTTGTCCGTTACCCCGCTCGCCCCCCACGACCTGCGGGTCGGTGACCGGGTGCTGCCGACCGGGCAGCGTTGCCTGGTCATGGGGGTGGTGAACGTCACCCCGGACTCGTTCTCGGACGGCGGGCGGTTCCTCGACCCGGCCGCGGCCGTCGCCCACGGGCTCGCCCTGGCCGCCGAAGGGGCCGACCTGCTGGACATTGGTGGCGAGTCGACCCGGCCCGGCGCGGTCAGCGTGCCCGAGGCGGTCGAGCTCGACCGGGTCCTGCCGGTGATCGAGGAGCTGGCCCGGACGGCCGGGGTGCCGGTCTCGGTCGACACCCGCAAGGCGGCCGTGGCCGCGGCCGCCGTGGCCGCCGGGGCGGCCATGGTCAACGACGTCAGCGCCGGCCGCCACGACCCCGACCTGCTCGGCGTGGTCGCCGAGGCCAAGGTCCCGCTGGTGCTGATGCACATGCTCGGGACCCCGGCGACCATGCAGGACGACCCTCACTATGACGACGTGGTCGCCGAGGTCGAGACGTTCCTGGCCGAGCGCTGCCTGGCCGCCGAGTTCGCCGGGGTCGACCACGAGGCCCTGGTCATCGACCCCGGGATCGGGTTCGGCAAGCGTGACCAGGACAACTACGCCCTGCTCGACGGCCTGGCCCGGTTCACCCGGCTGGGCCACCCGGTGCTGGTCGGCACCAGCCGCAAGGCGTTCATCGGCCGGGCTCTTGACAGCCCGGCCGACGAGCGGGTCGAGGGCACGGCGGCCACGGTGGTGTGGGCGGTGGAGCGCGGGGCCCGGATCGTCCGCGTTCACGACGTCGCCCCCCTGGTCCAGTCCGTCCGCATGACCGAGGCGATGCTCCGCTGGGGAGCGACGTGAGCCCGGACGACGTCAAGGCCGTGGCCGAGGCCAACGAGGAGTTCTACGCCGCCTTCGAGGCCCTGGACATGGACCGGATGGAGGCCTGCTGGCTGCACGACGACGAGGTCCGCTGCATCCACCCGGGCTGGGACGTGATGAGCGGCTGGCCCAAGGTCAGCCGCTCCTGGGTGGCCATCTTCGCCAACTCGGCCTACATCCAGTTCTTCCTCACCGACGTCCGCGTCCACGTCGACGCCGACACCGCCTGGGTCACCTGCGCCGAGAACATCCTCTCGGGTGCCGGGGGCGGCCCGGACATGGAGGACGCCAAGGTGCTGGCCACCAACGTCTTCCGCCGTCACGGCGGGCGCTGGCGGATGGTCCTGCACCACGGTTCGCCGGTCCTGCGACCATGACAGGTGACCGCATCCTTCTCAGCGGGCTGCGCGTACGCGGCCACCACGGGGTGCTGCCGCATGAGGCCCAGCTCGGCCAGGTGTTCGTGGTCGACCTGGAGCTGGCCCTCGACCTGGCCGCGGCCGGGCGGAGCGACGACCTCGACCGGACGGTGGACTACGGTAGCCTGGCCGGTCGGGTGGCCGAGGTTGTCGGCGGCCGCCCCAGGAAGCTGCTGGAGGCGGTGGCCGAGGACGTCGCCCAGCTGGTCCTGGCCGACGAGCGGGTCCGCCAGGTCCGGGTCCGCGTGACCAAGCCGCAGGCGTCGCTGCCGGTCGACGCGTGCGTCGCCGTTGAGATCACCAGGGACCGCGAGATGGGGGAGGGACAGGCATGACACGGGCGCACGTGGGGCTCGGCTCCAACCTGGGCGACCGCATGGCCATCCTCGACACGGCCGTGCGGATCCTGGACGCCGACGAGCTGACCCACGTGATGGCCGTGTCCCGGGTGTACGAGACAGCGCCGGTCGGCGGGCCCGAGCAGGGCCCCTACCTCAACGCGGTGGCCGTGCTGGAGACCGACCGCAGCCCGCAGGAGCTGCTGGAGCTGCTGCTGGCCACCGAGGACGGCCTCGGCCGGACCCGGGAGGAGCGCTGGGGCCCGCGCACCGCCGACCTCGACCTGCTGCTGTACGACGGGCCGCCGGTCGACACGCCCGAGCTGACCGTGCCCCACCCCAGGGCCCGGGAGCGGGCGTTCGTGCTCGTGCCCCTGTGCGACGCCGACCCGTTCGCCACCTTCCCTGACGGCGAGCTGGCCGCGGCCGCCCTGGCCCGCCTCGGCCCGGTGTCCGGGGTCGTCCCCGTCGGGGAGCTGCAGCCGTGAAGCAGCGGGTCGGGTTCGAGCTGCTGCTGGGGCAGGTTCTGGACGCACTCCCGGCGGCCCCGGCAACGGTGGTCGACGCCGGCGGCGGGACCGGCCAGCTGGCCGTCGCCCTGGCCGGGCACGGCTACCGGGTCACGGTGGTCGACACCTCGGCGGCCATGCTGGCCACCTGCGCCCAGCGGGCGGCCGACGAGGGGGGAGGGGTGGCCGAGCGGGTGGCCACCGTCCAGGGCGACGCCGCCGACCTGCCCCGCCTGCTCGGCGAGGACAGCCTCGACGCCGTCGTCTGCCACGACCTCCTCACCCGGGTCGAGGACCAGGCGGCCCTGCTCGCCTCCCTGGCCGGCGTCCTGGCCGAGGGCGGCGTGCTCTCGCTCGGGTTCGCCAACCGCGACTGGCTGGCCCTGCGGGCCGGCCGCCGTGGCGACCACACCGGCGCCCTCCGGCTCGTCGAGGGCCGGGGGTCCGGGGGCCTCATACCCAGGCCCCCGGAGGGAGGGTCGGAGGCGGTGACGCTGACCGAGGCCGAGCAGCAGCTCGACAAGGCGGGCCTTGCGCTGGTGGCCGCCTACGGCGTCGGGGTGTTCGCCGAGGCCGGGGACGACGACCTGGACCCGGCCGAGCGGCAGCGGCTGGTCGAGCTGGAGCGGCTGGTGGCCGGGCGCGAGCCCTACCGGTCGAGCGCCCGGACCCTGCACCTGATTGCCCGGCGCAGGGTATTTCGTCCTGAGTTGCCCGGGGATAGTCTGTGACGTCTGGTACCGGGAGTTCTATGCCGCAATCGCAGAGCAGCAAGCTCTCGCCCGCCGCCGTGATCGGCCCGGGCCGCGTCGGCCTGGCCCTGGCCATCTTCCTCGACCGGATCGGGGTCGAGGTCACCGTCGGCGCCCGCTCCGAGCTCGGCCGCGAGCGGGCCGCGGCGGCCGGCCTGGCCATCGCCGACTCCACCGAGGCGACCAGGGGGGCCTCCCTGGTGCTGCTGACCGTCCCCGACGACGAGCTGCCCTCGCTGGTCACCGCCCTGGCCGCCGACGGCGCGTTCTCGGCCGAGCAGGTGGTGGTCCACACCGCCGGGGTCGACGGCCCCGGCCTGCTCGCCCCGGCGGCCGCCGTTGGCGCCCGGACCGCGGCCTGCCACCCGGTGCAGATCTTCAACGACGACCTCGAGGCCACCCTCGGCCGCCTGCCGGGCACGGTCTGGGGGGTCACCGGGGACCCGGCGGGCAGGGAGGTCGTGGCCGCGCTCGGCGGCCGGCCCATGGACGTGCCCGAGTCGGGCCGGGTCCGCTACCACGCCGCCCTGGTGCTGGCGGCCAACGGCTGCGCCGCCCTCTCGGCCACCGCCACCGACCAGCTGCGGGCAGGCGGCGTGATCGACCCGGCGGCCCTGCTCAGCGGGCTGATCCACGCCAGCGTGGACTCGGCCCTGTCCACCGGCCAGGCCGGGCTGTCGGGCCCGTGGGTGCGGGGCGACGGGCGCACCGTGGCCATGCACACCGAGGCCCTGGCCCGCAAGCAGAAGGTCATCAACGTGTACGTCGCCCTGGCCCGGCTGGTCGCCGACCGGGCGGCCGCCGCCGGCCGCCTCGACCCGGAGGCCAGGGCGCGCGTGGAGGCGGGCCTGCACGGCCACGTCGAGGGCGAGGACTCTCACGAGCGGCTGGAGATGCTCCGGAGGCTGGGACGGCGTGCGCGAGGTCGCGAGCAGCGCTGAGCTGCGCGCCGCCACCGACGCCGCCAGGGCCAGCGGCGCCGGGGTCGGCTTCGTGCCCACGATGGGCGCCCTCCACGCCGGCCACCGGGCCCTGCTGTCCAGGGCCCGGGCCGAGAACGACCTGGTGGTGGCCTCGGTGTTCGTCAACCCGCTCCAGTTCGGGCCGGCCGAGGACCTGGCCAGCTACCCCCGCGACCGCGAGGCCGACCTGGCCGTCCTTACCGCCGAAGGGACCGACCTGGCGTTCCTGCCGGCCGAGGGAGAGGTGTGGCCGGCCCCGCCGGAGGTCCGGCTCCAGGTCGGGGCCCTGGCCGACCGGCTGGAGGGGCTGGTCCGGCCCGGCCACCTGGACGGGGTGGCCACGGTGGTGGCCAAGCTGCTGCACCTGGTCGGGCCGTCCAGGGCCTACTTCGGCCAGAAGGACGCCCAGCAGCTCGCCGTGGTCCGGCGCATGGTCGAGGACCTGGCCTTCCCGAACGAGATCGTCGCCTGCCCGACCGTGCGGGAGCCGGACGGCCTGGCCGTCTCCTCGCGCAACGCCTACCTGTCGGCATCCGAGCGGGAGCGGGCCACCGCCCTGTACCGCGCCCTGTCCGCCGCCAGGGCCGCCTTCCAGGCCGGCCAGCGCGACCCGGCGGCCGTGGAGGCGGCCGCTCGCGACCTGCTGGAGGACGCCCCTGGGGTCGAGCCGGACTACGTGGCCCTGGTCGACCCGGCCACCTTCGAGCCGGCCAAACAGGCCGAGGCCGGCCAGGTCCTGGCCACCGCCGCCCGGGTCGGCCGCACCCGCCTGATCGACAATGTCATCCTGTGAGGGCCAGGAGGGCCGATTGAGCCGGGACCCGCACCGGGCCTGGACCGAGCAGTTAGGAACCCCATGCTGATCCCGCGCGGCCTGCTGGCCGACCCGGCCGGGTCCCGCCGGGAAGCCCGCCCAGGGCTCCCCGGGCCCTTCCCGGCGGCCGCGGAGGTCGACGTCCTCGTCGTCGGCTCCGGGGTGGCCGGGCTGTCGGCCGCCCTGGCCGTGCCGCCGGGCCGGACGGTGCTGCTGGCCACCAAGGACCGCCTCGGCCACTCGGCCACCCGCTACGCCCAGGGCGGGATCGCGGCCGTGCTCGACCTGGTCGACGACTCGGTCGCCGAGCACGTGGCCGACACCCTGGCCGCCGGGGCCGGGCTGTGTGACCCGGTGGCGGTGCGGACGCTGGTCGAGGAGGGCGGCCAGGCCATCGCCGACCTGCTCGCGCGAGGGGTCGGCTTCGACTCCGACCCCTCGGGCCCACGACAGCTGGCCCGGACCCGGGAGGGCGGGCACTCGCGCTCGCGGGTCGTCCACGCCGGGGGCGACGCCACCGGGGCCGAGCTGGAGCGGGCCCTGACCGAGGCGGTGCGGGCCACCCCGTCCGTCCGCAGCGTCGAGCACGCCTTCCTGGTCGACCTCGTCACCCACGACGGCCGGGTCACCGGGGCCCTGCTCTGGGCCGACGGCGGCCCCCACCTCGTCCGGGCCGGCGCGGTCGTCCTGGCCAGCGGCGGCGCCGGCCAGCTGTTCGCCGACACCACCAACCCGCCCCTGTCCACCGGCGACGGGATCGCGGCCGCCCTCCGCGCCGGAGCGGTCCTGGCCGACATGGAGTTCGTCCAGTTCCACCCGACCGCCCTGCACCTCGACGGCGATCCCAACCCACCGGGGGACCACCCCGGCGGTCCCCCGGACCCCGATCCACCGGGGGACCACCCCGGCGGTCCCCCGGACCCCCCCCGCCCCCTCATCTCCGAGGCCATGCGCGGCGAGGGCGCGGTGCTCCGCGACGGCGACGGGTCGCCGGTCATGGCCGGCGTCCACCCCCTCGGCGACCTGGCCCCCCGCGACGTCGTCACCCGGGCCGTCGCCGCCCGCATGGCCGCCACCGGAGCCAGGCACCTGTGGCTCGACGCCACCGGCATCCCCGCCGACCACCTGGAGCGCCGCTTCCCCACCATCCTGGCCCGCTGCCGCGCCGCCGGCATCGACCCCTCCCGCCAGCCGATCCCGGTCTCACCCGCCGCCCACTACCTGATGGGCGGCGTCCTCACCGACCTCGACGGCCGCACCAGCCTCCCCGGCCTGTACGCCGTCGGCGAAGCCGCCTGCACCGGCGTCCACGGCGCCAACCGGCTCGCCTCAAACTCTCTTCTCGAGGGTGTCGTCTTCGCCGCCCGCATCGGCCGCGTCCTCGCCGAACCCTCCGATCCGGGCGGGCTCTGGGTCGAGGGCGTATGGAGCGGAACAACCAGTAGCGCGGGTGTAGGGGCTCGGGTCGTCGGCCCTGCGGCCACCGGCCCCGCGGCCACCGGCCCCACGGCCACCGGACCTGCGGCCACCGGACCTGCGGCCGCGGGGGCTGTGGACAACCCCGGGCAGCCCGTTCCCGGGTTCGGCTACGCTCCCCCACCGGGGGACCCGCCGGCGGCGGGTCGCGGTGAGACATGGCCCGGAGGGTCGGCTGTGGTGAGGGCACGGCTGCGGCGGGTGATGACCGACCGGGTCGGGGTGGTGCGGTCGGGGGAGGGGCTGGCCGAGGCCATTGCCGAGCTGGAACGGCTCAACGTCGACCTGGGCGAACCGGGGCCTGAGGGGTTCGAGGCGGCCAACCTGGTCCAGCTGGGCCGGGCCGTGGCCGAGCTGGCGGCCCGGCGCGAGGAGTCGAGGGGCGGTCACTGGCGGTCCGACCACCCGGCGCCGGTCGAGGCCTGGCGGGTCCGCCAGACCCTGACCAGGTCGCCCGACGGTGGCCTGGACACCGGCCTCCTGGCCGTCCCGGCGGCGGAAGAGGCGCACCGGTGACCATCGCCCTGCACATCCGGCCGGCGGCGGAAATGGCGCGCCGGTGATCGTCGCTCGGCACATCCCGGCCCACGGCGGAGATGGCGCGCCGGTGACCGTCGTCCCGCACATCCGGCTCGCGACCCTGGAGGGGAGACGATGACTGTCGGGTTGCCCGCTGGGGCGTTGACGTTGGCTGTTCGGGTTGCGCTGGATGAGGACCTGGGGGCTGAGGGGGACCCGACGAGTCGGCTGCTGGGGGCTCGGGCGGAGGCGCTGCTGGTGGCCCGGGGGGCGGGGGTGGTGGCGGGGTTGCCGGCGGTCGACGTGGTGCTGGCTGAGGTGCGGGAGCGGCTGCGGCTGGGGCCGGCGGCGTTCCGGCCTGAGGTGGCTGACAGTGCGCCGGTGGTGGCGGGGGCGGTGCTGGGGCACTTTGCCGGGCCGGCCAGGGTGCTGCTGGCGGCGGAGCGGACCATGCTGAACTTCCTCGGGCACCTCTCGGGGGTGGCCACCCTGACGGCGGCCTTTGTCGAGGCGGTGGCCGGCACCGGCGCCGTGGTCCGCGACACCCGCAAGACCACGCCCGGGCTCCGCTACCTGGAGAAGTACGCCGTCCGCTGCGGCGGCGGGGCCAACCACCGCATGGGGCTGTACGACGCGCTGCTGGTCAAGGACAACCACATCCGGGCGGCGGGGACCCTGCGCCGGGCCGTCGAGGCGGCCCGGGCGGCCGGCCCCGGCCTGCCCCTGGAGGTCGAGGTCGAGACCCTCGACCAGGTCGCCGAGGCCCTCGACCTGGGCTGCGACCTGCTGCTGCTCGACAACATGGAGCTGGAGGCGATGGCCGAGGCGGTGAAGGTCTGCGGCAGGCGGGCCCGCACCGAGGCGTCGGGCGGCGTCACCCTGGAACGGGCCAGGGCGGTGGCCGAGACCGGGGTCGACTTCCTGGCCGTGGGGGCGCTCACCCACTCGGCGCCGTCGCTGGACATCGCCCTGGACTGGGAGGGCGGGGGGCCCGGGGGCCTCACGCCAAGGGCCCCGGAGGGAGGTTGACGGTGCTGCTCGCGGTGGACGTCGGCAACACCGAGATCACCATCGGGGTGTTCCAGGGCGGCGAGCTGGTCCAGCACTGGCGGGCCGCCACCGTCGCCGAGCGGACCGCCGACGAGCATGCCCTGCTGCTGGGCGGCTTCCTCGGCCAGGAGGGGCTGGGACTGGGGGACGCCACCGGGGTGGTGATCTCCTCGGTGGTGCCGCGGCTCACCCAGGCCCTGCGCGAGATGGTCCGGCGCTACTGCGAGGTGGAGCCGCTGGTCATCGAGCCGGGGATCCGCACCGGGCTGCCCATCCTCACCGACAACCCGCGCGAGGTCGGGGCCGACCGGGTGGTCAACGCGATCGCCGCCTACGCCGCCTTCGGGGGGCCGGTGGTGGTGGTCGACTTCGGCACGGCGACCACCTTCGACGCCGTCTCCGAGCGGGGCGAGCACCTGGGCGCGGCCATCGCCCCCGGCATCCAGATCTCCATGAACGCCCTGGTCGAGCGGACCGCCCAGCTGCGCCGGGTCGAGCTGGTGGCGCCCCGGTCGGTGATCGGCAAGAACACCGTCGAGAGCCTCCAGGCCGGTGCCATCTGGGGCTTCGCCGGGCAGGTCGACGGGATCGTCCGCCGCATGGTGGCCGAGCTGGGCGGCACCGCCACCGTGGTCGCCACCGGCGGGCTGGCCGGGGCGGTGCTGGAGGCCTGCGAGACCGTCCAGCGCCACGAGCCCTGGCTCACCCTCCACGGCCTGCGGATCATCTGGGACCGGAACCTCGACGGAGGGCCCGGGGGGCACAAGCCGGGCTCCCCGGAGCACCGCGATGGCTGAGCGGTTGCCGAGGCCGGACCGGGTGGAGGGGCGGGCACTGTCGCCGCGGTCCTTCCGGCCGTTCGGGATCGAGGCGGTCGTGCTCGGCCCGCCGACGACCCAGGAGGGGCTGGTCCGGCGTGAGGGCGTCGCCGTGTGGCGACGCATGGCCGAGCACGGGCCGGTGTTCGACCGGCTGGCCGCGACGGCCGCGGTCGACCCGGACGGCCTGCTGCCGGTCCGGGTGGTGGTGGCCGCCACCCCGGCCAGGGACCGGGCCATGCGTGTCCCGGCGATCGGCGACCGCGCCGCCCGGGTCGAGGCCGCCAGCGAGCCGCCGCCCTCGGCCGGCTGGCTCCTCCTGGTCGACGAAGGCCCCGGCGAGACCTGGCTGTACCTGCCCGAGGAGGACCACCCGGCCGCCGCCCTCGCCGCCTTCCTCGGCCGTCGCGGGCGCACCGACTTCGCCCGCGCCCGCCGGCGCTCCGGCGTCGGCAGCCTGGCCAGCCTCGGCCTCCTCATGGGCCTGTTCCTGGTGATCTACGGCAGCGCCCTCAACCTCGGCCCCCCCGGCCAGCTCGCCGGCGCCGCGATCATCGCGGCCGCGCTCGCCGCACTGTTGGCGGCGAGGCCGCGGTAGGGATGCCGAGCGTCCAACCCCGGCCCCTGGGGGATGGGGGGGCGGGGGCCGGGGTTGGACTCGGGGTCGCTCCACACGCCCTGGCGGGTACCGGGGCGGCCGGTCCGGGTAGCGACCCTGACGACCCGACGCCGAGGTGGAGGACAGAAGTCCTCGGCGTGGCGGCGACCCAGCTTCGGGTCCGCCTGCCTGGGGATGCGGTCGTCGTCATCGGCGCGGCTCCGGCGGGGGTAGGTGGTCCCGATCGCGAGGGTCCGCCTGGAGCCAGGACGAACACTGCGCTGGCCAGCTAACCGGGCGGTAACGGGGGCGCGCGGTTCGACACCCCGATGGCGGGTGATCACCCGGCCGATGCTGACCTTCTTCATCCTTGGCGACATCCTCGGCGCCGGCATCTACTCGCTCACCGGCGACGTCGCCGCCAACGTGGGCGGCGCCATCTGGGCCTCGTTCCTGGTCGCCTTCCTGCTCGCTCTCGTCACGGCCTTCGCCTACCTGGAACTGGTGACCAAGTACCCGAGGGCGGCCGGGGCCGCCCTCTACGTCCACCGGGCGTTCCACGTCACCATCCTCAGCTTCATGGTCACTATCGCCGTGATGGCCTCGGGGGTGACCTCGGCCTCGTTCGCCGCCACCCGGGTCGGCGGGGACTACTTCACCGGGCTGTTCGGGGTCGAGAACCCGGCCCATGAAGCTGATCGCGGTGGCCGTCATCGTGCTGGTCGCGGCCGTCAACTACCGAGGCGTTGGCGAGTCGATCAGGATCAACATCGCCATCACCGCCGTCGAGCTGTCCGGGCTGCTGTTCATCATCCTGGTCGGCGCCTGGGTGCTGGTCCAGGGCGACGGCAACCCCGGCCAGGCGTTCGAGTTCGAGGGCACCGGCTTCGGCGTCCTCACCGGCATCACCGCCGGCGCCGCCACCGCCTTCTACGCCTTCATCGGCTTCGAGGACTCGGTGAACATGGCCGAGGAGGTCCGCGACCCCATCCGGTCGTTCCCGCCGGCCCTGCTCACCGGCATCCTCGGGGCCAGGATCATCTACCTGCTGGTCGGCTTCACCGCGGCCATGACCGTGCCCCTTGACACCCTCACCGAGTCCAGCGGCCCGCTGCTGGAGGTCGTCAAGGAGGGCGCCCCCGGCCTCAACGCCGACACCGTGTTCTCGGCCGTGGCCATGATCGCCGTCTCCAACACCATGCTGATCAACATGCTGATGGCCTCGCGGCTGCTGTACGGCATGGCCAACCAGGGGGTCCTGCCGGCGCCGTTCGGCCTGGTGTCGCCCCGCAAGACGCCCTGGTTCGGGATCGCCTTCACCACCGGCCTGTCGATCCTGCTGATCCTCACCACCGACGACCTGGAGGGCCTGTCGGACACCACCGTGCTCCTGCTGACCTCGGTGTTCCTGCTCGTCAACATCGCCGTGCTGGTGCTGCGGCGCGACCGGGTGGGCCACCAGCACTTCACCGCCCCGAGGTTCCTGCCCTTCGTGGGCGCGGCCGTCGGCCTGGTGTTCCTGCTGCCCATCGACCGGACGGCCGAGATCTACCGTACGGCCGTCCTCCTGCTGCTGGGCGGCCTCGCCCTTTGGGCGGTCAACGTCCTCGTCACCCGGCGCACCGGCACCGTGGTCGCCGAGCAGGACCTGACCATCGGCCCCGAGGACGACGACCGGCCCTGAGCCGGACCGGTGCGCGGGCGGCCCTCGGGTAGCATGCGGGCTTGAAGGACGCACATCTCCCGAGGAGCCCCCGACCCGTGCCAGACGAGGAAGACCGCTCAGCGGTCGAGCAGGCGCGCCGGGTCAAGCTGGCCCGGCTGCGGGCGGCCGGGATCGAGACCTACCCGGTCGGCTTCCGGCGCACCCACACCCTCGAGGAGATCCGCCGGGTCTGGGACCACCAGCTGAAGGACGGCCAGGAGTCGGACGACGTCGTCCGGGTGGCCGGCCGGATCGTGCTCAAGCGCTCCATGGGCCGCCTCGCCTTCTGGACCGTGCGCCACGACGGCCACGAGCTCCAGGTGATGCTCACGGTGCAGGCGCTGGGGACCGAGCAGTTCGAGGTCGTGGTCGACCTGGACGTCGGCGACTGGGTCGGGGTCCAGGGCCCGGTCGTCAAGACCAGGCGGGGCGAGCTGTCGGTCAAGGCGACCGAGGTGTACCTGCTCGGCAAGGCCCTGCGGCCCCTGCCCGACAAGTGGAAGGGCCTGACCGACGTCGAGGTCCGCTCCCGCCAGCGCGAGCTCGACCTGGCCGTCAACCCGGCGGCCATGCAGGCCATGCGGGTGCGCTCCAGGGTGGTGCGGTCGCTGCGCGACTCGATGCTGGCCCGGGGCTTCCTCGAGGTCGAGACCCCGATCCTCAACCCGGTCCCCGGAGGCGCCCTGGCCCGGCCGTTCGTCACCCACCACAACGCGCTCGACACCGACCTCTATCTCAGGGTGGCCTCTGAGCTGTACCTGAAGCGGCTGCTGGTCGGCGGGGTGGACCGGGTGTTCGAGCTGGGGCGGGTGTTCCGCAACGAGGGCGTCGACGCCACCCACAACACCGAGTTCACCATGCTGGAGTCGAACTCTGCGTTCCAGGACTACCGGGACATGATGGAGCTGGCCCGCGAGGTCATCCAGGAGGCGGCCGACGCCGTGGGCGGGCGCCGGGTGACCTACCGGGGCCGCGAGATCGACCTGGACGGCGACTGGGACGAGGTCACCATGCTCGACGCCGTCCGGGAGGCCATCGGCCAGCCCGACCTGGCCTACGACTGGCCGCTGGACCGGGTCCGGGAGCTGTGCCACCAGCACGGGGTGGCCACCGAGCCCGGCTGGGCCACCGGCAAGCTGGTCCTGGAGCTGTACGAGAAGCACGCCGAGCAGCGGATCACCGGCCCGACCTTCGTGACCGACTACCCGGTCGAGGTCTCGCCCCTGGCCCACCCGCACCGCGACAACCCGTTCGTCACCGAGCGGTTCGAGCTGATCATCGGGGGGCGGGAGTACGCCAACTGCTTCTCGGAGCTGACCGACCCCGACGAGCAGCGGGCCCGCTTCGAGGAGCAGGCCATGGCCAAGGCGGGCGGGGACGAGGAGGCCATGGTGGTCGACGAGGCCTACCTGCGCGCGCTGGAGCTGGGCCTGCCACCCAACGCCGGCCTCGGCATCGGGGTCGACCGCCTGGTGATGCTGCTGGCCGACCTGTCCTCGATCCGCGAGGCCCTGCTGTTCCCGCAGCTCCGGCCGGAAGAGATGTAGGCGCCCGTCAAGTCCTCGCGGCGGGCGCCGATGAAGCGGAGACGAAATCGGGAACAGCACCCGGCTCCGAGGCGTTGTCGAAGTAGACAAAGAGCGTACCTGGACGTCCCGCAACTCCCGTACGAGGCGTCGGAGGGCCAGGTGTATAGTCGATTGGCGGCAAGGAACCGCTGCCGCCGTATCCCTGGGGGTTTGGCATGTTTGAGCGCTTCACCGACCGGGCTCGACGTGTCGTCGTGCTCGCGCAGGAGGAGGCTCGGCTCCTCAATCACAACTACATCGGCACCGAGCACATCCTGCTCGGGCTGATCCACGAGGGCGAGGGGGTCGCCGCCAAGGCGCTGGAGTCGCTCGGCATCTCGCTGGAGGCCGTCCGGGCTCAGGTCGAGGAGATCATCGGCCAGGGTCAGAGCGCGCCCACCGGGCACATCCCCTTCACCCCCCGAGCCAAGAAGGTCCTTGAGCTGTCGCTGCGTGAGGCGCTGCAGCTCGGCCACAACTACATCGGCACCGAGCACATCCTGCTCGGGCTGATCCGCGAGGGCGAGGG
>Ga0207675_100000783_pt1 | contig 31784 bp, 32 predicted proteins | sample KBSSwiS42_FD_184305 | JGI IMG/M metagenome (GOLD analysis project Ga0207675, IMG submission 184305) | Switchgrass rhizosphere microbial communities from Kellogg Biological Station, Michigan, USA - KBS Switchgrass S4-2 (SPAdes) (version 2) | ecosystem: Host-associated > Plants > Roots >...
ATTCCGGACAACGCTAGACCCCTACGTATCACCGCGGCTGCTGGCACGTAGTTGGCCGGGCCTTCTTCTGCAGGTACCGTCAATTTCGTCCCTGCTGAAAGCGGTTTACGACCCGAAGGCCTTCATCCCGCACGCGGCGTCGCTGCGTCAGGCTTTCGCCCATTGCGCAAGATTCCCTACTGCTGCCTCCCGTAGGAGTCTGGGCCGTGTCTCAGTCCCAGTGTGGCCGTTCACCCTCTCAGGCCGGCTACCCGTCGTCGCCTTGGTGGGCCGTTACCCCGCCAACAAGCTGATAGGCCGCGGGCCCATCCCCGACCGGAGACCCTTTCCAACCTCCACCATGCGGAGGAGGCTCGTATCCGGTATTAGACCCAGTTTCCCGGGCTTATCCCAGAGTCGGGGGTAGGTTGCCCACGTGTTACTCACCCGTTCGCCGCTAGGAACCACCCGGTGTTGCCACCAAGTGGTCCTCGCTCGACTTGCATGTATTAAGCACGCCGCCAGCGTTCATCCTGAGCCAGGATCAAACTCTCCGTCTGAGATCGTGAACTCCCGCCGAGCCCGGAGGCCCGTCGGGGGTGTTCTCGAGTGGAGCTCGGTGACCCTGGAGCCACCGAGTTTGACCATCCGTCCCGGACGTACCGGGGGGATGGGCGATACAGGGGACCAACCCTGCACCGCTCAAGGCTCATCCGTTATCCGGATGCGCCAAGGAACCGTTCCAAGGGGGCAAGCCCCCGAGGGACGGGGTTTTGGCACTGGCTTTTCACACACTGTTGAGTTTTCAAGGAACGTCGCCGGGATGCTCTTCGGCGACTCACCTGCGGTTCCCGCGTCCTGTCACCGCCGGAGCGGCGGGACGGTACCACGGGCCTGTCAAGATCGTCAAAGACTTCCCACCTGCCCGGTCAGCGTACTCTTGCTGGAGTACCACCTGCCACGTCGTCACCTTCACACAGAAGCGCCGCCCTGCGCCCCGACCTTCTGGGCGTCAGGACGGCCACCGAACAGCCGTCGGATCGAATCCTCTTGGCGCTCGGCGACCTCCTGTCTTCCGATGCCGACGCGACTGGCGCCGTTCCGGAGAGGTCCTCGGTCTCGAAGAACTTCCCTGCTTGCAGCTTGGAGAAGGTAGCACCGGGTTCGACAGCGTGTCAACTTGGCGCCATCCGCTGGACGCCAGTAATCACAACGGATCCAGCGGTCTCAGTCCCTCCAACGGCCGGCGGCCGGCTGGTATTCCCCGACCCGTCAGGACGCTGACGGTGCCTGGAGGCGGACCGGGGACCGGCGGCCGACGGTCAGCAGGCGCCCGTCCAGCTCCCCGGGGGTCCAGGTCTGCTCGATCGAGCCGACCGGCTGGCCGTCGAGCCGGATCGCGCCCTGGCTGACCAGCCGCCTGGCCTCTCCCCTGGAGACGACCAGGCCGGCGTCGGCCAGCAGGGCGATCACCCAGACCCGGCCGTCGCGGACGGCGGCCTCGGGGATCGGGAGGGGCGTGGCCGACCCGCTGTCGCCGCCGGCGCCGGCCCGCTGGCGGACCCCGGCGTCGAAGGCGGCCTCGGCGGCGGTGGCCGCCTCCGGCCCGTGGTAGAGGGTGACGACCTCGCGGGCCAGGCGACGCTTGACGTCACGGGCCCCGGCCCCGCCGGCGGCGGCCTTGTCGGCCAGCCGGTCGGCCTCGGCCGGGTCGAGGTCGGTGGTGAGCCGCAGGTACTCGCCCAGCACCTCGTCGGGGATGCGCATGAGCTTGCCGAACTGGGCCTCGGGGGGGTCGTCCAGGTAGATGCCGTTGTCGAGGCTCTTGGACATCTTCTGGACGCCGTCGGTCCCGCGCAGCAGGGGCATGGTCAGCACGATCTGGCCCGGCTGGCCGTGGGCGCGCTGGAGGTCGCGGCCGACGTGCAGGTTGAAGGTCTGGTCGGTGCCGCCGAGCTCGACGTCGGCTTCGATCGCCACCGAGTCCATGCCCTGCATCAGCGGGTAGAGGAACTCGACCAGTGAGATCGGCTGGCCGGCGCCGTAGCGGGTGCGGAAGTCGTCGCGCTCCAGCAGCTTGGCCACGGTCACGTTGGCGGCCAGCCGGGCCACGTCGGCGAAGGTCATGGGGGCCAGCCAGTCGGCGTTGTAGCGCACCTCGGCGGCGCTGACGTCGAGCACCTTGTCCACCTGCTCGAGGTAGGTGCGGGCGTGCTCGGCGACCTCGGCCTCGGTCTGCTGGCGGCGGGTCTGGCTGCGCCCGCTGGGGTCGCCGACCAGGCCGGTGAAGTTCCCGATGATCAGGACCACGGTGTGGCCGAAGCGCTGGAACTGGGCCAGCTTGCGCAGGACGACGGCGTGCCCGAGGGTCAGATGGGCCGAGGACGGGTCGATGCCGAGCTTGGCCCGCAGCGGCCGGCCCTCGGCGGTGGCCGCGGCCAGCCGCTCTCTGAGCCCGTCGTGAGGGTGGAGCTCGGCGACCCCCGAGGTGAGGACCCGCAGCTGCTCCTCGACGGACGCCCTGGGCGTGGACACGGCGACGGACCTCCACAGGAAGAAATCGGCTCGAAGACGAAACGCTAGCACGGGCGGGGATGTAGCCGGCCGCCGCGGATGCCGACGATCACCTTGCCATGTACCGCTCCACACCTCCCGCCCAAGGGGCCCGAGCCGCCACCGCCCGGGCCCGGGTCGGGGGTGCTCGGAGAAGGGTGGCCGGGGTGCTGCTCGTGGGGTGTGTGGTGCTTGCCGGGTGTGTGTCGGTGCGGCCGCTCGACCTGGTGCCGCTGGACCGGGTGGCGCAGACGTCGGTGGTGCTTGATGCGAACGGGCGGACGGTGGCGGCACTGCACGGGCCGGAGGATCGGACGGCGGTGCGGCTGGGCAAGGTGAGCCGGTGGATGCGGCTGGCGGTGGTGGATACCGAGGACGCGCGGTTCTGGCGCCATGGTGGGGTTGACTGGCTGGCTGTGGCCAGGGCGGCGGCGCGGGACCTGGAGCGGGATGACGCTGGTCCCCGAGGTCCTCGGCCAGCCGGAGGAGACCGCCCGCCACCTGCTCGACCAGGGCGGCCTGACGCCAGAGGTGCAGGCCGCCTGCGACACCGACGCGGCCGGCGCCGCCGCCGAGCCGGGCCGGGTGTGGCGCTCCGGCCCCGCCCCTGGCGCCCAGGCCCCGAGCGGTTCCCGGGTCCGCCTCTGGGTCAACCCCCAGGGGTGCCCGCCTCCCGCCACGACCACGACGAGGGCGACCCCGACCCCCACGAGCATCGCCGAGCGGTAGCGGAAGCACGGGCGGTGAGGCCCGACCTGTGCCTGCGGGCACACCCGGCGTCAGGCCTGGGCGACCACCCGGCCCCGCTTGAGCACCAGGGAGCGGGGCGGGTGGGCGACGACCGCCTCGCCGACCGTGGAGGCCGGGACCAGGGCGAGGTCGGCCCAGCAGCCGGGCTCCAGGCCGTGACCGTCGAGCCCGAGGACGCCCGCCCCGCCGGCCGTGGCCAGCTCGAGGGCGGCGGCCAGGTCCTGGTCGCGGCGGGCCCCGGCCCGCCAGGCCAGCAGGGCGGCCCGCCCGAGCAGGTCGCCGTCGCCCCACGGCGACCACAGGTCGCGGATCCCGTCGCAGCCGAGCCCGACGGGAACCCCGGCCGAGCGCAGCCTGGCCAGGGGCAGCGGCGGCCGGTTGCCGGGGGCGACGGTGGTCAGCGAGACGCGCTCGGCGGCGAGCCCCTCGACCAGCCGCTCCAGCCGCGCCTCGGGCACCTCGGCCAGGGCGAAGGCGTGGCTGATGGTCACCCTGCCGGCCAGGCCGAGGGCGCGGGTCCGCTCGATGATCAGGTCGATGGTGAACGCCCCCAGCTCGCCGCCGTCGTGCAGGTGGATGTCCAGGCCGCAGCCGTGCCGGCCGGCGATGGCGAAGACGGTGTCCAGGTGCTCGACCGGCCGGTGGTCGAAGCCCGCCGGGTCGAGGCCGCCGACCAGGTCGGCGCCGGCCCGGACGGCTGCCTCCAGCAGCTCGGCGGTGCCGGGACGGTGAAGCAGGCCGCTCTGGGGGAAGGCGACCAGCTCGACGTCGACCCGGCCGGCGAAGGCGTCGCGGGCCTCAAGGACCCCGTGCAGGCTGTCCAGGCCGGCGGCGGTGTCGACGTCGACGTGGCTGCGGATGTGGCTGGTCCCGGCGGCCACGTACGCGCCGAGGAGCGCGCCCGCCCGCTGGGCCACGGTGACGCCCTGGCGGCGGAGCTCGGCCCGGCCACGGTGCTCGTTGTCGATCAGGGCGGCCAGGCCGTCCCCGGCCGAGTGCGGCCGCCACGGCAGCCCCCAGAGGGTCTTGTCGAGGTGGGCGTGGGCGTCGACCAGCCCGGGCACGGCCAGGTGGCCCCGCCCGTCGACCACGGTCGCGCCCTCGGGGGCCGTCAGCCGCTCCCCCACCCGGGTGATCCGCCCGTCGGTGACCAGCAGGTCGCGCGCCGGGCCGCCGAGCGGCCGGACACCGGTCAGCAGGAGCGTGGTCACCTGGCTCGCCTGGGCGGGCGGCGGGCCGGGCCGGGGCGGCCCGGCGAGACGCTCGGGTGGCCGGTCGCCAGTGCCCGCCAGGGGCGGTCGGTGGCGCTGGTGACACCGACCCGGCCCGTCCAGGTGACCTGGTCGTCGGGGACCGGCCAGCCGGCCGTGAGCAGGACCGGACCGCTGGTCAGGGAGGCGCCGTTGGCCCAGCCGGCCAGGCCGAGGGCCTGGCAGAGGCGGGCCGGCCCCCGGGCCAGGTCGCGGGGGCGGCTGGCCGGGCGCCGGGCCGCCATCAGCTCGGTGCCGCAGACCGGCTCGCCGGCGCGCAGCAGCACCGCCTGGGCGACCCCCTCGGGGCCGCAGACGACGTTGGCGCACCAGTGCATCCCATAGGTGAAGTAGAGGTAGAGGTGGCCGGGAGGGCCGAACATGACCGCGTTGCGCGGGGTTGGGCCGCGGTGGGCGTGGCTGGCCGGGTCGAGCCCGGCGCCGTCGTAGGCCTCGACCTCGACCAGCCGGACGGCGCTGGTCCCCTCCGGGGCCCGGTGCACCAGCAGCCGCCCGAGCAGGTCGCGGGTCACCTCCAGCAGCGGCCGCAGGTAGAAGCCGGCGGGCACTGGCTCCAGGGCGCCGGGCGGGAGGGGGTCGAGCGCCTGGCTCATCGGCCCGCGCGGCCCTTGGCCAGGAACCGGCGCAGGTCCTTCATCGGAAGGGTGTTGAGGACCCGGTCGGGGGTGGTCCAGCCGCGGCCGGCGGTGGCGACGGCGAAGCGCATGTTGGCCAGGTGGCCGGGGCCGTGGCTGTCGGCGCCGAAGGCGAGCATGACCCCGAACTGGTGGGCGAGGCGGACCTGCTCGTCGCCCAGGTCGAGGCGGGAGGGGGAGCCGTTGACCTCGAGGGCGGTGCCGGTGCGGGCGGCCGCCCGGTACAGCGCCTCCAGGTCGACGTCGCCGGCGGCCCGGCTGCCGATACGGCGGCCGGTGGGGTGGCCGACGACGTTGACCGCGGGGTGCTCGCAGGCCGCCACCAGCCGGGCCGTGAGCAGCTCGCGGGGCTGGTCGAGGCGGTCGTGGACGCTGGCCACGAGCACGTCGAAGCTGTCGAGGAACTCGTCGTCGTAGTCGAGCGACCCGTCGCCGCCGATGTTCAGCTCGGCCCCGTGGAGCAGGACGATGTCGCCGAGGCGCTGCTCCAGGGCCCGGATGCGGTCGCGCTGGGCCAGCAGCTGGTCGCGGCTGGCCCCGCCGAGGCCGAGCTTCTCGCCGTGGTCGGTGATGGCCAGGAACCGGTAGCCGCGGGCCCGGGCCGCGTCCACCATGACCTCGAGGGGGGCGGTGCCGTCAGGCGACAGGTCGGTGTGGCAGTGGAAGTCGCCACCGACGTCGGCCAGGCTGACCAGCGCCGGGAGCTGGCCGCGGCGGGCGGCGTCGACCTCGCCGCGGTCCTCGCGCAGCACCGGCGGGATGAAGGCCATCCCCAGGCGGTCGTAGACGACCTCCTCGTCGGTGGCCACGACCAGCTCGCCGCCCCGCTCGAACAGGCCGTACTCGCTGAGCTTGAGGCCCGCCTTGACCGCCCGTTCGCGGATACGGACGTTGTGGGCGGCCGACCCGGTGAAGTACTGGAGGGCGGCCCCCCACACCTCGGGCTGGACCGTCCGGAGGTCGACCTGGAGCCCGTCGCGGGTCCGGACGGAGGCCTTGGTGTCGCCCAGGGCGGCGACCTCGGCCACCTGGGGCAGCTCGGTGAAGGCCCGGTTCACGCTGGCCGGGTCGGTGGCGGCGGCCAGCAGGTCGATGTCGTGGACGGCGGCCTTCATGCGCCGCAGCGACCCGGCGACCTCGACCCGCTCGACCCCGGCGACTCCTGCCAGCCGGTCGCGGAGGGTCTCGGCCACGGGCAGGGCGACGGCCAGGGGGATGCCGTCGCCGGGCTGGGCCATCCGCTCAAGGGCCCGGCGCAGGTTGGCCTCGGTGCGCTGGCCCATCCCGGGGAGGCCGGCCACCCGGCCGGCGGCGACCGCGCCGGCCAGCTCCTCGGGCGAGGACACCCCGAGCCGCTCGTGGACCAGGCGGGCCTTGGCCGGGCCAAGGCCGGGCACCCGGACCAGGGCCCGCAGGCCGGGCGGGACCTGCGCCCTGAGCTCCTCCAGCTTGGCCACCCGGCCGGTGTCCAGGTACTCGCGGACCTTGGCGGCGATCGCCTTGCCGACCCCGGGGATGGCGGCCAGCTCCCGCTCGGACAGGCTGGACAGGTCGGCGCCGTGGCCGGAGAGGGCGCGGGCCCCGCGGTCGTACGCCCGGACGCGGAAGCCGGTCTCGCCGGTGAGCTCCAGCAGCTCGGCCATCTCGGAGAACAGCCGGGCCAGCTCCTCGTTCCCCCAGGCCATGGTGCAGCCCTCCTCTCAGGCGGCCGGGCCCCGGGGCCCGGGGTCGCCACCGGCCTCGACGGGGCCGGCCAGCCCGGGGGCCAGCGGCAGGTCGGTGCGCTCGACCTGGCGGCCCGGCCGGCCCCACCAGCCGGCGGCCAGGGCGGCCCCGACCACCCCCCAGGTGATCATGACCCCGGCGGTGAGCAGCGAGGAGGCCAGCCCGAAGTCACGCACCCGGTCCAGCCGCAGGACCAGCAGGGGCCCGAGCGGCACGCCAAGGCCGACCGCGACCACGGCCAGCCGGCCGCCGCCCTTGGGGACGACCACGGCGGCCAGGACGGCCCCGACGCAGGGGGCGACCAGCAGCAGCCCGACCCGCAGGGCCAGCTCGACCGGCTGGAGGGCCAGGTCGGACTGGCGGCCGGCGACGGCGGCGGCCAGGGCGGTGGCCAGGGTGGAGGCGGCCAGCCCGGCCAGGCCGGCCGCGACCGCCCAGGGCCAGCCCCGGCGGGGGCCGGCGTCGTCGCCGGGCGGCTGGCTCACCCGCTGCCCGGGCCGGTCAGCTGGGGTCGGCGGAGCCGGTGAGCAGCCACGACAGCAGGGCCTTCTGGGTGTGGAGGCGGTTCTCGGCCTGGTCGAACACGGCCGAGTTGGGGCCGTCCATGACCTCGGCGGCGATCTCCTCGCCCCGGTGGGCGGGCAGGCAGTGGAGCACCATGACGTCGGGGGCGGCGGCCATCACGGTGTCGGTGGACAGCTGGTAGGGCTTGAAGATCAGCGCCCGCTCGCCGTGCTCCATCTCCTTGCCCATGGAGGCCCAGACGTCGGTGTAGAGCACGTCGGCGTCCTTGGCGGCGGTGGCCGGGTCGTGGGTCAGCTCAATGCTGCCGCCGGTGGCGGCCGCGATCTCGGTCGCCCGCCGGACCACCTGGGGGATGGGCTCGTAGCCGATCGGGGTGGCCATGGCGACGTGCATGCCCATCTTGGCCCCGGCGAACAGCAGGCTGTGGGCGACGTTGTTGCCGTCGCCCAGGTAGGCGAGGCGGATGCCGTCCAGGTGGCCCTTGCCCTCACGGATGGTCTGGAGGTCGGCCAGGGCCTGGCAGGGGTGGGAGTAGTCCGAGAGGGCGTTGACCACCGGGACGGTCCCGCCCCGGGCCAGGCGCTCCAGGCTCTCCTGGGCGAAGGTGCGGAGCACGATCGCGTGCACGTAGCGGGACAGGACGGCGGCGGTGTCCTCGAGGGTCTCGCCCCGGCCGAGCTGGAGCTCGCCCCCGGCCAGCGGGAGCGGGTAGCCGCCGAGCTCGTGGACGGCGACCTCGAAGGAGACCCGGGTGCGGGTCGAGGGCTTCTCGAAGATGAGCGCGACCGTGCGGCCGCCGAGGGTGTCCCGGGCCTGGCGGTCGGCCTTGTGGCGGTCGGCCCCGTCGAGGATGGCGGCCAGCTCGGCGGGCTCGACGTCGTCGACCGACAGGAAGTCTCGTTTGCTCATGGACGCTCCCTTGAGGCGTCACCGCTGGCCAGCGACTTGACCCGCGTGGCAAGGGTGGTGATGTCGAAGGGCTTCTCGAGGACGGCGTCGGGGCCGAGCTCGCTGCGCAGCGGGGCGATCACCTCGGCCGCCCCGGTCACCACCAGGACCGCGAACGGCAGCGAGCCGTCGGGCCGGCGCAGGCGCCGGATGACGTCGGGACCGCCGAGCCCGGGCATCATCACGTCGAGCAGGACGACGTCGGGCTGGACGGTGCGGGCCAGCTCCAGGCCCTCCTCGCCGTCGGCGGCCACGATGACCTCGAGGGCCTCGTCCTCCAGGATCGTCTGGAGCAGCCCGCGCACGCTCGGATCGTCCTCGACCACGAGCACGCGATTGGACGGCATGTGGAGCCTTTCTGGGTTGCCGAGCTGGCCGGGGCGGGCACGGCCGGAGCGCATAGTCTACCCGCCGTGGCGACCGAGGGCCTCGGGGGGGAGGTCGGTGGTGGTCACGGTGGCCGCGGCCGGGCCGATGCCGAGGTCGACGGCCAGGTCGACCTGGGACTTGGCGGCGACGGCGGCCGCGGCCCGTTCGTCGTGGGAGGCCGAGCGGCCGCCGGCGACGACCGTGACCGGGCCGAAGCTGACCCCGACCCTGCCCGGGTGCAGGGCCACCCCGGCGGTGGCCAGGGCGTCGAGCACGGCCGGCCAGGAGGGCAGGCCGACGGCCAGGGCGGCCCGCAGGGCCACCGACCCGGCGATCGCCCTGGCCGCGGCCAGGGCGTCGGTGTGGTCGGCGGCGCCGTGGACGGTCACCACCACCAGCTTGCGGGCCCCGGGGACGCGCAGGGCCAGGCCCTCGGCCAGGGACTCGCACAGCTGGGTCAGGGCGGCCTCGAAGGCCGCGGCCCCGTCGCTGCCGGCCCGCAGGGTGGGGGCGGCCGCGGTCGCGTTGGCCAGCAGCACGGCCGCGTCGGCCATGCCGGGGGCCTGGTCGACCATGACCCGCTCGAAGGACCGGGCCACCGCCCGGCCGAGCAGGCCGTCGAGCACCCCCGCCTCCACGGTGGCGTCGGTGGTCAGCAGCACCAGCGTGGTGGCGGAGCGTTCGGGGGGGTCCTGGGGCCTCACGCCGAGGCCCCCGGTGGAACGGTCGTGGTCGAAGGCGGGGGCGAACGGGACCGACGCCTTGGCGGCGCCGCCGATGCGGACCTCGCCCTCGGACCAGGCGACGGCCACGGCGTGCTCGCGGGCGACCCCGCCCGAGGCGGTCATGGCCTTGGCGACCTCCCCGGACCCGCGCCGGCCGAGGGCGGCGGTGGCCTTGTCGGCGGCCTCGGCGGCGTCGGCCACGGCCAGCCGGACCCCGATCGCCCCGGTGCCGCACAGCAGCACCTCCTCGGCCACACAGCCGATGGCGGCCGCGCAGCGGGCGGCCAGGGCGGCCGCGTCGGCGTCGCCGTCGGGGCCGGTGGCGGCGTTGGCGCTGCCGGCGTGGACCAGCACCGCCCTGGCCATGCCGGACCGCAGCTGGGCCCGCGACCAGCGCACCGGGGCGGAGGCGAACGGGTGGGAGGTGAAGCGGCCGGCCGCCACCGAGGTCTGCTGGCTGACGACCAGCCCCAGGTCGGGCCCTGGCCCCGGGGCCAGCCCGGCGTCGACCGCGGACGCCCGGAACCCCCTGGGCGCGCACAGTCCACCCTCGACGCCTGCGACTGTGTAGTCGACCACGAGCCCACCTCTCAGTTCGCGGGCGTACCGAACCGACCTCCGGCTCTACCCTACCCGGCGGTGCGGAGGATCGCCTCCAGTCGTCCGGCGGCAAGGGCGGCCATGCGGTCGCGGGTCGCGGCGCCGTCGGCGTCGGTGAGGGTGCGGTCGGCCGCCTGGAGCGCGACCCGGTAGGCCAGGTTGCGGTGGCCGGGCGGCAGCGGCGGCCCCTGGTAGGCGTCGAACAGGGTGAGGCGGGCCAGCAGCTCGCCGCCGGCCTCGACCAGGACGTCCTCGAGGTCGCTGGCCGCCACCCCCGGCGGGACCAGGAAGGCCACGTCGAAGGAGAGCTCCGGGTAGGGCGACGGCGTGGCCGCGGGGCGCATCCGCGGGACCGCGTCCAGCAGCGGGCCAAGCTCCACCTCGACCGCGAAGCAGGTGGCGGGCAGCTCGCAGGCGGCCGCCACCCGTGGGTGGAGCTGGCCACACAGCCCGACCGGCCGGTCTTCGAGGAGCACGGCGGCGCAGCGGCCCGGGTGATACGGCAGCGGCTCGGCCGGCCGGAACCCGACCCCCGGGACCCCGAGGGCGCGCACCAGCCCCTCGACCACGCCCTTGACGTCGGCGAAGTCGAACGGCCGGCGAGGGTCGTCGAAGCGGCCGGCCGGCGCCTGCCCGGCGAGCAGGATCCCAAGGGTGAGCGGCTCGGCCGGCAGCTCCTCCTTGGGGTTGGGCAGGAACACCGCCCCCAGCTCGTAGACGGCGACCTCGTCCAGCCCCCTGGCCAGGTTGCGGCCGGCCACCTCGGCCAGGCCGGGGAGCAGGGTGGTGCGCAGCTCCGGGGCCTCCTCCGACAGCGGGTTGGCCAGGCGCAGGGTCTCGCGGCGGGGGTCGTCGGCGGGCAGCCCGAGCCGGTCGAGGGCGGCCTGGGACAGGAACGGGTAGGTCTGGACCTCGGTCACGCCCATGCCGGCCAGGACCTCCCTGGCCAGGCGGCGCAGCCGCTGGGCGTCGGTGAGGCCGCCCCCGGTGGCCCCGGGCAGGGTCGCCAGGATCTGGTCGTAGCCCCAGCCTCTGGCCACCTCCTCCTCAAGGTCGGCCCACAGCTCCAGGTCGAAGCGCCAGGTCGGGGGGACGGCGAGCACGGTCCGGCGGGCGGCCACCTCGGTCCGGCAGCCGTAGCGGCGCAGGTGGGCGGCGGCGAACTCGGGGTCGCCGGGGGCGCCCAGCCGCTCCGAGGACCGGGTCCAGTCGAGCCGGATGGCCTCGCGCTCCCCGACCCCGGGGCCGGCTCGGAGCCGCCCGGCGGCGACCGTCCCGCCGGCCAGGGTGGCCATCAGCCGGGCCGCCTGGTCGCAGACCGGCTCGGCCCCGGCCGGGTCGACCCCGCGGGCCCAGCGCTGGCCGCCCTCGGTGTGCATGCCGAGGCGGCGCATGGTCCGCCGGACGGCCGCCGGCGGGAAGTGGGCCGACTCGAGCAGCACGTTGGTGGTGCTGGCCCGGACCTCGGTGTCCTCGCCGCCCATGATCCCGGCCAGGGCCAGGACCTGCTCGCCGGAGGTGATCACCGTGTCCTCGAGGGTGAGCCGCCGGTCGCGACCGTCCAGGGTGCGGACGGTCTCGCCCTCGGCGGCCCGGCGGACCACGATCCGCCGGCCCGGCACCAGGTCGAGGTCGAAGGCGTGCAGCGGCTGGCCCTGGTCGAGCAGCAGGTAGTTGGTGACGTCGACCACCGCCCCGAGCGGCCGCTGGCCGTACAGGTACAGCCGCCTGGCCATCCACAGGGGGGCCGGGCGGGCGGCGTCCAGCCCCTGGATCACCCGGGCGGCGTACAGCGGGCAGCCCTCGGTGTCCTCGACGGCCACCGAGGCCAGGCGCTCGGCCGGGGGGCCGGTCTCGGGCACGGTCAGGTCGAGCGGCCGCAGCTCCTTGCCGAGCAGGATCGCGACCTCGCGGGCGATGCCCCGCATGGACAGGATGTCGCCCCGGTTGGGGGCGGTCTTGACCTCCAGCACGCTGTCGCGCAGGTCGACCGCCTCGACCACGTCGGCCCCGACCGGGGTGTCGGGCGGCAGCACCAGGATCCCGGAGTGGTCGTCGAACACGCCCAGCTCGCGGGCGGAGGCGAGCATGCCGTCGGAGAGGGCGCCGCGGACCTTGCGGCGGCCGATCTCGATCCCTCCGGGCAGCTTGGCCCCGGGGGCGGCCCAGGGCACGACGTCGCCGGGGGCGAAGTTGCGGGCGCCGCAGACGACCGTGCGCTCCTCACCGCCGGCGTTGATCCGGACCAGGACGAGCCGGTCGGCGTCGGGGTGCTGGGTCACCTCGAGGACCCGGGCGGTGAGGATGCCGGCCAGGTCGTCCCCGACCCGGTGGATGGTCTCGATCTCGATGCCGGCGAAGGTGAGCTTGTCGGCCAGGGTGGCCACCGGGACGTCGACGTCGACGTGCTCGGACAGCCAGGACAGTGGGACGCGCATCGAAGCCTCCTCTCAGACGCTGGTGAGCCAGCGGACGTCGTTGTCGGTCAGGGTGCGCATGTCGGCCAGGCCCGAGCGGAGCATGAAGGGCCGCTCGATGCCGGTCCCGGCGGCGAAGCCGGACACCTCGTCGGGGTCGTAGCCGCCGGCCCGGAGCACGTTGGGGTGGACCATGCCCGCCCCGAGCAGCTCGATCCAGCCCTGGCCGCGGCAGGTGCGGCAGCCCTCGCCGGTGCCGCCGCAGATGAAGCAGGACACGTCGACCTCGGCCCCTGGCTCGACGAACGGGAAGTAGGAGGGGCGCAGGCGGATCTGGCGCTCCTCGCCGAAGTAGGCCCGGGCGAAGGCGAGCAGCGTGCCTTTCATGTCGGCCATGGTCAGGCCGCGGTCGACGGCCAGGACCTCGATCTGGTTGAAGACCGGCACGTGGGTGGCGTCGGGGGTGTCGGCCCGGTAGCAGCGGCCGGGGACGACGATGTACACCGGCGGCGGCCCGGCCTGCATGGTGCGGACCTGCACCGGCGAGGTCTGGGTGCGCAGCACCAGCTCACCCGCCTCCCGCCCGTTCCCCGACTCGATGTAGAGGCTGTCCTGCATGGAGCGGGCCGGGTGGTCGGGGGGGATGTTGAGGGCCTGGAAGTTGTACCAGTCGGTCTCGACCTCGGGCCCCTCGGCGACGCGGTAGCCGAGGCCGATGAAGATGTCGACGATCTCGTCGATGGTCCGGGTCACCGGATGGGTCGCCCCGCGCGGCGGCACCCGGCCGGGGAGGGTGACGTCGACCCGCTCGGCCTCGAGCAGGGCCTGGTCGCGCTCGGCCTCCAGCTCGGCCCGGCGGGCGGCCAGCTCGGCCTGGAGGGTGGTCCGGGCCTGGTTGACCCGGCGGCCGAGGTCGCGGCGGGCGTCCTCGTCCAGGCCGCCGAGGGAGCGCTGGACCTCGCCGAGGGCCGAGCGCCTGGCCAGGTGGGCCTGCTCGGCCTCGCGGAGGGCGTCCAGGTCGGGGGCGTCGGCGATCGCCTGCCGTCCGGCGGCGACGACGGCGTCAAGGTCGGGGGTTGGCATGGTCGGCTCCTTACGGGAACACGCACAGAACACGTCACGTCCGCTTCGCGGTCGCCCCGCTCGGGCCGGGTGCCGGGCTAGGTGATGCCGGCCAGCTCCAGGCCCCCGCGGGGCAGGCGAAATCGCAGGGTGGTGCCCCGGTCGGGCGACGAGTCGGCCCAGATGCGGCCGTCGTGGGCCTCGACCAGGCCGCGGGCGATGAACAGGCCGAGCCCGGTGCCGCTGGGCGCTCCGTGCCCGGCCCGCCGGTAGAACTTGGTGAAGATCAGGGGGAGCTGGTCGGCGGGGATGCCGACGCCCTGGTCGCGGACGGCGACCTCGACCTCGGTGTCGGTCACCTGGCCGGTCACCGTCACCGCCCCGCCGTCGGAGTACTTCACCGCGTTCTCCACCAGGTTGGTCAGCACCTGCTCGATCTTGTCCGGGTCAGCATAGACGCGCGGGAACCCGTCCGGGAACGACAGCTGGAACTTGTGGCCGTCGTGCTGGAGCTCGAAGCGGCCGACGATCCCTTCGGCCATGGCCGCCAGGTCGAACTCCTTGCGGCGCAGCTCCAGGCGGCCGGCGTCGATCCGGGAGACGTCGAGCAGCTCCCGGATCAGCCGGGTCACCCGGTCGGCGTCCATGTTGACGGTGGCCAGCATCTCCCGCTTCTGGTCGTCGGTGAAGCGCTCCCAGCGGTGCAGCAGGGTCGAGGTGAAGCCCTTGACGCTGGTCAGGGGCGAGCGCAGCTCGTGGGCGAGGGTGGAGATGAGCTCGCCCCGCTGGCTGTCGCCCCGGCTCCGTATCGAGGCGTCCCGGAGCACGCAGACCGCCTGGGTGACCCGGCCGGTGCCGTCGCGCAGGAAGCTGGCCGTGAGGTCGACCGGGACCGGCTCGCCGGCGGCGACCAGGTGGAGCTCGCGCACCGGGACCCGCCGCACCCCGGGAAGGCGGCGCAGCCGCTCCGAGCAGGCCCACCAGGGGTTGCCGGCGCCGTCGCGCAGGGGCACGACGTCGTCGAGGGCACCGCCGGTCAGCTCGTCCCGGCTGGCCCGGGCCAGGCGCTCGGCGGCCGGGTTGGCGTAGACGATCCGGCCCTCGGCGTCGACCACCACCACCGCGTCGGGCAGCAGCTCCAGGTAGGCCTCGCTATCGGCCAACGGTCGTCCCCTCACGCGCTTGCTGGCGGGCCGCCTCGTACAGCAGCACGGCCGCGGCCGCGGCCAGGTTGAGGCTCTCGGCCCGGCCGGTCAGCGGGACCCGCGCGACCTGGTCGAGGTCGGCGGCGATCTCGTCGGGCAGCCCGTGGGCCTCGTTCCCGAGCACCAGGGCCACCGGCTCGCCGAGGGGGGCCCGGTCGATGGTGGCCTCGGCGTGCGGGTCGGCCCCGACCAGGCGCAGCCCGCGCCCGCGCAGGGCGGCGGCCAGCTCCGGCCAGGGGACCCCGGCGACCACCGGCAGGTGGAACAGGCTGCCGGCGGCGGCCCGGACCGCCTTGGGGCTCTGGGGGTCGACCGACCCCCTGGTCGTGACCACGGCGTCGGCCCCGAAGGCGTCGGCCGCGCGCAGCACGGTGCCGGCGTTGCCCGGGTCGCGGACCTCGGCCAGCACGCAGACCAGGCGGGCCGAGCCCGGCAGGTCGGACAGGGGGCGGAGCACACTGGGCAGCACCGCCACCAGCCCCTGCGGGGTGGTGGTGGCGGCGAGGGCGGACAGCACCGGCTCGGCGACCAGGGTCACCTGGGCGCCGCGCTGGCGGGCCAGGTTGACCAGGCCGGCGTGGCGGGCCGCGGCCCGTTCGGTGACCAGCAGGCTGTCGGGCAGGTGGCCGGCCTCCAGCGCCGCCCTGATCCCTTCCGGGCCCTCGAGCAGGAAGCGGCCGCCGGCCCTGGCCCGCGACGACGGCCGGGCGAGCTTGCGCGCCGCCCGCACCGCGGGGTTGCTTGGGCTGGTGATCACGTCCATCCGGGCCGCCGGGGGCTGCCCGTCAGGCCTTGTTCGACCCGTTGAGGCCCTCGCGGGCGCTGGTGACCAGGCTCGCGAAGGTGCGCGGGTCGGTGACCGCGATGTCGGCCAGGACCTTGCGGTCGACCTGGATGCCGGCCTGGCGGAGGCCGGAGATGAACCGGTTGTAGGTCATGCCCTCGGCCCGGGCGGCGGCGTTGATCCGGGCGATCCACAGGGCCCGGAAGTCGCCCTTGCGCGCCCGGCGGTCCCGGTAGGCGTAGCGCAGGGAGTGCATGACCTGCTCGTTGGCGGCCCGGTAGTGGCGCCCCCGGCTACCCCGGTACCCCTTGGCCAGCTCCATGGTGGTGCGCTTGGCCTTGGCGCCGTGGACCGCCCGCTTGACTCTTGCCATCGGAGTTCTCTTTCCGTTCGTCGGTTGGGTGAAGACCCGCTACAGGCCGAGCAGGCGGCGCACGGAACGCCGGTCCCCGGCGGCCACCTGGACCGTGCGGTTGAGGCGGCGCTTGTGGGCTGGGGTCTTCTTCTCGAGCATGTGGTTCATCCGGGTCTGGCGTCGGACCAGCTTGCCGGTCTTGGTCACCTGGAAGCGCTGTGCGGCGCCCCGGTGGCTCTTCATCTTGGGCACGGGGTCTCCTGGGGACTCATGGGGTGTGGGCGGCGGCCCTCCCGTCGGCCGGTGGGGCGGCCTTGGGCCCGCCCTGGGTCTTGCGGGGCGAGAACACCGTGATCATGTTGCGCCCGTCCTGGCGGGCCGGGCTGTCGACCTGGGCGAGCTCGACGAGGTCGGTGGCCAGCCGCTCCAGCAGCCGCCGCCCGAGCTCGGTGTGGGCCATCTCACGGCCGCGGAACATGATGGTGACCTTGACCTTGTGGCCCTGCTTGAGGAACCGCTCGACATGACCCTTCTTGGTCTCGTAGTCGTGCGGGTCGATCTTGGGCCGCATCTTCATCTCTTTGAGGGCCACCAGGTTCTGCTTACGCCTGGCTTCCTTGGCCTTGATGGCCTGCTCGTACTTGAACTTCGAGTAGTCCATCAGCTTTACCACCGGCGGGCGGGCCATCGGGGCGACCTCGACCATGTCGAGGTCCTGGCTGCTCGCCATCCGCAGCGCGGCCTGAGTGTCCATCACCCCGAGCTGCTCGCCACCGGCGCCGACCACCCGGACCTGGGGGGTCCGGATCCGGTCGTTGATCCTGGGTTCAACGCTGATGCTGACATCCCTCCTCTGGGCTTGCGCCCAAACAAAAATGGCGGCGCAAGGGCCGCCCCACCTCTTGACCGGTGGTGTTCTGATGACCCCGTGGGTGGTAACGCCCAGAGGTGAGAAGCCCTCGCTTCTGCTTTGCTCCGATATGCAGTTGACGGGCCCGAAATTCCTCGGACCCGACCGAATCAACGCTACTGTAGCGTCGATTGTTCCCGCTGTCGACGCCCGCGAGGAGCCCCGATGTCGGAGCAGGACCTGACCCCCGACCAGCTCGAGCAGCTGCGCGAGCAGCTGGCCTCGGTGTCGGCCGCCGACGTGGTCGCCGAGGCCGCCCTGTCGCTGATCGCGCTGGCCTATGTCCGTCTCGGTGTCCCGCCCTCCGAGCACGAGCGGTTCCGCGACCTGGACCAGGCCCGGCTGCTGGTCGACGCGCTCGGCGGGATGCTGGCGGCCACCGAGGGCCGCCTTGGCGCTCCCGAGCCGAGCCTCCGCGACGCCCTGGCCAGCCTGCGCATGGCCTTCGCCGAGGTGGCCGCCCATCTGGAGGCCCACCCCGACGACGCCGCCGGCCCGGCGGCGGGGCCCGAGCCCGAGGACTCGGGCATCCTGCGCCCGCCCAGCGGCCTCTGGGTCCCCGGCCAGGAGTGACGCAAAAGGCCCCGCCCGGGGGCGGGGCCTGCGAACCTTGCGTGTTGCCGGACGTCAACGAACCGAAGGCCCGTCCTGCTCCTGCTCCTTACGCAAGCGGCCGCACGTTCGAGGCCTGCGGGCCCTTGGGGCCGTCGGTGATCTCGAACTCGACGGCCTGGCCCTCGTTGAGGGTCTTGTAGCCGTCGCTCTGGATGGCCGAGAAGTGGACGAAGACGTCGTCGCCGCCGTTGCGGGCGATGAAGCCGTAGCCCTTCTCGTTGCTGAACCACTTGACGGTGCCTTCAGGCAACGTGCTTCCCTCCTGTCGACCCCCGGCGGCCTCGACACCGGTTGCTGAGGCATGTCGGCCGGGCCGCGCGGACTGTACCGCGACGCCAACTTGGGCACAAGCGCAGGTCAAATCGCTCAAACCGCCTGGTCAGGCGACGATCTTGGAGATCGGGAGCTCGAGGATGTCGAACGCCCCGGCGGCCTTGAGGGTGGGGATCAACCGGTTGACACCCGCCTTGTCGACCACCGTCTCGACGGCGTGGAAGCCCGAGTCGGCGAGCTCGTTGACGGTCGGGGCCTTCATCGAGGGGAGCACGGCCAGCACCCGGGCCAGGTCGGCGTCGGCCACGTTGAGCTTGATCAGCACCTTGGAGCGGGCCGTGGCCGCCCCGACCAGCAGGGTGACCAGGTCGTCCATGGCCTGGCGGCGCTCGGGGTCGGCGGCCGCCTCGGGGTTGGCCACCACCTCGGTGAAGGAGGTGAGCAGGGTGGCGATGACCACCATGCCGTGGCTGCGCAGGGTGGAGCCGGTCTCGGTGAGGTCGACGACCGCGTCCACGATCTCGGGCACCTTGGCCTCGGTGGCCCCATAGGAGGGGAAGATCCGGGCCGGGAGGCCCAGCTCGGCGAAGAAGCGCCTGGTCAGGTTGGGGAACTCGGTGGAGACGCGCAGCCCCGGCTGGAGGTCCTGAGGGCGGGTGACGCCGAGGTCGCGGTGGACGGCCAGCACCACCTTGACCGGGTTGGAGGTCTGCTTGGAGTAGGGCAGCTCGGCCAGGCTGACCACCTTGGCGCCGGTCTCCTCGATCCAGTCCCGGCCGGTGATGCCGAGGTCGAAGAAGCCCTCCTCGACATAGCGGGGGATCTCCTGGGGCCGCAGCAGCGACACCCGCTCCACCCGGGGGTCGTCGACGGCGCCGTGGTAGTCGCGCTCGCTCCCCCGCTTGACGGGCAGGTCGGCGGCCTCGAACAGGGCCAGGGTGGCCCGCTCCAGGCTCCCCTTGGGCAGCACCAGCTTGAGCACGACGCGTCTCCTCCTCGTCAATCCTGCTTGTCGATCGCTTCCAGCAGGCCGGCCATCTCCAGGGCGCCGACGGCGGCCTCGGCGCCCTTGTTGCCGGCCTTGCCGCCGGCACGGTCGAGCGCCTGCTCCATGGTGTCGCAGGTGAGCACCGCGAACGCCACCGGCACCCCGGTGGCCCGGCTGACCGCGGCCAGCCCGGCGGCGGCCTGCCCGGCCACGTGGTCGAAGTGGGGGGTGGCGCCGCGGACGACCGCCCCGACGGCCACGACGGCGGCGTAGCGCCCGCTGGCGGCGAGCCGCTCGGCGGCCAGCGGCAGCTCGAAGGCGCCCGGCACCCAGGCCAGGTCGATGTCGGCCTCGGCCACCCCGTGGCGGCGCAGCTCCTCCACCGCCCCGGCGACCAGCGGGTCGGTGACCAGCCGGTTGAACCGGCTGGCGGCGATGGCCACCCGGCGCCCCCTGCCGTCGATGGAACCTTCGTAGACCCTGCTCATCTGACCGTCTCCCCTTTCTCCGGGGGGCTGGGCTCCAGCCCCCCGGCCCCCCCGTCGTCACTTGGCAGCTCCAGCAGGTGGCCCATGCGCTCGCGCTTGGTTCTGAGATAGCGGAGGTTCTCGGGGTTGGGGCGGGTCTGGAGCGGCACCCGCTCGACGATCTGGAGGCCGAAGCCGTCCAGGCCGCCGTACTTGGCCGGGTTGTTGGTGAGCAGGCGCATGGTGGTCACCCCCAGGTCGACCAGGATCTGGGAGCCGATCCCGTACTCGCGCCCGTCGACCGGGAGGCCAAGGTCGAGGTTGGCGTCGACGGTGTCGCGGCCCTGCTCCTGGAGGCTGTAGGCGCGCAGCTTGTGGCCGAGGCCGATGCCGCGGCCCTCGTGCCCGCGCAGGTAGACCAGCACCCCGAGGCCCTCGGCGGCGATGCGGGCCAGGGCGTCCTCCAGCTGGGGGCCGCAGTCGCAGCGCAGGCTCCCAAGGGCGTCGCCGGTCAGGCACTCGGAGTGGACCCGCACGAGCAGGTTGCCCTCCCCCTGGACCGCCCCCTTGACCATGGCCAGATGCTGCTCGCCGTCCAGCAGCGACTCATAGGCGTAGGCGGTGAAGTCGCCCCAGCGGGTCGGGATGCGGGCCTCGGCGACCCGCTTGACCAGCTTCTCGTGCTGGCGCCGGGACCGGATCAGGTCGGCGATGGAGATGAGGGGGAGGCCGTGGGCGGCGGCGAAGCGCTCCAGCTGGGGCAGGCGGGCCATCTCGCCGCTGTCGTCGACGATCTCGCACAGCACCGCCGCCGGGGCGCGGCCGGCCAGCCGGGCCAGGTCGACGGCGGCCTCGGTGTGGCCGGCCCGCTTCAGGACCCCGCCCTCGCGGTAGCGCAGCGGGAAGATGTGGCCGGGCCGGACCAGGTCGGCCGGCCGGGTGGCCGGGTCGATCAGGGCCTGGATGGTGGTGGCCCGGTCGGCGGCCGAGATGCCGGTACTGGTGCCGGCGCGGGCGTCGACCGAGACGGTGAAGGCGGTCCGGTAGGGGGCGGTGTTGGTCGTCACCATCAGGGGCAGGTCGAGCTCGTCGAGCCGCTCCCCGAGCATCGGGGTGCAGATCACCCCGGAGGTGTGGCGGACGAAGAAGCCGACCGTCTCGGGGGTGGCCGCGTCGGCGGTCATGATCAGGTCGCCCTCGTTCTCGCGGTCGGCGTCGTCGACGACCACGACCATGCCGCCGGCGGCCAGGGCGGCCACCGCGTCCTCGACGCTGGCGAAGGCGGTCACTGGCGCATCCTCCCGTCCACTGACGTCTCGTACGCGCCCGCCCGCATCGGGCTCACCAGCCGCTCGACGTACTTGGCGACCACGTCCACCTCCAGCTGCACCGGGTCGCCCGGGCGGCGGTCGCCGAGGGTGGTCACCTCCAGGGTGTGGGGCACCAGGGCGACCGCGAACCAGCCGGGCCCGACCCCGGCCACGGTCAGGCTGACCCCGTCGACCGCGATCGACCCCTTCTCGACCACGTACCGTTCCAGGTCGGGCGGCAGCTCGACCCTGACCTCCTCGCCCAGACCTCCCGGGGTCCGGTCGATGATCCTGGCCACCCCGTCGACGTGGCCCTGGACCAGGTGGCCGCCGAGGCGGCCGCCGAGGGCCATGGGCCGTTCCAGGTTGACCCGGGCCCCGGCGGCCAGGCCGCCCAGGGCGGTGCGGCGCAGGGTCTCGGCGACCAGGTCGGCCGCGAACCCGGCGGCGGCCGGCGCGGCCACGGTCACACAGCAGCCGTTGACCGCCACCGACTCGCCCAGCCGCAGGTCCCCGGCCAGCCAGGGGGCCTGAATCTCCAGCCGCGCCCCGCCGCCGTCGGCGGCGACGGCCAGCGCGGCCACGGTGCCGGTCCCTTCCACGATCCCGGTGAACATCAGCCTTCCTCCTTGGCGCATGGAAACGCCACGATCCGCAGGTCGTCGCCGAGGCGGTCGGCCGAGGCCAGGCGCAGCCGGCGGGCACCGGCCAGGGTCGCGGCGCCGTCGCCACCCAGCAGCCCGGGCGCGGCCTGGCCGCCGATGGCCAGCGGGGCCAGATACCAGACCAGCCGGTCGGCCAGCCCGGCCGCCCACAGGCTGGCCTGCAGCCGGGGGCCGCCCTCGACCAGCAGCTCCAGCACCCCCCGCTCCCCCAGCACCCGCGCCAGATCCTCGAGATCGACCCCATGACCACCCCCCCGAACCGCGACCATCCCGCAGACGGCGACCTCGGCCCCGGCGGCCTTCCAGGCGTCGACGGCGGTGGCCGGGGCGGCCGGGGTGGTGGCGACCAGGGTCTCGGCCTCGGTGTCGAACAGGTGGCCGCCGGGCCCGACCCGGCCGGCGGCGTCGACCAGCACCCGCAGGGGCTGGCGGCCGGCCCAGCCGGGCAGGCGCACGGTGAGCCGGGGGTCGTCGGCCAGGGCCGTGCCGGCACCCACCATCACCGCGTCGGCCTCGGCCCGCAGCCGGTGGGCGTCGGCCCGGGCGGCCGGCCCGGTGATCCACTGGGAGCTGCCGTCGGGGGCCGCCACCTTGCCGTCCAGGCTGGCCGCGGCCTTGAGGGTGACCCGGGGCCGCCCGAGGCGGCGGTGGGTCAGGTAGGCGGCGTTCTGGGTGGCCGCCGCCTCCGCGCCCACGCCCAGCTCGACCGCCACCCCGGCCGCCCGCAGCCGGGCCAGCCCGGCCCCGTCGACCCGCGGGTCGGGGTCCTGGACGGCCGCCACCACCCTGGCCACCCCGGCCGCGACCAGGGCGTCGGCGCAGGGGGGGGTGCGCCCGTGATGGGCGCACGGCTCCAGGGTCACATAGCAGGTCGACCCGGCCGCCGCCGCTCCGGCCGCGGCCAGCGCCTCCGCCTCGGCGTGGGCCCGCCCGGCGGCCCGGTGGAAGCCCTCCCCGACGACCCGGCCGTCGCGGACCAGCACGGCGCCCACCATCGGGTTCGGGCTGACCCGGCCGCGCCCGCCTTCGGCCAGCGCCACGGCACGCTCCATCCAGGCCCCGCCGGGTTCCCGCTCGGTTGCCACCACTGCCCTCCTGCCCAGGGCGTGGTGGAGGTCGCGCCGGGCATGGCAGCCCAGAGCGCGGCCGCCGCCTCCTTCCATCCGGACTGTCACCGTCGGCCCCTGAGTTCCACAGGGTCCACCCCGGCCGGTTGCGGCCGGGGGTCGCGGGCTCTCACCGCCGGTGGGGACTTCCACCCCGCCCCGGAGACGCGCGTGCTACGTCACCAGCAGCGTACACCCAGCGTGCGGGGGCTAGAAGTGGGCTAGAAGCCGTCGCTGCGGCGGTCCATGGCGTAGCTGGAGCCCTGCTGGCGCTTGGCCACGTGCTTGAGCTCGGTGGCGGTGGCGACGAGCTCGCGGTGGTTGGCGAAGGCCCGCTGGGCGCTGGAGGCGATCCCGAGGGAGACCGAGACGATCGGGAAGCGGCGGAGCTGGCCCTGGCGGTCCTCCAGCTCGATCGAGCCGGCGCCGGCGTCCTCGGGGTCGTACAGGGTGGGGACGCGGTCGTCGAAGCTGGAGATCACCCGGCTGGCGAAGGCCTCGGCCGCCTCCGGGGGGACCAGGGCCACGAAGTCGTCGCCGCCGATGTGGCCCACGAACCCGTCGGGGCCGGCCGCGTCCTGGGCGGCCCGCCGCAGCACCTGGGCGAACAGCGAGATGACCTCGTCGCCGCGGAGGAACCCGTAGCGGTCGTTGTAGGACTTGAAGTTGTCCAGGTCGGCGTAGGCGACCGCGACCGCCTTGCCGCGCTCCATGCGCTGGGCGATCTCCTGCTCGATCCGGAGGTTGCCGGGCAGCCCGGTCAGCGGCGACAGCGAGCGCATCTCGCTGGCCCGGCGCAGGGTCGTCTTGACCCGGGCCACCAGCTCCATGGGGTCGAACGGCTTGATGATGTAGTCGTCGGCCCCGGCGGTCAGGCCGAGCACCTTGTCGGCCGAGAGCGACTTGGCGGTCAGCATGATCACCGGGATGTGGGCGCTGCGGCCGTCGGCCCGCAGCTTGGTGCAGACCTCGTAGCCGTCCATCCGGGGCATCATCACGTCGAGCAGGATCAGGTTCGGCTGCACGTCGAGGGCCTTGGTGAGCGCGTCCTGGCCGTCGTGGGCCGTGATCACCTCGAAGCCCTCCAGCCGGAGGTTGACCTCGACGAACCGCACGATGTCGCGGTCGTCGTCGGCGATCAGGACCATCTCGTCCACGCTTAGCCTGCCCCCCCGTCGATCAGTTCCCGGAACGCCTTGGCGGCGGCGGCCGGGTCGTCGGCGCCGAAGATGGCGCTGCCGACCACGAACACGTCGGCGCCCGCCTTCAGGCACCGTGGCAGCGTGGCGGCGTTGACGCCGCCGTCGACCTGGAGGGCGACCGGCCGCCCGGCCCCGGCGATGGCCCGGCGGGCCGCGGTGATCTTGGGCAGCACCTGGTCGTCGAAGGCCTGGCCGCCGAAGCCGGGCTCGACCGTCATGGTCAGGACCAGGTCGAGGCTGTCCAGGTAGGGCAGGACCTCTTCCAGTGGCGTGCCCGGCTTGAGGGCCAGGCCGGCGTCCAGGCCGTGCTCGGCGGCCGCCTCCAGCGCCCGTGCCGGGTCCTCCAGCGCCTCGACGTGCATGGACACCCCGCCGGCCCCGGCCTCGGCCAGCGCCGGCAGCAGCGCCTCGGGGTTGTCGACCATCAGGTGGCAGTCGAGGTAACGGCCGGTGTGGGGCCGCAGGGCGGCCACCACCGGCGGGCCCAGGGTGAGGTTTGGGACGAAATGTCCGTCCATGACGTCGAGGTGGATCCAATCGGCGGCCTCTTCGACCAGCCGGACCTGATCGGCCAGCTGGGCGAGGTCGGCGTTGAGCACCGACGGTGCCAGGCGTCGGATCACGGAGCTCCTAGGACGTGGACCATTGTCGTTGCTGATGGTATCGGCGGGCTGGGGGAGAAGGTGAGCGGCGTTTGCCGGTCACCTTACCTTGAACAGCCGTGCAAGAAACATGCCGTCGGCCCCGTCGCGGTGCGGCCACAGCTGGCGGGTCTCCTCCAGCCGCAGGTCGTCGCGGCGCTCGAGCAGCTCGGCGACCACGCCGTCGGTCTCGGCCCCGGTCCAGGTGCAGACCGAGTACAGCACGGTCCCGCCGGGCCGGACGGCGTCGGCGGCCGCCTCGGCCAGGGCGAGCTGGAGCTCGACCAGCCCGGCGACGTCTCCGGGGCCGTGGCGCCAGCGCGCCTCGGGGCGGCGACGCAGGCTGCCCAGGTTGGTGCAGGGCGCGTCGACCAGGGCGGCGTCGGCCTGGCCGGGCCGCAGCGGCGGACGGCGGCCGTCGGCGACCACCGTGTGGAGCCGGTCGGCCACCTCGATCCTGGCCGCCGTCTGGGCGACCAGGCGTGCCCGGCGTGGGTTGACCTCGACGGCCAGGACCCGGGCGCCGAGGGCGGCCAGGTGCCCGGCCTTGCCCCCCGGCCCGGCGGCCAGGTCGGCCACCAGGTCGCCGGGGGCGGCGCCGACGGCCGGGGCGACCAGGGCCGAGGCCGCGTCCTGGACCACCGCCCGGCCCTCGGCGACGGCGGCCAGGCGGGCCGGGTCGCCCCGTTCCATGGTCACGCAGTCGGGGCTGAGCGGGCTCGGCCGGGCGGGCACGCCGGCCTCGGCCAGCTCGGCCAGCAGCTGGTCGCGGGTGGTCCGTCCGGGGGTGACCCGCAGGCTGACCTCGGGCCGGGTGTTGTCCGCCTCGACAAGGGCGACCATCTCCCGGGGGCCGAGGCGGGCCAGGGTCTCGGAGACGATCCAGGCCGGGTGGGAGCCGCGGGTGGTGGCCCAGCCGGCGGGGTCGCGGTCCGGGTCGGGCCAGGTGGGCGGGACGGCGGCCAGGCGGCGGAGCACGGCGTTGACGTAGCCGGCCTGGCCGCGGTGGCCGGCCCTGGCCACCGCCCCGACGGTCTCGGCCACGGCCGCATGCGCCGCCGTGCCCCCGAACAGCAGCTCGTAGGCGCCCAGACGCAGGCCCCGCAGGACCAGCGGCTCCAGCCGGTCGAGGGGCTGGCGGGACAGCGGGGCCAGGGCGAAGTCGAGCGCCGCCCGCATCCGCAGCGACCCGTAGACCAGGTCGGTGGCGGCGGCCCGCTCCGACAGGTTCAGCTCTGACCGCCGCAGCAGCGCCGGCAGGATCAGGTTGGCGTAGGCCCCGTCGTCGACCCGCTCCAGCGCCGCCAGGGCGACGTCCCGGGCGCTGGCCGCCGCCCGCGTCCTGGCGGTCACTGGCCCAGCCGTTCGTCAGGCCCGAGGCGGGCCCCGCGGGCGAACTCGGCCCCGGACATGGCCCGGCGGCCCTCAGGCCGCACCTCCAGCAGCTCCAGGTGCCCGTCGCCGGTCCCGACGAGCAGCCGGCCCTCCGGGTCGAGGCCGAGGCGGCCCGGGTCGAGCCCGTCCCCGGGCCCGTGGCCTGCTCGGGCGGGGGCGGCCCGGGTGATCTTGAGGCGGCGGCCGCGGTGGGTGGTCCAGGCGCCGGGGGCGGGGGCGAAGGCGCGGACGGCGTCGGCCAGGCGCCCGGCGGGCCGGCCGAAGTCGAGGCGGGCCTCCTCGCCGGTGACCTTGGGGGCGAGGCTGACCCCGGCCTCGGGCTGGGGCCGGGGCTCGACCTGTCCGGCCTCGAGGGCGTCGAGGGTCTCGACGGTCAGCCGGCCCCCGATCTCGGCCAGCCGCATGGTCAGGGCGCCGGCGTCCTCCCCGGGGTCGACCGGGACCTCGGCGGCCAGCAGCATCGGGCCGGTGTCCATGCCGGCGTCGATCACGAAGGTGGTGACCCCGGTCACCTCGGCCCCGTCCAGCAGGGCCCGCTGCACCGGCGCCGCGCCCCGGTAGGCGGGCAGGAGCGAGAAGTGGAGGTTGATGATGCCCCTCGGCAGGGCGGCCAGCACCGGGTCGGGCAGCAGGTAGCCGAAGGCGCAGGCGACGCCGATGTCGGCGCCCGTCTCGGCCAGCCGCCTCGGCAGCTCGGGGTCGCGGCCCCCCGGCGGCTCGAGGACCGGCAGCCCGGCCGCCTGGGCGGCCTGCTTGACCGGCGAGGGCAACGGCGTCCCGCCGCGCCGGTCGCGGGGCCGGTCGGGCCGGGTGACCACGGCCACCACCTCGTGGGCGGACGCCAGCAGCGCCTCCAGCGGCGGCACCGCCGCCGCCGGGGTGCCCAGGTAGACGACCCGCACGCCCGGCCCGCTAGAAGGTCTTGTCGGGCTTGATGGTCAGGTCGGACCGGTGCAGATGCGGCTCGAACCCCTCGAGCTCGAGGTCGAACTCGCGCTCCCGCCACTGCTTGAGGGCCCGCTTGCGGTCGCCCCGGGACAGCCGCTCGATGAACAGCACCCCGTCCAGGTGGTCGACCTCGTGCTGGATGCAGCGGGCCAGCAGCCCCTCGCCGTCCAGCTCCAGCGGCTGGCCGCGGACGTCCACGGCGGCCACGGTGACCTCCATGGCCCGCTTGCAGGCGTAGTAGATACCGGGGAAGGACAGGCAGCCCTCCTCGCCGTCCTGCTCGCCCTCCCAGCGAGTGATGACCGGGTTGACCAGCACCCCGAACGGGTGCTCGCCGGTCTCCTCATTCGGGGGGATGTCGTAGGCGAACATCCGCTTGAGCACGCCGACCTGGGGCGCGGCCAGACCGGCGCCGTGGGCGAACTGGAGGGTCTCCAGCAGGTCGTCGCCGAAGCGGGCCAGCTCGGCGTCGAACCGGGTCACCGGGTCCGACCTCTGGGTCAGGACCGGGTCGCCGAACAGCCGGATCTCGAGCACTGCCACGGGGCCGGTTCTCCTTCTCGACACACTCGCTAGCGGGGGACGGCCAGGACTTCGAGAGGCTCGACGTCCACCGACATGCGCGGGCCGCCGGCTCGGGATGCCTCGACGAGCAGGGGGCGCAACGCTCTGGCCGCCGACTCGGCGTCCTCGACCTTGGCGATGATACGCCAGCCTCTGCCCATCTCCGCCGGGCCGAGCAGCTCGACCTTGGGCCCGAGGGCGGCGGCGAGGGCGGCCATGGCCGCCGAGGCCTCGCCCGGCTCCGGTCCCTCGATGAGGACCAGGCGCCTGGCCGGGGGGAAGCCCAGCTCGACCCGGCGGGGCAGCTCGTGTCGCCAGAAGAACTCGGGGTCCCAGCGGACCAGGGCCTGGACGGCGTGGTGGCCGCCGTGGCGGGTCTGGAGGACCAGCCGGCCCACGCCACTCCGGGGCCCGCACCAGGCGGCGGCCCGGCTCCAGGTCCGGTAGGCCTCCTCGGCCGACCGGACCTCGGCCTGGCCGAGGGCGGTGTCGGCCCCGACCACGACCACCGTGCGGCAGCCGGTGAGCGGCGGGTGGTCCTTGACGCCGGCCACGGTGCCGACGACCACACCCGGCTGCTGCCCGGCCCAGGGGGGCACCATGCCCGGGTCGACCACCTCCCGGTCCAGCCGCCATACCGGCACCCCGGGCAGGATGCGGGCCAGCTCGGCCGCGACCTGCCCGGCGCTGCGGGCCCCCGGGGAGGCCGGGTCGGCCCCGCCCCGCCGCGGCACCAGCACGTACGCCGGCTCGTCACGGGCCAGGGCGCCCCGGATCGCGGCCAGCCCGCGAGGGTGGAGGCGGGCCGCGGTCGGGCCCTCGTCGTCGGGGTCGACCACCTCGACCAGCGGCCGGGCGGCCCGCTCGACCGCCCGGTCGGGAGCGACCAGGCGGCACTGTCCGGCCTGCATGGCCGCCAGCGCCTCGGCCGACGGCACGGTCCCGGTGAGCACACACAGCGCCCTGGCGGTGGCCGCCCGGCGCAGGGCCACCTCGCGGGTGTGGAAGCGGGGGGCGCGCTGCTCCTTGTGGGCGAAGTTCGCCTCGTCGTCGACAATCACACACCCGAGCGCCGGTAGCGGCGCCAGCACGCTGGATCTCCCCCCCACCACCACCCGCCGCCGCCCCTGCCGCAGCTCGGCCCAGGCTCGGTACCGCCGCCGGTCCGACAGATCACTGGCCAGGTCGGCCGCATCCGGAAACGCCTTCCGAACCGCGTCCCCCACCGCCGACCCAGCCGCCACCTCCGGCGTCACCACGATCGCCCCCCGCCCCCGTTCCAGGGTCGCCTCGATCAGCGCAATCACCCTCGCCCCCCGGTCCTCCCCCGGCAACGGCCGCCAGTACACCGCCCCCGCCCGCCCCGCCCCGACCATCCCGACCAACGGGTCGGAAGAGCCCGGGGGGCTGTGGACAACCGGATCCTCCCCGCCGCGTGGTCGGCTACGCTCCCCCACCGGGGGACCCGGCACCGGACCGGGTTGGTGCAGCGCGGCACCGGGTGGGTCGGGCGCGGCACCGGGGTGCATCGCGGCTCCGGGTTGACTCAGCGCGGCACCGGGCGGGTCGGGGGCGGCACCGGGGTGCATCGCGGCTCCGGGTGGGTCGGGGGTTGGGCCCTGGGAGTCTGGGGTTGGCTCTATGGACTTCTCGACGGCGGCGACCCTCGGGGGGATGGCGAGGCGGAGGGTGTCGATGACGGCGGCGGCGTAGCGGTCGGCGACCCAGCGCAGGAGGGTGAGCTCGGGGGGGCCGAAGGAGGGGATGGGTGAGACCACACGGAGGAGGTCGCGGGCGTCGGGGGGGAGGTCGGGGGTGCGGCCGACGACCCAGCCGTCGACGCGGCGACGGCCGCCGAAGGGGACCTTGACCCGGGTGCCCAGGTGGACCTGGCCGGCGAGGGCGGGCGGGACGCGGTAGGTGAAGGGCCGGTCCAGGTGGAGCAGGGGGACGTCGACCAGCACCTGGACGGCGTCGTAGCTCGGGTCCAGGTCCAGCCGGGTTCCCCTCTCCCCCCGGTGGCGGGGGTTACAGCGCGCGGGCCGCCTTGGCCAGCTCCTCCGCCCGGGAGGTCGACTCCCAGGTGAACTCGGGCTCGGAGCGGCCGAAGTGGCCGTAGGCGGCGGTCTTGCGGTAGATGGGCCGGCGCAGGTCGAGGTCGCGGACGATCGCGGCCGGGCGCAGGTCGAAGAACTCGGGGAGCAGCTTGCCGAGGCGGTCGGGGTCGACCTGCTCGGTCCCGAAGGTCTCGACGAACACGCTGACCGGGTGGGCGACGCCGATGGCGTAGGCGACCTGGACCTCGCAGCGCTCGGCCAGGCCGGCCGCGACCACGTTCTTGGCCACCCAGCGGACCGCGTAGGCGGCCGAGCGGTCGACCTTGGTCGGGTCCTTGCCCGAGAAGGCGCCGCCGCCGTGGCGGGCCATGCCGCCGTAGGTGTCGACGATGATCTTGCGGCCGGTCAGGCCGGTGTCGGCGTTGGGGCCGCCCAGCTCGAAGCGGCCGGTCGGGTTGACGAACACCCGCATCCCCTCGGAGGCGAGGTCCTCGGGGAGGACCGACTCGATCACGTGCTCGCGGATGTCGGGGGCGAGCAGGGTCTCGATGTCGACGTCGGGGCCGTGCTGGGTGGACACGACCACGGTGTCCAGCCGCACCGGCTTGCGGCCCTCGTACTCGACGGTGACCTGGGTCTTGCCGTCGGGCCGCAGGTAGGGGATCTCCCCGGAGCGGCGGACCTCGGCCAGGCGGCGCGCCAGCCGGTGGGCCAGGGCGATCGGGACCGGCATCAGCTCCGGGGTCTCGTTGCAGGCGAAGCCGACCATCATCCCCTGGTCGCCGGCGCCCTGGGTGTCGAGCGGGTCGGTGTCGCCGGCGCGCTCCTCGAAGGCGTGGTCGACGCCCTGGGCGATGTCGGGCGACTGCTCGTCGATCGCCACCGTGACCCCGCAGGTGGCCCCGTCGAAGCCGTACTTGGCCCGGTCGTAGCCGATGTCGAGGATGGTCCGGCGGACCACGCTCGGGATGTCGACATAGGTCCTGGTGGAGATCTCCCCGGCCACCAGGACCAGGCCGGTGGTGATCAGGGTCTCGCAGGCCACGCGGCCGGTCGGGTCGTCGCGCAGGATCTCGTCGAGGATGGCGTCCGAGATCTGGTCCGCGATCTTGTCCGGGTGCCCTTCGGTCACCGACTCGGACGTGAACAGGTACCGGTTCGCCACGTGTGTGCCTCCAAGGAAGTTCGCGCCGCGCGATGGGCGGCAAGTCAAAGCCGAAGGGTAGCCGGGCACGGGGGCGGAGGCAAACCCCTCTCCGCTGACCCGGTGCCCGGCCCGCCCCTCAGCGCAGTGCCCGGAAAAACGCGCGGACGTCCTGGACCAGCAGGTCCGGAGCTTCCATGGCGGCGAAGTGGCCGCCGCGGCCGAACTCCGACCAGTGCCCGATCTTGCCGTCGGGGTCGACCAGGCGCCGGACCAGGTCGTCGCCGGCGGCGAACACAGCCCAGCCCTGGGGGACGTCCGAGGGGCCCGGCCAGTCACCGCCGTGGGCGGCCTCGTAGAGGAACTGGGCGGCCGACGCGCCGGTGCCGGTGAACCAGTAGAGGCTGACGTTGGTCAGCAGCTGGTCGCGGTCGACGGCGTCCTCCGGCAGGTCGGCCTTCGGGTCGGTCCACTCCTTGAACTTCTCGGCGATCCAGGCCAGCTGGGCGGCCGGCGAGTCGGTCAGGGCGTAGGCGACCGTCTGGGGCCGGGTCGTCTGCAGCTGGAGGTAGCCGAGGCCGTCGGCCTGGAACTGGCGCATCCGCTCCAGGCTGGTCCGATGCTCGGCCGTCACGGCCGCCTGGTCGGCCTGGTCGCCGGGCGGGAGGGCGACGGCGGCAACGGCCAGAGGGTCGCTGTTGAGGTGGACGCCGACCACGTGGCCGGGGTCGAGGCTGGCCAGCATGCCGGTGATCCCGGCGCCGATGTCGCCACCCTGGGCGCCGTAGCGCTCGTAGCCGAGCCGGGCCATCAGCTCCGCCCAGGCCCTGGCCGTCCGGGTCATCGCCCATCCCGGCTCCCGGACCGGCGTCGAGAAGCCGAAGCCGGGCAGGGAGGGGGCGACCACGTGGAACGCGTCGGCCGGGTCGCCGCCGTGGGCCCGCGGGTCGGTCAGCGGGCCGATCGCGTCCAGGAACTCCACCACCGACCCGGGGTACCCGTGGGTAATGACCAGCGGCAGGGCGCCGGATTCGGGCGAGCGGGCGTGCAGGAAGTGGACCGGCTGGCCGTCGATCTCGGTGACGAACTGGGGCACCTGGTTGAGCCGGGCCTCCTGGGCACGCCAGTCGTAGCCGTCGCGCCAGTACCCGGCCAGCTCCTTCAGGTAGCCGAGCGGCACCCCCCGGCTCCAGCCGGCCCCTGGCACCTCGCTCGGCCACCGGGTCCGGCCCAGCCGGTCGCGCAGGTCGTCCAGTGCCTCGTCGGGGACCTCCACCCGGAACGGCCGGATCTCGGCGTCGGCCATCTCACCCTCCTTCGGGGACGAACTTCGGGAACGAACTGTTCTGTTCCCGGATCATATCGGAACGGAACGATTCATTCCAGTTAGAGTCGGCTCAGGTTGTGGCGGCGCGGGGGGCGGAGCCGCGGAGGGTCTCGACCCGGTCGAGGAGGCGGGCGGCGATGGCCGCCTTGGAGGTCCGGGGGAGCTCCTCGACGGTGTCGGCGTCGACCAGGTAGGCGTCCGCGTCGTCGGCCCCGAAGGCGGAGTTGGCGCCCTCGACGTGGTTGAGGACCACCAGGTGGAGGTGCTTG
>Ga0207675_100000786_pt1 | contig 31524 bp, 20 predicted proteins | sample KBSSwiS42_FD_184305 | JGI IMG/M metagenome (GOLD analysis project Ga0207675, IMG submission 184305) | Switchgrass rhizosphere microbial communities from Kellogg Biological Station, Michigan, USA - KBS Switchgrass S4-2 (SPAdes) (version 2) | ecosystem: Host-associated > Plants > Roots >...
AAGCGCGCGATGGAAATGCTCCTGACCGGCGAGCTGGTCGACGCGCAGACGGCTCTGGGCTGGGGGCTGGTCAACCGCGTCGTGCCGCTCGCCGCCCTCGACGACGAGATCAGGAAGTTCACCGACGTGATTGCCGCGCGCAGCCCGGCGACGGTCCGCCGCGGCAAGCGCGCCTTCTACGCGCAAATCGAACGCCCGCTCGCGGCGGCGTACGACCTGGCCAGTGAGGAGATGACGCGCAACCTGCTGCTCGACGATGCGGCCGAAGGCATGGACGCCTTTCTGCAGAAGCGCGCAGCTCGCTGGCTTGGGCATTAATACCCCTGCGTCGAGCGAGCCTGCTTTCAGTAGCTTGGCCGCTGAATCGCCGCACCAGCCACGAAGATCACGAAGAGCACGAAGGACACGAAGAAAATTCTTGTTGAACTCGGGCTAATCAGCTGGACGCTGCGGCGTGGCAAGAAGAGAAAAAGATCTTCTTCGTGGTCTTCGTGCCCTTCGTGTCTTTCGTGGTTTACAGCGCCGCGAGTTTGGCGGCCAAGCATCTGAAGCAGGCGGTGGCTGTCGCCGCTCTTAGAAGTAATCGGTCCGCTGCCACGGATCCAGCTCTCGCTTGCGGAACACGAACACCCCGCCGGCGCCGGCGACGAAGCCGATGACGTGCGCCGCGAACGCCACGCCGCCGCCGCGCGAGGTGGTGGTCATCGCGATCGTGCCGGCGTTGAACAGCTGCATCACGAACCAGAAGCCGAGCAGGAAGATCGCCGGCAGCTCGACCACCTGGATGAAGATCCACGGGATCAGCGTCAGCACCCGCGAGTGCGGGTAGAGGACGAAGTAGGCGCCCATCACGCCGGCGATCGCGCCGCTGGCGCCGATGGTCGGCAGCGTCGAGATGGGATCGGCCGCCACCTGTCCCAGGGCGGCGGCGATGCCGCACGCCAGGTAGAACACCAGGAAGCGGCCGTGGCCGAGGCGATCCTCGACGTTGTCGCCGAAGATCCACAGGTACCACATGTTGCCGATGAAGTGCATCCAGCCGCCGTGCAGGAACATCGAGGTGACCAGCGTCGGCCACGTGAAGTAGGCGGGGACCACCCCGTAGACGGTCAGGAACTCGTTGAGCGCCTCATGCGGCAGCGAGATCTCGAACAGCCACGCGACCGCATTCAACCCGATGATGGTGATGGTGAGGAAGGGTGTGGTTCGGGATGGAATGACATCCCGAAGCGGAATCATGCGCTAAATCCTGAATCCTTCAATCAATCCGCAATCCGCAATCCGCATTCCGCAATGTCGAGCGTCAGACCCCGTGTCCGTAGCCGACCGCTTCGACATGCGGCGCCGGCATCGGCGGATTCGTCGAGCTGCCCGGCGTCCGCACGCGCTCGACGATGCGGCGCAGGTCGCCGTCGCCGATCGCCTTGCGGTGCTCGCCGAGCGAGATCACCGCGCGGTACACGAGATCGACCTCGCCGTGCGTCAGCGTGAAGCCCAGCGCCTCGCAGCGCGACTGCACCGCATGCCGGCCCGAGTGGCGGCCGAGCACCAGGCGCGACGCCGCCGACTGGCCGACGTCTTCCGGCTTCATGATCTCGTAGGTGCGCGCGTCCTTCAGCACGCCGTCCTGGTGGATGCCGGCCTCGTGCGCGAACGCGTTGCGGCCGACAATCGCCTTGTTCGCCTGCACTGGTTCGCTGGTCAGCGTCGACAACAGCTGGCTCGCCTCGAACAGCGCCGGCGAGTGAATCGCCGTGTCGTAGGGCAGCACGTCCTGCCGTACTCGGAGCGCCATCACGAACTCTTCGAGCGAGGCGTTGCCCGCGCGCTCGCCGATGCCGTTGACCGCGCACTCGACCTGCCGCACGCCGCCCTGGAGCGCCGCCAGGCTGTTGGCCACCGCCAGCCCGAGGTCGTTGTGGCAGTGGGCGCTGAAGACGGCGCGATCGGCGTTCGGCACGCGGCCGATGATGCTGGCGAAGAAGTCGCGCAGCTCGTCGGGCGTCGCATAGCCGACCGTGTCGGGCAGGTTGATGGTGGTCGCGCCGGCGGCAATCGTCGCTTCAATCACGCGGCAGAGAAAATCGCGATCGCTCCGCGTCGCATCCTCGGCCGAGAACTCCACATCGTCGGTGAACTGGCGCGACAGCTTGACGCCCGCGACGGCCGACTCGAGGCATTCGTCGCGCGACATCCGGAGCTTGGCGCTGAGGTGGAGATCCGACGTGGCGAGGAAGGTGTGAATGCGCGACCGCTCAGCCGGCGCCAGCGAACGGCCGGCCTCTTCGATGTCCTGCGGCCGCGTCCGCGCCAGCGCCGCGACGATCGGGCGCCGCACGGCGGTCGCAATCTGCCGCACCGCCTCGGCGTCTGCCGGCGAGGCAATCGGAAACCCCGCCTCGATGATGTCGACGCCGAGCGTGTCGAGCGCCCGCGCCATCGCCAGCTTGGCCGCCACATCGAGCGAGTAGCCGGGCGCCTGTTCGCCGTCGCGCAGCGTGGTGTCGAAGACGGTGACGCGTGCGGGAGTGCTCATGGACTCTGTTGTAGCCGCCGGCTGGGGTAGAAGTCAAAGCGATAATAATTAACGAATAATAACCCGCTGTTATACTCGGCCCCATGGATCTGGCCGCGTTGAAGGTGTTTCTCACCGTCGCGCAGGAGCGCAGTTTTTCACGCGCCGCCGCGAAAGTGCACCGCACCCAGCCCGCGGTCAGCCAGGCGGTCCGCCGCCTCGAGCTCGAGCTGGGCGAGCAGCTGTTCGACCGGTCATCGAAGAGCGGCACGCTGACCGAAGCCGGGCGGATGCTCCAGAACTACGGCGAGCGGCTGGTCCGGCTGGCGGAAGAAACCGAGTCGGCCGTCCGCGAGCTGCGCGATCTGCGCCGCGGCCGGGTGTTGATTGGCGCCAACGAAGCCGCGGTCCACACCCTGCTGCCGCTGGTCGCACGCTTCCGGCAGCGCTATGCCGACATCACGATCGATGTCCGCCGCGTGCCGGCGCGGCAGATCGCGGTCGAAGTTCAGCAGGGCAGCCTCGATTTCGGCGCGCTGACCTTTCACCCGACCGAGGAGGGGCTGCTGCAGGTGCCGGTCGGCAGCGACGAACTGGTGTTGCTCGTGCCGCCGACGCACGTGCTCGCCGGGCGCAGGCAGGTGACGATGTCGGAGGTCGCGCCGGAGCCGATCGTCGCCCACAACGATCCGTCGCCGGCGCGCGAGCGCGTCCTCAGGCTGTTCGAGGAGCACCATGTGCCGCTGCGCATGGTGATCTCGCTGCCGAGCCTCGACGGCATCAAGCGCGCGGTGGAGTTGAAGCTGGGTCTCGCCCTGTTGCCGCGCCGCTGCGCGATTACCGAGATCGCGAGCGGACGCCTGGTCGCGGTGCCGGTGGCTGGCGTCTCACGCAAACGCGAGGTGATGCTGGTGTGCCGGAACGCGCACCGTTCTCACGCCGCGGATGCCTTTCTGAGCGTCGCGCAGGATGGATCGAACGGCGACGCGCTCGCTGTCAAAAACCGGCGACGTAAGGCAGCCGCCTTGCCACCGCCCTGACCTCTTCGAACTGGGCCAGCAGCATCGCCGTCGGGTTCCACTGTCCCGAGAGAAACGCGTCGCGCGTCGCGCCCGGCAGCGACGCGGCGATGCGCAGGCTGCCTGCGGTCACCGTCCCGCTGGCGACGTCGAGGTCGATCGAGGTCTCCGGCGCGCGCTCGACCAGCGTCTGCAGCCGCTCGACCTCTGGCGCGTCGGCGACGAAGCACGGCACGCCGAGCATCGCCGCGTTGCCCTGGAAGATCTCGGAAAACGACACGCCGACGATGGCGCGGAAGCCGGCCCGGGCGAGCCCCTGCGGCGCGTGCTCGCGCGACGACCCGCAGCCGAAGTTGGCGTTGACCACCAGGATCGTCGCGCCGGCGTAGCGCGAGTCGTTGAACGCATGTGCCGCATCGGCACGCCGATCGTCCTCGAAGAGGTGTTGATCGAGCCCCTCGAACGACACCGCCTTCAGGAACCGCGCCGGCATGATGCGATCGGTGTCGATGTCGTCGCCGCGCAGCGGCAGCGCGCGGCCGGTGATTCTGGTGACCGCGCTCATGCCGGCACCCCTTCCAGCATCGCGCGCACGTCGACCACTTCGCCGGCAATCGCTGCCGCCGCCACCATCGCCGGGCTCATCAGCAGCGTCCGCCCGGTCGGGCTGCCTTGCCGTCCCTTGAAGTTGCGGTTCGACGACGAGGCCGAGATCTGGCGCCCTTCGAGCTTGTCGGGGTTCATGCCGAGGCACATCGAGCAGCCGGCGCCGCGCCACTCGAAGCCCGCGTCCGTGAACACCTCGTGCAGGCCGCGCGCTTCGGCCGCGCGCCGCACCGCCTGCGAGCCGGGCACGATCAGCGCCTTCACATGCGGCGCCACGCGGTGGCCGCGAACGATACGCGCCGCTTCCTCGAGATCGGAGAGGCGGCCGTTGGTGCACGAGCCGATGAACGCGACGTCGATGCGCGTCCCCTCCACCTTGCTGCCGTTCTTGAACCCCATGAACGCCAGCGCCTCATCGTCGGGCGACGTGTCGATGCGCTCGGACACGGCCACCGACTGGCCCGGGTTGATGCCCCAGGTGACCGTCGGCTCGATGGTCGAGGCGTCGAAGGTGACGCGATCGTCGTACGACGCGTTGGCGTCGGTCGCCATCGACCGCCACCAGGCGACCGCGCGATCGAACGCGTCGCCCTGCGGCGCGAAGCGGCGGCCCCGGAGGAAGTCGAACGTCTTCTGGTCGGGGTTGACGTAGCCGATGCGCGCGCCGCCCTCGATCGACATGTTGCAGATGGTCATCCGCTCGTCGACGGTCATCGCGTCGAGCGTCGAGCCGGCGTATTCGTAGGCGAAGCCGACGCCGCCGTGCACGCCGAGGCGGCGGATGATCGTCAGGATCACGTCCTTGGCGTAGACACCGCGATTGAGCCGGCCGTTGACTTCGACGCGCCGCACCTTCAGCGGATCGAGCGCGAGGCACTGCGACGCGAGGACGTCGCGCACCTGCGAGGTGCCGATCCCGAACGCGATCGCGCCGAGCGCGCCGTGCGTCGACGTGTGGCTGTCGCCGCAGGCGATGGTCATCGCCGGCTGCGTCAGCCCGAGCTCCGGCCCGATGACGTGGACGATGCCCTGATCGCCGCTCTCGGGCGTCCACAGGCTGACGCCGGCGTCCCGGCAGTTGCGCTCGAGCGCACCCATCATCTCCTCGGCCATCACGTCGAGGAACGGCCGCTTCTGCGAGCTCGTCGGCACGATGTGATCGACGGTCGCGAACGTGCGTTCCGGAAACGCGACCGTCCATCCGTGCTGGCGCAGCATGTCGAAGGCCTGCGGCGAGGTCACTTCATGCACGAGGTGGAGACCGACGAACAACTGGGTCTGTCCGCTCGGCAGCTTGCGAACGGTGTGCAGATCCCAAACTTTATGAAAAAGTGTGGCAGCCATGTGACAGTCGTGCTCTTGCGCGTGACGGGTGATTGTGCCGCCGGCTCATGCATGCGGCAGCAGCTAGAATACACGGATGCGTGTGTTTCGCGCTCGTTTCCCGTGGATCGCGACGTTCGTCGCCGCAGGGCTGGTGCTGACCCTGCGCGCGCAGACCCTGAAGCAGCAGCGCCTCGAAGTCGTCAACATTGGATTGCCGGCCGTCGACCTCGGGCTTCGATTCGACCAGATGCGCGGTCCCGACGGGGACGACTCGTCGCGCCGCCAGGCCATTCTCGCATCGCTGCAACCTGCCGCCGCGGCCGCTCGCCCGGCCGCAACGCGCGTCCTCGTGAAATTCATCGAAGGGCTGCCGGCGGCCGCGCGGTTGTCCGCGGTCGCCGACGTGTCGCGCCGGGCGGTCATGGCGACGGCCCCCGAATACGCGGACTTCGACATCGTCCAGGTAGGCGCCAACGAGGATGCCGAAGCCGTGGCGCAGGCGTTCAGCGAACGCAGCGACGTCGAGTACGCGCAGGTCGCCCATACGTTCCACAAGCTGCTCGTGCCGAACGATCCGCTGTACCTGACGAGCCAGTGGAACCTGCCGATGCTGAACCTCGAGCGGGCGTGGGACATCCAGCCGCAGGCGGGCTCGACGATTACCGTGGCCGTGCTCGATTCGGGCATGGCGTACCAGAACGCGACCTTCACACCGACGCTGCCGCCGTTTCGCGACGAGAACGGACGCCTCTATCCGGGGCTCGGCCGCGTGACGATTCCGTATGCGGCGGCGCCGCAGCTGGTCGGCGCGGCCGGCGCGGGGCGCCTGGTCGCCCTCCACGATTTCATCTGGGACGACAACGAGCCGTTCGACTTCGACGGTCATGGCACCCACGTCAGCGGCACGATTGGCCAGCTGACCAACGACAGCGTCGGCACTGCCGGCGTCGCGTTTGGCGTCAAGCTGATGCCGGTGAAGGTGATCGACAGCGTCTGGGATTTTCTCTTCGGCGCGCCGAACGAGGGCACTGACGACACCGTTGCCCGGGGCATCCGCTATGCCGCCGACAACAACGCGAAGATCATCAACATGAGCATCGGCCGCACCGGCCCTCCGGCGCCGGCGGTCGAGTCGGCGATCCGCTACGCGGTGAGCAGGGGCGTGTTCATCACCATCGCCGCCGGCAATGAGTTCGAGGACGGCAACCCGACGGAAGTGCTGGCCGAGATCGCCTCGCGCGTGCAGGGCGCGGTCTCCGTGGCGGCCGTCGATCGCGCCCGGGCACACGCCTTCTACTCGTCGACGGGCAGCTACGTCGAGATTTCGGCGCCCGGCGGGTCGGGCCGCGGCTTCGGCACCGCCGGCGGCGTGTTCCAGCAGACCTTCGTCCCGACCTTCACCGATACGTTCCTGCTGCCGCCGGCGCAGTTCAGGGCGCCGCGGTTCGACATCCTCGACTACGTGCCTTATCAAGGCACGTCGATGGCGTCGCCGCATGTCGCCGGCGTCGCGGCGATGTTGATGCAGCAGGGCATCACCGACCCGGCGGCGATCGAAGAGGCGCTGGAGAAGACCGCCGTCGATCTCGGTTCGCCGGGTCGCGACGACACGTTCGGCTTCGGCCTGGTCGACGCGCGCGCCGCGCTGCGCGGATTGGGGTTGGCGAAGTGAAGCGCACGTGCTTATTGCTGTCGGTCCTGGCCCTGGCCTCTCCCGCTGCGGCGCAGGATCCGCCGTCGCTCTCGATCCGCCCCTTCGTGATGGGCGCGGAGCAGAACTTCACCGCCGCCGATACCTTCGAGGCGGTGTTCGACACCACGCGCGGGCCCTTCTTCGGCGGCGGCGTCCAGGTCGTCGTCTTCGACCAGTTCGTCGTCGAGCTCGGCGCGTCGCGCTTCAAGCAGACGGGCGAGCGCGTGTTTCGCACCTCGACCGGATCGGTCTTCCGTCTCGGCATCCCGCTGACCGCGACGATCACGCCGTTCGAGGTCACCGGCGGCTACCGCTTCCCGATGTGGGAGCGGGTGCGGCCGTACGTCGCGGCCGGCGTCGGATCGTTCGCCTACCAGGAAACCTCCGATTTCGCCGACCCGACGACCGAGAACATCGACACCCGCAAAACCGGGTTCGTCCTCAACGGCGGCGCGGAGGTGCGCCTGCACCGCTGGATTGGCGCCGCCGCCGACGTGCAGTACTCGCGCGTCCGAGGGATACTCGGCAGCGGCGGCCTCTCGCAGCAGGTCGGCGAGAACGATCTCGGGGGCGTCGCCGTGCGCTTCAAGCTGATCGTCGGCCGCTGACGTCCTCTTTACTAGGTGCTGGATGCCAACTGCTGGATGCTAGTTGCTGGTGACTCGTTGCGGCCGCCAGATGAGGCCGGCGCGACAACTCACTCATGATCGAGTAACCAGCGCCTGGCCACCAGCAACCACCGACCAGCAACCCACGTGACGCATCCCGCGCTCTTCGGAGGCCCATCCATGCGAGCCAAGCGAGCCTGGTGCGCCGCTCTGGTGGCGTGCGCATCCCTCTTTGCCCCGTGCTCTGTTGCGGCGCAGGAGACGCCGCAGGCGCTGCGGCAGGAAATCGATCAGCTGCGGCGCGACTTCGAGACGTTGAAACAGCAGTACGGCGACCGCCTGACCGCGCTCGAGTCGAAGCTCGCCGCCGCCGAAGGCACGCCGCCCGCGGCGCCGGAGACACCGGCGGCGGCCGCGGCTCCGGGTGCGCCCGCGCAGCCGCCCGCGCAGCCGACCGCGCAGGTGCCGCCGGGCGCGGAAGGCGCCGGCGGCCCGAGCGGATCGCTGCCGGTGTACGGCGCGGGCACGGCCGGCTCGAAAGTCTTCAACCCCGACATGGCGGTGATCGGCGACTTCCTCGGCGCGGTGGGGCGCAACCGCGTGAACCCCTCGCCATCCCTCGAGATGCACGAGGCGGAGGCGTCGTTCCAGGCCGTGGTCGATCCGTACGCACGCGCCGACTTCTTCGTCGCCTTCGGCGAAGAGGGCGTCGAGCTCGAAGAGGGGTTCATCACCTTCACCACGCTGCCCGGCGGCCTGCTGACCAAGGTCGGGAAAACGCGGGCCGCGTTCGGCAAGGTGAACACGATGCACAATCACATCCTGCCGTGGACCGATCGGCCGCTGGTGGCGACGAACCTCCTCGGCGGGGAGGAAGGCCTGACCGACGCGGGCATCTCGGTGGCCCGGTTGATCCCGAACCCCTGGATCTTCCTCGAGGCGACGGGTCAGATCTATCGCGGCGATTCGAGCGACGTGTTCACGGCCGCCAAGCCGGGCCAGGTGAGCGTGGTCGGCCACCTCCGTGGCTACCACGATCTCACCGAGTCGGCGAACATCGACCTCGGCTTCTCGTACGCGCGCGGCCATAATGCATCGGGCCTGGCCGTCGACGATCTATCAGGGACGCAAACGACTAACCTGTACGGTGTCGACGCCACCGTCCGCTGGCGCCCGCTGCGGCGATCAATCTACCGATCGTTTGTCGGCCGGTCGGAGGTGATCTGGAGCCGGCGCGAGCAACCGGGCGGGTTGCAGTCGGCGAACGGGTTCTACGTGTCGGGCGACTATCAGTTCGCGCGGCGGTGGTTCGCAGGCGTCCGCGGCGATCGATCGGGGCGGGCGGCGGACGCGTCGCTGACCGACAGCGGGCAGTCGTTCTCGCTGACGTTCTGGCCGAGCGAGTTCAGCCAGCTGCGCGGCCAGTACCGGCGGACGAAGTACGCGCTCGGGCCGACGGCGAACGAGTTGTTGTTTCAGTTCCTGTTCTCGATAGGCGCGCACGGGGCGCATCCGTTTTGAAGAGGGCGGGTGGGGCAGGTAGGGCAGGTAGGGGGCAGGTAGGGCAGGTAGGGCAGGTAGGGTAATCATGGGTTCAATGAAATTCTTCTTCGGAATATTGCTGGCGACTCTGACGAGCGTTCCTGCGGCGGCGCAGGGCAAGCTCACCGTGATCACGACCACTGAGGATCTCGCGGCGATTGCCCGCGAGGTCGGCGGCGATCGGATCACGGTCGAGGCGATCGCGAAGGGCTACCAGGATCCGCATTTCGTCGAGGCGAAGCCGAGCTTCATCGTCAAGCTGCAGAAAGCCGACATCCTGATTGTCGTCGGCCGCGAGCTCGAGATCGGCTGGCTGCCGCCGCTCATCCAGCAGAGCCGCAACGCCAAAGTGCAGGTCGGCGGCGAGGGCTACCTCGACGCGTCGCTGCACGCGACCATCCTCGAGATTCCGGCCGGCCAGGTGACGCGGGCGATGGGCGACGTCCACCCGCAGGGCAACCCGCACTACTGGCTCGACCCGGAGAACGGCAAGAAGATCGCGAAGGACATCGCCGACAAGCTCTCCGAGCGGCGGCCCAACGATCGCGCGGCGTTCGAGAAGGGGCTGGCGGCGTTCACCGCGCGCGTCGACGAGGGCGAGAAGCGGTGGCTGGCGGCGATGGCGCCGTACAAGGGCACCAAGGTGGTGACCTACCACCGGTCGTTCCCCAACTTCGCCGCCCGCTTCGGCCTCGACATCATCGGCTACGTCGAGCCGAAGCCCGGCATCCCGCCGTCGCCGCAGCACACCCTCGATCTCATCGCCGAGATGAAGCGGCAGAACGTCAAGCTGGTGCTGATCGAGCCGTACTTCGACTCGAAGACGCCGAACTCGATCGGCCGCAGCACCGGCGCGGAGGTGATCGTCATGCCGCCGTCGGTCGGCGGGGTCAAGGAAACGCCCGATTACATCGCGCTGTTCGACTACGACGTCAAGCTGCTGGTCGACGCGATCAAGCGCGCCGGAGCCAAATAATGCTCGACGCCGCGACCCTGGCCTTTCTCGCGCCCTGCTTCGTCGCCAGCCTGATTCTCACCGGCATTCACGCCTACCTCGGGGTCCACGTGGTCGAGCGCGGCGTGATCTTCGTCGACCTGTCGCTGGCGCAGATTGCCGCGCTCGGCGGCACGATCGCGCTGCTGATGCCGGTGTCGCGCGGCGATCCGCACGCGCCGGTGGTCTACTGGATCAGCCTCGGCTTCACCTTCCTCGGCGCGCTGGTGTTCTCGACCATCCGCAGCCGGCGGGCGCGGATCCCGCAGGAGGCGATCATCGGCATCTGCTACGCGGTGGCGTCGGCGGCGTCGATCCTGGCGATGAGCAAGGCGACCTCGGAGGGCGAGCACCTGAAGGACATGCTGGTCGGCAACATCCTCGCCGTGTCGTGGGGCGAGGTCGCCAAGACGGCGCTGCTCTACGGCGCGGTTGGCGCGTTCCACTACATCTTCCGCCGGCAGTTCTTCGCCATCTCGCTCGATCACCGCGAGGAAGGGCACGCGGCGGCGATGGGGCTGTCGGTGCCGCTCTGGGATTTTCTCTTCTACGCCTCGTTCGGCTTCGTCGTCACCTCGTCGGTCGCGATCGCCGGTGTGCTGCTGGTGTTCTGCTACCTCATCGTGCCCTCGGTCGCGGCGATGCTGTACGCGGACTCGATCGGCAAGCGCCTCGCGATCGGCTGGTCGATGGGCACGCTGGTCTCGGCGCTCGGGGTATATCTGTCGTTGAAGCTCGACCTGCCGACGGGCGCGACCATCGTCTGCACTTTCGGCCTGGTGCTGATTCTCATGGCCAGCGTGCGGCCGCTGCTGCAGCGCGCGCCGGCGGTGAGCGCTTAAGTCGAAAGTCGAAAGTCGAAAGTCGAAGGTCGGAAGTCGACGTCATGCAGTGCAGGAACTGTGGCGCGGAAATCGCCGACAAGGCGCTGATCTGCTACAAGTGCGGCACCGCGACGACCGAGGCGAAATACCAGCCGGCGCAGCTGCCTCGCGCCGGCGCGTCGTCGTCGCGCACGCTTCTGCTGATCGTGATCGTCATCGTCATCGCCGGCCTGGTCGCGTACTACCTCGTCTCTGGCGTGCAATAATTGACGCTATGCTGCTGAGGTCCGCGCGGCGGCGCATCGCCGCGCTGCGGCAGCCCGGGCCGTCCGCCCGCCTCGCCCGCGTGCTGTGGATTGCGTGGGCCGTGGTCGTCTGGAACGTGGTGTTCGACCGCGTCATCGTCGTCGCCGGCCGCAGCTACATCGTCGCCGCCACGCGTCACACCGCCGCCGATCCGACGGCGCCGCCGCTGAACATGGACGACTGGATGGTCCCAGCGGTCAACCGCGCGCTCACTGTTGCGACGGCCGCCGCGGTCGTGGTGCTGGTGACCGGGTTGGCGGCCGTCGCCGTCGCGTCGCGCCGGCAATTGAGAATCAGGAATCTGGAATCAGGAATTCGCGAGCCGGTTGAGGGTCATAGCAAAGGCGTGGGATCCTAATTTCAATTGCGATGCATCCGCTGATTTACGACTGGAATCACGACGCCCTCGTCGAGGGAGCCACCCGACCGGTGGCGATGCTCGACGACGAGACCCTGCGCGACGGGCTGCAGTCGCCGTCGGTGCGCAACCCGACGATCGACGAGAAGATCGGCATCCTGCACCACATGGACGCGCTCGGCATCGACACCGCCGACATCGGCCTGCCCGGCGCCGGGCCGAAGGTGGCGCGCGACGTCGAGCGGCTGGCGCGCGCGATCGGCGAAGGGCGGTTGAGGATCCGCGCCAACTGCGCCGCCCGCACCATGGTCGGCGACATCAAGCCGATCGCCGAGATCCAGCAGCGCACCGGCGTGCCGATCGAGTGCGGCGCGTTCATCGGCTCGAGCCCGATCCGCCAGTACGCGGAAGGATGGACGCTCGACTACCTGCAGAAGACGACCGAGGACGCGATCAACTTCGCCGTCAAGGAAGGCGTGACGGTGATGTACGTGACCGAGGACACCACCCGGGCGGACCCGGAGTCGCTGCGCCGGCTGTTCACCGCCGCCATCCGCGCCGGGGCGAAGCGGCTGTGCGTCGCCGACACGGTCGGCCACGCGACGCCGAACGGGGCGCGCGCGGTCGTCACCTTCGTCAAGTCGGTCATCGCCGAGCTCGGCGTCGACGTCGGCATCGACTGGCACGGCCACCGCGATCGCGGCTTTGGCGTGTCGTCGAGCCTGGCCGCGCTCGAGGCCGGCGCGACACGATTGCACGGCGCAGCGCTCGGCATCGGCGAGCGGTGCGGCAACACGCCGATCGATCTGCTGATGGTCAACCTGGTGATGATGGGCTACCGCGACAACGATCTGACGGGCCTGCCCGCCTACGTCCGGGCGGTGGCGGACGCGTGCGACGTGCGCATCGCGCCGAACTACCCGGTGCTCGGCGCCGACGCGTTCCGCACCGCCACCGGCGTCCACGCCGCCGCGGTGGTCAAGGCGTTCCGGAAAGGTGATCGCCCGTTGATGGACGCGGTCTATGCCGCGGTGCCGGCGAGCCTGGTCGGCCGGCAGCAGGAGATCGAAGTCGGACCGATGTCGGGGCGGTCGAACGTGATCTTCTGGCTCGAGAGCCGCGGCCTGCCGGCGACCGACGAGATCGTCGATCGCATCTTCGCCGCCGCCAAGGCGTCGAACCGGACGCTGACGCACGAGCAGGTGCAGTCGATCGCCGGCGAGGACGCGAAGCTGAAACCGGCCGGCCCGAAGCTTGAGACTGCCCGTCGTCGCGGTTTCTGATTACTTCAGCAAGATCTCTTCGAAAAATTTCAGCGCCCGCGGATCGTTCGACTGCCCGAGCCAGAACATCGCCTGCTTGCGCACCTCGGGGTTGCGGTTGGTGCGCGCCACCTCCATCAGCTTCGGCACGCCTTCGTCCTTCGGCAGCTGGCTGAGCGCGAACACCGCTTTCTTCTTCACCTCGGTGTCGGGATCGTTGTCGATCGCGTTGGCGATGACGGCGGTCGCTTCCTTCCCGGCTTTCTGCGCCAGCCAGAACAGCGCCTGGCCGCGGACGCGCGTGCTTTTGTCGTCGCGCGCGGTGGCGACGAGCGTCGTCAGTGCAGCCGGCACACTGCTGACCGAGAGCGCGAAGGTCACCTTCTCGCGCACCTTGTCGGTGGGATCCTGGGCAATCATCCGCGCCAGCAGCCGCGCGCCCGCGTCTCCGCGCTCGCTGCCGAGCCAGAACGCGGTGTCGCTGCGCAGCCACTCGGGTCGGGACGGCGCGACGAATCCTTCGAGGACGCGGTCGGCGGCGGCGCCGCTGTGCAGCGCAATCGCGGCAATGGCTGTCTTCGCGACACGGTCGCGCCGCTCGTCGCGATCAGGGGCGGCGTTGACGAGCGACGCCAGCCACGCCAGGCTGTCGTCCGCTTTCACGTCCGACAGCCAGACGATCGGCAGGCCGCCGGCGTCGATGTCGCAGTCGGGCGTGAAGGTGCGCACCCGCGTCACCGCACCGCCTTCGAGCCGCGCGAGGATCAGGAACTCGGTCGGCGGCTCGAGCGTGATCCGCGAGCCGCGCATCGTCTGGTTGTCGCCGCGGTTCATCGTCACGCCGCTGCCGCGTTCGAGCTGGCACATGCCGCAGCAGGCATCGCGATCGGACGCGTCACGAATCGTGTCGTAACAGCACATCTGCCGCGGGCCGGCGGTCATCGGCATGCGGTAGCCGACCCAGGTGATGCCGCCGCGCGCCGCCGCGGCGCGAACTTCGCGCTCCAGGCCCTGCGCCGCCGAGCGCGTCTCGGTCCGGGCGTTCGAGATTCTTCCCTGCGCCGCCGCCTGCGCCGGCGGCGCACAGAGGACACAGAGGGAACAGAGGACACAGAGGCACAGACGTGTGCGGCTCATTTCAGGAGCTCCAGCAGGTAGTCCACCGCTTCCTTCGACTTCATCAGCGACAGCTTGGAGACGATCTCTTTCTTCATCTCCGGGTTGCGCTCCGCCCGCGCCAGGGTGACCAGCGCGGTGGCGTTGTTCTGGATGAACAGGCCGTTGACGACGGCGCGGCGCACCTCCGGGTTTTGATCGGAGCCGTAAATCGAGATCAGCGCTTCGCTGGTCCCGGGGCGCTTCATCAGGCCGAGGTTGCGAATCGCGCTGCGGCGCAGCTCAGGGTCTTTCTCGTTCTTGGCCAGATCGATCAGCTTGTCCGCCTGGTTGCCGACGAACATCGCCTGCAGGATGCGCTTCTTCACCTCCACCGTCTGCTCGGTCTGATACAGCTCGTTCAGCTCAGCGCCGGCGTTCATCACGCCGAGCTGCTGCACCGCCTCGCCGCGCAGCTCCGGGTTGGTCTCGGTCTTGGCCGCCGCCAGCAGCCGCTCGCGGTCGCCGGCAACCATGAAGCTGCGCAGGATCGAGCGTTTCAGCGCCACGTCCGATGAGCCGCGGTAGACATCGGCCAGGACCTGGCGGTTTTCGGCGCCGCCCATGATCCCCAGATAGCGGATGGCGCGCTGCTGCAGGTCGGGGTTCGCGTTGCCCTTGGCGATGCCGGCGATGACGTCGCGCGCGCGGCTGCTGCGGCTCTGGCTGAGGACGAACAGCGCGCGGTCTTTGACCCGCGGCGAGTTGGCGCCGGCGAGCATCTTCTCGAGGATCGGGAACGCCTGCTCGGGGTCGGTCTGCATGACGCCGCGCAGCGCGTACAGCTTCAGCTCGTCGTCGTCCTGCGAGGCGGCCGAGACCGGTTGACCGGATGCCTGGCGCACCTCGACTTCGAGCGCCTTGGCGTCGCGGCTCCAGCGGCTGTCGGCGAAGCGCTTCTGGAGGTCGGTCAGGGTGGCGAGCGCTTCGGCCCGCTGCCCCAGCTTCGACTGGCTGTAGGCCTTCCAGTAGAGCGCGGCGTCGGTGCGGTTGGTCTTCATCTCGATCAACCGGTTGAAGCGATCGACCGCGCGATCGAAGCGCCCTTCCTCGATCGCCTCGCGCCCGTCGTCGTAGAGCTCCTCGGCGCGGTCGTCACGGTCGTCGTCTCGCTGGTCGACGATCAGCGCGACGTCGAAGTCGGGCCGCGCCGGCGCGGCGGCCGCGGCATGGGCGGCGCCGGCTCCCGGGCCGGCGAGCACGAACAGGGTCAGAACAATGGGATGCATCATGATTCAGCTGACTTTCTGCGTTGGGGTCCGCGGGGTCGAGCGCTCCCGCGTCAGCTCGCGCTGCCGCAGCTCTTCGCCCATCACCCGCACTTTGAAGAGAAGCGCCGCCGCGTCGATCCGCCGCCGAATCTGCTCGAGATCGGCGGCGCTGATCTTCGCGGGGCTGTTGACGATTTCCAGCAGGCTGCGCTCGAGATCGTCGAGCACGTCCGCCACCGATTGCTCGCCGGCCTGTTCCGCGTCCTGCCGATACAGCCGGCTGGCGGCCAGCAGGTCGTCCGCCCATCGCTGCTCGCTCGAGATGTCGCTGGCGTCGGGGGCGTTCATGATGTCGGTGAGGACGCGCTCCGACCGGTCGAGATGCTCGGCGACGGCCGTCAGCAGGATGCGCTGCTGGCTGTCTCCGGCTGCCGCACTGCCACCGCCCGCGGTCGCACCGCCGCCGGCGGCGATCTCGGTCGTGCCCGCGGGCGCCGCCGGCTGGCTGGGCCACAGGCGACCGGCGACGAACGCGACCAGCACCAGCATCGCGGCGGCGGCCGCGAGCGTCAGCCGATCGCGATGGAACCACGGCGACCACCACGGCGCCGGCCGCTCCGGCAGCTTGTGGCGGATGCGCTGCCACACCTCGAGGCCGTACTGCTCGCCGCGCTCGGGCGCCTCGGGCGCCACGACCAGCTGCAGCGTGCCCGAGATGTCGCGATAGAGCGAGGCACAGGCGGCACAGTCGGCGAGGTGCTTCTCGATCGCATCGCGCCGGCGGCCTTCGCCGTAGTAGTAGAGCGTGAGGTCGTCTTCCGAATAATGCCTGGCGCTCACGATTCCTGGCTCCTCAGCGGCGCGAGCGCGACCCTCAGCTTCTTCACCGCGCGAAACACGCTGTGCTTCGCCGCGCTGGTGCCGAGGTTCAACGCCGCGCCGATTTCCTCGATCGATCGTCCTTCGTAGTGCCGCAGCGTAAACGCGGCGCGCTCGAGCGGGCTCAACTCCGACAGCGCGGCCTGCACGCGCCGCTCGATCTCCGCGCTCTGCGCCATCCTCTCCGGGCCCGGCAGGTCGCCTGCCGGCAGCTGCGCGGCCTCGTCGATGCTGTCGCCGCGCACCTGGTCGTGCCGCGCCTGTTTCGCCCGCATCAGATCCACCGAACAGTTGGAGACGATGCGATAGAGCCAGGTGCCGAAGTTGGCACGCGACTCGAAGCGTCCGAGCTGCTTGTAGGCGCGTAGAAAGCTTTCCTGCACGACATCTTCCGCATCCTGTTCGTTGCCGGTCATCCGGTAGGCGAGCCGGAAGACACTCCGGCTGTGCCGCTCGACGAGTTCCCGGAACGCCTCGCTGTCGCCCTGGCGGGCACGAGCCAGGACGGCTGCTGCCTCGGTCGCGTCCATTTACGTTAGGTTAGACGGGACTGCGCCGGTCCGGTTAGCCGCAGCCACGGCACGGCTTCCGGACGCTAAGCGCTTTGGCCTCAGCACTTGACAAGCGTTCGCCTCGAACGATAATCGAGCCTGCATGCCCCAGCGGTTCCAGCGCGCCCGCCAGCGCGTCCGCGCCGATCGGTGACCGTGTCCGATCCGCCGCTCGAGGACCTGGCCGTTCGCCTCGAGCGCGAGCGGCTCGAGGCCGACCGCGCCTACAACACCGCGCTCACCGCCCTCGATCAGGCGCTGCGGCAGGCGCCTGAACTGCCGCCGCCGCCGGCGCGCTACGACGACTACAACGTCTCTCCGCTCAACGCCGCGTGGGACATCCTCCCCGGCGGCGCGCCGCCCGTGGATCGATCGCTCAAGGGACGGCTGCGCGCGTTCATCTGGCGCATTGTCGGTCCGCCGCTCGAGACGCAGCGGCGCTTCAACGCCGCGCTCGTCGATCACATCAACCGCAACGTCGCCGCGCATCAGCAGGCGCAGCAGGCGACCGCGGCGCTCGTCGACGTCGCGCGGCGCGAGTTCGAGGCGCTCGTCCGGTTCGAATCGCTGCTGGTGCAGTACCTGCAGACGATCACCGTGTACGTCGACTCGAAGGATCGCAGTGCCGGCGGCCGCGAGCTGCGCGAGCGGGTGGCGCTCGCCGAGCAGCGCGTCGCGGCGCTCAAGCGCGAGCTCGACACGACGGCGCGCGGCGCCCGCGCGGCGGCGCCGGCAACCGCGCCGGCCACGCAGCCGGGGGAACAGAAAGCAGCTCCGCCCGCCGCGTTCAGCGCGAACGTCGACTCGCTCACCTATGTCGGCTTCGAGGATCGCTTTCGCGGATCGCAGGACGAGATCCGCGGGCGGCTGGCCGATTACGTGCCGCTGCTGGCGTCTGCGTCGGACGTGGTCGACATCGGCTGCGGCCGCGGCGAACTCCTCGAGCTGCTTCGACAGCAAGGCGTTCGCGCCCGCGGCGTCGACACGAACGACGGCATGGTCCAGTTGTGCCGGTCGCGCGGCCTCGACGTGGAGCAGGGAGACGCGCTGGGGTTTCTCGAGCGTCAGGCCGACCGCAGCATCGGCGGCCTCACGGCGATCCAGGTGGTCGAGCACTTCGACCCGGCGTACCTGCTGCGGTTTCTCGAAACTGCGTATCACAAGATGCGCGACGGCGCGCCGCTGGTGCTCGAGACGATCAACCCTGCCTGCTGGATGGCGTTTTTCGAAACCTACATCCGCGACATCACCCATCGCCAGCCGCTGCACCCAGAGACGCTGCGCTTTCTCGTGCAGGCGAGCGGCTTCTCGCAGGTCGATGTGCAGTATCGCGCGCCAGTGACTGAAGGCGACCGCCTCGATCGTGCCGCGCCGCCCCCCGCAGGAGCGCCAACCGGCCTCGCCGATCTCATCGACGCGGTCAACGATCATGCAGACAAGCTGAACGCGCGGCTCTTCTCGTCGATGGACTACGCAATCATCGCCAGACGCTGATTCGACCGCCTGTCTAACCGCAGAGCACGCAGAGACCGCAGAGTTGTTTTCTAGGGGACCGTGTCGGGTGGCGGCGAATCGAGGAACTTCCAGTCGACCAGCAGCCCCAATTGACGATCATCCGGCACGCCGAAGTCGCGCGGGTTGAGTGTCCGGCTGACCCACGTTTCGACGACGGCTCGCGGGCGAGCGCCGGCGATTTCGACTGTGCGCGTCACCGGCTCGATCGACGACAGCCGCGTGTCGACCACCAGCTGCCGATCGACCCACACCCTGGCATCCACCGGACTGGACGCCACGTCGAGATGGTTGACCCACACGGTGATCTCCATCCGTCGGCGATTGGGCGGCACCGGCACCGTTTCGACCGCCTGCTTCGCGGCCCATCGGGCCGTGCCGCCCGGCTCCGGCGCGTAGAAGCCGTAGCTGTAATCGAGGTCTGCGGCGGCGATGCGGATCGGCGGGCGCATGCCGCCGCGCGCGACGTAGGCGGTTGCGGCGGCGTGCCCGAGTGCGATCGCCCACACCACGACCCAGGCCGCCGCGGGAATTCGGCGCGCCAGCGTCGTCGTCGTCTTCGAGTCGAGCAGCAGCAGATACCAGAAGGCCAGCACCCAGAACGTGATCACCACCGTCACATCCTGGCCCGGCATGCCGACCAGCGAGATCAACCCGAAGCCGACGAGCACGCCGCGCAGCACGCCCGCGGTCAGCGCGCGCGATGCGGTGCGGCCGAACGCCAGCGCCCAGAGCAGCACGCCCACCCACGCGATCCATCCCAGGCTGCCGAGGAGCCCGAATTCCACCAGTTGATGCCGGAACCAGTTCTGCGCGTTGTCGGGTTGAAGCGGCCCATGAAACAGCATCCGCGCGTACATCGGCACCAGGTCGTGGAAGGTGCCGACGCCGGTGCCGACCAGCGGGAACTGGCGGATCACGAACGACGCGATCGTGCCGTAGCCGTCGCGCGCCTCCAGCCTGGCTGCGGTTTCAGCCAGCCACTCGAGCGAGAGGCGCGGGCCGAAGCTCGCCGCCATGCGCTTGAACGGCGACTCGACGCCGCTGCCTCGCGACGCGATCGCGCCGGCAGCCACGGTGACCACGAGCGCCGCGGCGACGGCGGCGGCGCGCACGCCCCGCCGCGACTTGCCCGGGCGCAGGTAGTGGCCGACGATGAAGGCGAGCGCGAGGGCGGTGATCGGCAGCGACGAGCGCGAGCCCGAGGCCCACACGGCGAGCCACGACAGCGGCAGCGCGGCCGCGCCGAGGTAGCGCCGCCATCCGCGCCATCGCTCGATCGCCAGCGCAAACATCAGCGGCCCCCAGATCGCCGAGAGCACGCCGAAGGGGTTCGCATCGGCGAACGTGCCGCGCGCGCGCTGCATGTATCCCCACAGCCCGCGGTTGAGGAAGTTGATGTCGCCAAACAGCTGATAGGTCGCGAGGAATGAAGAGAGCGCCCATCCCGCGGCAATCGGCACGACCACGCGCGCCACGTATGCGCGATCGTCCCCACTCTCCGCGGGAATGCCGGCGAAGAGCGCATCCATCCACAGGATGCCGAGCATCGTCGCCGCCGCGACCGTCGTCGCCCACCAGGCCGAGTTGGGATGAATTCTCGCGAGGACGAAGTCGGCTTCGCGCACGAGGACGATCGGCCAGGTCAACGCGACGACCATCGCCCAGCACGCGAGCGGCACCTTCAACAAGTCCGGCATCGTCCAGCGGCTCGCCGGTGTCGACGCCAGCATCGCCGCGGCCAGCGGCGCCATCCACACGACCCAGCACCCGGCGGGAACGAACACGACCGACAGCATGAACGCCGCCGGGACGAGGTAGAAGGCCGCCAGCAGTGCCTGGACTGCGACGACCGGCTTCGATCGCGCCAACAGCCACGCCGCGACCGTCGCGGCCGGGACGATGATGCGGAGGAGCGGGAAGGTGTAGGCGGCACCCCACGTCGCGACGACGAGGGCGCCGGCGAGCGACACCCACACGAGCGGCTTGGTGCAGCGTTCTGCCAGGTTTGGCGCCGCGTCGTTCCCGGTGGCTGAGAAAGGTGCGGAGGCCAGGCGCTGCACCACAGCGGGCTTTTATCCGTTCAGGCCCGTTTTTCGCGCGCCACGTAATCGCGCTGGGCCGGTCCGGTATAGATCTGCCGCGGGCGCGCGATCTTCTGTTCGGGGTCGAGCAGCATCTCTTCCCACTGCGCGATCCAGCCGGCGGTGCGCGGGATGGCGAAGAGCACCGGGAACATCTCCACCGGGAAGCCCATCGCCTGATAGATCAAGCCGGAGTAGAAGTCGACGTTGGGGTAGAGCTTGCGGGTGATGAAGTAGTCGTCCTGCAGCGCGATGCGTTCGAGCTCCAGCGCGATCTCGAGCAGCGGGTTCTTGCCGGTGACGGTGAAGACGATGTCGGCGATGCGCTTGATCACCTTCGCGCGCGGGTCGTACGACTTGTAGACGCGGTGGCCGAACCCCATCAGCCGGTTGCCCGCTTCGCCCGACTTCACTTTCTTGATGAACTCCGGCACCTTGCTGACCGATCCGATCTCGTTCAGCATCCGCAGCACCGCCTCGTTCGCGCCGCCGTGCAGCGGGCCGTAGAGCGCGGCCGCGGCGCCGGCCATCGCCGAGTACGGGTCGACGTGCGAGCTGCCAATCGTCCGCATCGTCGTCGTGCTGCAGTTCTGCTCGTGGTCGGCGTGGAGGATGAAGAGGACGTCGAGCGCGCGCGTCAGCACCGGGTTCGCCTGGTACTTCAACTCGGTCATCTTGAACAGCATGTTCAGGAAGTTGCCGGTGAAGCTCAGGTCGTTGTCGGGGTAGACGTAGGGGCGGCCGATGCTGTGGCGGTAGGCCCAGGCGGCGATGCTCGGCACCTTGGCGATCAGCCGGTGCGTCTGGCGCAGGCGCGACGGCTTGTCGAAGATGTTCTTCGCGTCCGGATAGAAGCCGGACATCGCACCGACCGTGCTCTGGAAGATCGCCATCGGATGGGCGTCGTACTGGAAGCCCTCCATCAGCTTCTTGATGTTCTCGTGCAGCATCGTGTGCAGCGTGATCTCGCGCGTCCACGCCTGCTGCTGCGACGCGGTGGGCAGCTCACCGAACAGAATCAGGTACGCCGTCTCGAGAAAGTCGCTCTCTTCGGCGAGCTGTTCGATCGGGTAGCCGCGATAGAGCAGGACGCCCTTGTCGCCGTCGATGTAGGTGATGGCGCTGCGACAGTTCGCGGTGTTCATGAACGCGGGGTCGTACGTCATGAGCCCGAAGTCGTCGGCGCCGGTCTTGATCTGGCGCAGATCCATCGCGCGAATCGTCCCGTCCTGGATCGGCAGCTCGTACTTCTTGCCGGTACGGTTGTCGGTAATCGTCAGCGTGTCGGCCATAACAGAGCGATGAAGGCTGAGGTTTGAATGAGAAGTCAGCCGTCGGACTTGCGGGTCGTCTCCGGCTGACCGGCATCGGGCTCGGGTACGGGGTCTCCGCCGACGCGGTAGGCGCCGTCGGCCCAGCGGGCAAGATCCTGTAACTTGCAGCGCTCGCTGCAGAAGGGGCGCCACTGCGGATCCACCGGGTGACGCCGGCAGAAGACGCAAAGTGGTTGCATGCGCGTATTTTATACTCGGCTTTCGCCGCCCTCGTGCGCGCCTCACCCGAACGGGCCCCCACTTTTGGGCTAATCAAAAGAAATCCTTGTAACTCATCATTTTCTCCGCGATAATCCGCCGTCCCCGAAATCGCGACAGACCCGCGCGACGCGAGTAACCCTCGCACGACCGCCGAGGTGTGTGCGCGGCCGCAGGTTGCTCGGGGAATTTCGCCGGCTTTCTCGTCTATATCCGGCAGAGCCTGCACGCATGGGCCCCGGAGGGTTCGGCCGTGACATATACAGGTTCAGCCCGCACTCCTGCCGCATTCGCGCCCCGCCGCCGGCGCGCCCCGCAGACATTTACCCGATCGCTTCTCGCGTTCGCCGTCGCGCTCGTCCTGGCCGCGGCATGTTTCGTCGCCCGCACCGACGCGCAGCAGATGAGCGCGAGCCCGAACGTCAACATGGTCAAGGGGACGGAGAACGATCCGTACCTGCAGCGCCAGGCCGAGCCGTCGCTCGACGTGTCGACGCGCAATCCGTGTCACATCCTCGCCGGCGCCGTCGATTATCGAACCGTCGACGTGCCGGATCCGTCCTCGATCGATCCCCCTGATCCGATTCAGGCCGCCGCGCACGATTCGTGGCTCGGCCTCTACAAGTCGTTCGACTGCGGCGCCACCTGGACCAGCGGCCTCGTCGACGGCTATCCGCAGTCTGGGCACACGCAGTCGCCGCTGTACGGCTACACGGCCGGCGCCGATCCGATTGTGCGGGCCGGCGCCAACGGGATGTTCTTCTACGGCGGCATGGCCTTCAACCGCGAGGGCAAGCGCCGCTCGGCGATCTTCATCAACCGCTTCATCGACAACAACGACAAGGACCGCGGCGACACCTTCGCCGATCTCGGCACGACGATCATCGACGTCTCCGAAGGGCAGGACTTCCTCGACAAGCCGTGGCTCGCCGTCGACATCCCGCGCAACGGCTACGGACCGAAGGCCGCGGCGTGGCTGAGCGACGACGACGCGCGCGGGTTCCGCGGCGACTGGGACGACTACAAGCCGAAGCAAGTCGAGATGTGCACCGTCAACGGCCAGCGCTTTCCGGCCGGTCGCATCTTCATGTCGTGGGCGAAGTTCGGCAAGACCAGCCCCACCGATCCGACGCCGGCCAAGCTGATGGCGGCGCGCTCGGAGGACTGCGGCGCCACCTGGAAGATCCGCACCGTCAGCCAGGGGCTGCGCACCAGTCAGGGCGCGACCATCGCGATCTCGCCGAAAGACGGCACCGCCTACATCGCCTGGCGCGAGTTTCCCGCCGGCGGCGGACAGCCGGCGATCTGGTTCGTCCGGTCGACCGACGGCGGCGACACCTGGTCGAAGCCGCTGAAGATTGCCGACATCTATCCGTTCGATCAGGCGCGCTCGGAGAACCCCGTCCGCTTCCGCACCAACACCATGCCGACGCTGGCCGCCGACGATCGCGGCAACGTCTACGTGGCCTGGGCGGCACGCGGCTATGCGATGGCGTCGGGCCGCTCCGACAAGTCGGCCGGCGACTCGCGCATCGTCATGGCGGTGTCGGCCGACGGCGGCAAGACCTTCGCGAAGCCGTACGCGGTCGACGATGCGAAAACGCCGGGGCATCAGATGATGCCGTCGCTCTCCTACCGGGCGGGCAAGCTGGTCGTCGCCTTCTACGATTTCCGCGAAGACCCGGTGCCGTCGTTCAAGTTCATCGAAGGCATCAACCACCGCGCGCAGATTTGGGCGGCCGAAGCGGCGCCCGGGGCGCACCCGTCGTTCCGTTCGTTTCGCGTCAGCCGGTTCCGGCAGACGATGCAGAACGGCATCCCGGTGGACATCGAAGGGAACCTGTCGAACCTGCCGTTGTACGGCCAGGGCACGGTCGGTTTCCTGGGCGATTACATCGACACCGCCGGGTTGTCCTCGTTCCCGGTACAGCGCTTCGGCATCCAGGAATGGGTTCCCAACGTCGGCACATCGGCGACGCCGACCGCTGTGCCGTCGGCGGTGGAGAAGCTGCTGACCACGCTCGGGCTGAACAGCCCGTCGACCGGCGGCTTCCCGCCGCTGCCGATGACGTTCACCGCGGCCACCGACAACCGCGACGTCATCCCGCCGCGCGACAACAACTGGACGATCTACTACCCGCCGAACTCGCCGGTGCTCGAAGCGTGCGATCCGGCGGGGCCGCGCACGGGCATGCGCAACGCCAACATCTACACCTCGCGGCTGACGCCGGGCGTGCTGGTCGGTTCGCTCGGCAACACCAAGCCGCTCGGAACGGTGACGCGCGGCACGCCGCCGGTGACCACGCACCTGCAGCGCGGCTTCGTCCTCTTCCTGCAGAACACGACGCGCGAGAACAAGTTCTTCCGCCTGACCATCGCCAATCAGCCCGGGAACGGCTTCGGCGATCGCGCCAGCTTCTTCCAGCTGCCGGCGCCGCCGTTTCTGCGCCAGTCGCCGCCGCCGCCGCCGACGCTGCGCGAAACCCAGATCGACGTGCAGGTCACGCCGCTCTCGACCTTCTCGCGCACCGTCTACGTCTCGGCGAACAGCCGCTTCGCGCAGGTGCGCGTCGATGTCCGCGAACTGAGCGCGAGCGCCGGCAACCGCGACGACGTGAACTATCCGTTCGATCGCCTCGAGCTCAAGGCCGACGGGCTGCGAACCTCGCTGCTGCTGAACCCCGATCGCACCAACCCGGAAATCAAGAACCCCGACGTGCCTGGCGCGGTGCCGCCGTCGATCCTGCAGGAAGAGGTCAGCGATCCGGTCATCTTCGCGCCGATCCTGACGACCATCACCGACCCGATCGCCAGCCAGGAAATCAGCAACCCCTTCGGGACGACCACCAAGCGCGAGGAGAACCCGCGTGAGAGCAACCCGCGCGAGTCGACGCCGCGCGAGTCGACGCCGCGGGAGTCGACGCCGCGCGAGTCGAATGCCGGGCTCGAGAACACGGCGATCGGCGACACCACCCAGTACGAGATCCGCGATTACTCGTTCAAGACCTCGAACGGCGCCAACAAGGTGGCGAAGTACGCGTTCACGCCGGTGATCGCGCCCGGCACCTTCCCGGCCGGAACGCAGTACCAGGTGTTCGTCACCAAGCGCGCCTACCTGCCCACCACCGACCCGGTCGACTGCAGCCTCGTGCTTCAGTACCAGAACCAGGTCCAGGTGAACATGGCGGGCTTCGTGCCGCGCGAATCGACGCCGCGGGAGTCGACGCCGCGCGAGTCGACGCCGCGAGAAGGCACGGCCGGCGAGCAGACGCCGCGCGAATCGACCCCGCGCGAGAGCACGCCGCGGGAGGGCACACCGCGCGAGGGGACGGCGAGCTTCCTGGCCGCGCCGGGCGACACCTACACCGCGACGGTGCGCGTCTTCATTCCCAAGGGTTCGCTGATCGCCCGCGCCGACGGCGCCGTTCCCGGGCCGGATCGCTTCCGCACCTCGATGCCGGTCGACATGGTCGGCTTCCTGCCCGACGCCGCCTTGCAGGCGCGCGGCGCAGAGGCGCCGCGGGTTGCGGACAACGACGAGGAAGAGGAGGAGCGCGAAGCGCGCGCGGCATCGGACGACGATGACGACGAGGACGAGGAGGAAGAAGAACGCGCGATGGCGTCGCCGCGCGATCCCGGCTTCGCCGCCAGGCCGGCGCAGCCGCTGATCGAACGCGCGCCGCGGCCGTTGTATGCCGGCGCGATCGGCACCTTCCAGGACGTCGAGTTCGAGCCGCCAATCCCGACCGAAGTGGGCGCGCAGCTGATTGCCGCCAGCATCGACAGCCGCGACGCCGAGGCCGGCAGCCGCGAGCCCGAGCGGGTATCGGCGACCTCCGATCTCGTCGCCTTCGACCCGCCGCCGTTGGCATCCGCGACGACGGTCGCGCCCGGCGGCGTCGTGGCGTTCAGCTGGACGCTCTCGAATGCCGGCAACGCCGACGTCAACCCGACGCAGCCGGCGACCAGCTTCACCAACCGCTTCCTGCTCTCGCTCTCGCCGACGCTCCTGGAGAGCGACCTGGCCGCGCCGATTCCGTCGTGCACCGCGCAGCCGCCGCAGCCGGGACGCGCCTGCCAGCTCGCGTTCGAAACCACCAGCGCCACGGTGCCGGCCAACGGCGCGCGGCCCCGCGCCACCCAGCCGCTGACGATCCCGCGAACCGTCGCGCCCGGCAGCTACTCGCTGGTGGTCGTCGCCGACGCCGACAACAACATCTTCGAGGACAGCGACGCCAACAACGCCACCGAGGGCGCGTTCGCGGTGCCGATCAGCGTCGGCTTCAACGTCGGCTTCGGGTCGCAGCCCAGCAACGCGACCCAGAACTTCTCGATCTCGCCGGCGGTCACCGTCGCCATCGTCGACGGCGCCGGCTTCCCGGTGCCGGCGAGTGAAGTGCCGCAGGTCGCGATCTCGCTCGGCTTCAATCCGGCCGGCGCCACGTTGAGCGGCACGACCGTCCGGCCGAACATCAACGGCGTCGCGACGTTCGACGACCTCAAGGTCAACGCCGTCGGCAACGGCTACCGCCTCCTGGCCGCCGGCGTCCTCAGCGCGCCCTTCAACGTCGTCGCGCAGCTGCCGCCGGTGGCGAACAACGGGGCGCTGACGACGCGCGAGGACGTGGCGGTGAGCGGCACGCTCACGGCCACCGATCCGGAGCAGAACCCGATCACGTTCACGATTCACCGCAACGGCCTGCTGGGCACGGCGGTGATTACCAATCCGGCAACAGGCGCGTTCACCTACACGCCGCAGCCGGATGCGTACGGGACCGATGGGTTCACCTTCTTCGCGAGCGACGGCACCGTCAATTCCGCGGTGGCCGCGGTGACCGTGACGATTTCGCCGGTCAACGATCCGCCATCGTTCGCGAAAGGCCCGGATCAAGCCGTGACCGGCGCGCAGCCGCAGACCGTCCCGAACTGGGCAACGAACATCAGCGCCGGGCCGGCGAACGAGTCGGCGCAGCTCGTCACCTTCATCGTCAGCCAGAGCCCGCTGTTTGCGGTGCAGCCGGCGATCTCGCCCGACGGCACGCTGACCTTCACGCCGAACGCCGCCGCGAACGGCACGGCGACGCTGGCGGTCACGCTGCGCGACAACGGCGGCACCGCGGATGGCGGCATCGACACGAGCGCGCCGCAGACGTTCTCGATCACCGTGCGCACCAACGAGTCGCCGGTCGCCCGCGAGGACTCGTACCTGGTGAGCGAAGACTCGCCGCTCGATTCGCGCCAGCTGTGTGCGCCGGTGAGTTACGAGAGCTTCGCCGGCGCCGCCGGGCTGACGTTGAATGGCAGCGCCGTCGTCGACGGCGGTGTCCTGCGCCTGGTACCGGCCGCGTCGTTCGTGCGCGGCAGCGCGTTCACCACCGCGCCGGCCGGCGTCAGCAGCTTCAGCACCAGCTTCCAGTTCCGGATGACCGGCGCCGGCAGCGAGATCGGCGAGCCCGGGTTCGACGGTCAGGGCGCGGGCGGCGACGGCATCCTGTTCGTCCTGCAGGGCGCGAGCCCGGCTGCGCTCGGCGCCCCGGGCGGACGCCTCGGCTACGCCATCTCTGAAGACGGCCGATCCGGGATCGCGCCGAGCGTCGCGGTGGAATTCGACACCTTCCAGAACTTCGAGTACGGCGATGCCGACAGCAACCACGTGGGCATCAACGTCAACGGCAGCGTGTTCTCGGTCGCGTCGGTCAACGTCCCCGGCCGCTTCGACGACGGCACGACCTGGACGGCGTGGCTCGACTACAACGGCTCGCTGCTGCGCGTGTGGGTGAGCCCGGACGGCGTGCGCCCGGCGGAGCCGATCATCGCGCACAGCATCGACATCCCGGCGATCGTGGGAGACAGGGCGTTCGCGGGCTTCACCTCGGCGACCGGCCAGGACTTCGAGAACGCGGAAGTCCTGAACTGGAGCTACGTGAGCTGCGCGCCAAGCGTGCTCTCGAACGATACCGATGCCGAGGTCGATCCGCTGACAGCCGTATTGCTGCAGCCCGCGCAGCACGGCACGGTCGAACTGAACGCCGACGGGGCGTTCCGCTACCTGCCCGACGCGGACTTCAATGGCGTCGATACCTTCGCCTACCGCGCCAACGACGGGCACTCCGATTCGAATGTCGCCACCGTGTCGATCGCGGTTGCGTCCGTGAACGACGCGCCGAGCTTCATCGCCGGGCCGAGCGTGACGGTTGCAGCGAACGCCGGACCGCAGACGATCGCGCCGTGGGCGACGGCGATCAGCGCGGGTCCGCCGGACGAAGCGGGCCAGGCGCTGGCCTTCGAGCTTGCCGTCCAGAATGCGTCGCTGTTCGCGGCGGGCCCCGCGTTGTCGCCGAGCGGCACGCTCACCTTTACACCGGCGGGCGTCGCCGGAACGGCGAACCTCATCGCCGTCCTGCACGACAACGGCGGCACGGCGTACCGCGGCATCGATTTCAGTCCGCCGCAGAGCTTCAGCATCACGATCACCGCCGCGCAGCGGACGGCCGATCTATCGCTCGCCAAGATTCACACGCCGGAGACCGGCACTGTGGGGCGGACGCTCACCTACACGCTGACCGTGGCCAACGCGGGACCCGACGCGGCCGACTCCGTTGTGGTGAGCGACGTGTTGCCGACGAGCGTGACGTTCGGGTCGGTGACGCCCTCGCAGGGCAATTGCGGCGGCGAGGACAACGGCGTCGTCCAGTGCGCGCTCGGCACCATCGCCAGCGGCGCGGCGGCGACGATCACGATCGTCGTCACGCCCACCGTCGCCCAGCCGATTACCAACACGGCGACCGTGTCGTCCACGACCAGCGACCCGAACACTGGCAACAACACGGCAACCGACACAGCGATGATCGTCGCCTTCGGCCCCTGCGCGCAGCCGACTTTCTCGGGCCCGCGGCCGTTCGCGTTGAACTCCGGCGGGGCGCCCGACACCGGCATTGTCGCCTCTGCTGATTTCAATCAGGATGGGTCACCGGACGTGGCGGTGACCGAACCCGGTTCGAACCAGATTGCGCTGCTCCTGGGTGACGGGCTGGGCGGTTTTGGACCGGCGCTTCACATCGCCGCCGGCACGTCGCCTTCGAGCGTTGTCGCACGCGATTTCAACCGGGACGGCAAATTCGACCTGGCGGTCGCCAACAGCGGCTCGGCCAACGTGTCGATTCTGCTCGGGAACGGCGACGCGACCTTCAGCGCTCCGGTGAATTACCCGGTGCCGGCGTCCCCGTTCAACATCGAGGCGGCCGATCTCGACGCAGACGGCGACGCCGATCTCATCCTCGGCTACGGCGGGACCATCACGTCCATCGCCGTGCTGCTCGGCGATGGCGCCGGGCACTTCGGCGCCGCGTCGACGTTCGTGAGCGGCCAGGCGCCGGCGAACCTGATCGTCTCGGACTTCGACGGCGACGGCAAAGTCGATATCGCGGTACCGAACGGCACGACCACGAACATCGCCTTGCTGCGCGGCAACGGCGACGGCACGTTCGCGGCCCCGACGACCATCCCGCTGCCGGGCACGGTCAACCGCCTGCGCTACCTCGGCGACGTCGACGGCGACGGTCGACCGGACCTCGGGGTGACGGTCGGGCCCGCGGGCTCGATCAACCTGACGCTGCTGCTGAACGCCGGCGGTGGCGCCTTCAGGCCGCCGGTCGAGATCATCCCCGGGTCCTTCAACGTCGGCTTCACTGCGCCCGCCGATTTCAACGGCGACGGCAAGCCCGACCTCGCCGCGATCAGCTTCGCGAGCGCCAGCCTGCTCGTCGCGTTGGGCCACGGCGATGGCACGTTCGATCCGCCAGCCCGCTTCGTGATCGGTGCGCAGAATCACTTCCTCATCGCCGACCTGAACGGCGACGGTACGCCGGATGTGACCGGCTCGATTCTGGGCGGCATCTACTCGCTGCTGAACAACTGCGGCACGGCGGCGACCGCTGACCTGTCGGTGACGAACACCGCGCCCGCCAGCGTCGCCAACAATTCGGTGCTCACCTACTCGATCACGGCGACCAACCACGGGCCGGACACCGCCACGAACGTGCTGATCACCGACGTACTCCCCGCCGGTTCGATCTTCCGGACGGCGAGTGGTTCGTCGGAGTGCCGCGAGTTGAATGGCACCCTGAGCTGCAGCCTGGCCTCTCTTGCGCCGAACGACAGCGCGGCGGTCCAGATCGACGTGCAGCTGGTCGCAGCCGGCGGGCGCATCAATCAGGCCGGCGTGACGGCCAACGAGACCGACCCGAACCCGGCCGATAACTCGGCCGCCGCGACGACCATTGTCGGCGCGGGAGCCTCGACGCAGGTCGTCAGCAACGGCAACGACAACGGCACAGGATCGCTGCGTCAGGCGATCGACAACTCGAACCTCAACCCGGGATCGACGAACACCATCACGTTCGCCATCGGCAACGGCCCGGCGACGGTCGCGCTGGTCACGCGGTTGCCCAACATCACCGTGCCGGTGGTGTTCGATGCCACCACTCAGCCGGGCTTCGCGGGAGTGCCGCTGGTGACGTTGGATGGCAGCGGCACGGCGGCTGGAAACGGCCTCACGTTCACCAGCAGCGGCTCGACGGTTCGAGGCCTGGCGATTCGCAACTTCAAGGGCGCAGGCGTGACCCTGGCTGGTGACGGCAACCGGATCGGCGGCCTCAACCCCGGCGACGCCAACGAACTGTCCCTCAACGCCGGTTCCGGCGTGTTCGTGGCCAGCGGGCGCAGCAACACGATTCGCGGCAACTCGATCCACGACAACGGCGCGCTCGGCATCGATCTCGCGCCTGGCGGGTCGACGCCGAACGACGACGGAGATGCGGACACCGGCCCGAACGACTACCAGAACTTCCCGGTGCTGACGCAGGCGTCGGTCAACGGGAACTTGTTGACCGTGAGCGGGACGTTGAACAGCACGCCCAATTCGCTGTTCCAGGTCGACTTCTACGGCAACGCGGCCTGCGATTCGTCAAGTCACGGCGAGGGTGCGCTGTTGATCGGCGGCCGGTCGCTCACGACGGATGCGACCGGGAACGCCACGTTCGTGGCATCGATGCAGTGGTCCGCCTCGATCCGGGTGGTCACGGCAACCGCCACCGATGCCGCGGGCAATACGTCCGAATTCTCTGCCTGCGCCGCGCTGCCGCAGGTGGTGACAGTCACCGCTGTGGATCCGTCGGCTTCTGAGGTGGGACCCGATTCCGGCACGTTCCGCTTCACTCGGGTGGGCGACCTGACGTTCGCGCTGAACGTGACGGCGACATTTAGCGGGACCGCGAGCAACGGCGGCGATTACACGTTCCTGTCGGCGGTAGTGACGTTCCCGGCGGGGCAGGCGACGGTCGATCGGGTGGTGACGCCGTTCAACGACGGATTCGTCGAAGGGCCGGAGACGGTCATCGTCTCGCTGGTCGACGGCGCCCAGTACGATGTCGGCTTCCCGAGCAGCGCCACGATCACGATCGCTGACAACCCGACGCCGGTGATCACCGTGACGGCGGTCGACGCGAACGCGTCGGAGATCGGGCCGGATCCGGGAACCTTCCGCTTC
>Ga0207675_100000788_pt1 | contig 31511 bp, 31 predicted proteins | sample KBSSwiS42_FD_184305 | JGI IMG/M metagenome (GOLD analysis project Ga0207675, IMG submission 184305) | Switchgrass rhizosphere microbial communities from Kellogg Biological Station, Michigan, USA - KBS Switchgrass S4-2 (SPAdes) (version 2) | ecosystem: Host-associated > Plants > Roots >...
AGCGAAACCGCCGCCGCGACGCCGATCGCCACGACGGTGAGCGTGCGCGTCACGCGACGCCGATTCTTCGATTCGATGCGGAACTGATTCATGAACATCCTCCTGTATTGGGCACGATGCCCGTCGACGCGATTGGTTGGACTGCAGTTTGCGCGGGCGCTCGCCTGGCGCCGTCACGCGTGATCATGGCCGCGCGACCTTGCGTTTGCGCGCAGCCGGCATGACGCGCGCAATGCCGGCCGCGCGCGGCTCGGCCGACTTGTCGACGCCGCGCTGGAATTCGCGGGCGACGCGCGCAAGGTGCCTGTGCATCGCCGCACGCGCGCCGTCCGGGTTGTGCGCGGCGACTGCGGACACGATGGCCGCGTGGTCGCGGATCGTGCGCAGGGCGAGATCCTTCGTGTGGAAATGGTGTTGAATCCGGGCCCACAATTCGGCGCGCTGGTCCCAGAGCCCTTCGACGACAAGCTCGAGCGAGCTATTGCCGGTCGCCTTGGCGAGGCGCAGGTGAAAGTCGCGGTCCTCCGACTCGCGCGCGACGAAATCGTCGGTGCTCGCCTCGAGGCGTTCAACGCTCTTGCGCAGCGCGTCCGCGTCCTCCACCGATGCAACGGTCGCGGCGAGCGCGGCGATCTCGCCCTCGACGAGCTTGCGCGCCGCGAGAAGCTCGAACGGGCCGGGCCCAGCGTCGCGGCTGGCGCCTCTCGCAGCGTCCGGGCGCGTGGTGACGAAGATGCCCGTGCCAACCCGAACCTCGACAAGACCGCTCATTTCCAGCGAGATGATCGCTTCGCGCACGGACGTGCGGCTGACGCCGAGCGACACGGCGAGCTCGCGTTCGGCCGGAAGGCGCGAACCCGGCGGGAACTCGCCCTTCGCGATCAACTGCGCGAGTTGATCGGCAATCTGGCGATACAGACGCTTGGGCTCGACGGCCTGCAGGGGCAAGGAGGAAACTCCGGATGCGCGCCGGCCGTCTGAAGTCGGATGCCTCGATCGGCGCGGCTCGACGCATGTTAGCTTCGCCCCTATACTGTGGTCAAGTGGTCTGGCCACCCGACCTCGGATCCCTCATCGATGCCCTCCCCTCGCCGCCACCGCCTCGCCGTCGTCGGACTCGGCATGGCTGTCACGCCCCACGCGCAAAGCCTGCGCGACCTGTCCGCGCGCGTCGACGTTGCCGGTGCCTACAGCCCGACGGCCGAGCGGCGCGCGTCGTTCGCCGCGCGTTTTCCGTTTCCCGTCACCGACGATCTCGACGCCCTCGCCGCCGATCCATCGATCGAGGCCGCGATGATACTCACGCCGCCGCGCACGCACCTGCCGCTCGTCGAACGCTTCGCGGCCGCCGGCAAGCACGTGCTGCTCGAAAAGCCGCTCGAAGCCGACACGGCGCGCGCGGAAGCGGTGGTCGCCGCGTGTGAACGGGGCGGGGTCATGCTCGGCGTCGTGCTGCAGCATCGCTTCCGGCCCGCCGCGCGCGCGCTCGCGGCACGACTGCGTGACGGCGAACTGGGCGACGTCGCGGCGGCGTCGGTGAGCGTTCCGTGGTGGCGCCCGCAGGCCTATTACGACGAGCCCGGGCGCGGCACGCTGGCGCGCGACGGCGGCGGCGTGCTGATCACCCAGGCGATCCACACGCTCGACCTCTTCCTGTCACTGACGCCGCGCGTCGCCGAGGTCGCCGCGTTTGCCGGGACGACGACGTTGCACCGGATGGAAACCGAGGACATCGCCTGCGCGGCACTGCGCTTTGCCAACGGCGCGCTCGGTACGCTCGGCGCCACGACGGCGAGCTTCCCGGGCTTCGCCGAGCGCATCGAAATCGTCGGCACGAAGGGCACGGCCGTCCTGACCGCCGGGAAGGTCGACTTCTGGTGGCACGATGGGCGTCGCGAATCGCTGGGCGAAGAGGCGACGCTCGGCGGCGGCGCCGATCCGATGGCATTCGCCAACGATGCCCATCGCGCAGTGCTGACGGAGTTCCTCGACGCACTCGACGAGGAGCGTCCACCCGTCAACAGCGGCAGCGCTGCGCTGCTCGTCCACGACGTGATCGACGCCGTGCTGCAGTCGTCGCGCGACCACGCTCCCCGTTCCGTTCGCCAACGCTGAAACTTTTCCCATGAAGATCACCGCCGCGCGCGTCATCGTCACCTGTCCGGGCCGCAATTTCGTCACGCTGAAAATCGAAACCGACGAAGGAATCACCGGCATCGGCGACGCAACGCTGAACGGCCGCGAACTCGCCGTCGCGACGTACCTGACGGAGCACGTGATTCCCGTGCTGATCGGCCGCGACCCCGCACGGATCGAGGACGCGTGGCAGTATCTTTATCGCGGCGCCTACTGGCGGCGCGGGCCGGTGACGATGACGGCGATCGCCGCCGTCGACACGGCGCTGTGGGACATCAAGGGCAAGGTCGCCAACCTGCCGATCTACGAACTGCTCGGCGGCGCGAGCCGCAGCGGCGTCATGGTCTACGGGCACGCGAACGGCAACGACATCGCCGAGACCGTCGACGAAGTCGCGCGCTACGCCGACCTCGGCTACAAGGCGATCCGCGCGCAGTGCGGCATTCCCGGGCTGCCGTCGACGTACGGTGTTGCCAAGGACAAGCTCTACTACGAGCCTGCGGACGCGGCGATCCCGACCGAGAACGTGTGGTCGACGACGCGCTATCTCGACCACGTGCCGAAGCTCTTCGACGCGATCCGCGTGCGCCTGGGCTACGAGCATCATCTGCTGCACGATGTCCATCACCGGCTGACCCCGATCGAGGCCGGCCGCCTCGGCCGGTCGCTCGAACCGTATCGTCTGTTCTGGATGGAGGATCCGACCCCCGCCGAAAACCAGCAGGCGTTCCGGCTGATTCGCCAGCACACGGTCACACCCATCGCGGTGGGCGAAATCTTCAACACGGTGTTCGACTGCCAGGCGCTGATCACCGAGCAGCTGATCGACTACATCCGCACGACTGTCGTCCACGCGGGCGGCATCACGCACCTGCGGCGCATCGCGCACCTGGCCGAGCTCTACCAGGTGCGCACCGGCTCGCATGGTGCGACCGACCTGTCGCCCGTGTGCATGGGCGCCGCGCTGCATTTCGACACGTGGGTCCACAACTTCGGCGTTCAGGAATACATGCGGCACACGCCCGAGACCGATGCCGTGTTCCCGCACGCGTATTGGTTCGATGACGGCTACCTGCACCCGGGAACGGCGCCCGGGCACGGCGTCGACATCGACGAGGCGCTGGCGGCGCGCTATCCGTACAAGCCGAGCGCGCTGCCAATCAACCGCCTCGAGGATGGCACGCTGTGGAACTGGTAGCCGGCGAAGCACCTCGCCGGGGCCACGGCTAGGAGCGCGAATCCATCCGCAGCAGCAGGCACAGGCACCCCGCCACCATCGCCGCCGTACCCCCGAGGAACAGCGTTCCTATCTCGAACCCGCCGTACTTGAAATTGCCCGCAAGCCGCACGGCGAGCGCCAGCGCGCACACCAGCGCGCCGATCACGCCGAACAGGCGACCGAGCCAAAGCAACGCGTCGTTCATCGCCTCTCCCTCTTGAACGCTAGGCGTTTCGGCCGGCGTGAAAGTCGCCGGATCGACCGCCGCGTTTCTCGATCAGATGAATGCCTTCGATCCGCATCGCGCGATCCACGGCCTTGCACATGTCGTAGATCGTCAGCAGGCCCGCGGCGACCGCTGTCAGCGCTTCCATTTCCACACCCGTACGGTCCCGGGTCTCGACGGCAACCTCGATCGAAACCGCCGCCTCTGCGTAGCCGAACTCGACGTGGACGCGTGTCAGCATCAACGGGTGCGCGAGGGGAATCAGGTCCGACGTTCGTTTCGCAGCCTGGATTGCCGCGATGCGCGCCACGCCGAGCACGTCGCCTTTTTTCGCCGACCCGTCGCGAATCATCGCCAGCGTCGCGACGTCCATCGTGATGCGTCCACCAGCGCGCGCGATCCGTTGCGTGATTTCCTTCCCGCCCACGTCGACCATGTGCGCCTGCCCCGACGCGTCGAAGTGGGTAAAATGTCGTTCGGGTTCGCGATCGCCTGGAGCGGACACTTTTGCAACCTCGAGATCGGATCGATTGCGTGAACGCGGCATCGGGATGTCGGCGGTGCGGATGAACTCCGCCGCGACGGCGGCATCTTAGCACCAACGCAATCCGCCCCCATTGACGTGACCCGACGCCCGCCATCGCAACTGCGCCACCGGCTGACTGCAGCGGCCGTCGCCGTGGCGCTCGTGCTGGCACCGGGAACGCCCACGGGACCCGCCACATCCGGCGCCGCTGCGCAGTCGCTGCCGGATCTCGGCGACGCGGCGCAGACCAACTTCTCGGCGGCGCAGGAACGCAAGCTCGGCGAGACGATCATCCGCCAGCTCCGGGCGAACGGCGCCTACATCAACGATCCGGAAGTCAACGACTACCTCAACGAGCTCGGCCATCGGCTGGTCGCCGCGTCGAAGGACGTCAAGCAGGACTTCGAGTTCTTCGGCGTTCCCGATCCGCAGGTCAACGCGTTCGCACTGCCGGGCGGCTACATCGGCGTGCACACCGGCCTGATCCTGCTCACCCAGAGCGAGTCCGAGCTCGCCGCCGTGCTCGCGCACGAGATCACGCACGTCACGCAACATCACATGGCGCGTGCCCTGTCGGCGCAGAAGGATTCGATGCTGATGACGCTCGCCGGCCTGGCGCTCGCCATCCTGGCGGCGCGAGGCGGCGGCGCATCGAGCGGCGAAACGGCGTCGGCGGCGATTGCGGCCACTCAGGCACTGACGATCCAGAACCAGCTCAACTTCACGCGCGAGAACGAGTACGAGGCCGACCGCATCGGCTTCCAGCGCCTCGATGCGGGGGGCTTCGACGTCACGGCGATGGCAACCTTCATGGAACGGATGCAGCGGGCGTTCCGGTTCGCCGAGGGCACCGCGCCGTCGTACCTGCGCACGCACCCGATCACCTACGAGCGCATCGCCGAGGCGCAGGCCCGCGCGCAGGGACATGCATACCGGCAGGTCGCCTCGTCACTCGACTTTCACCTCGTGCGCGCGCTGCTGCGCAGCTACCAGGGCGAGCCGAAGGAAGCGGTCGCGTTCTTCGACGAGGCGCTGGCCGAGCACAAGTACAACAGCGAGATCGCCACGCATTACGGCCTCGTCGCGTCGCTGTTGCGGCAGCAGAATTACGCGCGCGCCAAGCGCGAGCTTGCCACGCTCGAGAAAATGACGCCGGAGCATCCGATGATCGATGCGATGGCCGGCCACGTGCTCCTCGACTCCGGCGACGTGCAGGGTGCGATCAAGCGCTTCGAAGCGGGCGTTGCCCGCTACCCGAACAAGATGCAGCTCGTCTACGACTACCCGGAAGCGCTGCTGCAGGCGGGACGCGATGTCGATGCGGCGCAGTTCGTCGAGAAGCAGCTTGCGCGCTTCCCCGGCGACGGACCGTTGCAGTTGCTCGCCGCGCGCGCGTACGCGGCGCAGAACAAGCAGATGCTCGCCCACCGTCACCAAGGCGAGTACTACGCGTGGCAGGGCAACCTCAAAGGCGCAATCGAGCAGTTCGAGATCGCGTCGAAACAGAATGACGGCGATTTCTATCAGGCGTCCGTCGTCGATACGCGGTTGAAAGCACTGAAGCGCGAAGTCGCCGACCAGGACAAATCGGCGTTCAGCAATTCGGGGTAGCGCTGCCGCAGGTGACGACGCTGCACGTTCGTCCGGTGTCCATCGAGATCACGATCGAGATCCCGCGCTGGAGCTTCGTCAAGCGAGGATCAACGGGGCACATCGATTTCATCTCGCCGCTGCCCTGCCCGTTCAACTACGGCGCCGCCGCGGCATTCATCGGCCTCGAAGGCGACCTGCTCGACGCGGTCGTGCTCGGACCCCGCCGTCCGTTCGGCACGCGATTGACGACGTGCGCGTGGGGCGCGGTGACCCTCACGGATCGCGGCATGTCCGATGACAAGCTGATCTGTAGCGACCGACCGATCACGACTATCGAGCGCGCGCGTGTGTTGCAGTTCTTTCGCTTCTATGCGCGATGCAAGGGATTGCTGAATGTCTGGCGGCGTCGCCCCGGCCGCAATGCCTGCGATGGTTGGTGCGATGCCACGCAGGCGATCGCCCGCGCGACACCGCGCACGCCCGCGTGGGACGGTCCACCGGTTACCTTCTGACAGCTCACCGATCGCTGCCAGATTTGCCAGCTATGTCGACTGCATCGGCCCCGTAGATTTCGCATCGTGCGTCGGATGACGCGCGTCACGAAAGGCCGGGGAGCCCACATGAAGATTCTCGTCGTCGATGACCACCCGCTGATCCAGCAAGCCCTCGCGCACGCATTACCCGCGCTGCATGGTGCCATCGACGTCTTGGCGGCCGTCGACCGCGAACAGGCGCTGACCGCGCTCGCCCGCCATCCCGACTGCGCGCTGGTGCTGCTGGACCTGACGCTGCCGGGCGCGCACGGCCTCGATCTGCTCGCGCAACTGCGCCGCGATTTTCCGCTGTTGCCGGTCGTCGTGCTGTCGGCGACGCACGACCGGGCCACCGTCGGCGCGGCGATGGCGGCCGGCGCTCAAGGCTATATCGCCAAGACATCGACGCCCGACGAGCTTCTTGACGCGGTGCGTACCGTGCTCGAAGGTGGCCGCAGCGTCACGAGCCGCGTCGCGTCGATCGCGCCCTGCGTGGGCGGCATTCCGGGCGAAGCGCTCGGGCTCACGCATCGGCAGGCGGACGTGCTGCGCCTCCTGCTGCAAGGCAAGCCGAACAAGCTCATCTGCCGCGACCTGCGGCTGTCCGAGGGCACGGTCAAGGTCCATGTCAGCGCGATTCTCAAGGCGCTGAACGTGCGCTCACGCGCGCAGGCGATTGCCGAGCTCAGTCGCCGTGGCGTCGTCATCGACGGCGCGTCGCACGCCGACACGCATTGACCGGCGCGCGAGGCCGCGGGCTGGCCCGATGGCCACGCTAGCGACGATCGCGCCTGCGCTGCTCGCGCGGGCGCGTGCCGATCAAGTCGCGACGCTGTATGCGCACGGCCACCTGACGTCGTGGTCGATGGGATTGGGTGCGCTGATCCTGTGCGCGGCCATGTGGAACGAAGTCGCGCTGAAGTGGATGGTGATCTGGTGCGCGCTGATCGCGCTGAACCAGTTGTGGCGTGCAGCACTCGTGCACGCATACCGGCGCATACGACCGGGTGCGGACGCGACCCCGCGGTGGGGCCGTTACTGGGCTACAGGCTCGGCGCTTGCCGGATCGCTATGGGGTGCGGCCGGCGTGACGATGTTTCCCGAGGCGCCGGCGCATCAGGCGCTGCTGATCGTCTGCCTGTTCGGTGCAGCACTCGGCGGGCTCAATCTGACGGCGGTGTACAAGCCGTCGTTCTACGGCTTCGTGCTGCCCGCGCTCGTCCCGCTGATCGTGCGCGTCGCGCTCGTGGGCGATCCCGTGCATTTCCTGATCGCCGGCGTCACGAGCGTTGTGCTCGCGTTCGTCATCGGGTTCGGGCACCAGCTGAACGACGTGCTGACACGCTCGCTGGTGATCCGCTACGAGAACGTCGACCTGATCGACGAGCTCAAACTTCGTACGCGGAGCGCGGTCGACGCGCGCGCCGCCGCCGAATCGGCGAACCGTGCCAAGAGCCAGTTGCTGGCCGCCGCGAGCCACGATTTGCGCCAACCGCTGCACGCGCTCGGCCTCTATGTCGCCGCGCTGTCAGCACGCGCTCGGGAAGCCGAATGGCGGCCGCTGGTCGATCACGTCGAATCCGCCGCCGGCGCGCTGGAAATGCAGTTCGCGCAATTGATCGACTTGTCGCGCCTCGATGCCGGCGTGCTGGTGCCCGAGCGCGCACCCGTGCCGCTCGGTCCACTGTTCGCGCGAATGCACGCCGAGTTCGGCGCGCAGGCGGCAGCGCGCGGACTGACGTTCGATACCGTCGTCACACGGCTCGTCGTCATGACCGATCCTTCGCTGTTGGAGCGCATCGTCGGCAATCTCGTCGCCAACGCGATCCGCTACACGAATCGCGGCGGCGTGCTCGTCGGCGCCCGCCGCTGCGGCGAGCGCGTTGCGATCGACGTGGTCGATACCGGCATCGGCATCGCGCGCGAGGACCGGGACCGCGTATTCGAGGAGTTCTTCCAGGTGCGAAGCGAGCGCGCGTCGTCACCGGTGCATCGCGGCATGGGCCTGGGTCTTGCCATCGTGCGCCACTTCGCAGCACTGCTCGGCCACACGATCGAGCTCGATTCGCGACCGGCCTTCGGTTCCCGCTTTCGCGTGCTGCTGCCCCGCGTCGCCGCGCGTGAAACGCGTGCTCACCGACCGCGCGCCGCGGAACCCGTGGCGACGCACGCGTACGACTTCCGCGCGTTGCGCGGACGGCTGGTCGCGGTCGTGGACGACGATTCGGCAACGGTCGACTCGATGCGCACACTGTTCGAGACGTGGGGTGCGGTTGTCATCGGCGGCGCGACGCCGGATGCGCTGCTGGCCGGCATCGGAGAATTGGAGCGCTATCCCGACCTCATCGTCGCCGACCTGCGCCTTGCCCGCGACCGCTCCGGCATCGAAGCCGTTCGCCAGTTGCGCGACGAAATGGGCTTTGCCGTTCCCGCCATCATCGTGTCGGGCGATACGGGCACGCATGCCGATCGCGAAGCGCGCAAGGCGGGCCTGGCGCTGTTGCCGAAGCCTGTCGTCGGCGCGACGCTGCATGCAGTGGCGATCGCCGCGATCCAGCGCAATGCCAGCGCACTGCCTGCGTAAAATCCGAAAAAGGACGGGCGTGACCGGGAGGTGAAGTCACGCCCGCTTCTGGGTCGGCGCAACGACGCGCCGCAAACGGTGCAGCCCGGTATCAGCTACCGCGGCGTTGCTGCATCTTCTCGCGGAACTGGTCCATCCGCGCCAGCTTCTGCTGCAGGGCATTCTTCACGACGGTCTTCTGGTCCGGTGTGAACGTGCTGTAGAGATTGAGCCACGCGGCGCGAACCTGGCGATGCTGCGCGGCCGCGGCATCGCGAGCGGCGTCCGCAGCGGTGGCGACCGCGGCGAGATCCGGCTCGGCCTTGGCGAGCTCGGCCGTCAGCGTGGCGTGCATTTGCTGATGGCTGGCTCGTGCGCTGTCCCGCGCGGCCTTGCCGGCGGCGACGGCGTTGTCCCACATCGCCTGTTGCGATGTGTTGAGATTGAGCTGTCCCTTGAGAGCGGCGATGCCCATCACGAAATCGCCGCCACCCGGCCCGCCGTGGCCGTGATGCGGCTGGGCAGACGCGACGCCGGCGACGCCAATGAGCGCTGCGGCCGCGACGGCCGCGAGACGCGATGCAAAGCGAGTGGTCATGATCAGTTGTCCTCGTCGTAGTATCGATCCGTTCGACGCTTGGGACGAATTCCCGGCGCTTCGAACTTGATCCTTCGGCCTCATTGTCGGCGGCGCGTTCGGCCCGCGGGCGCGGCATTTGCAACCGGACATTGCGCCCGATGCGTCGGCGATACAATTACTTACATCGGGCGACCGACTATTGCTGCGAACCACGGCTCTAATCGCGCATGAGCAAATCAACTGCCCCGAAGATTCTCCTCGTCGACGACGACGTCCGCTTGCGCGACCTGCTGTCGCGCTACCTGACCGAGCAGGGCTTCCAGGTCACGGCCATCGCCGATTCGTCGCAACTCGACCGCAAGCTGCAGCGCGACCCGCCGCACCTGGTCGTGCTCGACCTGATGCTGCCGGGCGAGGACGGGCTGTCCGTCTGCCGGCGACTGCGCGGCGCCGGCGAAACGGTGCCGATCATCATGCTGACGGCGAAAGGCGAGGAAGTCGATCGCATCGTCGGCCTCGAGATGGGTGCCGACGATTACCTGCCGAAGCCGTTCAACCCTCGCGAACTCGTTGCGCGCATTCACGCGGTGCTGCGCCGGCACGGTGAACGGCCCACGCCTGGCGCGCCGACGACCGAGGGCCGTGTCGCATTCGGCGGTCACGTGCTCGACCTCGCCGCGCGCACGCTCGAGCGCGACGGCGACGTGCAGACCCTGACCACCGGCGAGTTCTCGCTGATCAAGGTGTTCGTCCAATATCCCCGCCAGCCGCTCGCGCGAGAAAAGCTGATGCTGCTCGCGCGTGGCCGCGATCACGAAGTCTTCGACCGTGCGATCGACGTGCAGGTGTCGCGACTGCGCAAGCTCGTCGAGCCCGATCCGGCGGCGCCCCGCTACATCCAGACCGTCTGGGGATTCGGTTACGTCTACGTTCCCGAAGGCACTCGATTGCCGGAAGCAGCGACCGCGCCCGCCGACGATACCGACGGCGATAGCGGATGATGCGCTGGCCGCGCTCGCTGTTCGGGCGGCTGATCCTCCTGCTCGTGTCAGTGGTGGGCCTCGTCGCATTGACGTCGTTCCTGCTGTTCAACCACGACCGCGCGGCGCTGGTCACCAACCAGTTCAACGACACGAAGCTCGTGCAGATGAAGGCACTGCGCGCAGCGCTCGAAGGCGCCGACGGACCATCGCGCCGCGAGACGCTGGCACGGCTCGGGCGCGAGTACGGCGTGCGCATCGTCCCCGAGAGCGAACGACCGACGATAGGCATCGCCGCCGACGGCCCGGTGATGAAAGGGCTGCAAGAGCGACTGCGCGAGGGGCTCGGTGAAGCCACCGAAGTGCGCATCGCGCCACGGGCGCGCCAGTTGTTCGTGCACATGCAGGCGGGCGACGACGGCTACTGGGTCGGGTTTCCGCTGCAGCCGCGGCAACAGGCCGACGACATTCCCACGCGTGTGATCGTGCTGGCGACGGCGATCATCGCGATGGTGCTGCTCGCGGCATTCGCGTTTGCGCGCTACCTCGCACGCCCATTGCGCGAGCTCAGCGGCGCCGTCGAACGCGTCGGCCGTGGCGAAACGCCGCCGCCGCTGCCGGAATCGGGCACGTCGGAGATTGCCGCCGTCAATCGCGGATTCAATGCGATGCTCGGCAACCTGCGTCAGATCGAGCGCGATCGCACGATCCTGCTCGCCGGCGTTTCGCACGACTTGCGCACGCCGCTCGCGCGCCTGCGGCTCGGCATCGAGCTCGGCGGTACCGAGGCCAGCGCCCGCGCCGGCATGGTCGCCGATATCGAGGAAATGGATCGGATCATCGGACAGTTCCTCGACTTCGCGCGCGACGACGTCGCTGCGGCCGCGGAGCCGATCGACATCAATCGCGAGCTCGCGAAGTGCGTCGAGCGCTACGCGCAGGCGGGTCGCGACGTGAGGCTGCAACCGGGGCCACCGGCGCTCGTGCGGATCAAGCCCACCGCGGTAACGCGGGTAGTCAGCAACCTGATCGACAACGGTCTCGCCTACGGTCGGCCGCCGCTCGAAGTCACGACGATGCAACGCGATGGCGCGACCGTCGTCGACGTCGCCGATCGCGGTACGGGGATCGAGCGCGCCGATGTCGAGCGGCTGAAGCAGCCGTTCACGCGCGCCGGCGCGGCGCGAGCGCGGGAGGACGGTGCGGCCGGCGCGGGCCTGGGACTTGCGATCGTCGATCGGATCGCGCGCCTGCACGGCGGCAGCTTCGATCTGATCCCGCGCGCGGGCGGCGGCACGATCGCCCGCGTGATCTTTCCCACCGCCGCAGCGCACGCGACCTGACGACCAAGGCGCGCTACGGCGCACCGCGCGCGTCGCGACGATCATCGCCACGCGCGTATTCCCGATCAGTTCGCCGACTTGCCGATGTGCTGGTCGAGGAACTTCTCCATCGCCGCGTAGAAGTCGAACTGGTTCTCCTCGTTGCGGAAACCGTGGCCCTCGTTGTCCTTGACCATGTACGGCACATCGATGCCACGGCCCTTCAGTGCGGCAACCATCTGATCCGATTCGTCCTTGTTGACGCGTGGATCGTTCGCACCCTGCGCGATCAGCAGCGGCGCCTTGATCTTGTCGGCATTCAACGCCGGCGACGCCGCCGTGAGCAGCGCCTTGTCGCGGTCGGGATCGCCCACCATCTCGTGGATCATCTCGAGATAGGGCTTCCAGTACGGCGGAATCGTCTTCATGAATGTGAACAGGTTGGCGACGCCGACGTAATCGACTCCGCACGCGTAGAGATCCGGCGTCTGCGTAAGCCCGGCGAGCGTCGCGTAGCCGCCGTAGCTCGCGCCGTAGATGCAGACGCGCTTCGGGTCGGCGACGCCCTGCTCGACCAGCCAGTTGACGCCGTCGGTGATGTCGTCCTGCATCTTCATGCCCCACTCCTTGAACGACGACGCCCAGAACTTGCGCCCGTATCCGGTTGAACCGCGAAAGTTCACCTGCAGCACGCCATAGCCGCGGCTCGCGAGGAACTGCACTTCCGGATCGAAGCCCCAGCCGTCGCGATACCACGGGCCGCCGTGCGGATGCATGATCACCGGCAGGTTCTTCGGCTCGATGCCATTGGGAAGCGTCAGGTAACCATGGACGACGAGCCCGTCGCGCGTCGTGTAGGAGATGGGCTTCGTCGACGCCATCCTGGCTTCCGGCAGCCACGGCATGGTGTCGCCGAGCTTCGTCAGGCGGTCGGCCTTGCGGTCGTACAGATAGCGCGTGCCTTGCGTGCGCTCGTTCGTCGCCGCAACGATCATCCGCGTCTCGTCCTGCGTCGTCGATTGCACGTTCACTTCGTAGCCGGGCAGGCGGCGCTCGAGCGTACCGAACAACTTCGCCGCGTCCGGATCGAGATAGCGGCGCTCGTTCTTCCAGGTCTGGAAGTTGATGAACGACGCGCGTTTGCGCGCACGCGACCACGCGAGTCCGCCCACGTCGACGTCGTCGCGCACGTAGACAACGCGCTCCTCCTTGCCGGTCGCCGGATCGATGAGGACGATCGCGACCTTGTCGCGGCCGATGTTCGAGGCGACGTAGAGCTTGCGGTTGTTCGCCGTGAAGAACTGCGGCGCGAACTGGTCGCGGAAGGTCGTTTTCAGCACCGGCTTGAACGGCGCCCCCGGCGTCGCGCGGTACAGGTAGGTTTGCTCGACGCCGTCGGTGGCGATCGCGTACCGGATGCGCCCGGTATGGTCGGCGCCCCACGACGTGATGTTGCCGGGATTCTCCGCGACGAGCTTCAGCGTGCCCGTCGCAAGATCGAGCTCGTATGCATCGAACACTTCCTTCACGCGTTTGTTGAGGCCGATCAGCATCCGGTCCGGAAACTCAACCAGCGCGTCGATCACCTGCGCCTTCACGCCGGGAAACGGCGTGACGTCGCGCGGCTCGCCGCTGCGCCGGTCGACGACGATGACATGGTCGTTTTCATCGCCGCCGACGTTCTTCAGGTAGACGACGCGGTTCGCGCCCTTCCAGAAATAGTCGGTGATGTCCCGGTCCTTCTCCGCGGTGATCCGCATCGGCTCCTGCGCGCTGCCGACCGGCTGCACGAAGATGTTCATCCGGCGCTCCCACGGCTGCATGAACGACAGCGTCTTGCCATCGCCCGAGATGCGATAGAACGCGCGATCAGGATTGCGGAAGAAGTCGCGCATCGGGATCTGGTCGGCCGGCTGCGCCGCGGCGGCACCGGCCAGGCCCAGCAGCAGCGCACCGGTGATGGAAAGCAGTTTTGCCATGTTTGCTCCTTCCGGAAGGGAATGCGACGTGGTTGGATGCGCGAAGCGGCCGCTTCGGATTCACGTCGCCGCACGGTGATCCGCCAGCCTACAATAAAAGCGCGATCCGTTCCTCGTCGAGCGGCTTGAAGCCATGCCGGGCGTAGAACCGCCACGCGCCGGCATTCGCGCGATGGCAGGCGGTGTCGATGCGGCCTACACCCGCATCGCGCAGATGATTCGCGAGCGCGCCCAGCATGGCGGTTCCCACGCCGCGGTCCTGCCACTGGGCGTCGATCGTCACGTCGTCGAGCTTGGCGACCAGCCCGCCGCGCGACGTCGAGATCGCGTAGCAGACGACGCATGCGCCGACGGTCTCGTCGCCGCTGCGTGCGAGCCAGACAAAGCCCAGCTCCGGGCGTGCGAGCAACAGGTCCAGCGCCTGGGCGAGCGCCGCCGGGCCGCCATCGCCATAAGCGCCTGACGACGAGCGGTAGTGTGCGTCGGCACCGAGGAAGCCACCCAGGAGCCATTCCGCGGCGGCGCGTGTGGCTGCCGTCATCGGCGCGCAGACGACCGGCGTGGCTGTCGGCGCACTCACCCGGTCAGTCGGATGCGGGCCGCAGCGCCTCGAGCGCGGCGCGAATGCGCGCGGGGACGGCAACCGGGCGGCGATCGGTTCGATCGACCCAGACATGCACGAATCGCCCGGTCGCGGCGGCCTCGTCGTCGCCCTGGCGAAAGAGCGCGATGTCGTAGGCCACCGACGAGTGTCCGACGCGCGCAACCGCAAGACCGGCGTCGATGATTTCCGGAAACGACAGCGGCTTGTGGAAGCGGCAGGCCGTCTCCACGACGATGCCAATCGCATCGCCGCCGCGAATGTCCAGACCGCCTTCGCGGATCAGGTGCTCGTTCACGGCCGTGTCGAAGTACGAGTAGTACGTGACGTTGTTGACGTGGCCGTACGTGTCGTTGTCCATCCAGCGCGTCGGAATCGCCAGGAACATCCGGTACGTGCTGCGCGCCGCGGGGGCCAACGGCGCGTTCATCGCGGCACGCCTGCGCCGCTGCGCGCGCTGGCGGAATTTTCGGGGGCGTCGGCTGTGGCGATGTCGACGAGTTCGATCCAGTGGCGAATCGGAATGTCCGTTCCCGATTGCAGATGCGTCATGCAGCCGATATTCGCCGTCGCGATGATGTCGGGGCGCGCTTCGTGGAGCGCCTGCAGCTTGCGGGCCTTGAGTGCGCCTGCGAGCTCGGGCTGCAGGATCGAGTACGTGCCCGCCGAGCCGCAGCACAGGTGCGCATCGGTCACCTCCACGAGTGTGAAGCCCACGGCAGCGAGCAGTGGCTCGACGACACCGCGAACCTTGAGTCCGTGCTGCAGCGAGCACGGCGGATGAAAAGCGAGCGTGCGTGCGGGGCCCGTGGTCCTGACGCGGTTGCGCAGGCTCTCAAATGCCGGTCCGATGATCTCCGCGGGATCGCGCGCGAGCGCGGCGATGCGACGCGCCTTGTCCGCATACGGCGGATCGTCGGCGAATACGGCGCCGTAGTCGCGCACCATCACGCCGCAGCCGCTGGCGGTGACGACGATCGCTTCGGCACCGCGCTCGACGTGCGGCCACCACGCGTCGATGTTCCGCCGCGCGAGCGCCCGCGCCTCGTCGTGCTCCGACAGGTGATAGGACAGCGCACCGCAGCAGCGGCCGCCTTCGACGGCAATCGCCGAGATGCCCATCCGATCGAGCACGCGCGCCGTTGCTGCGTCGATGTTCGGCGCGAGCGATGGCTGCACGCAGCCGAGTGCGATCACTACCGTGCGCGAATGACGCGCCGCCGGCCACGCACCCCCGGCGTGCGGCACCGGAATGGAATTCGCGAGCGCACGCGGCAGGAAAGGCTTCGCGATGCGTCCGAGCGTCAGTGCGGCGCCGAACAGCGATTTCGACAGCAGGCCGCGGCGCAGCGCCGAACGTTTCGCCGTTTCCACCGACGAACGTCCGACGCGAGCGTCGACGAAATGGCGGCCGATGTCGACGAGGCGTCCGTAGCGCACACCTGACGGACACGTCGTCTCGCAGCTGCGGCATGTCAGACAGCGGTCGAGGTGCAACTGTGTCTTCGCCGTCACGTCGCCACCTTCGAGCGCCTGCTTGATCAGGTAGATCCGCCCGCGCGGACCGTCGAGCTCGTCGCCGAGCAGCTGATACGTCGGACACGTCGCCGTGCAGAAGCCGCAGTGCACGCATGCGCGCAGGATCGCATCGGCTTCGCGCCCCTCGGGCGTTTCTAGCAGCGACGGCAGCAGCTTCGTCTCCATCAGACCTCGGCGAAGAACCGCCCGCGATTGAGCACGCGCTGCGGATCGAAGACCTGCTTCAGGCGACGGTGCAGCGCAACCATCGGCGACGGCAGCGGATGGAACACGCCGGCTGACTTGTCCGCGCCGCGGTACAGCGTCGCATGGCCGCCGTGTTCCGCGGCCCATGCGCGAATCTTCGACGCCGGTGCGCCATCCATCGCGACGAGCCAGCGCAGCGCGCCGCCCCACTCGACCACCTGTTCACCCGGCACGTCGAGCCACGGCGCCGTCGAACGCACGGACAGCCGCCACAGTGCAGCGTCGCCTTGCGTCGCCGCGACGAAGCGCTCGTGCGTCTGATCGCGAATGGATCGCCAGAACGCGTCGCCGTCGACCTCGTCGCCGCCGATAGCCTCGGTTGCCGCCGCAATCGCCGCGGGTGCGCCGGACAGTCGAACCCAGAGCCGCCCGTCGGCGTAGCACGTTGCCGACACCGGCAGTGGCTTGCCGCCCCATTCGTTGACGAGTCGCAGCGCATCGGCACCGCCGCAATCGATGACGCGAGTCGTTTCGCGGCGCGGGCGCGGCAGGGTCTTCAGCGAGATTTCCGTCAGCACGCCGAGCGTACCGAGCGCACCGGTCATCAGGCGCGACACGTCGAATCCGGCCACGTTCTTGATCACCTGGCCGCCGAACTTCAGCGCTTCGCCGGTGCCGTCGACGATGCGAACGCCGAGCACGAAGTCGCGCACGGCGCCTGCCTGCGCGCGCCGCGGACCCGAAAACCCAGTGGCGACGATCCCGCCGAGCGTCGCTCTCCCACCGTGACGCGGCGGTTCGAACGCGAGCATCTGATCGTGCTCCGCGAGTGCCGCTTCGATCTCGTCGAGCGGCGTGCCCGCGCGCGCGGTGATGACGAGCTCGCCAGGCGCATAAGCAACGATGCCCGCGAGCGACGCAACGTCGACGACATCACCGTCAAGTGCACCGCCGTAGAAATCCTTCGTGCCACCGCCGCGAATTCGCAGCGGGCGCCCGTCGGCTGCCGCTGCGCGGATGCGCTCGCGTACCGCCGAAAGTGCCGGATGTTCCGCGCCACCGGTCACGACGACTGGGACCGGCCGTCCGCGGCAGCGATCTTGTCGCGATACAAGAGACGCGGCTCGTCGGCGTCGATGATCGTCGTTTCCGCGAGTGCCGCGCGTTGCCATTCCTGCATGAACGGATGCGCGAGCAGTGTCTCGAGATAGGCGCGGGAAACGCCGTCCACCCTCACGCCGTACGTCTGAAAACGGAAAGCGACGGGCCCGTAGAAGCAATCGGCGATCGAAAAACGGCCGCACAGGAACGCGCCACCCGCGCCAAAGCGGCGGCGCGATTCGTCCCAGATGCGCACCACACGCGCGATGTCGGCATCGAGCGCCTTCGACCATGGGCGCACGTCGACGCGCTCGCGGATGCACATCGCCATTTGGCTGCGCATCGCACCGAAACCCGCGTGCATCTCGGCGCTGATCGCCCGCGCCCAGGCGCGTGCGGCAAGGTCGGCGGGCCACATGTCCGGATGCCGTTCCGCCAGATGGCCGGCGATCGCCATCGAGTCCCAGACGACGATGTCGCCCTCGTGCAGGCACGGCACCAGGCCGGACGGCGAAAACGCGAGATTCGCCGGATTGGGCGCGAGCCCCGTCAGCGGAACGTCGACTTCCTCGAACGGTTCACCGGAGAGTTTCGCGATCAGCCAGCCACGCAGCGACCACGACGAGTAGTTCCTGTTGCCGACATAGAGCTTGAACATGAGGGTCGCCGTGATCAAACCGGGGGAACGGTCTTGCCCGGATTCAACAGGTTGAGCGGATCGAGCGCGCGCTTGATCGCCTGCATCAGCGCGATCGCGTCACCGTGCTCGGCGCGAAGCGCGTCGAGCTTGTGCACGCCGATGCCATGCTCGCCGGTGCACGTGCCGCCCATTGCGATCGCCCGCAGCGCCACCCGCGCCGCCAGCGCCTCGGCCTTGCTGCGCTCGTCGAGGTTGGCGGGATCGAACAGGATGACCAGATGAAAATTGCCATCGCCGACGTGGCCGACGATGGGTGCGATGAGCCCCGTCGTCGCCACGTCCGCCTGCGTTTCCAGCACGCAGTCGGTGAGCCGCGAGATCGGCACGCATGCATCGGTGGCGAAGCCCTGCTTGCCGGGTGCGAGCGCCAGCGCGGCGTAATAGGCATTATGGCGCGCCTTCCAGAGCCGCGACCGTTCCTCGGGCTTCGTCGCCCACTGGAAGGCGCTGCCGCCATGATCGGTCGCAATCGACTCGATCATCTGCGCCTGCTCGCGAACGCCGGCCTCCGTGCCGTGGAACTCGAAGCACAGCGTCGGCTTCGCGGCGAACTCGGTCAGCTGCGAGTAGCGTATGCACGCATCCATCTGCACATCGTCCAGCAACTCGATGCGCGCAACGGGAATACCGAGCTGCATTGCGACGATGACCGAGTCGACGGCGCTCTTCAGGTCGGGAAACTGGCAGACGGCAGCCGAAATGGACTCCGGAATGCCGTACAGTCGGAGCTGGATCTCGGTGATGATGCCGAGCGTGCCTTCGGAGCCGACGAGCAGGCGCGTGAGGTCGTAGCCGGCACTGGACTTGCGCGCGCGGTTGCCGGTACGCATGATCCGCCCGTCCGCCGTGACGACGGTGAGACCCATCACGTTCTCGCGCATCGTGCCGTAGCGCACGGCGTTGGTGCCCGACGCGCGCGTCGACGTCATGCCGCCGATCGTCGCGTTCGCGCCGGGATCGATCGGGAAGAAGAGTCCGGTGCCCTTGAGCTCGGTATTCAGTTGCTCGCGCGTGACACCGGCCTGCACGCGGCAGTCGAGGTCCGCGTCGTTCACTTCCAGCACGCGATTCATCTGCGACAGGTCGAGGCACACGCCGCCGTACAGCGCCGCGACGTGCCCTTCGAGCGACGTGCCCACGCCGAACGCGATCACCGGGATCCGCGCCGCGTGGCATATGCGCATGATCGACGCCACTTCGTCGTTCGTGTGCGGGAACACGACGATGTCCGGCATCGCGGCGTCGGCCAGACCTTCGCCGTGCGAATGCTGCTCGCGAATTGCGTGCGTCGTCAGCGCGCGGTCACCGTACTCGCTGCGCAGCCGGGCCGTCAACGCCGTCACGGCCTCGGGTTGCGGCCGCGTGGGCGATTGCGTGGCGGAGTTCATCGTGGCCTTTCAAAAACGAGGCAGTTCGGGATGGCGCAACTCGCCGTGATGCACGTGCATCCGGCCGAATTCGGCGCACCGTGCAAGCGTGGGAACGCCCTTGCCCGGATTCAGCAGCGACTCGGCGTCGAATGCCCGCTTGATGCCCAGAAAGCGTTCGAGCACGACCGGCGGGAACTGCGCGCACATGCCGCCGATCTTCTCGATGCCCACACCGTGCTCGCCGGTGATCGTGCCGCCGACATCGATGCACAACTGCAGGATGCGGTCGCCGAACTCGACGGTCCGCTCCTTGTCGCCGGGCTTGTTCGCATCGAACAGGATCAGCGGATGCAGGTTGCCGTCGCCGGCGTGGAACACATTCGCGCACGGCAGCGCGAACTCGCGCGACCAGTCCTCGATCTGCCGCAATACGCGCGGCAGCGCAGCGCGGGGGATCGTTCCGTCGATGCAGTAATAGTCGGGCGAGATGCGGCCGACGGCGGGGAACGCCGCCTTGCGACCGGACCAGTACAACAGGCGCTGCGTCTCGTCCTGCGACACGCGGATTTCGGTGGCGCCGCTCGCCGTCAGCACGTGGGTGATCTCGGCCATTTCAGCCGCCACTTCGACCGGCGTACCGTCGGACTCGATCAGCAGCACGGCGGCAGCGTCGAGCGGATAGTTCGCGTGCACGAACGCCTCGACGGCACGCGTCGCTTGCTGGTCCATCATCTCGAGGCCGCCCGGAATGATCCCGGCGCCGATGACGGCACCCACGGCCGCGCCCGCGCGCTCGAGATCGTCGAACGCCGCAAGGGCGACCTGCGCGTATTGCGGCTTCGCAAGCAGCTTCACCGTGATCTGCGTGATCACGGCGAGCAGACCCTCGCTGCCGTTGATCAACGCCAGCAGGTCGTAGCCGGGCGAGTCGAGCGCATCGCTGCCGAATTCGACGACGTCACCCTCGATCGTCACCGCGCGGACCTTGCGGACGTTGTGCACGGTCAGTCCGTATTTCAGGCAATGGACGCCGCCGGCATTTTCCGCGACGTTGCCGCCGATCGAGCAGGCGATCTGCGACGACGGATCCGGTGCGTAGAACAGTCCGTACGGCGCCGCGGCCTCGGATATCGCAAGGTTGCGGACACCGGGCTCGACGATCGCCGTGCGCGCGAGCGGATCGATCGCCACGATCCGGCGCAGCTTGGCGAGCGATAGCACCACACCGTCGGCGGCGGGCAATGCACCGCCCGACAGGCTGGTGCCCGCACCGCGCGCCACGACAGGAACATGCGCGGCATGGCAAAGTCGAAGGATCGCAACGACCTGCGCCTCGTTGTCGGGGAGCAGCACGGCCGCCGGTTGCTGCCGGAAGAGCGTCAGTCCGTCGCATTCGTAGGGGCGCGTGTCCTCCGCGTCCGTCAGCAACGAGGCCGGGGCGAGCACTTGGGCGAGCGACGACGTGAAGGCGGGATCGAGCATCGGCGTCGGACTTCCGCGAGCGTCGGGAAAGCCGATCGATGATTATTTCATAAACGACGTGTCGTCGATCATGTGCTGCTAGAATCCGGCCGCCCTTGATTCCGGCATACGGCCCGTGTGCGGCCCGTCCTCATGCTTTTCGGAGGCTCGACAATGAAATTATCCCGCTGGTTGTTCGCCGCTTTCGCCGCCTGCGTCGCAGCGGCTGCGTTGCCCGCGAACGGGCAGACGACGCTCAAGATGAACATCTCGGTCGCGCAGAATTCCCACTACGGCGTGGCGATCGACACGTTTGCGCGCGAGGTCGAGAAGCGCACCGATGGCCGCTACAAAGTCCAGAACTTCTATTCCGGTGCGCTCGGCGCCGAGCGCGAGTCGATCGAGGCGCTGCAGCTCGGCACGCTCGACCTGACGATGACGTCGACGGGACCGGTGCCGAACTTCGTGCCGGACGTCGCGATCCTCGACATCCCGTTCCTGTTCCGCGACTACGCGCAAGCGCGCGCCGTGCTCGACGGGCCGATTGGCCAGGACATGCTGCAGAAGTTCGAGCCGAAGGGCATTCACGGGCTTGCGTGGGGCGAAAATGGGTTTCGCAACATGACCAACAGCAAGCACCCTGTCATGGTGCCCGAGGACCTGAAGGGCCTGAAGATGCGGACGATGGAAAACCCGGTCCACATTCAGGCGTACCGCGCGTTCGGGATCATCCCGACGCCGATGGCGTTCACCGAGGTGTTCACCGCGCTGCAGCAGGGCACGGTCGACGGCCAGGAGAATCCGCTGTCGGTGATCACGGCAGCGAAGCTCGACCAGGTGCAGAAGTACCTGACGCTGACCGGCCACGTCTATTCGCCGGCGGTGATCCTGATGAGCAAGGCGCAGTGGGACAAGCTGTCCGCGGCCGACAAGCAGAGCTTCAACGACGCGGCGAAGGAGGCCGTGAAGGCCAATCGTGCCCGGATCGACGACGACGAGAAGAAGGCCGTTGCCGACTTGCGCGCGAAGGGCATGCAGGTCGTCGAGAACGTCGACAAGTCGAAGTTCCAGGCGGCGCTCGCGCCGACGTTCGCCGAGTTCGGCAAGAAGTTCGGTCAGGACAACATCGACCGCATCCGCAACTACAAGTAGCGCCGCCGAGTCCGCGGTAGTCGCGTGTCAGGGACCGGCGTTGCCGGGCGAAAAACGCGCTCAGCGATAGCCGAACAGGCCCGGCAGCCACGACGACAGCGACGGGAACAGCGTCAGCAGCGCAAGCACGCCGAGCTGCGCCCACAGGAATGGCCATAGCTCGCGCACCAGCCGCGCTAGGGGCACCTTGGCTACGATCGTCGTGATGAACAGCAGGCCGCCAACGGGCGGCGTGATCATGCCCATCGTCAGGTTGACGATCATGATGATGCCGAACTGCAGGTCGTTGATGCCGAGCGCATGCGCGATGGGCGCAAGGATCGGCACCAGCACGACGATGCCCGGCAGCGGCTCGATGAAGATGCCGAACACGAGCAGCAGCAGGTTCACCGCGAACAGGAATGCGAGCGGCGACAGGTGCATGCCGACGATCCATTCGGTCAGTCCTTGCGGCACGCGTGACACCGTCAGCACCCACGCGAACGCCGCCGACATGCCGACGATGATCAGCACCGAAGCCGTCATCAGCGCCGAGCGCGCCAGGATGCCCGGCAGCATTCGCCACTCGAGCGTCCCATACACGAAGCGTCCCACGACGAGCGCGTAGAACACGGCGACGACCGACGCCTCCGTCGGCGTGAATGCACCCGAGGCGATGCCGCCGAGAATCAGCACGGGCAGCACGAGCGCGGGCAGCGCGCGCCACGTGTTGCGCACGTAGTCGCGCCATCGCAGACGCTCCGGTGCGCCGCGGTAATTGCGGCGCACCGACGTGACGTGGTTGATCGCCGCCATCGCGAGGGCGATCAGGATTCCCGGAACCGTCCCTGCGATCAGCAACCCGACGAGATTGACGTCCGGATACGCGAGCGCATAGACGATGACGCTGATCGACGGTGGAATGATCGGTCCGAGGATCGACGTCGCGGCCGTCAGCGCGGCGGCGTACTCCGGCGGGTAGCCGTCGTCGCGCATCATCCGGATCATGATCGCGCCCGGTCCCGCGGCATCGGCGAGCGCCGAGCCCGAGATCCCCGAGAAGAACGTCAGCGTCAGGATGTTCGTATGCCCCATGCCGCCGCGGAAGCGGCCGACGAACTGCGATGCGAAGCGCAGCAGCACCGCGGACAGTTCGCCGCCGGTCATCAGCTCGGCCGTAAGGATGAAGAACGGCACGGCCTCCAATGCGAAGAGGTCGATGCCGGAGAACAGGTACTTCGGCAGCGCGACGAGTGGCACGTGGCCGGACGCCATCGCCATGAGCGTCGCGCCGCCGAGCGCGAATGCGACCGGCACGCCGAGCGCGAGCAGCGCGATGCAACCGATGAACAGGATCGTCACCACGCGCGATGCGCCTAGAGTTTCGCCGCGGTGGCGTCGAACTCGCCGTCGCCGAGCACGTGCTGGTGCGCGACGAAGCCACGTGCCATCACGCCCAGGTGCACGAGCATCAGCGCGAAGCCGACGGGCATTGCCAGGTACACGGCGCCGACCGGGATCTCGAGTACCGGCATCGTCTGCGCCCACGTGAGACTTGCGTAGCGAATGCCGACGACGATCATCGTGCAGAAGAACAGCGCCATGACGACGACGACGATCGTTCGAATGACCGGTGCGAACCGCGGTACGGCCTGCTGCAGCGAATCGATGCCGATGTGGCCGCCATACCGCAGCACGAGGCCGGCGCCGATGAACGTCAGCCACACCATCGTGTAACGCGACGTCTCCTCGACCCAGAGGATCGAATAGTCGGTCAGGAAGCGGAGCGCGACATTCGCGAAGACCATCGTCGCCATCGCGGCGAGCAGCACGATGACAGCCCATCGGTTGACGCTGAGCAGCAGGCGGTCGAACGTCGCGGGCATGAGCGGCGGCACGGGGTTGAAGGCGCCGGATTCTCGCACGCGGCGCGCATGGAGGCGCCTGACCGCGGAGCCTGGTTGGCTGGACGCCGGTCATGATCGGTTCGATGCTCCCGGCCGCTGGTCGGGACTGGCACTATAATTGCTCAGCCAAACGCATGATCGATCTGAATTACGCCCCTGCGCCGCCGATGGACCCGTCCGAAATCTACGCGAAGACCGAACTCGGCCTCGCGGAGCTCAGGGATCGCAAGCTCAACCTGCCGATCACGCTGCGCGGGCTGCTGATCCTGATTGACGGCAATCGAACGGTTGCTCAAGTGCTCGTAAAGGCACGCGCACTCAAGCTGGACGAGCGGGCGATGACGGCACTCGAGCGCGGCGGACTGATTGCCAAGCGTTTTTCGGCACCTTCGGTCGCGCAGAACGACGCGACCATCGCGCCGGCCCAGCGTTCGGAGGACGAAGTCGAGCGCTACATGCAGGCCCAGCAAATGATGAGCGACGCGATCAACGCCCATCTCGGATTCAGGGGCTATGGCCTGATGATGCGGTTGCAGAAGACAGCGAACGTCCGCGACCTGCACGATCTGTTGCCGGATTTCGCCAAATCATTGGTCAAGCGCCTCGGCCTCGAGCCGGCGACGCCGATCGTCTCGTCGATCGAGCGGCTCATCACCGGCAACTGACGCGGGCTGGCAGGCGGTTACCCGCCGCGTAACCCCGGTTCAGCCGTGCGCGTGCCGCGGACGGCGTGGAAGCGCCAGCCGGCACGTGACGAACGCGCCGATTCCGGCCGCGGCAATCGTCAGCATCATCGGCCGTGCCGTGCCGTCGAATGTGGATCCCACCGCAAGCGCCGCCGTCGACGCGACGACGAACTGGCAGAACGACAACAGCGAAGACGCGCTTCCCGCGATTTGCGGAAACGGCGTCAGCGCGCCCGCCGCGGCCGGCGGCATCGTCATCATGAACGCCGCCATGTACACGAACATCGGCACGACCACTGCGAGGGGATGCCGCGTGCCGAGCAGCGCCAGCGCGCCGAGTGCCAACGCCGCGATGAGCATCAGCAGCGTACCGCCGCGCACCATCCGGTCGATACCCAGGCGCCGCACGAGGCGGCTGCCGATCATCGATCCGGTGATGTTGCCGAGCATCACGGAGCCGAACAGCAGCCCGAATCCTTGCTCGTTCTCACCCATCACCGACACGAACACGAAGGCGCTGCCGGCAAGGAACGCGAAGAGCCCGCTGAAGCCGAACGCCGCAACGCCCATGTAGCCGGTGAACGTGCGCGAACGTAGCAACCGCCCGTAGTTGGCCACGATCACGCGCGGCCGTGTCGCGCGTGCGTCGGGCTTGCGCAACGTTTCGGGGAGCGATCGGCGGACGAAAAACCACAGCAGCGCGCCATAGAGTGCGACGAGCACGAAGTTGGCCTGCCAGCCAAGCCACACGTGCACGTGACTGCCGATCAGCGGTGCCCCCACCGGCGCAATTCCGAGCACGACACCCATCAGTGACAGGATGTGCGCGGCCTTGTCGCCGCTGTAAAGATCGCGAACCACGGCGCGTGGTACGACCGCGATCGCCGCCATCGATATCGCCTGCACGAGCCGCGCGCCGATCAGCGCATACACATTGCGCGACAAGGCACACGCGAGCGACGCCAGCACGAACGCGGCGAGCCCGCCGAGCAACGCGGGGCGGCGGCCGAAACGGTCCGATAGCGGGCCGGCGAACAGTTGCGAGACACCCCACCCGTACATGTACACCGACAGCGTCAGCTGCACTTCGGCCGGCGTGGCGGTCAGCGCCCGCGTCATCGACGGCATCGACGCTAAGTAGACGTCCATCGCGAAGGGCGCAGCGCCGGCCAGCGCACCGAGCAGTACCGTCATCGCCGCCGACTCGGGCTTCACTGCGCGATCAGGCCATGAATTATTTCGATCTTAGATGCAGCGGCCACCGTCGACTTCAAGACATGCGCCGGTGATGAACGCCGCCTCGTCGGACGCGAAGAACACGGCGGCGGTCGCAATGTCCGTCGGCTGCGACAATCGTCCGAGCGGAATTGTCGCGACGAACTGCGCGCGCTTTTGCGGCGTGTCCTCGCCCATGAAGTCGGCAAGCATCGCCGTTTCGCCGGCGACCGGATTGATGATGTTGACGCGAATGTTGTCGCGCGCGAGTTCGGCGGCCATCGACCGCGAGGTGACGATCGCCGCGCCCTTGCTGCCGTTGTACCACGTCAATCCCGGTCGCGGCCGCACGCCGGCGGTCGACGCGATCGTGATGAACACGCCGCCACCTTGCGCACGAAAATGCGGCACCACGTGCCTTGCCGAAAGAAACAGGCTCTTGACGTTCACGCGATAGATACGATCGAACATCGCCTCGGTCACGTCGAGCATCGGCTGGTTGCGGTGAGTGGTGCCGGCGTTGTTGACGACGACGTCGAGGCGGCCGAATTCGGCGAGCGCCGCTTGCACGAGCCGCGCGACGTCGGCGTCGACCGAGACGTCGGCGGTGCAGACAACGGCGCGCCCGCCGCGACCGCGGATGTCAGCGGCAACGCGTGCGGCCCCCGCTTCGTCGATGTCGTTGACGACGACGGACGCGCCCTCTTCCGCATAGCGCCGCGCGATGCCCGCACCGAAGCCCGAGCCCGCGCCCGTCACGATCGCAATCTTGTGCTCGAGTCTCATTTTGTGCGTCCGAGTTCGACGCCAGCCGGCGCCCTGCCGACAACGCTATCGATCCGCTGCGCTGACGGTGTATCCGAGGCGTTGTCCCGCGCGAACGCCGCCATCAGCGCGTCGATCGCAACGGGTCGCGCAACGCCCCCGCGATGCGTGGCGTCAGTTCGCCGGCGATGAGCTTGGCAAGCCTGCGCTGGCTCGTCTCCGACGGGTGCAGTCCGTCGTTTGCGAACATGTCGGCGCGTGGATGGTAGCGCATCGGGATGTGCAGCACGCCCGGTACTCGTGTGAGCGCTTCACGGGCGACCGCATCGAACTTGCGCACGCGATAGCCGACGATCCATCGCAGCGGCCGCCGCAGTTTTGGAAAATCGCCGAGCGGCGGCAGCCCGAGGTACGCGATCACCGCATCTGGAGAATGCGTGCGCAGGTCGCGGACGAGCTTCAGCAACTGGCGCCGGAAGCGGCCGCTGCGCTCGAGCTTCAGCACGTCGTTGACACCCACGGACAGCAGGATCGCGTCGAACCGTTGCTGTGGCAGCGCCGGCACCACGTCACGGCGCACGCGACGTGCACCGGCGCCGATCATGCCGGCAGCACGCCAGTTGACCTCACGCGCGAGGCGCCCCGACATGAATCGCGCGACGTGCCCGACCGTCGACTGCTGGATGCGGCGCGCACCGACGCCGGAGATGATCGAATCGCCGACGGCGAGGAAATGGAGTGGATCGCCGCGTCCGATGCGTCCTTCCGTGGGGCCAACGGCCGGCGTCAGTGTCAGCGCGTGCCGCCGCAGCGCGAACGCCTGCGAAAAATACACGGGGAACAGTGAATAGATGACGATGCGGCCGACGATCTTCCGCGCAAACTGGATCGCGGTCAGCGGCTTTTCCGGCGCATCTTCCGCGCGTGGTGGCGAGCCGGCCGTACCCGATGCAGCGTCAACCATGGCGCAACACCACGGTCTTCAGCGCCGTGAAACCGTACAACGCCTCGAAACCTTTCTCGCGGCCGTGCCCCGAATGCTTGACGCCACCGAACGGCAATTCGACGCCGCCGCCCGCGCCGTAATTGTTGATGAACACCTGCCCGCTCGCGAGCGCACGCGCCATCCTGAGCTGGCGGCCGCCGTCGCGCGTCCAGACGCCGGCAACGAGGCCGTAGTCCGTCGCATTGGCAAGTGCGACGGCCTCGGCCTCGTCGGCGAATGGCATCGCCGCAAGCACGGGTCCGAACACTTCGTCGCAGCCGACCGGCGCGTCGACGGGCACGTCACGCAACAGCGTCGGCGCGACGTAGTAGCCGCCGGCGGGTGCGTCGGCGGCGATCCGGCCCGCTGCGACCGTGGCGATGCCGGCTGAACGTGCACTGTCGAGGAAAGACTGCACGCGGGCGAGCTGCGACGCCCGGATCAGCGGCCCGCAATCAAGGTCTGCCAGCGCGGGCCCGACGGTGAGCGTGGCGAAACGCTCGCCCAGCAGCGTCAGCAGCGGCTCGTAGGCCGATCGCTCGACCAGCAACCGCGAGCCGGCGCTGCACGTCTGGCCGGCGTTCTGGACGATCGCGCCGACGAGTGCGGGCAACGCAGCATCGAAATCCGCGTCGGCGAACACGATCTGCGGCGACTTGCCGCCGAGTTCCAGCGTCACCGGGCAGTGCCGTCGCGCAGCCGCGGCCGCCACCGCTGCGCCGGTCGCCGGCGACCCGGTGAACGACACATGCTGCACGCCGGCGTGCGCGATCAATGCGGCGCCGGCTTCGGCGCCGAGACCGGTGACGATGTTGAGCGAACCCGGGGGCAGTCCCGCGTCCGCGGCGAGCATCGCGACGCGCAACAGCGACAGGCACGCATCCTCGGCCGGCTTTACGACGCACGCGTTGCCGGCGGCGAGCGCGCCGCCGACCGAGCGACCGAAGATCTGCAACGGATAGTTCCACGGAATCACGTGCCCAGTCACGCCATGGGGCTCGCGCCACGTCAGCACGGTGTAGCCGTCGGCGTAGGGAATCGTCGTGCCGTGCAGCTTGTCCGGTGCGCCAGCGTAGAACTCGAAATAGCGTGCGCAGGCCGTTGCATCGGCGCGGGCCTGCGTCAGCGGCTTGCCGCAATCGCGCGCTTCGAGTAGCGCGAGCTCGTCGGCGTGGTCGCTGATGGACCTGCTGAGTCGTGCGAGGCAGCGCCCACGTTCAGCGGGCGAAAGCTTGCCCCACGCGCCGTCACGTGCACGCGCCGCCTGCGCGACGGCGTCGTCGACGTCAGCGGAACCGCCGCGCGCGATCGACGCGAACGGCGTGCCGTCGGAAGGGTCGATCATCGGCAACGTCCGGCCGTCGTGCGCGGCGACGAAGCGGTTGCCTATGAAGTGGAGCGGCTCGACGGTCGTCGGCGGCCAGCGGAGATCCGGCGCGTTCATGTGCATATTCGTGCGTTCAAAAGCTCGGTGCGAACGGATGTGGCACCGTCGCTGCCGCGCCGATCAGCTGGGCGGCTTGAATTTCCACGCGAGTGTCGTCTCGTCGACACGCGGCACGTAGGTGATGCCCTTGCGCGCCGCCCACGTGTTCACCTGGAAGTGCAGCGGAATGACGCCGGTGTCGTTGATGACGAGCTCCGTCGCGCGCTGGAGGTAGGCGCTGCGCTTGGTGTCGTCGACGGTCTGCAACGCATCCTCGGTGAGCGCGTCGACCTTCGTGTTCGAGTAACGGCCGCGGTTCGTGCCGCCGAAGCCCTTGTCCTTGTTGTACGTCATCAGGAGCGCCTTCAACGACGACGACGCCTCGCCGGTGCCCGTGCTCCAGCCGAGCAGCATCGTGCTGAACTTGAGTTCGGTCGCCTGCGGAAAGTAGGTAGCGGACGGCATCGCCGTGACCTTCGTCGCGATCCCCAGCCGCGTCCACATCTGTGCGACGGCCTGCGCGACCTTCGCGTCGTTGACGTAGCGATCGTTCGGCGTATGCAGCGTGACGCCGAATCCGTTTGGCCAGCCGGCGTCGGCCAGCAGTTTCTTGGCGCCGTCGACGTCGAAGTTCTCGACCTTGAGATTCGGCGTCGAGCCGAACAGGAAATCGGGAACGAGCTGTCCCGCCGGAACGGCCTCGCCTTCCATCACGCGCGCGATGATCGTCTTGCGGTCGATCGCCTTCGACAGCGCCTTGCGCACGCGCGCGTCCCGCAGCGGATTGCGATCGAGCGGACGGCCGTCCTTGTCGGTGACGAACGGCGACACGGCGCGATCGCTGTCGAGATGAATATAGATCAGCCGGTCGGCGACCTGGCGGAACAATCCGAGGCTCTTGTCCTGCTTCAGCCGCGCGATGTCGGCCGTGGGCACCGATTCGATGACGTTGACGTCACCGGCCAGCAACGCCGCGACACGCGACGCGTTCTGCGGCAGCAGGCGCATCGTCACTTTCTCCCACGGCGTCTTGCCACCCCACCAGCCGTCGAAGCGCGCGAGCTCGATCCGATCGCCCTTCGCGAAGCGCACGAGCTTGTAGGGACCGGTGCCGATCGCCGCCTTGCCCGAATTGAAATCGTCGGTTGACGCCGATTCCGCCGCTTTCGAGATGATCGCGATCTGCGTCAGGTCAGACGGCATCAGCGGGTAAGGCGTCGCCGTGTGGAAGCGGATCGTGTACGGGTCGACGACCTCGATTCGCGTCACCTGCTTCGTGTAGGCGGTGAACGGCGACGGGCTGTTCACGACTTTCGGAATCCGGTTGAACGATGCGACGACATCGGCCGCGGTGAAGTCGCTGCCGTCGTGAAACTTCACGCCTTTGCGCAGCGTGAATTCCCACGTCGTCGGATCGATCGTCTTCCACTGCGTGGCGAGGCCGGGCTCGATCTGCTCCTTCTCGTTGCGCTGCACCAGCAGCCCGTACACGTGTTGCGCGATGTTGTTGTTGGGCGTGAGGTTGTGGTAGTGCGGATCGAGCGACGTGACGTCAGCCGCGAGACCGATCGCGAGATCGGCGGCGTGAACGGTCAACCCGAGCGCGCCGAGCAGCGCGACGATGAACGTTTGCACAAGACGCATGGATCGACTCCAGGACGGGGACACACTGTAACAAATCGCTACACCCGCCGGCATCCGTCAACGACGCCGCGGGCCGACCGTTGAAGGAATCGACACTGCGAAACGGCAGGAACCCCAGCGGTTTCGCGGCGGTCCCAACCTGATAGCGCAAGGAGCTCGATATGCTACGACGCACAACGCAAATTGCCCTCGGAACCGTGCTCGTCGCCGCGACGGCCGCGTTTGCTCCGGTTGCCCACGCCGACCGCGTCGGCTTCAACGTGTCGATCGGCGGTCCCGGCTATGGCGTCGCGTTCGGCAACGGACCGTACTGGCGCGGATCGCACTATTACCGGCCCTACTGGAGTGCGGCGTATGTCGCACCGCCCGTCGTGTACGCGCCGCCGGTCTATTACGCGCCTCCGGTCGTGTACCGCGCGCCGCGCGTGGTTTACCGCGCCCCGTACGTGGTGCGGCGACCCGTCGTCGTGGGCCGCCCCGTCTACTACGGGTATTGAGGGCCGCCTCTGGCCAGGCGGTGAGCCCGCTTGGCCAGATCGCGCAGGCCGGCAACGGAGAGCCAGGCGTCGATCTCTCGTTGTGCAGCCTCCCAGCAGGGCATCGCGCGGGCGAAGCGGCGCCTGCCCTCTTCGGTCAGCCGTAGCAGGCGCACGCGGCGGTCGGTACCGGTCTCGACACCGACCAGCCCCGCCTGCCGAAGTTTTTCGACGGTTCGCGACAGCGTCGTCTGGTCGGTCTCGGTAACGTCGCCCAGCTTTCCCATCTCCACCGGCTCACACGCCACGATTGCCCACAGCAGCGCGAGCTGGCTCGCGCGGAGATCGGCGGGTCTGAGCGCTGCATCGTAGAAGTTCGTCACGACGCGGCCCAGCAGGCGGGTGTTGGCGAACGCGCACTCGCGGCCCCTCCCCGCATATCGGGCGACGATCGCGTCGGTGTCGGTTTCGCGCACGCCGCCGGCGCGTGTGCGCGCCGACGATGCTCGGACCCGCGGGCTTTTGGCGCTGCGTTCGGTCATCGAGAAGGAAGCTCACCGGCGAGGGCTTGTGGCCCCGCCACACGCATGCATGTGCATGCAAAGTGGCGCGACGATACGCCGATTGGCACGGTTGCGCAATGCCCGGGTTAGGCTGCCGA
>Ga0207675_100000791_pt1 | contig 31464 bp, 31 predicted proteins | sample KBSSwiS42_FD_184305 | JGI IMG/M metagenome (GOLD analysis project Ga0207675, IMG submission 184305) | Switchgrass rhizosphere microbial communities from Kellogg Biological Station, Michigan, USA - KBS Switchgrass S4-2 (SPAdes) (version 2) | ecosystem: Host-associated > Plants > Roots >...
TAATGCCATTGATAAAGTAAACGGCAAACAAAAAAATACGGAGATAAAAATAAAGGCGGTTGGTTGAAGGCATTATTTAAAATCTGCTGCAAGATAAGGCAGGGAAAAGTACATGAGCAGCCAAAGTTTGATAGAAGGGGCCGATTTGAATTAAACAAATAATATCGATGGATACTTCAACCACATAGGCACATAGCAACATAGGAAATGCACACATAGCTATGTGAAGTCTATGTTTCCTATGGCCTATGTGGTAAACATTCAGTTAGCCTGAGATTACTCTTGCAAGGCAAATAAAGATTTTTAATATGGCTTGTTATAAATAGTAAAGGGATATTTGCTTTGTTCAAATATCCCCTTTTTAGGTCTGATGGATTGCAATCAAATCTTGAGATTCTTCATGTACGTAGCATCATCTTCAACAGCTTTTAGTGGAGTGGTGCCTGCGTATTTTTCCTGTTCAACAATATAGTACTGCATCCCGTTGTCACGCGCTGTCTTAAGTATTTTGGGAAAATCAATACTTCCTTCACCAAGCGTGCAGGTATCTGCGGCCACTGTTGCACCTTTTGTGCGGTCTTTTATGTGGCAAAGTTTGAACCTGTTCGCATATTTTTTCAGCCATGTTTCCGGATCCTGGGCAGCAGTCACCACCCAATAAATATCCATTTCGTAATCCACTGTCGAAGGATCAGTGGCATTCATCATCACTTCCTGCGGGATTTGCCCTTCTACTTCCTTGAAAGAGTAATCATGGTTGTGATAAGCGAACCTGATGCCATTCTTTTTACATATCTCACCTTTCTTATTAAAATCGGCAGCCTTCATTTTATATTCATCGAGGCTTTTTTGCGGACCCAGGTAAGGACAGATGAGGTACTTCATTCCTATTGCAGCAGCATCTGCAGCTTTCTTTTCGAAATCCTTGTTGATATTACAATGGCTTGATATGTACACCATGCCGAGATCATCCATATACTTTTTGAAATCGGTATTGCTCATTCCCCAGAACATTCCCTGCCCGCCTTCAAATCCTTCTATTTGTTTGTAGCCATAGGAAGCAACCTGTTTTAATACGCCTTTCGGATCTTTTGGAAGATCATCTCTAAGCGTATACAGCTGGAGTCCAAATGTCTCAATTGCCGCGACGGCAGGTGCAGCAGTGTTATTTGTTGAAGTGGTGTCTTTGTTTTCACCTTCAGCGGTTTTCTCTTTTTGCGAGCCGAGTTTACAAGCTATCGGCGCGATTGCAATCGCGGCTGCAAGATTGCCGCTCAATCTCAAAAATTCTCTTCTTTTATGATCCATTTTGCCAGTTATTTTGTTGGTTATAAAAAATTATTCTGCCCAGGCCCTGTCGCCTTTCTTGTATGGAAGGGCGCCGTCATAATGGCCCGGCACTGCTTCATGTCTTAACACTTGCGTGGCTCCTGGTTTCGATGTAAAGAAGCCGAATAATGTCAGCTGTTTCATCATGGTGAAGTAATGGTTGGGATCATCCTTTCCTTTGCTCTTCGCATGTTCTTTTGCTTCTTTATCCAGTGTTGTCAGCAGGCTTGTGCGTTGTTCCGGCGTTGCCTTCATAAAGCTTGTATTATTTGCCTTTTGGCAGGCATCATCCAGCTTTTTGATTCCTTCGTGGAAGGTTTGCTGATCTTTTTTGTCATAACAGTCATTTACCATTACGGTCATGAATGTTCCAACGGCAGCATCCTTGGCTCCCGGCGTTGTCGTTTTTGGAATAATGGTTTCAGCAACCTCATCGAGAAAGCCGATGTCGTTCTCACTGAAAGTGGCGCCACCCAGTGCGGGAGCATTTTTGCATCCGGAGAGAAATAAGTCGCCACCGATAAATGCAGTACCAGTCGCCAACGCTATCAGTTTTAAAAGTTCTCTTCGTTCCATGTTTTAAATTTAAAAAGTTTAACGTTTAAGTTTACAGTTGGTCACTGCGATCCCGCCAAATGCGGGAAAAGCAGAAGATTGGCTGGTCGCGCATTACTAGATATTATTCTTCTTTAATTCCTCCACAGCGTAATCAGCCGCCCTGGCTGTTAAAGCCATATATGTTAATGATGGATTCTGGCATGCCGCTGAGGTCATGCAGGCACCATCCGTTACAAATACATTTTTGGCATCCCATACCTGGTTGTGATCGTTCAACACGGATGTTTTAGGATCTCGTCCCATTCTTGCGGTGCCCATTTCGTGAATCCCCTGTCCAATGCTGTAGTAAGTTTCATAAGGGTAGACATTTTTTATACCGCTTGCTTCAAACATAGCCTTTAATTCGGCCACTATGTCCTTGCGCATCTTAAGTTCATTATCCTTCAACTCTGCATCCATTTCGAGGACGGGCAATCCCCATTTGTCTTTTTTACTTTTATCAAGCGATATTTTATTATCGTGATAAGGAAGTATCTCACCAAATCCTGTGGCACCAATAGTCCACGGTCCGGGTTCTGTTAATGCGTCCTTTAAACCGGCGCCTATATTCATTTCGGCTATCTCCCTGCTCCATCCCTGCCGGCTGGCAGAGCCCTGGTAACCGAACCCGCGCAGGTAATCTCGTTTATCACCAAACAAATTTGCAAAACGCGGAATATAAAAACCATTTGCTCTTCTGCCGTACACATACTTGTCTTCAAATCCTTCGATCATCCCAAAAGCCCCAAGGTTATAATGGTGATCCATTACATTATGACCAAGCTCACCGCTGCTGCTCCCCAGGCCACCCGGCCAAATATCAGTCGCGGAATTAAACAATACCCATGTCGAGTTGAGCGAAGAGGCGCAAACAAAAACTATTTTGCTGTGGTATTGATATGTTTGATTGGTTTCTGCATCCAGTACCTCAACCCCTGTGGCCTTTCGTGCATCTTTATCGTAAACAATTCTTGTTACAATAGAAAAAGGCCTCACGGTGAGATTGCCGGTTTTCATTGCGGCGGGAAGTGTTGAAGATTGGGTGCTGAAGTATCCGCCGAATGGACAACCTTCCCAGCAACGATTTCTAAACTGGCAGGCAGTTCTTCCGGGTATTGCCTGCGTCAGGTTGGCAACACGACCGATGATAAGGTGGCGACTCCCTTTGTATTTGTCTTTTATTCTCGCCGCCACGTCTTTTTCTACAATATTCAATTCCATTGGTGGCAGAAACTGTCCATCGGGTAATTGAGGCAAGCCTTCCGAAGAACCGCTAATGCCCGCAAATTTTTCGACGTAGTCATACCACTGCGCAAGATCCTTATAACGGATCGGCCAGTCTATTGCAATTCCTTCTTTTGCGTTTGCCTCAAAATCAAGGTCGCTCCAGCGATAACTTTGCCGTCCCCATAATATAGAGCGGCCTCCCATTTGATAACTCCGCCACCAGGTGAATGGTTTTTTTTCTGTATAAGGGCAATCCTCTTCATTGGTCCAGTAGTCCATTATCGGCTCAGATGCGGCCCATCCCCTGTGGAGTACTGGATATTTTTCTTTTTGTACAACAGTCGTCGATCCACGGTGAGGAAACTCCCACTTTTCTTTGGACGCCGACTTATAATCTTTGACATGTTCGAGAGGTCGTCCTCTTTCGAGCATTAATACCTTTAATCCTTTTTCACATAGTTCTTTCGCGGCCCATCCGCCGCTGATGCCCGAGCCAACAACAATTGCATCAAATGTATTTTGCTGGTCAGCCTTGTTATTAATATTGACTTTAGTACTGTCGGGCATTTATCACAGGTTTCCTTTCTTTAATTCGCTCATTGCATAATCAGCGGCTCTTGCTGTCAGCGCCATATAAGTAAGTGAAGGATTTACTGAAGAAGCAGAAGTCATGCAGGCTCCATCCGTCACAAACACATTCTTTGCATCCCAAACCTGGTTGTAAGCATTCAATACTGATGTTTTCGGATCACGACCCATTCTGGCGGGCCCCATTTCATGAATACCACGCCCCGGCGTGCCATCGCCGTCTCTGCCCGTAATATTTTTCACACCCGCGACTTCAAGCATTTCTTTAGCATCATTGAGCATGTCAACGCGCATTTTCTTTTCGTTGTCTTTCAGCTCAACGTCAAAGGCCAACACATTCAGGCCCCATTTGTCTTTTTTGGTTTTATCCAGCGTGATTTTATTTTCATGATAAGGAAGTATTTCTCCGAATCCACCAACGCCCATTGTCCAGTTACCCGGTTCGGCTATTGCTTCCTTAAAAGAAGCGCCAACATTTAATTCTGCTACTTCGCGGTTCCAGCCCTGGCGGCTTGCGGATCCCTGGTATCCAAAACCACGAACATAATCACGTTTATCGCTTCCTATATTTCTAAACCGTGGAATATAAATTCCATTGGGCCGGCGACCGAAAATATATTTGTCGTCATAACCTTCGACCGAACCGCCTGCATACACCCCGAGGTGATGATCCATAACATTATGTCCGAGCTCGCCTGAGCTGCTTCCTAATCCGTCGGGCCATATATCTGTTGCAGAGTTCATCAATATCCATGCACTGTTGAGCGCGGAAGCATTCAAGAAAATTATTTTTGACTTGAACTCCTGTGTTTGATTTGTTTCAGCATCCAGGATTTCAACGCCGGTTGCTTTCTTGCTATCCTTATCGTAAAGAACTTTGGTTACAATTGCAAATGGCCGCACAGTAAGCTTTCCGGTTGCCATTGCTGCGGGGAGCGTTGATGACTGTGTGCTGAAATAAGCACCAAATGGACAGCCGCGCCAACAACGATTGCGGAACTGGCACTTTTCCCGACCCTGTTCTTTTTTTGCCTCAGTCATATTAGCAACCCTGCCGATAAACATGTGCCGCGTTCCTTTATAATGCGCATTTATTCTTGCAGCAACATCTTTTTCAACAACATTCATGTCCATTGGCGGTTGAAATTCGCCGTCGGGCAGCACAGCCAACCCTTCTTTTGAACCGCTGATACCAGCAAACTTTTCGACATAGCTGTACCAGGGCGCAAGATCTTTGTAACGGATAGGCCAGTCCACCCCATGTCCATCTCTTAAATTCTCCTCGAAATCCTGTTCGCTCCAGCGATAACTTTGACGGCCCCACATCAACGAACGGCCACCGAGGTGATAGCCACGGAACCAATCAAATCTTTTAATTTCTGTATAAGGGCTTTCGAGATCGTTCACCCAATAATCGAGAACCGTTTCATTAAGGGGATAGTCCCGCTTGAGCACCGGGTGTTCCTCAATCATTTTCTGAGTGGCCCTGCCGCGATGAGGAAATTCCCAAATCTCTTTCATCGCATTTACATAGTCTTTAACGTGTTCAATTTTGCGCCCCCGTTCGAGCATCAGCACCTTCAGACCTTTTTCAGTCAACTCCTTTGCTGCCCAACCGCCGCTGATACCGGAACCGACTACGATTGCGTCATATACATTGTCTGCCATAATATGAATTGAAGTTTATTGTATTTATTTTTTTCCCGGGTTGTATAGACGTCACAGAGCAGAATTCAACTCCAAAGATGCGTACGTCAAGATTCACTTATCCGGAGAGTATTAGAAGTGCCTGGCGATATTCTACACATCACAAACATTAACTGCATTCTTCAATGCCGCTATCTTTTCCTCGGTAGTTTTTCCGGTTGGAATAAATTCCTGAGCTACATATCCTTTGTGACCGGTCTCAATTATTGCTTTCATGATAGCGGGATAATATAATTCCTGTGATTCATTAATCTCGTGCCTTCCCGGTACCCCACCTGTATGATAATGCCCGAAATACTGATGATTGTCACGAATGGTTCTTATCACATCTCCTTCATCTATTTGCATATGATAGATGTCATAAAGCAGCCGGAAATTTGGAGAATTTAATTGTTTGCACAGTTCCACGCCCCATGGAGTCTTATCGCACATGTAATCTTTGTGATCCACCTTGCTGTTCAATAGCTCCATCTGGATCATCACATTGTGCTTTTCTGCCAGTGGAAGAATTTTTCTTAGGCCATCCGCACAATTTTTTAATCCCGTCGCATCGTCCATCCCATTCCTGCTTCCGCTAAAACAGATCAGGTTTTTGTAGCCGGCTTTTTCAACGAGCGGTATCGTCTCAGAGAAGTCCTTTATGAGCTGGTCGTGAAATTTTGTATTATTCCATCCTTCCGTTAAACTCACCTTGCCCGCGATGTAACACATAGAACATACCAAACCATATTTTTCGACTGTGGGCCAGTCTTTGGGTGCCAGCAGGTCCACGGCTTTCATACCCATTTTTTTTACTTCAGCACACAGTTCTTCCAGCGGCATAAATCCATAAGTCCACTGGCATACCGAATGATTGATATTACCCTTCAGTTTAATGTCTTTCATATTTTCTGAGGCTAAAGCAAGTAATGGATGGGAAACAGCAGCAGCGACTGAACCGGCTGCTATTTTCTTAATCAGATTACGGCGGGAAGTATTAGTATTCATATAGACAATCGCTGAAAGTTACGAATAATGTCAAAAACCCTGTTTCGTTTTTAATATTTGTTTTTTTTCGTCTTTGAACAATGCGGAGAACAAAATGAAAATTCCTGCCGCAATAAGGCTGGGGATGATCCAGACCATTTTATAATCAAATACTTTATCTGCAATTTTATAGGAGTCTGTAATCATTCCCGCAACTTTAAAACCGATTAGCATGCCAATGCCATAGGTTGCAAGGGTAATCAGGCCCTGCGCAGCGCTCTTATATTTTTCGCCGGCCTTGGAGTTGGTATAAATGTATCCCGATACAAAAAAGAAATCGTAGCAAACGCCATGAAGTGCAATGCCTATCAACAACATAAAGCTGAGCTCTCCTGCGTTTCCGAATGCGAACAGGATATACCGGACAGCCCAGGCAAGCATGCCCACTAAAATGGTTCTCTTAAAACCGAACTTCGTAAAAAAGACAGGAAGCAATAGCATAAAGAATATTTCAGAAATCTGGCCGATTGCCATCTTGCCCGTAGGGTTCTTTACACCGATATTGGAAATAAAATCGGGGGCAACCTGGTAGTAAAAGGCCAGGGGTATACAGATAAGTATTGAAGCAATAAAGAAGGTTAAAAAATTTCTATCCTTTAATAACTGGAGCGCGTCTAACCCAAGAATTTCCCTGAGACTTGCTTTACCCGAGGCCTTTGCAGGCGGCGTAGCAGGCAGGGTAAAGCTAAATAGCCCGAGAATTAAGGAGGCTATTGATGTCATCAGGAAGGTATTTTTTAATAACCCGCTTGCTGCATTCGCCTGCGAGTCCCAGTGAAATAGATAACTGATTAATAAACCTGCGACCACCCAGCCTATAGTTCCCAGCACCCTGATATTTGAAAATTCTTTTTCGGGATCATTCAATTGATTAAAAGAAACAGAGTTTACCAGGGCTATTGTCGGCATGTACAGGATCATATAAGCCAGGACATAAGGATAAAACTCATTCACATTCGCAGAAACATATAGTTTATACATTAATGCTGCTCCAATAAGGTGTAAAACGCCAAGAATTTTCTCCGCATTGAAAAAGCGATCTGCGATTAACCCGATAATAAATGGTGCTATTATGGCCCCCCACGATTGGGTGGAAAACACTTTTGCCTGGGTGCTGCCAGTGGCATTAAAATTATTTGTGAGAAAAGGGCTGAGCGTCACAAACCAGCCTCCCCATATAAAAAATTCCATAAACATCATAGCAGAGAGCTGGATGCGGGTGGTTAATTTCATATTTTATTTCTTGTGTGAAATTACTAACGATAACTCAGGCTGTCTGAAAAACTGGTTTCTTCTTGTTTCTCATGTAAAGATACAATCCGGCAAAAGCAACAATTAAGATAATAGGAATCACTAGCGTGGTATTGATGATTTCAGGACCGGCGAGTTTATTAGCTTCAGCAAGCGCCGTTTTCATTTCATCTGTTGCTTCGGGGGAATTATAAACTTTCAGGTCGGCGCCAGCCGGGAGTTTAGAGGCGATATGTCTGTCATAGACGGCTCCCATGAACATCATGTATAGGGAAACTGCAAACATACCGGCACCTCCCATCAGGTTTAACCCAACCGCACCTGTTTTTGGCAAATATTCTGAAACAAAACCAAGCATAGTCGGCCAGAAATAACATACCCCCGCGCCAAAAATAAGAGCTCCTATAAAGATCATATTGCCGGATGTATTGCCTAAAAGGTATAAACCAATAGTGGCTATAATCGATGACATTAAGAGGACACCTTGTGGAGCAAGCCTATGAACAATCGGCCCCGCGAAAGCCCTTCCAATTACCATCACCCCCGTCGATACCGTAAGTATCAGCAACGCGTTGTTCGATACATTTTTTAATAATACATCTATCCATTGCCCAGTAAACAATTCAGTAATTGCCGTGCCGAACATGCAGATGATCATGAAAATAAACAACGGGTTGGCCAGCGATTTATACATTTCACTGGTCGATACACCTCTTGATACTCTTTCGGTAACAGGAAATTTCAATTTGAAAAACAAATAGCCATATATCAATGTCGGTATAATCATCATCGCAACCTGGATCTGCCAACCGACGCCTGCACGATCAAAAAAATAAACAAGTAATGTTCCGATCACAATGCCCCCCGGGAACCATAAATGAAAGTGATTGAGTTTTGTTGTTTTGTTATCCGTGTATAAGGCCGTTACAAGTGGATTGCAGGCCGCTTCCACAGTGCCATTTGCAATACCAATTAATAGTGTCGAGATAAATAATGACCAGAAGGGGTTTGAAAAACTACCCGCAAAAATAGTAAGTAGAATACCTGCCAGGTGAAAAACAAACGCAAGCTCAAGCAGGCGTTTCATCCCGATAATATCCACGACCATACCACCGATTATTATTGCGAGCGGAAAACCCCAGAATGCCGTAGCCGCAATTATTCCAAGTTCCGCCTTATCTAAACCAAATTCAACGCCTAATCTCGCGAGGATGCCGGCGCGGATGCCAAATGAAAGAGAGGTTACCAATAAGGCCAGGCAACTGGCCACGAAAAGTTGATTTCTGTTTACAGCTTGCATGTCGTTAGATTTGTATTAGTGATGGTTGTAAAAGCTAAATGTACTATTTTTAAAACCATATTCTTTTCGTGGGATAGATAAAAAATTCACACAAGCCTAATATTGCATGCAATGATCAACAGAAAATTACGGATGGGAATGATCGGTGGCGGTCCCGGGGCGTTCATTGGAGGTGTACATAGAATCGCGGCAACAATGGACGGTGAGATCGAATTAGTTTGCGGCGCCTTTAGCAGTGATCCCGAAAAATCGAAGCAGGCAGGAGAACAATTGAACCTGCCTCCGCAACGTGTCTACGGATCATACAAAGAAATGTTCAGGGTTGAAAACGAGTTGCCTTTAGACAAACGGATGGATATTGTCAGCATTGTAACACCGAACCATGTTCATTTTGAACCTGCGAAACTTGCTTTGGAAAATGGCTTTCATGTGATATTGGATAAACCGCTGGCGTTTGACTGGAAAGAGGGTAAAGCACTAAAAGAAACGGCCAGGAAAAGTGAAATGCTTTTCTGTCTTACTCACACCTATACTGGCTATCCAATGGTCAAAGAAGCACGACAGCAAGTGTTGAGCGGAAAGTTTGGTAAAATCAGGAAAATATATGTGGATTATCCCCAGGGTTGGCTCTCCGAATTCCTCGAAGCCGCAACCAGCGGTCACCATTCCAAAAAACAGGCAACATGGAGAACCGATCCGTCGCAAAGTGGAATGGCCGGAGCCATGGGTGATATTGGTACCCACGCTTTCAATTTAGCAGAATATGTCAGCGGGTTAAAGGTCACGAAAGTCTGCGCCGATATAAATACGGTAGTGCCGGGCAGGAAACTGGATGACGACGGAACAGTGTTGTTGAAATTTGAAAATGGGGCAAGCGGTTTTCTTTATGCAACACAGGTTGCAGCGGGTGAAGAAAACAATACGCATGTCAGAGTATATGGTGAGAAAGGTGGTGTGGAATGGCAACAGGATGAAGCGAATACTCTACTTGTGAAATGGTTTGAAAAACCGGCAGAAGTATATCGCACAGGTAATCCCTATGTGGGTAGTTTTGCCAAACACAATACCCGTGTGCCGGCTGGTCACCCGGAAGGATATCTCGAAGCATTTGCAAACTTATACCGCAACTTCGCCCTGTGTGTGAAAGCGAAAATGAAAGGAATCGAACCGCAGCCGGAGTGGCTGGATTATCCTGGCATTGAGGAAGGAGTGAGGGGAATGATGTTTATTGAAAAGGTAATTGAAAGCGGAAAGAGTGATAAGAAATGGATTGAACTCGAATAACTGGTCACAAGTTTCCGGTTCAGGGTTACTGGTAACTGGTAACCAGCAACAAATAATGAAATAACAAACAACCATGACTACAATAAAAGGTCCGGGTATATTTTTAGCCCAGTTCCTCGGAGACAAACCTCCTTTTGACAATCTCCGGTCCATTTGCCTTTGGGCCGAAGGCCTCGGATTTAATGGTGTACAGATTCCTACATGGGATCCACGGTGCATTGATCTGAAGAAGGCTGCGGAAAGTAAAACTTATGCTGACGAATTAAAAGGCATCATCAACGAATGTGGGCTGGAGATATCCGAACTATCTACACATTTGCAGGGACAATTAGTGGCAGTGCATCCTGCATACGATGATCTGTTTGATGCGTTTGCTCCCGACTCGCACAAAAAAAATCCGAAGTCGCGGACCGAATGGGCCGTGCAGCAACTGCGGTATGCCGCTAAAGCTTCTCAAAACCTGGGATTGAATGCCCATGCTACTTTCAGTGGGTCACTTCTTTGGCATACGTTTCATCCGTGGCCGCAGCGGCCCGCAGGATTGGTGGAGGCTGGTTTTGAAGAACTGGCAAAGAGATGGCGGCCAATTCTTGATTACTTTGATGAATGTGGTGTTGATGTGTGTTACGAGATTCACCCCGGCGAGGACCTGTTTGATGGTATTACTTATGAAATGTTTTTGGAACAAGTAAACAATCATTCAAGGGCATGTTTATTATATGATCCATCACATTTTGTTTTGCAACAGCTGGACTATATCCAGTACATCGATTTTTATCACGAAAGAATAAGAGCCTTCCATGTAAAGGATGCTGAGTTTAATCCAACCGGCAGGCAAGGTACGTTCGGCGGTTATCAGAGTTGGCTGAACCGTGCGGGGCGCTATCGTTCGCCCGGTGACGGCCAGGTTGATTTCAAAACGATATTCAGTAAGCTTGCGCAGTATGACTATAAGGGATGGGCCGTAATGGAATGGGAATGTTGCCTTAAACACCCGGAAGATGGGGCAAAGGAAGGAGGAGCTTTTATCAGGGATCACATTATACGGGTGACTGAAAAAGCATTCGACGATTTTGCCGGCGTTAAAGCGGATGATGCATTTAATCGCTCATTATTGGGTTTGAGTTAATACATTTACAACATTAAAATTTATAAATGCCATGAAGAAAATAATTATTACCGCTATTGGTCTGGCGGTACTGATTGCCTGCAACAATGAAAGCAAAAGCGATAAAGTTGAAAAGTCAAGTGAAGCGAAGGAAGAGAAATCAGCCGAAACGCCCATTACAGAAAACCCCGATTACACGGCGGGACTCGAACTGATCGCAAAAAGTGATTGCTTAACATGCCACAAAGTTGATGAAAAGCTAACGGGCCCGGCCTATCGTGAAGTGGCCAACAAATATGCCAGCCAGGCTCCCGCGATAATTCCCCAGCTTGCAGAGAAGATTATAAAGGGCGGCAGCGGCGTTTGGGGCCAGGTACCCATGTTGCCGCATCCAACAATTTCCCAGGAAGATGCGGAAAAAATGGTAAAATATATTCTCTTGCTAAAAGGTAGTTGATACGCGGTAGCCGATTTTACGGAATGCTTGATGCATTAATTTTTGCATGTTTCAATACCAAAGAAATCCCGCAGGGCCGCAGTAGATAAAATAGCATCTGCTGCTATTATTATTCGCTGAAAAAAATCTGGCCGTTGAAAATATTCTGTCATTAAAAAACGAAAATAAGTTATGATTAAAAATATCGTAATCGCTTCCTCATGCCTTGCATTATTTGCATGCAATAATGAAAGCGGAAATTCTGAGGCAAAAGAAGCTGATACAACCACAACCAATGCTACACCGGCTGACATGAATAATACATTGACTGATGAGCAAAAAAAGGAAGGCTGGCAGCTTTTGTTCGATGGAACATCAACCAGCGGCTGGCATAAGTATGGCAACACTCCTGCAGGGACTTCATGGAAGGTGGCTGACGGGACTTTATACCTGGATGCCTCGGATACATTGAATGGGAAGATCCGAAGCGGAGGCGATATTGTGACTGATAATGAATACGAGAATTTTGAATTGAATCTCGAATGGAAAGTGGACACCGGGGCCAATAGCGGGATTATCTTTTATGTCAATGAGGACAGCGCAAAGTACGAGTGGCCCTGGAATACAGGCATGGAAATGCAGGTATTGGATAATGATCGCCACCCTGATGCCAAAATCCCAAAGCACCGGGCCGGAGACCTGTATGACCTGATTTCCTGCTCGAGGGAAACTGTAAAACCCGCTCTCGAATGGAATAAAGCCGGTATTCGTGCTTTGAATGGTAAACTTGATTTGTTCCTCAATGGCGAAAACGTTGTGTCTACTACATTATGGGACGATAACTGGAAAAAGCTTATTGCCGGGAGCAAGTTTAAAGCGATGCCCAATTTTGGCACCTTCAAAAAAGGTAGAATTGCCTTGCAGGATCACGGCAACAAGGTCTGGTACCGTAACATAATGATAAAAAAATTGTAATTGCTCTAAGCGGGAGTTGTTTTCTCAAACGTGTTTCTTAAGTACGGTTTTCCATCAAATTTTTCCTTGAATGAAATCAGAGGATAATTTGGAAGCCAGCCAAAGGAGCTTGCGCCAAAATCAAGGTATTTGAATTTGTTTTCAAATGCCGTCTTAGCGACATTAAAATAAGTGAAGTGGTTTGCTTTTAACGTTCGTCCTTCCAGCGTATCAAAAACATAAAACGTAGAAAGTATGTCATCGTTCAAGCGGAACGTTATAATTCCGGCAACATAGTTATCGTCAGAGTAAGCCTTGAAAGTCTGCACAGTTCCAGGAAGTAATTCTTCAATTCTCATCAGTTCCTGTTGCGTATGCGTGGGTACACTTTGCAAACGCTCCTGGGAACTTAGCAGCAGGCGATACGTTTCTTCATCAACACCGGCCGCTATTTCAAGACGCAACTTATTCTTAAATAATGGTTGTTTTAATTCTGTAAACGTTTTTTTGTCAATTCGTGACGGCAACTTTTCATCTGAATCCAGTTCGTGAACCAGAATAATATCTGATTTTGTAACTACAAATCCTTTATTCAATAGAATGTGCTCAACATATTGGGATTTGCCCGTTTTTGACTGGAACACCGGCGTAGATGAAATTTTAATATGCGCGTAATGTTTTTGAAGATTGTTCAATAATTCGAAATACACGTCTTCAATTTCTTTAAATGAAAGTTCCTTGTGAAAGACAAGACCGCCGTATGATGAACCGAATGGTGAAATAAATCTTCTTTCGTTCTCAGTCATCTGAACCGCCCCGGCAATAAACGCTACTAGCCTGCCCTTTTTATAAAAACTAAGTTTTAAACATTCAGTATCCTGGAATTTATTTTTGTCGTGGTATTGAAGAAACAAGGGCCTGTGAAACAAGGTGCCATTGTCCGATTCATTTAAAATAAAATTTTTCAACCTGGTATTCTCGTCCCAATTATGCTCCACAACCACATTAATCATACCGTCGCGATTGTTGTGCATTATCAGGTTGGAAGAATATCCCTGTGAGATTCGGTAATCTGTTCTTTGCGCTAACATATTTACGGCTTTACCAGTTTTTATAAAACGATGCTAACAAAGCAGATGAACATTATTCGTTAAATAGATTTTTTTCTTCACTTTGATTTCAAAAACGCTGCCAAACAGTTTATTGACACGGTTTAAGAGGGGACAAAATTCACGGCTTTGGACATAAATAATAACAAGTGCCTGAGCGTGAAGTCCGGGTTAAACCTTAACAAATAGAAGCTTTGGGAGGTGGCGAAACAGAATCGCGGCAGAAGTTTACGAAAGATTTGGTCGTAAAAAACCTGTTATGGTTTATTGTAATATTAATTTGTATCAGCTGTTCGGGATCTTCTTTCAGGTATTCCGAAACGAAGTCGTTCGAACTGAGCTCCGCTTTTTCTTCACTGCTTTTTTCAAAAGGAATGTCCGTATTGCCATCTTTGCTCAAGTCTTTCAGGGCAATGTGATGATCAACATGTGCGGAAGTATGATTATAAGCAAAAGAAAAACCTACGGTAAGCCAAAGCAGCGCCATGAGTGTGACGGTACAAACAAAACACCGGAACGGATGATTCACATAGGTTGTCATGGGCGATAAAACTACAAAAGACCCTTGAAAGATGCAAGTCACATGCGGGACTTTGTAACAATGGTCCCTTCTATCTGGATTTCAGACGAATGGAATCAACAAGAAACAGTATGCCCAGGGCTGGTAAATTCATATTTTGGATCGGCGCCCGGCTTATGAAATACTAAAAACGTTGTTTCTTTAACGATAGAGGCGGAAACCCTGATGATTTCTGTAATCAATATTACCTGGACTTTTGTCAACTGTTTATGCTTCCGCTCCCATATAACTTTCAACTGGTTCACATGTACAAATCAAGTGTCTGTCACCATGTGTATTGTTTACGCGGCCGACCGAAGGCCAGAATTTATTTTGCGTAACGTAATAAAGTGGAAAAGCAGCTGTTTGTCTCGGGTAAGAATGTTTCCAATCATCGCTGGTGACGACAAGCTGTGTATGTGGAGCATGTTTCAATGGATTGTCTTTTTTGTCAAAGCTGCCTTCTTCAATGGCCCTGATCTCATCGCGGATGGACAACAATGCATCACAGAAGCGATCCAGTTCAGCTTTGTCTTCACTTTCTGTAGGTTCAATCATTATTGTTCCGGGTACCGGGAAGCTCATAGTGGGTGCATGAAACCCATAATCGATCAGCCTTTTTGCAACATCTTCGGCGTCTATCTCTGCTGATTTCTTAAATGGACGGAGGTCAACAATAAACTCATGGGCACATTCTCCATTGTGATTGGTATATAAAATGTCGAATTGACCTTCAAGCCTGGCCCGCATATAATTTGCATTCAGTATCGCATAATTTGTTGCAGCCTTCAGGCCTTCATTGCCCAACATCCGGATATATCCATAGCTGATCAGCAGGATGCTGGCCGATCCATAAGGCGCAGCAGATACAGCTCCTTCAGGCTTTTTCGAACCGGCATTGTTTCCCGAAACGTCTTCGTTGATATGCCCCGGCAGATGATCTGCCAAATGTTTTTTCACGCAGATAGGACCCATGCCGGGTCCGCCACCACCGTGTGGAATCGCGAAAGTTTTATGTAAATTAAGATGGCAAACATCTGCACCGATCAGTCCCGGTGCCGTCAGGCCAACCTGGGCATTCATATTAGCGCCATCCATATAGACCTGCCCGCCATGCTGGTGAATAATAGCGGTGATTTCTTTTACCGTTTCCTCGTAAACTCCATAGGTGCTGGGGTATGTGATCATGATACCGGAAAGAATAGCGCTGTATTGTTGAGCCTTTGCTTTAAGGTCCTCAATATCTATGTAACCGTTCTCCAACGCTTTTACAACCACTACCTTCATACCCGCCATCACTGCGGAAGCAGGATTTGTGCCATGTGCGGATATCGGGATCAACATGACGTTGCGATTCTTATCACCCCGGCTTTCGTGGTAACGTTTTATTGTAAGCAACCCGGCATACTCACCCTGCGCGCCGCTATTTGGTTGTAGACTGCATGCGTCGAATGCCGTTATTTCACAAAGGTATTTGCTCAATTCGCTGACGATAGTTTCATACCCTTCGGCCTGGTCTTTTGGAACGAAAGGATGAATTTTACTCCAATGGGCCCAGCTTAACGGTATCATCTCAGAAGCTGCATTCAACTTCATGGTACAACTACCCAGGGATATCATTGATGTGTTGAGCGAAAGATCCTTGTTTTCGAGCATCTTTATGTAGCGCATCATCTGGCTCTCGCTATGATGAGTATTGAAAACCGGGTGCGTCAAAAATGGTGAGTGACGTTTCAGGGAAACCGGGATATGCTGCAGATCTTCGTCCTGTTCGATATCGAAAGCCACGGGATCTTTATCATTTTCGAAACAATTGATAAGATCATAAAGATCATCAATGCCCGTTGTTTCGTCGAGCGAAATGCCAATATGATTGCTGTCAATATACCGGAGATTGATCTGTTGCCGTTCTGCCTTGGCTTTAATGGCAGCAAGCTCACCCGTCTTTACAACGATGGTGTCGAAGAAGTTTTGCGATACAAGTTCAAAGCCTCTTTGTTCTATTGATTCCGCAACTGTTTGAGTCAACGTAGCGACCCGTTTCGCGATATTTTTTAATCCTGCGGGTCCGTGATAAACCGCATACATGGCTGCCATATTAGCCAGCAATGCCTGGGCCGTACAAATATTGGAGGTCGCTTTTTCTCTTTTTATATGTTGCTCTCTCGTTTGCAATGCCATTCTCAATGCGCGATTACCGTACGCATCAATACTTACGCCGATTATTCGACCCGGAATATTTCTTTTGAATTCATCTCGTGCTGCAAAGAACGCCGCGTGCGGCCCACCGTACCCGATTGGTACACCGAAGCGCTGTGCGGATCCAACCGCAACATCAGCACCCAATTCACCGGGCGAGGTTAATAAAGTGAGAGCCAACAAATCTGTTGACATCGCTACATATGCACCGGCAGCGTGCACTTTAGAAACAAATTCGCGATAATCTTCGATCGAGCCCTTGTCATTCGGATATTGCACAATAGCACCAAACCACGATGAATCGGGCATGGCATTCTTATAGCTTGCTTCTATGACTTCAATACCAACCGGTAATGCCCTTGTCAACAAGACATCTTTTGTTTGGGGAAATACGTCGGTATCCACGAAAAATTTGGGCCGTTCAACATGGTCCTGCCTGTTTAAAAAATTAAAGAACATGGTCATCGCTTCAGCTGCAGCGGTAGCTTCGTCGAGCAACGATGCATTGGCAATGGGAAGTCCTGTAAGGTCGCTAACCATTGTTTGAAAATTCAATAGACTTTCAAGGCGACCCTGGGAAATTTCGGCCTGGTAAGGTGTGTATTGAGTATACCAACCCGGGTTTTCAAAAATATTTCTCAGTATTACAGATGGTATTATTGTATCGTAATATCCCTGCCCGATGTAATTGGCATAAACCTTATTCTTTAGCGAAATCTCTTTAATATGTTTTAAATATTCATGCTCGCTCATTGCAGCGGGTATATTGAGCTCATGATTCATTCTGATGGACGCCGGAACTGTTTTGGATATTAAATCGTCAATGCTGCTTACACCAATCGTCGTTAACATGGACTTTGTTTCCGCTTCATTGGGCCCGATATGCCGGGAAATAAATTCATTGGATTTTTGTTCGAAAAGGGTCATTATTTTCAGTTCGTTTATAAATCTTTATTTAAATGAGTCAGTGGGCCGGAAAGGTCTATGGTTCTGATCACAGAGAAAACAGCCTGGTGACTTGATGACTCGGGAAAGTTCCGTCATAAATGTGGGCAAAGTTACGGGAGGAGAAGGACATACGACGAGACTGTTAAAACTGTGGAAAAGAGATTATTATCGGTTAATAGCCAGGCACCCTGGTCGACATCCGGTTATTTCACCGGGACAGCCTTCTACACTTTATGGTTGGCAATTGGCTTTACTTTGTATTATGAACCCTGACCTCGAAAATTGGGAAAAAAAGTCCCGTGACCGCCAGAAAATTTATAAACAATACCTGCACCGCGCGGATAAGAACAAAGTGCTTGGACAATTGCAGCAATTACATGAGGAAGCATTTTCAAAAGTGGATTGCCTGCACTGCGCCAATTGCTGCAAAAATTATTCGCCCCGCTTTAAGACCACCGATATAAAACGAATTGCGCGGCACCTGAAGATGAAAGAAAGTGTATTTATAGAAAGCTTCCTCAAAGTTGATGAAGATGGTGACTTTGTTGCCAACACCAAACCCTGCCCGTTCCTCGGGGATGATAATTATTGTAGCATTTATGATCAGCGTCCTTCAGATTGCCGAAGGTTTCCTTACACTGACGAGGATGTAATTGTAAAGCGACAATCATTGACATTGAAGAATTCAACTTTTTGTCCAATCACATATTATGTCCTGGAACGCCTGGTTGAATCCGTCAAATAGTTTTTCCTGGGTTTAAACGATAGGGATTGGCTATGGTAACTGGTTTGGGCGAGGGGTATGGTCTGAGTCAAACACAATCAATAAAATATTTTCTGTATCCAGATAGACCATAAACCAATTACCTATGACCAAACCTCCAGCCGTGGCCATAAACCATGACCGAACTTCTTTTAATATTGAAATTTTCTCAGCGTGGGTGCCTTAATCCATGTTGTTGCGACGACTGTGAGCGTCATAATACCGCCAAAAATTACGGAAGGCACAACTCCAAAAATCCTCGCTGCAAGCCCGCTTTCAAACTGGCCCAGCTCATTGCTGGAATTGATAAACATTGAACTTACGCTGCTCACACGGCCACGCATGTGGTCGGGGGTTTTCAGTTGCATCACCGTTCCCCGGATGACGACGCTGACACCATCGAGCATTCCGGCTATCATCAACGCAAAAAACGAGAGGATAAACCATTTGGATAACGCGAATAGGATTATGCACATGCCAAAGCCGGCTACGGCAAGAAGCAGCTTTTTGCCTTGTGCCTTTTTCAATGGGGCAATCGTTAAAAGCACTACGACAGTAATTGAGCCGATATCAATTGCGGCATTCAGCCAACCGAAGCCAATCGGGTCCACTTTCAGGATATCCTTGGCATAGACGGGAATCATGGCCTGCACGCCGCCAAACAAAATAGCAAACATGTCGAGCGAAAATGCGGCCAGCAGCTCCTTAGTACGGAATACAAAACGCAATCCTTCCTTCACGCTTTCCCAGGTGCGGCCACTTTTTTGCATGGGCGCTTTCGGTTTCATCCTGCTCAGTATGAAGAATGCGGCTATCATAAGACTGCAGATTACGATCATCGTACCCATGTGGCCAAAAAGCGCAATCAGGAAACCACCCATCGCATGACCGGTGACTGAGGCGGACAGCCAGCTCGCCTGGCTCCAGGTAGTTGCATTCTGAAGATATTGACGGGGAACTGTCATTGCGATAAGAGTGCTGAATATGGGCCCCGAAAAGGACCGGATAATGCCGGTACAAAATATTACGCCGTAAATGCAATAAGCAATGGTGTTGCTGTTGACACGATTGTGAATAAAAGGTGTTGCAAGAAAAAGCAATGCCGATCCAGCACAGATGTAACCGAACACACCTTTGAGCAACAACCTGCGTTTTTCGCTGATATCAATTACATGGCCCGAATATAGCGCAAGTGACAGCGCCGGCACCACCTCTGATAGTCCAACAAGGCCGATTGCAAAAGGATCTTTGGTCAATTCGTAGACCCACCATCCAACGAGGGTGCTCATCATGCGCAGCGCCGTAATAAAAGTGAATCTTCCAAGGATTAGATTTTTATATTCTGGAAATCTTACCGATGCGAAAGGATCATTGGTTACCTGGGAAGTCGTTGAATTACCGTCCATACTTTATTACTTCAAAGGTAAGCCGCCTACAGCAATACCAAATTCAAAGAACCAAGAAACAAGAACCAAATAAATTTTAAATAACAAAAATCAAATAAATTTCAAAACGCAACTTTGTGCTTTATCATTTTGCGGCTTAAATTTTATTTGGTTCTTGTTTCTTGGTTCTTGCGATTTTTTTCCTGGTGATTTACGGCAGTGAAATAAAATGCTGCCCGTCATCATAATCGTGATTGAGCGCATCGACGATGACATTTAAATGCTTTTCATTCCGGAGGAAATCTGCATGCGTTGCGTCCACAAAAAGTGTCTTTACATTATGCTGCCTGATATAATTAGTATACGTTTCCTGTATGCTAAATAAATATGTATCAGGAATATTTTGTTCGTAAGCCCGGTTTCGTTTTTTTATGTTGGCCTGGAGCTTGGATACCGGTGCATGAAGATAAATCAGCAGGTCGGGTTGAATCAACTGCTGATGGATGATGTCAAATAATCGCTGGTAAAGCCGGAATTCATCTTCAGGCAAGGTTACTTTGGCAAAAAGCAGGCATTTGGTAAAAAGGTAATCTGAGATAGTTAATTGCTGGAACAAATCTTTTTGTTGTATTAGTTCCTTCAATTGCTTATATCGTTCCGCCATAAAGAACAGTTCCAGCGGGAATGCATACAGTTCGGGACTTTCATAAAATTTGGGCAGGAAAGGGTTGTCCGCAAACTCTTCCAGTATCAATCGTGCATTGTAATGTCTCGACAGCAAATGGGCGAGGGTTGTTTTACCGGCGCCGATATTTCCTTCTATAGTAATAAAATGATAATTCATTTAAAAACGGGGAAGTGCCTGTAACCCGGATTTTTTAGCAATTTAAGGCAGCCGGGATAATTGATTACAGTTCCGGCAACTTAATTGTAAATATAGGAGGGAGGGTGGTGAAGAAAAAATCTTTAGGCAGGTGATTTATTTTGTAAAATACGTACCGGGGCTAGTAGCCGTATGCTGGTACTTTAAAATTGAAATCCGAAATTATTCATCCGCAATAAACCATCTATTGTCATTATCCCTGGCATAGCCCAGTCCATTGCTCATGACATGCACTTCACGTTGATGTTCTTGATTATAATAAACTTTTTTTTCATAAACCCGGACGCCATTATTTTCACGCGTAAGATATAATATCAGCGCGGAGAGCGAGGGTGCAACATCATGCAGCCATTCGGCGTCGCCTTCTTTTACAAATGCCTGGCTCATATTTATGGCAAGTTATGATCATTCATCATCTGAAACATTTTCGGTGCCTGCGAAGGCATTGGCTGAACCCTCCGAATCCTGCTCATCCTTCTTATTTATCTTTTCCCCGTCTTTTGTATTTATCGCAGCAGATTTTTTTTCATTTTTTGTTTTCGGATTAATGAGTTCACGGGATGCAGGCGCGTGGGGGAACCCGCTAAAATCCTGGTCAATGTGTTCGTCGGGGTTCTGTTCGACGTCGCGTTTGCTTTGCATCGGTCCATCTTCCAGGACATCCCTTTTGGCTGGTTTGGGGGCAATTTTTTTATTTTTCATCATTACCGTTTTCTGATAATACATTCAATTGTGTGCCAAATTGAAAATCCACCTAACTTATGGTTTCTAAGGATTTTGTAATTCCAATACGAAGCCTATTTCAATTTTTAATGGTTTTCAGAATAGTTTTGTCCTGTGATTTTATCTTATGTACAGCAGGCGGGAAAAATCATTAATGCGTAAAAATTTCTGGACGATGTTCGGACAATACATGCGGCCTGTCCTGAATGCGAACGATGAAGAAGTGAACTGGCTTAATTATAAAACAGGGGCAAGGCATATTTACTTCCGGCTTGATGCAACCGAAGAATACGCTTCTGTTGCAATTGAATTGCGACATCCCGAAACTTCCCGGCAGGAATTTTATTTTGAAAAATTCAAAAGACTTGAAAGATTGTTTCATCAAACAATGGGGGAGGGGTGGAATTGGCAGCTACACACGACCGATGAGGATGGTAAACACGTAAGCCGGATAAGAAGTCATCTAAATAACGTGAACGTTTGTAATAATAACGATTGGCCAGCCATGATTTCTTTTTTAAAACCACGTGTTATTGCACTTGATCAATTTTGGAATTTGGTAAAGGAGGAATTTGAAGCGTGACTCTTTACCCCTAATTCGTTTTTGCGGTATCTTTTTTAGGTGCACTTGCGAGCGGTTGTCCCACTGCAATATCACAACGATGACCCGGCCTGCCATGTGCGGGATTGAGTCCTTTTGCAAAAAGCGTATCGGGCGCTTCTGTTACAGGCTTTGCCGCAATGCTGCTGTTTGCACTTTTTGCAGGTGCTGATGATAGTGGTTGACCAACTGGTATGTCACAACGATGGCCCGGTTGACCATGAGGTGGGTTTAAGCCTTTGGCTACTGTAGCTGCTGACTGAGGTTGCGTGGCGGTAGTAGCTGCTGCAGCATTAACCACGGGTGCATTTACAGGGGCTGTATTTAAGACAGGTGACGTCGCAGCTGGCAAAGGTGCTCCAACAGCAATATCACATCTGTGGCCCGGTTGCCCGTGAGCGGGGTTTAATCGACCGCCGGCAATAATTGGAGCAGTAGGATTGTTGATAGGCCTGACAGAAGGATTATTTGCCGGTACTGCCGGCGTTGACAGCGTTGGGACTGATGCGACTTTCCCCGTTTCAATTTGGCCACCTCCTTCATTTTCTCCACAGGAAACAATCAGGAAAACACAAGCGGCGATCACAACAGTTGCGTAAAATCTCATGGTGCAGGCTTTGGTGCCTGTCAAAATACGTAACAATCTTAATATCGCAAAGCGTTACACAAGTGTACACGCGAAATGGGGAGGAAAACAGTTGGGGACTGAGGAAAAAAAACAACACTTCACCCTGACAATCATGAGGTAAATGCTGTTTTGTCAAGTCAACAATGTCCCAGCAACCAGTAAAGCAGGGCGAAAACGACGACAAAACCAAGGCAACCGCCTCCCCATTTGTACGCTCCGTATCCGGCGAGTAAGGTTCTAAGCCAATTTTGCATATAATGAAGTTTTAGATAACGGTAGTATTTAGAAAAGTATGCCAGATATAATGCAGCATAAAAATATCCTGTAATCTGAAACTTTATTTTGGCGATGCAACGCTGGTATCGCTTTTAATTCGACCCAGTATCCACCACGTAAGCAGGGGTAAAGCCAGTGCCTGGAACAGGAATATGAGTATCGATAAAGAACCCTGCGGATGCACATCAGTCAACCTGGTAAGAAGCTGGTTTCCGAGCGGTCCGTTTGAAAAGATAACGATATTAACGAAATTCCATCCGAAATGCAGTCCGATTGGAAAATAAAGAGAGTTGGTCTTTCCATATGAAAATGCGAACATTAATCCGGCGACAGCTGTAATAATGAAAATGAAAATCATTTGGACCGGGTTGCCAAAGGCATTCTGCGAGAACCAATGATAAATTCCAAAGCAGGCAGCGGATAGGTAGCACCCTTTCGCAATGCCCATTCTTTTTATTGCTATATAAAGTAATGCTCCCCTGAAAATCAACTCTTCAAACAGAACTGATTTTAAAACCCACCACGTACTGTGCATCACGCTTGGCGTCGTTATCTGTTTGTTGTATATCCAGTTGTTATTTACAAACGCAACCGTCGATGCATTGAAAATCGCGCAGCAGGCAGCCGACATGGCGAACCCGGTTAATAATTGAGTGACCCGGGCTCCTGTAGGTGTAAGTCCAAGGATGGAGAGGTTCTTTCTTTCAACAAGCCATAGTATTAACCATGAGATGCAGAGCTCAGTTAAAATTCCCACCATTATTCAATATATAGCCTTTACCGCGAATGCAATTCGGTTTAGATCAATTTCTGGTTATCCAGGTCGGGCCGGCCAATACGACGGATGTTTCAATTTGCCGCCCGGGTATATTCCAGTATTTTCGAAGCAGGCGGTCTTTTTCTTCAGCGGGCAGCAGGCGAAATCCATGTTTTTCATAAAAATCAATTGCCCACCTTGCATCTGCCCAGGTTCCTATTAAAACAGGCGCGGTGATCTTAGCCAGCAAGTGTGTAAGCAACCGGCTTCCGATACCCTTGTTCCGCTCAGTTGTTCTTACATATGCATGTCTGATCAGGGTGACCTTTTCTCTAGGCTGGATTCCCATTACTCCTTTTATCATATTATCATCAGTATAGACCCAAAATTCAACACCCTCATTTACCTGCGCAAGTAATTCTTCTTCGGTCATATAAGGCTCATGCCATCTATCCTGCGGAATAATGCCCTTGTAAGCTCTTGCGCCGTCATTGATCACGTCGAACACTTCGCTGAAATTTTCAGGCAGATATTTATGAATCTTTGGCAACTATCAATTACTTAGTCATCACATAGCTTGTCAATTGCTTTATCTTTCCGTTTTCCATATGAAATACGTCACAAAACACTGCATCCAGCATTCCACCCGTCTTCATCTTGCTTTGAACAGTTCCTTCCGCGATGACGATATTACTTTCTTCAATCATGCGAATGGTTTGAATCGAGGGAGTGCCTACGAAATTTTCGTTTCCAACTTCTTTATCAAATGCTTGCTTTCCCGTTAAATGAAAATTGCCCGGCATGTCCCATACAACATCATCAGTAAGGCAGGATAAAATCATTTCGTGATCGCCTGCAACAAATCCATCCATGTATTTCTGTACGGTCTGTTTGTTTTCTGACATAATTCGTGATTTAATGAAAGCAAGCTATAAAAAAAACGGAATCAAAACGCGAATCAAGCACGCACTACTTCACACATATAGCAACCCGGTTTTGCATTGTGAATATGAACATAACCTATTTCTTCATTGTAAAACATTTCGTTTATGACTTCTTTCAGATTTTGTCCTTCGGTCACCAGGGAAGCTTTCATCATTCCATGTTCATCATAACCTCTCAGGGAGAGTAGGCGGTGATTTAGTAATTTAGGAATTTCATTCATCGCGGGCTTTGCGGTTGCGGCATTCTTCCGTACATAAATCGGTCCCAGCGCCTGGTAAGGCGAATTTGTTTTATGATGCTGGTAGGGTAGAAGGATTACTTCCTCACCTGGCTCAGAGTCTTCTAAGCTAACCCTGCAGGGAAAAGCCAGCTTTTTATCCACTGTCATTCTGATAGCTCCTTTTTCTGCCAGTTTCTGGCTGTCAAGATTAAAAAGCGGGGCAAACTCCGATTCCTGCAACGCCTTGATTTGAAAATTGATTGTCATATTTTTTTTCAGACAAATTTCTGATGGGAGAGGCGCGGTTAAAACCCGAAACTTGCGGACTATTAGAAAATCAGTGAAGATATTCTCCCTGCGAATGCTATTCCGCTCTCATTCTGTCGATGCTTTAATAAATTCGCGGTGTTTAACTATTAATTGCGGTCTACGTTTCGTAAATACAAATCGTTAATTCTATTGCCGATTATTTAAGCTGGTTATTTGTCAATGTTTCTTATCGAAGTGAACATTAGTACCTCGCCGCTTCGCCATCCTTTGGCGTCGATTCTTTTATAAATTGTCTTATATCTTCATTTGCCGTTTCAAGATCCTGTTTCCGCAAATACATCATGTGACCGCTGCGATAACCCTTCCAGCTAAAGCGGGGCTTCAATCTTCCGCCCGGATCCATCTGCCAGAGATTATATTTTGCGTTAAAATAATCGCAGGCACCATCAAAATAGCCGGATTGCACCATAACATGCAGGAAAGGGTTTTGCGCCATCGCCTGCCGCAGGTTTTCACCGGTTTGGTCCCCGCTGCGATCCCAGGGGCTTACGTTGCCAAACATCATGTACTTAAGATCGGTTTTGTAATCCAGTTCGTTTCTTATGTACATGTTAATGGCAGGTGTAAATGAATGAAGCCATGAAGTAAGTTCTGCATTGAAGTCAGGACCTTCTCCCGCATCCTCCTTGTCAATACCCCGGTAACGTGAATCGAGCCTCCCTATCGTGAATCCTTTATCTCTCAATAACTCTTTCCAGAAAAAATTTATCGGAACATCCAGGTTGTGCTGCAGGATCACTTTTGCGGACATGCCGGAATACCGCGCCATCTTATCAGCAACAGCCTTTCGTTTATCTTCTTCAAGAGAACTACCCTTGCTAATAGCGGGTAGGAGTTCATTGAGCGTAAAATCTTCTACTTCGGGAAGCATGGCATTGAGGTCCTTGTTTTGCAGGTCGGGAGGAAGCATCTTATGGTACCAGGCTGTGGCAGCAAAATAAGGAAGGCGCAATGCTGATTCCACCGCTCCGCCACGTTGTATGCCCAATCCCGTCGGCGACACCAGGATCACACCATTCAGGTACATCCATTGCGCATTCTGAAGTTCCAGGGCAAGTCCCGACACGCGGGTTGTACCATAGCTTTCGCCGATAAGATATTTGGGAGAACCCCACCGGTTGTTGCGGGTAACAAAAGTATTAATCCATTCCGCGAGGTATTTGATATCTGCCCTTACCCCAAAAAACTTTGTGCCGGGGATATCCTTGCTCACTGCCCGTGAGTAACCGGTATTTACAGGGTTGACAAATACGATATCCGCAACATCAAGAATACTGTAGGGATTCTCTTTGATTCCGTATGGTTGGATGGGATATCCTTCGTTATCGATGTTAAGCAGTCTCGGCCCCGTATAAGCAATATGCATCCATACCGAGGCAGAACCCGGCCCGCCATTAAATGAAATGACCAACGGCCTCGTAGAACGATCTTTAATGTCTGAGCGCTCGTAATAAGTATAAAACAAACCGGCAATGCATTTGCCTTCCTCATCCCAGACGGGCATCGTACCCGTCGTTGCTTTGTAAGGAATCTTCTGTCCCTTTATAGTTGTGGTGTGCTCGGTGACAACTTTATAGTCAGGGTTGAAAATAATATTGGGGAGACTTTTATCCTCTTTAGGTGCCGTTGTTTTTTCATCCTTTGCCGGGGTTGTCGCGGGATTTGTCTGTGCACAGAGTTGAACAAACATTACAGTTATTATAAAGGTGAGACTCGCTTTCCACATAATCGGGAGTTTTGATTTAACTATTTGGTGGAGCAATTTACTATTCATGGTAGAATTCTATTTTATTTTGGATCAGGGATTGATCGTTATCGGTCCAGTGGTTCGATTCCATTCAGCGTGTAATATGTGTTTAAATACGCGGATGCAACCGGTGCTGCAAAAAAGATCCGGGCAAGGCTATTCGATAATTTCATGCTGAAATGAAATACAGGTTTTGAATTTGAGAGAGTGAATATACGATAGCCATAACTTAGAAATGGTGCTTGGTTTTAGGTCGTGGCAGCGGGTTTGGTTATTGGTTTTTGGTCTTTTCTGGTCGTCCGTTTTTGCGAGGACTGCCAGCAGTGCCTTTGCATTGCAGCGTTTTGCGGCAGGACGAAGCAATCTAAAATCTTAATGCGTCAGATTGCTATTGCTTCTACCAGCCACGAGTGATATTTGGAACAACGCCGTTATTGGCTGGCGCTTCGCAAGAACGGAGTCGCTGGAGGTGTTGGTTCGGTCCGGAAGTAAGGGGTGACTATATAAAAACACAAAAGTCACCGAGGTTAAAGAAACATTTTTTCGATTATGATGCGCTAACTAAGAGCTTAGACCAAACCTGCTACTCAGATCATTGGCTAAAGATGGTCTTGGTTATAAGTCGTGGCAGCGGGTTTGGATGTAGGTTGTCGGTCTTTGGAAGTCGTCGTTCCTTTTCCGTGGTTTCCGTTTTTGCGAGGACTGCCTGCACTGTCTTTGCATTGCAGCGTTTTGAAGCAGGACGAAGCAATCTAAAAGCTTAATGCGTCAGATTGCTATTGCTCGACCAGCCACGAGTGATAATTGGAACAACGCCGTTGTTGGCTGGCCTCGCAAGAACGGAGTCGCTGGAGGTGTTGGTTGCGTCCGGAAGTAAGGGGTGACTACATAAAAACACAAAGGTCACCGGGGTTAAAGAAACATTTTTATTGTTATGTTACTTCAACTATGACCATTGACCAAACCCGCAGCCCTGACCCTCAACCCAGACCCCCTAAATTTGCCAGATGCAAGGCGATATCCTCTATAAGTTAGACAATCCCGCCTGGTACGCACTAGCTGAAACCCATCGATCATTCGCTATCGGCAACTTCGCATTAAAGCGTTACCAAAAAAACATCGTTTCTTTTTTCGCCTATGATCACGCTCACAAGGATGCTTTTCTCGAAGCTGATCGAATAACTGATGTTGGGGAAAGCTTCTTTATTATTGGTGACATGCCTGTCTTGCCAAAGAATTACGATATCGAAAGCAATCTGTCATGCGTTCAAATGATCTGTTTTGAAATTTCCGATATTCCTGTGGCCGCCGTAACGATCGACCGTCTTGGAGAAGTTTTCGAGGAACAGATGCTAACACTGATTAATAATGTACAACCTGGCTATTTTCTCCGGGGTACAAGGCAAATGGGAGACTACTATGGAATATGGCAACAAGATGAATTGGTTGCGATAAGCGGGGAACGCATGCGCATGAATGGGCTTACGGAAATAAGTGCTGTGGTGACTCATCCGGAATTTGCAGGCCGCAAATATGCGCAGCAACTGGTAGCACATGTTTCCAAAAAAAATATTGAAGTTGGTATTATTCCTTTTTTGCATGTGGCGGAATCGAATGAACGAGCCATTGGCCTTTATCACAAGCTTGGTTTTTCCCCTAGAAGATTGATTCCTTTTTGGAAAATCAAAAGAATAACGTGACTGTTGGATACCAATGTCCTGACAGGCGCAATAAGAAAATTTCCCTAAAAGTCTACAAAATTAGTGAGAGCCTGAGCTTCTAATGATAGACAGCCGTATATTTGAAATGATGTATCGGCCGGTGACTTAATTAAAGAATAACTCACTATGTTTTAAGCCGGAATTTGACACACCAAAATAAAATTAAAGCAACATGAAAAGGTATTCTGCCCTTGTTCTCATTTTATCGTTAACTGTTCTGATGTTCTCGTATTGCAAAAGCTCTAAAAAGGCGCAGGCGGCTAAAGCGCCCGAGCCTCCTAAGGTCGCCTATAAAGATGGATTACATACGGTTATTATGGCAAACTGCAGTCCCTGCCATATTCCTGAAAAGGGCGGCAACAAAAAAGCATACAATAACTACGAAAATGCTAAAGCCGATATTGACGAGATCCTGCGCAGAATCCAACTTAATCCGGCAGACAAAGGATTTATGCCTTTTAGGAAAGATAAGCTCAACGACAGCACCATTGCTGTTTTCAAGCTATGGAAAGAGCAAGGTATGCTTGAGTAATCTTGCTTCTAAAGAAATACCTGAATTTCGATTTGCGGGTGCCTGGTTTGTTGGCTGAACCCCGCATTTCCTGACCTTTCACAGTAAGTTGTCTTGTCAGATCCCCGATCATCAGTAGGTATACTCAGGTGCAGCGATACCATTAATGCGCAAGTAGAGGATGCATTGACCACGATGATGGGTAATATGGTTGAGCGCGGAATGAAATCCGTTGATACGATCATCATTCAATGGCTCTTTTGTCAGCGTTTCCTTTAAAGAATCATATGCCTGGTCCAGGTATACTACTACTTCTTTCCTGCTCCGGGATGTTGCGGGCGGAGCCCAGTCGGTTTTGATTCCTTTGATGTAATTGTCATTCCACCATTCAATGCCGTACGCAATATGATGGAGTTGTTCCCTGAAATTCCAAACATCAGTTGCCGGCTTATAATTGTCCAGTTTGGAGGGCATTGCTTCGGCGACGGCGAGTGTGTAGGTTCTTGAATTTTCAAGCAGTTTAACCAATTTCTCGCTGGTTTCTTTTCGTGTTGATTGTGCAATCATAAATTATGGTTGTTTAAATAATACGTGAGGGCCCGCTGAGAAAGTCAAGCCCAAAACGTAGATAATTTGGCCTGGTAAAACTATCGAACCGAAAAAACGGTGACTTTAGAAATCTTGCTATTTATTCAGGCAAGCTGTAAAACGACGAATTGAATGGATTTTTGGGGAATGCGGCCGATTAAAAACATTTTTCAGGGCCCTAATGGTTGTAGCCTACAAAGGAGCAGGTATACTCAAATTCACATGAACTGCCAATGCATTTATTCGGATTTCAGCCGTATGATTTCGGGTTCGGAAGGATAATATATGGTGATTTTCCATGCAAATCCGTGATTTTTACATACTCTTGTAGGATATATTCTACAAAAAATTCCTTGTAAATATTACAGATTATTGCGTACCGGAACTATTTTTTTCGTTTTTTTGCGGTCGTTTCTTTGTTGAGAGCCGCCTTCAAAATCCATTACCGAACAACCATACTAACACACCCTTGAATATGCGTCAGCTCAAAATTACCAAGTCGATCACGAATCGTGAATCGGCTAGTCTCGAAAAGTACCTGCAGGAAATCGGCAAGGTTCCTTTGATCTCTCCGGAAGAAGAAGTTCACCTTACATCGTTGGCGAAGAAAGGCGATAAGTCTGCCGTAGACCGGTTAGTAAAAGCCAATCTGCGTTTTGTTGTTTCTGTGGCAAAACAATACCAGGGACAGGGCCTCTCACTACCCGACCTGATCAACGAAGGAAATATCGGCCTGATTAAAGCAGTGGAAAGATTCGATAATACCCGTGGGTTCAAGTTTATATCCTTCGCGGTTTGGTGGGTTCGCCAGGGAATAATAAAGGCGCTCGCCGATCACTCACGAATGATCAGGCTTCCTTTGAACAAAGTAATATTGAATAACAAGATTCTTACGACAACTGCCATACTGGAACAGGAGTTGGGCAGATCGCCTTCGGTGGAAGAAATAGCCGAATCACTGAATATGGATGCCTCCGAAATTGCTTCACACCTTGTGATAAAGGATAAGCATCTTAGTTTAGACAGTCCCTTTTCTGATGAAGACGACAGTTCATTGATTGATACAGTCGAAAACGAAAACGCAACAAAAGCTGATGCACGCCTTCAACATGCCGAATCTCTTCGAAAGGAAATTTCCCGCTCATTAAAAACCCTCACCGAAAGGCAAAAGAAAATGGTCTGCTATTTTTATGGTATAGGGGTTGAGTATCCATTAAGCCTGGAAGATATCGGCAGGAGATTTGACATTACTCCTGAAAGGGTGCGACAAATAAAAGACAAGGCTATTACAAAACTGAGAGCCAGTCAAAATTTTAACCAGTTACGCAGCTATCTGGGAGCATAGCATACGTCTTCATTTGATCCTTTTTTCCAAAATCAGGAATTCCAATGGTTTTAAGGGCTCACCAAACCTGGTATCCCGTGGAAATGGTTCTGTCTGTTCAGTCTTATAATATCCCAGCTTCTCGTACCACTGAATCAACTCCTGCCTCAAAGAAATAACACGCATAAAAATCCTGGTGCAATCCGTTTTCTTTGCGCGGACTTCAGTTTCCTTCATTAACTGTTTGCCTATTCCTTTTGCCTGCAGACCCGGTGACACACTTAACATACCGAGATACATGTCTTTACCATTTTTATGCAGGTAAACGCAACCTTCAATCTCATCCTGTTCATTTACATATTTTAAAAACATTGCGCCATTAAGCTTGATTAATTCGGTCAGAGCGGGCTCATCAATGCGTAGCGATCCCCTGATAAAGT
>Ga0207675_100000792_pt1 | contig 31451 bp, 27 predicted proteins | sample KBSSwiS42_FD_184305 | JGI IMG/M metagenome (GOLD analysis project Ga0207675, IMG submission 184305) | Switchgrass rhizosphere microbial communities from Kellogg Biological Station, Michigan, USA - KBS Switchgrass S4-2 (SPAdes) (version 2) | ecosystem: Host-associated > Plants > Roots >...
CGCAACCGGTCGACGAGCGCCCGACCGCGCGCGTACGCGCCGTCGCGATGCACGATCAGCGAGAGCGCGTCCACCGGCTCCCCGGCGATCAGCACGTCGACCCGGGTCAGGTCGCCTTCGCGGAATCCGGTCAGGTCGTAGTCGAAGCTCGCGTACCCGCGCGTGCGCGACTTGAGCTGGTCGTAGTAGTCGAGCACGATCTCCGCGAGCGGCAGCTCGTAGACGAGGAGAACGCGCTCCTCGGAGAGGTACTCCATGTGGTCGAAGCGACCGCGCCGCTCGGTGTTCAGCTCCATCACCGGTCCGACGTAGTCCTTCGGGACGATGATCGAGGCGCGGATGTACGGCTCCTCCACCCGTTCGATCTCATTCGGCATCTCGGCGGGGTTGTGCACCTCGACCTCCTGGCCCGACTTCGTCACGACCCGGTAGGCGACGTTCGGTGCCGTGACGAGCAGGTCGAGGTCGAACTCGCGCTCGAGCCGTTCGCGCACGATCTCCATGTGGAGAAGCCCGAGAAAGCCGCAGCGGAAGCCGAACCCGAGCGCCTGCGACGTCTCCGGCTCGTAGAAGAGCGCGGCATCGTTCAGCTTCAGCCTCTCGAGCGCGTCACGGAGCTCGGGGTAGTCGTCGGAATCCGTCGGGAACAGGCCGGCGAAGACCATCGGCTTGACGTCCTTGTAACCCGGCAGCGGCTCGCCTGCGGAGCGCCGCTCGGAGGTCAACGTGTCTCCGACGCGCAGTTTGCTGACGTCCTTCAGACCCGTGATGACGTAACCGACCTCGCCGGCGTTGAGTGCGTCGGCGGCCACCATCGTGGGCGAGAAGAAGCCGACCTCCTCGGCCTCGAAGCGGGTTCCCTGGGCCATGGCCCGCAGGGGCTCGCGGGGGTTGAAGGAGCCATCGACGACCCGCACGAAGGCGACCACGCCCCGGTACTGGTCGTACGAGGAGTCGAACACGAGGGCCCGGGCCGGCGCCTCGTAATCGCCTGCCGGCGGAGGGATCCGCTCGACGATCGCGTCCAGCACGGCCTCGATCCCCTCGCCGGTCTTCGCCGAGATCCGAAGGACCTGCTCGGGATCCTCGCCGACTAGCTCGGCGATCTCGGAGGACGAGGCGTCGGGATCCGCCTGGGGGAGGTCGATTTTGTTCACGACCGGGACGATCTCCAGGTCGTTCTCGATGGCGAGATACGCGTTTGCCACTGTTTGCGCCTCGATGCCCTGCGCGGCATCCACGACGAGCAGCGCGCCCTCGCAGGCCTGTAGCGAGCGCGAGACCTCGTAGGTGAAGTCGACGTGGCCCGGCGTGTCGATCAGATTCAGCTGGAAGCCCTTCCAGGCAACCCGCACCGCCTGGGCCTTGATCGTGATCCCGCGCTCGCGCTCGAGCTCCATCGAGTCGAGCACCTGCGCACGCATGTCCCGGCCGGTGACCGTGTCGGTCACCTCGAGAATGCGGTCGGCGAGCGTCGACTTCCCGTGGTCGATGTGGGCGATGATCGAGAAGTTGCGGATCTTGCTCTGCTCCATTGCCGAGGGAGCGTAGCGGCGCTGTCAGGCGCCTCGGGCCGGGCGGTCGAGCCTCAGCGGGCGATGAGGCACGTCGTCCTCCTCCACCTCGCGGAGGGGCTGGAAGCCGGCCTGCTCGTCTTCGATCGGATCGCGCCACCAGCGCCGAACGTGCTCGCGCTCGAGCACTCCCCAATGAGCGGAAGGTTGCGCACGGCCGACGGCTCGAATCGAATCACGATGGCTCGCGCCGCCGACGCAGCGACAAGAGCGCGTGGAGCTCGCGGACGCCCAGCAGCCGGCATGACGCTGCGTAGACCAGGGCACCCACGACGAGCGCGGAGCCGACCGACACGATCTGGGCCGCGAGCGACTGTCCGAAGGCCTCGTGGAGGCCACGCCAGGTCCCGTAAGCCCCCGCGGCAAGCACTGCGGACGCCAGCACGATGAGCCCGAAGGCCCGCGCCGTTTCCGCCAGCTCGATCCGCCCCAGGCGGCGCCGGAGCAGCTCGAGGAGCACCGCGGTGCCGGCGATGTTGACGACGGTCGTCGAGAGCGGAATGCCCCACGTGCCGAAGCGATAGAAGGCCCAGTCGAGCACGGCGTTGAGGCCGAGGTTCGCGAGCGCGACCGCGGTCGGCACCCAGGGTGACTGGAGGCTGAAGAAAGCGCGGTTCAGCATCAGCATCGTCCCGTTGAACGTGAGGCCGGCGGCGAAGGCGGCCAGGGCGCCGGCCACGACCGGCGTCTGATCGGGAGCGAACTCGCCTCGCTGATAGATGAGGCGCACGATCGGCTCGGCCAATACGGCCGAGAAGACGCTGGCCGGAACGAGCAGGAACGCGATCTGGCGCAGTCCGACGCCGACCATGTGGCGGAAGCCGTCCACGTCGCCGCGCGTTGCCAGCCGTGACAGCGAAGGGAAGAGCACGGTCGCGACCGCAACCGAGAACATGCCCTGGGGCAGCATGTAGATCCTGAAGGCCTTGTCGATCGCGCTCGGGGCCAGCTCGGGGTCGATCAGCCTCGAGGCGAAGATGGAGTCGATGACCAGGTTGAAGTTGATCAGGCCGAGCCCGATCGTCACCGGCACCATCAGCGTGAAGACCCGCCGGATCGCCGGGTCGCGCCAGTCGAGCACCATCTGGAGCCGGCCGTCGAGCCCCCGGAGCCACGGCAGGGGGAGCAGGACCTGGATCACCGTGCCGATCACGATCGAGACGGCGTAGACGTACAGCTTGGTGTCGAGCGAATCGGCTCGCGGAACGCCGAGGACGAGGCCCACGATGATCGCGAGATTCCAGAACACCGGCGACAGTGCCGGGACGGTGAAGTGGTCGTAGCTGTTGAGGATCCCGACGATCACGCCGGAGACGCCGAGCAGCACGATGATCGGGAACAGGATCCGGGAGAGGGTGATGGCCAGCGCCTTGTCGCCGCCGGGATCGCCGAAGGGGGCGATTACGAGCGGCGCGAAGATGATCAGGAGCGCGGTGAGGGCGCCGAGGCCGAGCAGCATCAGCCAGAAGAGCGTGGAAGCGACGCGCCAGGCGCGCTTGCGGTCCCCCTTCTCGAGTAGCTCGCTGAAGACCGGGACGAAGGCGGAGGAGAGCGCGGCGTCCGCCACGAGCGACCGGAAGAGATTCGGCACCTGAAAGGCGACCGTGAAGGCGTTGACCTTGCCCGCTGCGCCGAAGTAGTAGGCCGCGACGATCTCGCGGACGAGGCCGAGCACCCGGGAGATGCCGGTGGCGAGCGCGAAGATCGCCGTCGACCGCGCCAGCCGTCGGCCGCGGGCCGCGCGCTGCTCGTACACGCGAGCGAGTATAGGAACGGGCTCCGTCGGAGCCGTGAGACTGGCACCCTCGGAGTCGTCCGTTCGGGCCGTGTCCGTTCGGGCCGCTGCGCCGGGCCAGGTAGCCCGGCCTCCTCCCCGCTGAGAGCCTAGTCGCGCAAAACGCGCGTGTCCGTGGCCGGAGTGCACCGAAATCGTGGCGAGCGGCCGACTGCTACCATCGTCCGGCCCGCGGAGCGGGCATTTTCACGCTATGCCCAACATCAAACAGCAGAAGAAGCGTGTGCGGATCGCTGCGCAGGAGCGCCTCGAGAACCTCCGCTACGCCTCGACGGTCAAGACCCTGACCCGACGGCTCCGCGCCGCCGTAGACGACGGCGACAAGGACCAAATCGCAGCCGAGCACCGCGAGCTCGTGCGCTGGATCGACAAGGCCGCGTCCCGTGGCGCACTGCACCGAAATACCGCAGCGCGCAAGAAGGCGCAGGCCGCGAAGCTCGTCGCCGGCGGCTCCTAGCCGGTCCGCGCGGGCTCGCGCGGGCGAGTGATGTCAACCAGGGCTCGCGTGAACTCGAGCTCCCCTGGGAGCTTGCTCCCGCCCTTCAGCGCAAGGTCGAGCCGGGCGAGCCGGATCACCGCGTCGCCGAGCTCCTCTTGGTCGAAGTTGCGCGCCTGCTCATAGAGCTTCTGAACGTAGAACCGGTTGCGCTTCAGCCGGTCGGCGGCAGCTGCCGGCGGAACGCCTTCGGCGTCCAGCACCTGGCACTCGCGCACGCGCGTGACGTGGTTCGTCACCAGGGCGGCGATCCGCAGGAAGACGTCTCTCGGGGAGTCGCCGGAGCGCTCGACGATTCGCTCGCTGGCGGCGAGCACCGCGGCCACGTCACGACGACCCCACGCGTCTGTGAGGTCGAAGGGAGGAGTGTCCGCCCGGGCCGGGACCAGCTCGGCCACCTCCTGTTGGCCGATCCGCTCGCCTGCGGCCCAGGTGCTCAGCTTGTCCACCTCGGTGGCGAGCTCATCAACGTTGTCACCTGCCAACTCCACGAGCGCGCGCGCCGCCTCGTGGTCGATGACGATGCCGCGGTCGCGAAACTGCTGTTCCACCCACTTGGGCAGGTCCGCCTTTCGGCCGCGCCCGGGTAGGTCGTAGACCAGGATCTCACCGGCCTTCGCAACCGCCTTGGCGAGTGGAGAGTCGCGCTTGAGCTCCTGCCCGACGAGCGCGAGCACGCTCGTCGGAGCCGGCTTGCGAAGGTATTCCTGCACCGCCTTCACGTCCGGAGCCTTCCAGCGCTCCACCTGCTCGACGATCACGAGCCGCCGTTCGATAGCGAAGAGGCCGAGGGCGTTGCACGAAGCCGCGGCGTCCTCACCACTCACTTCGGCCGCGTCCAACGTCTCGGTCGCATCGTCCCCGACGCGGTCCCGGAGACGGCGCAGCGCGCGAACCACCTTCGGGTGATCGGTGCCGGTGATCAGGTACGCGGAGAGGAGCTCTGCCACCGCCGCCAAGCATAGGCGGCGGCCGGGATCGCCAGTGCGAGGAGAACCGCCAGCGAGCGACCCGAGCTGACCTGCGCACCGGGAAGCCCTCCGACCACGCGCGCGCAGAGCGCGAGATAGGCCGCACACCAGCCGTTGACCCATGCGAGCACGGTCGCCGCGGGTGGAAAGACGAGCCCGGCGAGGGCGCTCGCAAACGCGAGGCCGAGCAGCGGCGCAACCGCCGGCGCGGCGGCAGCATTGGCGGGCACCGTCAGCAGCGGGACCGCGTGGAACTGAAGCCAGAGCACGGGTGCGGTCGCCAATCCGCACGCGGTCGAGACGGCCAGAACCGCTCCGAGCTGCCCCGGAAGCGGATAGCCCTCGAGCATGGTTGCCAGCCGCGGGACAAGCAAGAAGATCGCCGCGACAGCCGCGAACGAGAGCTGGAATCCGGGCTCGAGGAGGTTGTACGGGTTCCACGCCAGCAGGAAGAGCGCGCCGAGCAGGAGGAAGTACCAGCGGTCGGCCGGTCTCGCAGCGAGCCACGCGAGCGAGACGAGCGCACCCGCGATCCCGGCGCGCACCACCGACGGCTGGGCGCCGACGGCGAGCACGTAGCCGGAGATCGAGAGAAGCGCTCCGATCTGCCCGAGCCACCGCGGCAGCCCCAGCAGCCATGCGAGGCCGAGCGCTCCGCCCGCGACCAGGACGACGTTCTGCCCCGACACCGCGAGGAGGTGGTAGAGCCCCGAGGCGCGGAAGCGCTGCCGAAGGTCCTCCGACAGTGCCTGCTCGTCTCCGAGCACGACACCCTCGACGATCCCACGCCGGTCACCGGTCAGCCCCGGCGCGATCGAGCCTGCCAGCCCTGCTCGCAGGCGATCGGCCAGGCCGCCGAGCCCGCCGCGGCGGCCGACCATCCGCCAACGGTCTGCGCGCAGGACGACGTGGACGCCGCGGCGCCGGAGCCACGTCCGCTCGTCGAAGCCGTCTTTCGGAGGCCGCGGAAGCCGCACCGTCATCACTGCGTCGATGACAGCGCCCTGCGGCGGCGCTCGGCCAGGCGGAAGCTCCAGCAGCACCGCCTCGCGCAGGCGGAGCCGGCCGAACCGTCGTACCCGCCCCGGAACGCGCAGCTCGAACCGTGTCCTGCGCGCGGGTGCGGTCACGACGACTCGGGCACGCTCGGAGGTGTCCACCCGGCCGAGCAGCACGCTCCGGTCGAGGGCCTGCAGACGGGCGCTTCCCCACCACCACGCGAGCAATACCAGGGCAGCGCAGGTCACCCAGAGCCTGCGCTCGTCCGAAGCGGCGATCGCGCCGCAGCCGACCGCCACGGCCGCAACGGCTGCGGGCCACGAGCCTCGGGCCAGGTTGGCGAACGCCAGGCCGACGCAGAGCGACGCTGCGAGGAGGTGCGGCGAGGCTCGGCTCGGGGTCACGGCGCAACCAGATCCTGAAGCTGATCCATCCGCGAGGGGCCGATCCCCGGAACCGCATCGAGCTCGTCGACCGAGGTGAATGCACCGTGCTTCGCGCGGTAGTCGAGGATCTTCTGCGCCGTCACCGGCCCGATCCCGGGAAGCGAGTCGAGCTGTTCCAGCGTTGCGGTACTGAGGTGTACGGGCCCCGTGGTCGGAGCAGCTCCTGCCCCGGCTGCACCTGCACCCGCCGCCGCCCCTGCGGCCCCTCGCTTGGGGACGACGACCTGCTCGCCGTCGGCGAGCGGAGCCGCGAGGTTGACCATCGAGAGGTCGGCCTTCCCCGTGGCACCGCCCGCGCGGGCGACGGCGTCCGCGATCCGCGTGCCTTGCTCCAGCCGGTAGAGACCCGGCCGGCGCACGGCGCCGACGACGTCCACCACCACCCGCGCGGCCGGCAGCCCGGTCACGCCCGCGCCCCGAGGCGGCGGCGGGGGGAGTGGCGCCACCGTGGTCGTGCCTGCGCCCAGGACGAACCGTCCCGCAAGCAGGATCAGCGCGAGCGAGCCTGCGGCGACCAGGAGCAGCCGCCGCCGCTGGAGGAGGAACTCCGGCATGGCTCGAGCGTGCCCGAGAAGTCGTCACGCGTGGGTGACGTAGAGGTGACGAAAGTGTGATTCAGACGACGAGGTTGACGAGCTTGCCCGGCACGACGATCGCCTGGCGGATCTCCTTGCCGTCGAGCTGGGCCTGAACGCGTGCCGAGGCCGTCGCCCGGGCGATCAGCTCCTCCTCCGACTCCTCCACGGAGGCTTCCACCCGATCGCGCACCTTGCCGTTGACCTGGATCACGAGCTCGAAGGTCTCGCGCTCCAGCAGCGCCTCGTCGGCGACCGGCCACGGCTGCTCCCAGAGCCGCTCGTGGCCCAGCCGCGACCACAGCTCCTCCGCGATGTGCGGCGCGTAGGGCTGGATCAGGGACACCGCCGTCTCCGCCGCGAAGCGTGCTCCGGGCGCCGACGGGTTCCGTCCCAGCTCGTTCACCAGCTCCATCACCGCGGCGATCGGCGTGTTGAAGACGAACCGCCGCCCGATGTCGTCGGTCACCCTCGCGATCGTCTCGTGGGCCTTGCGCATGAGCGGCCCGCCGTCGCCGCCTTCGGACGCACCGGCTGCTTCGTTGACGATCCGCCACAGCCGCCGCAGGAAGCGGCCGATCCCCTCGATGCCTTCCTCGGTCCAGTCCATGTCCTGATCCGCCGGCCCGGCGAAGAGGATGTACAGGCGGATGGCGTCGGCCCCGTACATGTCGGCCAGCTGGTCGGGCGCGGTCACGTTCCCGCGCGACTTCGACATCTTCGAGCCGCCCTGGCGAACCCAGCCCTGGTGGAAGAGCCGCTGGAAGGGCTCGCGGAAGCCCAGCATTCCGAGCTCGTTCAGCACCTTGACGAAGAACCGCGAGTAGAGCAGGTGTCCGGTGGCGTGGTCGATCCCGCCCACGTACTGGTCGACCGGCAGCCAGAAGTCGACGAGCCAGCGCTCGAACGGCGCCTGGTCGTTGTGCGGGTCGACGTAGCGCAGGAAGTACCACGACGAGTCGACGAACGTGTCCATCGTGTCGGCCTCGCGCACGCCTGGGCCGCCGCAGCGCGGACAGGACACGTGGAGCCACTCCTCGTTCGAGGCGAGGGGCGGCTTGCCCTTGGGGCGGTAGTCCTCGACCTCGGGCAGCAGGACGGGCAGCTCCTCTTCCGGCACCGGCACCACGCCGCACTGCTCGCAGTAGACGATCGGGATCGGGCAGCCCCAGTAGCGCTGGCGCGAGAAGCCCCAGTCGCGCAGGCGGAAGCTGACCGCCGGCCGGCCGCGGCCCTGCTCGCCGAGCCACTCCACGATCGTCGTCTTGGCCTCGTCTGCCGGCAGGCCGTCGAACTGGCCCGAGTTGACCAGCTGGCCGTCCTCGTCGATCACCACAACGACCGGCAGCCCGAACCGCTCCGCATACTCGTGGTCGCGCTCGTCGTGTCCGGGCACGGCCATGATCGCCCCGGTGCCGTACTCCATCAGTACGTAGTCGGCGACCCAGATCGGAATCCGCTCGCCGGTCGCGGGATTGACCGCATAGAAGCCGGTGAAGACGCCCGTCTTCTCCTCGGCCGCGGCCCGTACCTCGCCCCGCTTCGCCATCGACCTGCGCACGTACTCGCGCAGCTCGTCAGCGCTCGGCGAGCGCTCGACGAGCCGGTCGACCAGCGGATGCTCCGGCGCGAGCACGCAGAACGTGGCGCCGAAGACCGTGTCGGGCCGCGTGGTGAAAACCGGAAGGTCAATGTCGAGCTCTTCGATCCGGAACAGCAGCTCGGCGCCTTCGGAGCGCCCGATCCAGTTGCGCTGGATCGTGATCGTCCGGTCCGGCCAATCCAGCAGCGCGTGGTCGTCCAACAGCGCATCCGCGTAGGCGGTGATGCGGAAGAACCACTGCTCCATCTTGCGGGCCTCGACCTCGGCGCCGCACCGCTCACAGCGCCCGTCGATCACCTGCTCGTTGGCGAGCACGGTCTGGTCGTTGGGACACCAGTTGACCGGAGCCTCCTTGCGGAAGGCGAGGCCCTTCTCGAAGAACTTCAGGAAGAGCCACTGCGTCCAGTGGTAGTACGCGGGGTCGTGGGCGGCGATCACCCGGTCCCAGTCGATCGCCCACCCGAGGCGGCGCATCTGCCGCTCGATGTTGGCGATGTTGCGCTCCGTGATCTCGCGCGGGTTGCCCCCCTCCTTGATCGCGGCGTTCTCCGCCGGAAGGCCGAACGAGTCGTAACCCATCGGGCGCAGCACGTTCAGGCCCTGACGGCGCTTGAAGTGGGTGACGACGTCGCCCAGCGTGTAGTTGAGGACGTGCCCCATGTGCAGGTTTCCCGAGGGGTACGGCAGCATCTCGAGCATGTAGAACTCGTCGCCCGGCTCCGCTCCCGGCTCGGGGTTCGCGACGTAGAAGGCCCGCGCGTCCTCCCAGACTCGCTGCCACTTCGCCTCGATCGTCTTCGGGTCGTACTTCTCCAACCTGCCTCCAGGTACGAAAAAGCCTCTCATGCGAGAGGCCTGGGGAAGCCGCCGCGGCGCCGCCGCGTTGCTTCCTGCGCTACTCGAGAAGCTGCTTCATCATGCCGAACTCTAGCACCCACCCCGTCGAAACAGGAGGCACGGATGGCCGCGTACACGAAGGTGAATCTCAAGCAAGACGTCGACGACCAGGCTCCGAACTTCGGCCTCGCTCCCGACCTCGAGGCCCGCATGGCACGCGTGCCGCTCGAGCTCGAGCACTCGGGGATCAGCTACCAGCGCCTGGCGCCGAACTTCCGTGTCCCGTTCGCGCACCGACACAAGACGCAGGAGGAGATCTACGTCGTCGTCAACGGCAGCGTTCGCATGAAGCTCGAGGACGAGGTGATCGAGCTCAGGCAGTGGGACGCGATCCGGGTTCCCAAGGAGACGATGCGCGGCTTCGAGTCCGGGGCCGAGGGCGTGGAGATCATCGCCATCGGAGCGCCCAACACGGGCCCCGGCGACGCGGAGGTGGAGCAGGGCTGGTGGAGCGACTGACCTGAGGCCGGCGCGGAAAGCTAGGCTCGGACCGATGGGAGGCCGCCTCGACAGGGTCCCGGGAGTCGTGCTCGTCAGCCTCGCTGCGGCGATGTGGGGCCTCGACGGGCTGATCCGCAAGCCGCTCTCGGAGTCGACCTCCGCCTACACGATCGTCTTCGGCGAGCACGTCGTGCTCGTGCTGCTGACGCTGCCGCTGCTCGTGGCCGCCTTCCGCTCCCTCTGGCGGGCCGGCTGGTCATACGTGGCCGCGGGAATCGCGGTCGGCGCCGGCGCCTCGGCGATCGCCACGATCCTCTTCACCAAGGCCCTCTTCCACGGCGACTTCATCACCGTCGTCGTCCTGCAGAAGGTGCAGCCGCTGATCGCCGTCGTCGGCGCCTGGCTCGTGCTGAAGGAGCAGCCGCGGCGCGGCTTCGCGTGGTTCCTGATTCCCGCGCTCGCCGGGGTCTGGCTGATCGCCTTGCCGCACCCGCTCGACCCGCACGCGCACGGGCTGACGCCGATCGTCGAGACGCTCGTCGCAGCGGTGCTCTGGGGCATGGGCACCGTGTTCGGACGGCTGCTGAGCCGCCGGCTCTCGTTCGACCACGTGTCGACTGTGCGCTTCGGCTTCGGTCTGATCGCCAGCGCCTGCGCCTTGCCGATCGTGGGCGCGGCCGCGTTTTCGAACGCGCACGACAGCTTCTGGATCGCGGTGCTCGCCGTCGTCACCGGCTTCCTGGCCCTTGGGCTCTACTACTACGGGCTCCGGCGAACGCCGGCCGTCCTGGCGGCGCTCGGCGAGCTGGCGTTCCCGGTCACAGCCGCGATCGTCGGGATCTACGTCTTCGACGACTCCCTGCGCTGGACGCAGTGGCTCGGCGTCGCGATCACGGTGGGAGTGATCAGCTTCCTGCCGATCCGCCACCGCGAGCTGGCGCGCGTGCCGGCCCCCGAACCGGCTCTGGCAAGTTCCTAGCGAACCCGGAAGAGCCCGCCGAAGACGACCCAGTGACCGTTGTGGTAGCGCTCGAGCTTCGCCTGGTCGAGCGGGAAGTGGTCGGTGGAGCTCGTCTTGACCGTGACGCCCGGGAGCAGGAACGGGTCGTTCTTGACGTTCAGCCGCAGAGCCGCCTTCATGATGCTCTCCCGCGTCGGGTTCTTGCCCGCCTGCTTCAGCGCCGCGACGAACGTGTGCGCGGCCGACATGCCGTAGACCGCGTAGACGTCGTTCGGGTTTCCCCCCTTGTAGCGCTTCATGATCGAGCGGTAGAGCTTGATCCCGGGATCCTTCGCCCAGTGCGCGTCGGTCGGGTCCTTGAGGAAGACGATGCTGAGGGAGCCTTCGGTCTGCTTCTTGTTCGTCCCGTTGGTCGCGAGGCCCATGATGTTGGCCGCGCTCGAGACGGCGTTGACGTACACCTTCGGCCGCCAGCCGAGCCTGCGCGCGTAGACGTAGGTCTGGATCGCGAACTTCGGCGTCGCGAACAGCATCAACGTGCTCACCCGCGCGGCCTTGAGGCGCGCGACCTGTGACTGGACGTCCGGGTCGGTGACGTCGTAGTTCTGCTTCGAGACGATCAGCTTCGCCTTCGAGCCGAGCCCGTTCGTCAAGCCCTTCAGCAGGTCCTTGCCGTAGTCGTCGTTCTGGTAGAGGACGCCGATGCGGGCCTTCGGGCTCGTCTTGGCGACGTAGCGGCCGTAGATCGTGCCCTCGGCGCGGTAGTTCGGCTGGTAGCCGATCGTCCACGGGAACTGCTTGTAGTCGGTGCCCCAGGTGGTCGCACCGCTGGCGACGAAGAGCTGCGGCACCTTGATCGCGTTCAGGTACGGCCGCGTCGCCTGGTTCTGCTCGGTGCCGAGGCTGTTGAAGATCGCGAACACCTTGTCCTGCTGGACGAGCTCGCGCGTCTGCTCGCTCGTCCGGGCCGGGTCGTACCCGTCGTCCTTGTAGATGTACTTGATCTTCCGCTTGTTCACGCCGCCCTTCGAGTTGACGTACTTGAAGTAGGCGGCGGCCCCGCGCGCGACCGACTGATAGGCGGACGCCGAGCCCGTGAGCGGCGTCGTCCCGCCGATCACGACCTCGGTCGAGGTGACTCCCGGCGTAGACGCTCCCGACGCGGCGGCAGCGATCGCGAGTGCGACCAGAGACCCCAGGATGACGTGAACCCTGCTCTTCATCCCCGTTAGGGACGAGTGTACAACCGGGTTGTTAGCGGCTCGGCGAGCCGGCGGAGCAGCCCACCGGCCCCGCTCGGGAGCAGGATCATGACGAGGATGATGGCCGCGCCGTAGACGAAGTCGGGCACCCCGGGCTTGCTCGAGACGCGCGTCGAGAGGTCCGGCAGGTACTGGACGAAGAGCGCGCCGAGCACCATCCCGGGAAGCGAGCCGAGACCACCGACGACGGCGCCGACGAGGATCAGGATCGAGAGCAGGAAGGTGAACGTGAGCGGGTTGACGATCTCGTCCTGGATCGCAAGCAGCGCGCCGGCGACCCCCGCGTAGACGCCGCTGATGGCGAAGGCGAGCGTCTTGTAGCGGGCGAGGTTGACCCCGGAAGAAACGGCCGCGACCTCGCTGTCCCTGACCGCCCGGAACAACCGACCGAGCCCCCCGCGGACGATCAGCCACATGATCAGGAAGCCGACGAGGCCGATCGCCCAGGTCAGGTAGTAGAGGAAGTGGTTCTGCGTCATCGAGTGCCCGAAGATCGTGACCGTGCCGCTGATCCCGGTCACCTGCTCGGGCGACGACTCGAGCAGGCGCAGACCCTGGCCGCCGCCCGTGAGGCCGGAGAACTTCCGCAGCAGCGACGGCATCGCCACTGCGAACGCGAAGGTGGCGAGAGCCAGGTAGAGGCCGGAGAGCCGGAGCGCGGGCAGGCCGATCAGGAAGCCGACGACCCCGGCCGCGAGACCGGCGAGCGGGATCGTCCAGACGTCGCGCCAGTGCTCGTGCACGACGAGGGCGGCCGTCGTGTAGCCCCCGATCGCCATCAAGGCGCCGTGCCCGAGCGAGATCTGGCCTGTGTAGCCGGTGAGCAGGTTCAGCCCGACGATCGCGATGAAGAAGACACCGGCGTGCGCGAGGTCGCGGGAGTGGAAGTCGCTGACGAACGTGGGCGCGAACAGGTAGACGAGCAAGGCCGCTGCGGCGATGAGCAGCCAGAGGCCGACGCCGAGGGCGCGACGACCCATCAGACGCGCCTCACCGCCTCCCGGCCAAACAGGCCTGTCGGCCGGATGAGCAGCACGCCGAGGATCACCGCGAGGGCGACCGGCAGCCGCAGCTCCGTCCCGATCCAGTCCACGTACGTCCCGATCAGGTTGACGAGGACGCCGAGGATCAGCGTCCCCACCACCGCGCCGAACGGGCTGTCGATCCCTCCCAGCACTGCTCCGGCGAACGCGTACAGCAGCACGGGCTGCATCAGGTTCTGGTCGAAGCTCGCCAGGGCTGGTGCGGTCAGCATCCCCGAGACCGCCCCCATCGCAGCGGCCAGGCCCCAGCCCAGCGCGAGCATCCAGCTCACCCGCACGCCGAGCAGGCGGCTCGCCTCGGGATTCACCGCCGCCGCCCGCGAGGCCAGCCCGAGCTTGGTGAACCGGAAGAAGAGCCAGAGCAGCCCGACGGCGCCGAGCGACACGCCGATCGTGCCGAGATCCTGGATCGAGAAGGCAACGCCCACGACGTCGATCGGCCGGGTCGAGAAGGCGTTCGGCAGGCTTCGAACCTCCGGCGACCAAATCCAGCGGGCGGCGCCGTTGACGACGAAGAACAGCCCCAATGTGACGATCACCACCGTCAGCACCGGCGCGTCCTCCACGGGTCGGATGACTGCCCGCTCGACGAGCACCCCGCCCAGGAACGAGATCCCGATCGTGAGGGCAAACGCCGCCCAGTAGGAGAGCCCGTGATGGACGAGCGACCAGGCGATGAAGGTCGAGAACATCGCCATCTCGCCCTGGGCGAAGTTGAGGACGCCGGTGGAGCGGTAGATCAGGACGAGTGCGAGCGCCAGCGTGGCCCAGACACCGCCGGAGGCCAGGCCGACCACGATCTGCTGGGCGAGCTCGGTCCAGTCGAAGGCGAGCAGCACTCGTCAGTACCCGAGGTACGAACGGCGGACAGACTCGTTGCGGCGGAGCTCGGCGCTCGAGCCCTCGACCGCGACCTTGCCGACCTCGAGCACGTACGCCCGCGACGAGGCCTCGAGCGCGAGCACCGCGTTCTGCTCGACGACGAGCACGGCCAGCCCCTCGCGCTCGTTCAGCTCGCCGACGATCCGGAAGATCTCGCTCACCACCATCGGCGCGAGCCCGAGCGACGGCTCGTCGAGCAGCACGAGCTTCGGTCGCAGCATCAGCGCCCGTGCGAGCGCGAGCATCTGCTGCTCGCCGCCGCTCAGCGTCCCGGCCCTCTGGCCCGCGCGGAGCTCGAGCCAGGGGAAGTACGAGAGCACGCGTTGCTCGTCGTCGCGGATGCCGGCCCGGTCGCGCCGCACATACGCGCCGAGACGAAGGTTCTCGCGCACGGTCAGGTCCGTGAGCGTGCCTCGCCCTTCGGGCACATGGGCGATCCCCAGCCGCGCGACGGCCTCGGGCGGGCGGCGCGAGATGCGGTTGCCGGCGAACACGATCTCGCCGCTTCGCTTCACGGTTCCCGAGACCGCCCGCAGTGTCGTCGTCTTGCCGGCGCCGTTGGCACCGAGGACCGCGACGACCTCGCCCTCCCCCACGGTCAGCGAGACGCCGTGGAGAGCCTTCACGGGCCCGTAGCGGGCCTCGACGTCGTCGAGCTGCAACAGCGGCTCAGGCATCCACCGCTCCCAGGTAGGCCTCGACCACGCCCTGGTCGCCCTGCACCTCGGCCGGCGTGCCGCTTGCGATCAGCCGGCCGAAGTCGAGCACGTGCACACGGTCGGCGATCCCCATGACGAGGCCCATGTGGTGCTCGACGAGCAGGATCGTGAGCTCGAGATTCGCCTGCAGGAGCCGGATCAGGGAGCCAAGCTCGCCGACCTCCTCGTGGTTCAACCCGCCTGCCGGCTCGTCGAGCAGAAGCAGCCGCGGCCCCGAGGCGAGCGCCCGGGCCAGCTCGACCCGCTTCTGTGTCCCGTAGGACAGCTCGGCCGCCCGGCGGTGGGCGAGCCCGGAGAGGCCGGTGTAGCCGAGCACCTCGCGCGCGCCGGGGCCGCGGCGCGCGTGCCTGCCCAGAAGCACGTGCTCGAGCACGGTCATCGACCCGAACAGCTCGACGTTCTGGAAGGTCCGGGCGATCCCGCGCTTGACGATCCGGTGCGGCGGGGTGCGCAGCAGCGTCGTGCCCTCGAATGCGATCTCGCCGGCATCCGCCCGGTACACACGCGTGATCAGGTTGAACATCGTCGTTTTGCCGGCCCCGTTCGGGCCGATCAGACCGACGATCTCGCCCTCCCCCACGTCGAAGGTGACGTCGTCGACGGCGACGATGCCGCCGAACCTGCGCCTCACGTGCTCAACCGTGAGCATCGCCATCGGCGCTGGACTCTACGGCGGACGCGGTCGGGCGGTCTAGCTCAGGGCCTGGAGCTCGGCGGCCTCGGTCACCGGCGCACGGCAGGCGAAGCGCTCACAGACATAGACGGCGGGCTTGCCGTCCACGAGCTCCTTGCCCTCGAGGAGAGGCACGCCCTCGGCCGGCCCGAAGGCGACCACCGCGTTGGGCTCGAACGGCTCGAGCGCCGCGCGGGCGACCTCGCTCTCAGGGGGACCGACGACCGCGATCTCCTTCGGAGTCGCCAGATAGAGGTCGAGCGCGTTGAGCGCGTGGGCGAACTCGGTCGGGCCGCGGCCGAGGCTCGAGCCGAGCAGGCGCAGGACGCCGACGGCCCGGCGCTCGAGCTCGTCGTCGCCGTAGATCCGCGAGAGGCGAAGCAGCACGAAGGCGAGCATGGAGTTGCCGGACGGGATCGGGTGATCGAAGAGATCCTTCTTGCGCGCGACGAGCCCGTCGCCACCGGTCGGCGCCAGGAAGAAGCCGCCGCGCTCCTCGTCGGCGAAGAGCTCGACCGCGAGCAGGGCCAGCCGCTGCGCCTCCTCGAGCCAGCGCAGCTCGCCCGTGGCGACGTGCAGCTCGTAGAGGCCGTTGGCCACGTTGGCGTAGTCGTCGAGGAAGCCCGCGCCGGAGCTGCGGCCCGCGCGGAGGCTGCGGTGGAGGCGGCCCCGATCGTCCGAGAGCGGGCCGAGCAGGAACTCGCCGAGGGCCTCTGCCTCACCGACGAGGTCTCCGCGCTCCAGGCGCCTTCCTCCTTCGGCCAGGGCCGCCAGCGCGAGCCCGTTCCAGGAGGCGATCGCCTTGTCGTCACGCGCGGGCTGCGGGCGTTGCTCGCGGAGCTCGAGCAGGCGGGCGCGCGTCTCCTCGTCCAACGCGCCCCGCAGCACGAAACGTCCGTCCTCGAACGGCTGGAACAGCTCCTCGGGTGCGCCCTCGCCTGGTGCCCAGGTGTACGTCAGGCCTTCGACGCCCTCCGTGTCCGCGTCCTGCGAGGAGGCGAACCCGCCGTCGTCGAGGCGAAGCTCGCGCACGAGGTAGTCGAGCGTCTCCTCCGCCACCTCGCGGTAGCGCTCGTTCCCCGTCACGAGCCACCCGTGCAGGTAAGCCGGGGCGAGCAGCGCGTTGTCGTAGAGCATCTTCTCGAAGTGCGGCACGAGCCAGCGCTCGTCGACCGAATAGCGATGGAAGCCGCCGCCGACCAGGTCGTACATGCCTCCGGCGGCCATGCCGTCGAGGGTCTTCGCGGCCAGGTCGGCCTCCCCGCGCCGCAGGAGCAGCTCGACCGCGGAGGCCGGCGGGAACTTCGGAGCGCGGCCGAAGCCTCCCCACTCCGGGTCGGCCAGCTCTGCCAGCCGCTGCGTCGCTTCGCCGAGCAGCGACTCGGTCAGCGGCTCGGAGGAAGGATCGGCCGCGGCGGCCTGCTGGAGCGCATCGATCAGCAGCCGCGCCCGCTCGGCCACCTCGTCGCGCCGATCGCGGTAAAGGTCGGAGACGGCCACGAGCAGCTGCGGGAAGGCCGGCATCCCATGCCTCGGCTCGGGGGGGAAGTAGGTGCCTCCGAGGAACGGCTCGCCCTCGGCGGTGAGGAAGGCAGTGAGCGGCCAGCCGCCCTGGCCGGTCAGCGCTACGACCGCGTCCATGTAGATCGCGTCGACGTCCGGCCGCTCCTCGCGATCGACCTTGATGTTGACGAAGCGCTCGTTCATGAGCGCCGCCGTGTCGGGATCCTCGAACGACTCGTGCGCCATCACGTGGCACCAGTGGCAGGCGGCGTAGCCGATCGAGAGGAGGATCGGCTTGTCCTCCTCGCGCGCTCGCGCGAGCGCCTCTTCTCCCCACGAGTACCAGTCGACGGGGTTGTCCGCGTGCTGCAGGAGATACGGGCTCGTCTCGTTCGCCAGCCGGTTCATGCCCCGACTAGGCTAGCTCCCGATGCTGGAGCTGAAGACCGAGCGGCTCGTCCTGCGCGCGCCCGTGCCGGAGGACGCGGAGGCCCTGGCGCCCATGTACGCGGACCCCGAGGTGATGCGCTACGTGGGCGACGGGCGCACGCTCGCGAAGGCGGAGACCGAGCTCTCGGTACGGCGCATGATCGAACGGTGGGAGGTCGACGGCTTCGGGCTCTTCACCACGCTCCGGCAGGACGACGGGGCGATCATCGGGCGCGTCGGGATCCTGATCTGGAACAGCGATACGTGGGAGCCGACAACGCGGGCGCAGCCGTCCGGGCCGACGGAGGTCGAGGTCGGCTACACGCTCGGCCGGGATTTCTGGGGGCTGGGCTACGCGACCGAGTCGGCCGGCGCGGTCCGCGACTACGCGCTCAACGGGCTCGGCGCAGAGCGGGTGATCGCGCTGATCATCCACGGGAACACGGCCTCCGAGAACGTGGCGCGCAAGCTCGGGCTCGAGTACGAGCGCGACATCAGGCTCGGGCGCCGCGACGCGCAGCTCTTCGCCCTGGAGACTTAGAGTCGCGCCCGTGAGCGAGTCGCGCGACCTGCTGAGCCGCACCGCCGAGATCGCGGCCGACTACCTCGAGAGCCTCGGCGAGCGGCCGGTGTTCCCGCGCACGACTCCGGAGGCGCTGCGCGAGACGCTCGGCGGCCCGATGCCGGAAGAGCCTCTGGACCCCGACGAGGTGGTGGCGGAGCTCACAGAGGCGGCCGAGCCCGGAGTCGTCGCAACGGGAAGCGGCCGCTACTTCGGCTTCGTGATCGGCGGCGCCCTTCCCGCGGCCCTGGCGGCCGACTGGCTCACCTCCGCCTGGGACCAGAACGCCGGCCTCTACGCCGGCGGCCCGTCCGCGTCGGTGGTCGAGCAGGTGACCCGGGAATGGCTCGTCGAGCTGCTCGGGCTGCCCGGCGAGTCGTCCATCGGCTTCGTCACGGGCACGCAGATGGCGCACGTGACCGGGCTTGCCGCGGCGCGCTTCCACGTGCTCGACGGAGTCGGCTGGGATGTGAACCGCGACGGCCTCGCCGGCGCGCCGCCCGTCCGCGTGATCGTCGGCGAGAAGCGGCACGTGACCGTCGACCGGGCGTTGCGGCTGCTCGGCTTCGGTGCGCCGACCACGGTTGCAGCGGACGACCAGGGCCGCATGGAGGTCGCCGCCCTCCGGGAGTCGCTCGCCGGTGGACCGGCCATCGTCTGCGCCCAGGCAGGCGAGGTGAACACCGGCGCCTTCGACCCGCTCCCGGAGATCGCGGATGCCTGTGAGGAGGCCAGCGCCTGGCTCCACGTGGACGGAGCCTTCGGCATCTGGGCGGCGGTCTCGCCGCGGCTTCGACACCTCGTCGCCGGCCTCGAGCGGGCCGACTCGTGGACGACCGACGCGCACAAGTGGCTGAACGTCCCCTACGACTCGGGCATCGTCCTCTGCGCCCATCCCGAGTCCCACCGCGCCGCGATGACGATCTCTGCGTCGTACCTGATCCAGGACGAGGGAGCCCGCCGCGTGCGCGACCAGGTCGACTGGGTCCCAGAGTTCTCGCGCCGCGCCCGCGGCTTCGCCGTCTACGCGGCGCTGCGCTCGTTCGGCCGCAACGGCCTGGTCGAGCTCGTCGAGCGCTGCTGCGATGGGGCGAGGCGCTTCGCCGAGGCGATCGCCGCTCTCGACGGCGTCGAGGTCCTGAACGAGGTCGTGCTCAACCAGGTGCTCTTCCGCTTCGAGTCGGACGAGCGCACCGACGAGGTGCTGCAGCGCGTGCAGGCGAGCGGCGAGATCTGGCTGAGCGGCACGACCTGGAACGGGCAGAAGGCGATCCGCGTCTCGGTCTCGAACTGGCAGACCACCGACGAGGAGATCGACCTGGCGGTCGAGTCCTTCTCGATCTACGCCGGCCAGACCCCGGCGCGGTAGACCTGGCCCTCCAGGGTCCGGCCGAAGATCCCCTCCAGCCAGGTCGAGATCGCGACGAGCGCGTCGAGGTCGACGCCGGTCGCGATCCCCTCGCGCTCCAGCAGGTAGACGAGATCCTCGGTCGCGACGTTGCCGCTGGCGCGGGGCGCGTAGGGACAGCCGCCGAGCCCGCCGATCGATGAGTCCAGCACCTCGGCGCCCGCCTCCAGCGCAGCAACCGCGTTCGCGTACCCGGTGTTGCGGGTGTTGTGCCCGTGGAAGCCGGTGCGCTTGCCGAGGCCGCGGACGCGCTCGACGAGGCGGCGCACCTGGGCGGGGGCGGCGACGCCGATGGTGTCGGCCAGGACGACTTCGTCCGCGTCGAGCCGCCCCGCGAGCGCGACGACTTCGCCCGCGTCCACCTCGCCCTCGAACGGGCAGCCGAAGGCGACCGAGATCGTGACCGTCGCCGGCTCCTTCGCCGCCGCGAGGATGAACTCCACCTGCGACAGCGCCTCCTCGCGCGACATCTCTCCGTTCCGGCGGTTGAAGCTCTCAGTGGCACCGAGCGTGACGTTGACGCGGTCGAGCCCCGACGCGGCGAAGCGCTCGTAACCCCTTGCGTTCAGGACGAGGCCCGAGTACTCGGTCCCCTCGCGGCGCTCGATCTCGGCCGCGACGTCCTCGGCCCCGGCCATCTGCGGCACGCGCTCGGCGCGCACGAAGCTGGCGGCCTCGACGCGAGGGAGTCCCGCGGCGGCCAGCCGGTTGACGAGCGCCGCCCGCACCGCCGGCTCCAGTGTCTCGGCCTCGTTCTGGAGGCCGTCGCGGGGACCGACGTCGCAGAGCGTGAGCGGCAACTATTCGTCGAAGCCGTACGAGTCGACGTGATCGGGCTTGATGAGGACCTTGATCCGCTGCTCCTCCGGCTTGCGCCAGGGGTACTCGTCCTTGCCGAGGTACTTCTTCGCGAGCTTGTCGATCTGGTCGTCGGCGCCCTCGGTCGTCAGCTCTGCGTTCCCGCTGACGGCGAGCCAGCGGTACGTGTTCTCAGGGTCGACCACGAGCAGAGAGACACGCGGGTCCCTACGCAGGTGCCGCTCCTTCGCGCGGCCGGCCGCCGTGTTGAACAGCACCTCGTCCGTGTCGGTGTCGACCCAGACGATCGTCGAATGGGGCGAGCCGTCGTCGCGCAGGGTCGTGAGCGTGCCCACGAAGGGCTGCTCCAGGAACTTGCGCTGCTTGTCGTTCAAAGTCGTCATCGCACTCCTTTTCTCGCTTAGGCTAGTCGCTCGATGGGAGCCGCCGTCCTCGTCGGTACCCGCAAGGGGCTCTTCGTGCTCACCAGCGACGAAACTCGCCGCAACTGGAGCGTGGAGGGACCGCACCTCACCGGTTGGGAGGTCTTCCACGCGATGCGCGACCCGCGGACCGGTGTCGTCCACGCGGCCACGAACAACTGGGTCTACGGCGCGACGGCGCACCGCTCTCCCGACCTCGGCGAGTCCTGGGAGCGCGCCGAGGGCATCGGCCTTCCCGAGGAGAGCGGCCTCACCTGGGAGAAGTCGTGGCACGTCGAGCCGGGTCATGCCGACGAGCCGGAGACGCTCTGGCTCGGGGGTACACCGGGCGCGCTCTTCCGCAGCGGCGACGGCGGCTCGACCTGGGAGCCCGTCCAGTCCGTGATCGAGCATCCGACGCGGGAGCAGTGGAACCCCGGCGCGGGCGGCCTTTGCTGCCACTCGATCCAGGTCGACCCGTCCGATCCGCAGCGGCTCTACATCGCGATCTCGGCCGCGGGCACCTTCCGCAGCGACGACGGCGGCGAATCCTGGGCGCCCAAGAACACCGGCGTCGCCGCCGACTTCTTCCCCGACGACAACTTCCCCGAGGTCGGCCAGTGCGTGCACAAGCTGCTCGTGCACCCGGCGAAACCGGAGCGCCTCTGGCAGCAGAACCATTGCGGCGTCTACCGCTCGGACGACCACGGCGACACGTGGGAGCGCCTCGAGGGGAACGGCCTTCCAAGCGGGTTCGGCTTCCCGATCGCGCTCGATCCGGCCGACCCCGACGCGGCTTTCGTCGTCCCCGAGGAGGGGGCGGAGAACCGGGTCACCCCGGGCGGGCGGCTCGGCGTCTATCGCACCCGCGACGGCGGCGCCTCATGGGAGCTGCTCGAGAACGGCCTGCCCCAACAGGCGTGGCAGTCGGTGATGCGAGAGGGCATGAGCTTCGACCGGCTCGACCCGGTCGGGATCTACCTCGGCACCCAGAGCGGGTCGGTGTGGATCTCGCCCGACGCCGGCGGCGAGTGGATCGAGGCGGCCGCGTACCTGCCGACGGTCCTCTCCGTCGAGGCGGCCGAGTGGCCGTGATCCTCCTGCCGTCGCTGCTCGCGCGGGAAGCCGGCGGCGAAGGTCGCTTCGAGATCGACGCGCCGACCGTGCGCGACGCGCTGCGGGAACTGCCGGTCCGCGACCTCCTCTTCGACGAGCGCGGCGAGCTGCGGCCGCTCGTGAACGTCTACGTGAACAGCGTGCAGGCCGACGACCTCGAGGCGCCGCTCGAGCCGGAGACGGAGATCCGGCTCGTCGCCGCCGTCGCCGGCGGCTGAGGCCGTTCTCAGGCCAGCGCCCGGATCGCCTGTAGCGTCCGGTCGACCTCGGCAGGCGTGTTGAGGATGCTCGGGGCGACCCGCGCGAGCGCATCCGCATAGGGCGTGACGGTGGCGATGATCCCGCGCCGGAGCAGCCGGTCGACGACCTCTGCCGGCGGCATTCCCTGCACTCCGAAGCAGACGAGCCCGGCTGAAAGCGACGGCGAGCGGGGCGTGCGCGGGCTCACGTGCCGCATCGCCGCGAGGCCCGACTTGAATCGGCTGTTGAGTGTGTGCGTCCGCGCTGCGATCCGCGCCTTCCCGATGCGCTGGTGGAACCGAAATGCCTCTGCCAGGGCCCAGCGGTGCTCGAACGAGTGGAAGCCGCCCGGGGTCATCGCGCCGCCCGACGTGCCCGAGACGGTGAAGGACGGGATGGTGTGCGTCACGTGCTGCCACGCCCCCGGCCTTCCCCAGACGAGCCCCGTGCCGCGCGGGCCGAAGAGCCACTTGTGGCAGCCCGTCGCGAAGAAGTCGCACCCGAGATCCGGTAGCCGAACGCTTTCGATCCCGAACCCGTGGACGCCGTCGACGCAGAGGAGGATCCGGTCGGCCTCGGCCCGGCCGCGGTTCAGAGGAGCGAGCGCCCGCGCGATGGCGTTGATCGGGAGCTTGACGCCGGTGCTCGAGTGCACCCAGGTCAGCGCGACGACCCGCGTGCGCGGCGTGACCGCTGCAACGACCCGCTTCACCACCTCGTCCGCCGAGGCGGCGGCGCTTTGCTCGTAGAGCGGGATCTTTCGCAGCGAGGCGCCGGTGCGAGCTGCCTTCAGCTCGAGCGCGTCGTGAGTGACGAAGAAGTCGTGGGTCGAGGTGAGCAGCTCCTGGTCTGCCCGGACGTGAATGCCGTTGTAGAGCAGCGCGAGGCCCATCGTCGTGCTGTCGGTGAGCGCGATGTCGGCCGGGCGGGCACCCGTGTAGGCGGCCGCGGCTGCGAGCACCGCCGCCTCGCGGCGCACCTCCTGCCCGTGCAGGTAGCCGACCGGATCGGCGTCGAAGGCCCGCCGGTGCCGCTCGATCGCGGCGCGCACCGGCGCCGGGTGCGAGGCGAGGAGGAAGGCCCCGAGGTGGATGCGGTCGCGCCGAAGGCGGAACTGCGAGCGCACGCCGCGCCAGCTGAGCGGTGTCGCACGAGACTCGACCTCGGCGCCCGCGGCGAGCGCCTCCGGTCCGAGCACGGCTGCCGCGGCGAGCGTCAACCCGCCGCGCGCGAGGAAGTCTCGACGGTCGAGAGCCACTGACCCCGACCGATCGTAGACGGAAACGGCTCAGGCCAGCTTGTGCCCGCGCGTCTCGCGCCCGAAGATCGCCGCCACGATCCCGCCGGCGGCCATCACGATGGCCACGAATGTGAGCGACCAGGTCGTGCTCCCGGTCGCGTCCTTGAGGTTCCCGAAGATGTACGGCCCGGCGATCGCGGCCGTCTTCCCGACTCCTTCCATGACGCCGAAGGTGGTCGAGCGAAGCCGTGTCGGGAACAGCTCCGCCGTGTACGGATAGACCGCGCCCCAGGCGCCGAGGTTGAAGAAGCCGACGAAGAAGAGCGCGGTCACGTAGACGGTCTCGGAGTCGGCGACGGCGAAGGCGTACGCGGAGATGCCGCCCAAGATCAGGAACGCCGCCAGGGTCGGCTTGCGCCCGATCCGCTCGACGAGCCAGATCGCCGCCCCGTAGCCCGGGAACTGCGAGAGCGCGCTCAGGGTCAGGAGCAGGTACACGTTGATCGAGAAGTCCTTCTCGGCCTGGAGCACGAACGGGAGCCAGAGGAACAGGCCGTAGTACGAGATGTTGAGCGCGATCCAGACGAGCGCGGTCGTGACCGCGCGGCCGCGCCAGCGCGGCTCGACGAGCTCGCGGGCCGACGACTCGGTCTCCTCGGGCGCCGTGAAGTCGTTCGCCCGGACGGGCTTGCCGGTGATCTCGGTGAGCACCTCGGCCGCCTCCTCGTCGCGGCCCCGGCGCGCCAGGAAGTAGGGGCTCTCCGGGAGCGAGCGGCGCGCGATGAAGGCCAGGAAGGCCGGGAACGAGGCCGCGAGGAAGAGCCAGCGCCAGCTCGAGTCGCCGCCGACCGAGTGGCCGATGAAGATCCACGAGAGGCCGGTGGCTAGCAGGAGCCCGACCGGCCACCAGAAGTCGAGGAAGACCAGCAGCCGGCCTCGCCGCTGAGGCGGGAGGTACTCGGTCAGCATCGCCGGGTCGACGACGAGCATCCCGCCGATGCCGAGCCCGGCGAGGAAGCGGAACGTCATCACCGACCAGGGACCCCACGAAAGCGCGGTCAGGGCGGTGAAGGACGCGTACCAGAGGATCGAGTACTGGAAGATCGCGCGACGGCCGATCCGGTCGGCGAGCCGCCCGAGCACGAGCGAGCCGCAGAGGGAGCCCGCGAGAGCCGCGCTGTTGACGAGCCCCTGCATCGCCCCGCTGAGATTCCACTTGGCGGCGAAGATCGGCGCCACGAAGCCCACGAGCAGGATCTCCATCGCGACGAAGGTCCAGGCGGCGCCCGTGACGAGGATCGCCCGCTTGTGGAAGCTCGAGAGGCCGCCCTCCCGAAGGACCTGCTCGACGTCCCGCGGGGCAGGGACTGCGACTGCGCTCGTCATCGGCAGCTGCGCTAGGCGGCGGCGGGAACGGCCGCCAGCTCGTCCACGGTCGTGATCTCCGCCCCGTACGCCATCTCCAGATATGCGAGCGCCTCGTCCTCGTCGACGCCTTCGAAGGCGCGAACGGCGTCCCGCGGGACGAAGATCCGGTAGCCGCGGGTCAGCGCCTCATACGAGCAATGCCGAACGCAGATGTGCGTGTGCTGCCCGGCGATCACGACCTCGTCGACGCCACGCTCCGTGAGCTGCTCGTCGAGTCCGGTGCCCTCGAAAGCGCCGTAGTGGCGCTTGGGCGAGACGATCTCGCCTTCGCGGGGCTCGAGCTGCGGGATCACCTCTGCGCCGGGCGTCCCAGCCATCGCGTGCTCACCCCAGACGCGCATCTCCGGGTCGCCCGGCTGGTGGGCGTCGTTCGAGAAGACGACGACCCACCCCTGTTCGCGCGCGTGCGCGAGCAACCTCTGCAGCGGCTCGACGATTGCCTGGGCCTTTGGATTGGCGAGCTGGCCGTCCACGAAGTCGTTGAGCATGTCGATGATGATCAGTGCGCGCATCGGAATCCTCCGTTCGTTTGTGCGCCCCTTTGCGCTAGGTTTACGACTGTGGGGCGAAAACCTCGGCAGGAGTCTACCAGCGCGCGGCCGGCCCACGCCACGCTGGCCGTCGTGCTGCAGGTTCGGCAGGGCCGGCTCCAGGTGCTGCTGTGGCAGCGGGCGCGCGATCCGTTCCTCGGCGCCTGGTCCGCCCCGGGCGGGTACCTGGAGCCGGGCGAGACGCTGGAGCAGTCCATCCGCGGCCACCTCGCGAAGAAGGTGGACGTGCGTGAGCTGGCGCACCTCGAGCAGCTCGAGATCCTGAGCGACCCGGAACGCAACCCGCTCGACTGGGAGCTCGCGACCGCCTATCTAGGCCTGGTCCCGGCCGACCTCGACCCCGAGGTCCCCGAGGACACGCGCTGGCACCCGGTCGCGAACCTGCCCGAGCTCGCCTTCGACCACCGGGCGATCGTGCTCGCGGGCCGCGACCGCCTGCGGGCGAAGCTCTCGTACACGAACGTCGGTTTCGCGCTGGCGCCCCCGGTCTTCTCGATCTCCGAGCTACGGGAGCTCTACGTCGCGGCGCTCGGGCACGAGGTCTCGGCGACGAACCTACAGCGAGTTCTCCTGCGACGGGGCGTCCTGGAGCGAACCGGCGAACGGCGAGAGCCGGGCCGGGTCGGTGGGCGCCCCGCGGCGCTGTACCGCTTCCGCTCGCGGCGACTCGAGATCACCGACCAGTTCGCGGCGCTCAGACCCCCCGGCTGAGGGATGCCCGCTGCCCCGACGGCCCCTATGGTCGGGGCGAGGCAGGGGAAGGAGGAGGGGGTCTTGCGGCGCTCTACGTACGGTGGGCTGGTCGTGATGACGGCGGTGGTCGTCGCGTTCGTGGCGGTGGTTTTGACGCTCGTGCTCAGGTGACGACGACGCGCACCGTCTGCACGGCGTTGTTCGAGTAGCCGCCCAGGTTCCAGGTCGGCTCGAGGGGCTGCTCGTTGCCTGCCTCGTCGCGCGCGCGTGAACCCAGCACGTGCTCGCCGGGCCGCGCGTCCCAGCGGAAGCGCCAGCCCCGCCAGGCCCAGCGGCTCTCGGGCGGGTCGAGCTCTACCTCGCCCCACGTCGCGCCGCCGTCGGCGCTCACCTCGACGCGCTCGATCGGCGCGAGGCCCGACCAGGCGCGTCCCTCGAGCAGGCACTCGCCCGCCGAGACCGTCCGGTCACGGGTCAGGAACTCGGGGATGCCCGGTGGGACGAGCAGGGAGCGCGGCAGCATCCGCTGCAAGGGCTCGCCCGGCTCCTCCTCTTCCTGCCGTAGGCGGTACGACCAGGACTGCTGGTAGCCCTCGAACGGCCGGTCGAGGAGCTCGATCCGCTCGAGCCACTTGACGTTGGTCATGCCGTACCAGCCCGGTACGAGCAGGCGGAGCGGGAAGCCGTGCTGCGGCGGAAGCGGCGCGCCGTTCATCTCGTACGCGAGGAGCACGTCGTCCCGAAGCGCCTCCTCGAGCGGGACGCTGCGCTGGAACCGCTGCTCCTCGCCGCCCTCGACGCCGCGATCGAGCCCGGTGAAGAGCACTTCGATCGTTCCCTCGGAGACCTCGGCCTCCTCCAGCAGGAGCCGGAGCGGCGTTCCGGTCCAGCTCGCCGTGCCGACGGCCTCGAGGAGCCACGGCTGGCTCACCGGCCGCGGGTCGAGCCGGGCGCGGCCGTTCCCGGCGCACTCCATCGTCGCCGTCACCTCGAGAGTGGGCCGCGCGCGGAGGTCGTCGAGCCCGAGCGAGAGCTCTTGCGCGCCCGCGACCGTGAGACGCCAATCGTCCCCGTCGACCACGGGCACGTCGTAGTGGATCAGAAGGTAGTGGAGGCCGACCGGCGTGATCGGGAAGCGAAGCGCCTCGAGCGGCATGCCGTGGTTTCGCGCCGCGAGCTGGAGCTCCTCGAGGCTGATGCCGTCCACCGAAGCCAGCCTACTAGGCAGGTGCGGCCACGACACGCTCGGACGCGGCGAGCGCAAGCTCCGCATCGGCCTGCTCGATCACCACCGGATCGTGCGTGGCGCAGACGACCGCAGCGCCGGTCTCGCGCGCCAGCGTCGAGAGGAGCGCCGCGAGCGTGAGGGCGTTCGCCTGATCCAGGCGGGCTGTGGGCTCATCGACCAGCAACAGGCGCGGCCGGGCCGCCAGCGCCCGCGCGACCGCGACCCGAACCTGCTCGCCCGCCGAGAGGCGCGAGACGCGCTGACCGGCCCGCTCCGAGAGGCCCACCGCCGTGAGCACCTCGTGTGCTTGCTCGCCGACGCGGCCGCGGATCGCCTCGGCCAGCTCCACGTTCTCGCGCGCGCTGAGAAACGGGACGAGCCCGGGTTGCTGCGCGACGAGCGCGACGTACCGCCGGCGCAGCTCCGCCCGGCCTGCCCGATCGAGGCCCTGCATCGGCTCGCCGCACACCTCGATCTCGCCCTCGTCCGGAAGCTCGAGCCCGGCGAGCAGGTGGAGCAGCGTGGTCTTGCCCGAGCCCGAGGGTCCGGTCACGACCGTGAGCCGGCCGCCCTCGAACCGGCTCTCGAGGCCCGAGAAGACGTGCGCCGCCGTCGCGCCGCGACCGTGCGTCTTCGAGAGGCCGCGGACGACGGCGATCGTCTCGCCGGGATGCCGAGGCTCAGCGGCGGCCTCCGGCTGCTCGGCTCGCCGTCCGTCGCTCCCCGCGGCGACCACGACGATGCGATCGTCCTCCAGCGAAGCCGCCGCCCTGCTGCCGATGCCGGCCCGCTCGAGGAACTCCTGCGGCAGCCGCAACCAGCCGCCCCGGCCGACGACGATCGTGCTCTCGCCCACACCGCGCACCGATTCCTCGCTCACGCGCCCGTCGCGGATGTGGACGAAGCGGTCGGCGATCGACGTCGAGGCGGGGTCGTGGCTGACGATCACGACCGTGCAGCCCTCCGCCGCCGCGAGCTCGCCGATCGCCTCGTAGACGCGGCGCGCGTTCCTCTCGTCCAGCTCACCGGTCGGCTCGTCGGCGAGGAGGAGCCGCGGCCGGTGGGCGAGCGCTGCGCAGAGAGCGACGCGCTGCTGCTCGCCGCCCGAGAGTAGGCCCGGCCGGGCATCCGCTTTCCCGGAAAGGCCGACCCGATCGAGCAGCTCGAGCGACCTCGATTCGCGCGCCTCGCGCTCGACCCCTTCGGCGCGCAGCTTGAGGCCGACCAGCTCGCGGGCGCTCAGCTCGGGCGCGAGTGCCTCCGCGAAGTGCTGGTCGAGGTACCCGATGGTTTGCGAGCGGTAGCGCGCGAGGCCGCCAAAGCCGAGCCCGCGCAGGTCGCGGCCGAAAGCCCTCGCCATCCCCGCCGACGGCGTGTCCAGACCGGCGAGGATCCGCAGGAACGAGGTCTTGCCCGAGCCGCTGGGGCCGAGCACCGTCAGAATCTCCCCCTCGGCGATCGTCAGCGTCAGCCCCTGCAATGCCGCGGCGTCGCCCTCGGGCGTCGAGTGAACGCGGAAGAGATCACGAGTCTCGACGGCGACGCTCATCGCGTCCCTCCGTACCGGGCGGGCACCGGCTCGCGGAACGCGCGGCCCGTGACGAGCCCGACGAGGACGGCTCCCAGAGCCACCGCGACGAGGGCCGAGGCAACGACGACGAGCCAGTCGAGCGAGAGGGCGAGCGGCGGCGTCGGCGCGGTCGCGTTGGCCGTCAACTCCACGAAGCTGACCACGAGCAGCGAAAGGACCAAACCGGTGAGGATCCCTCCCGCGATCCCGGCTCCCGCGACCACGAGCGCGCGGAGCTGGAGCTGCCGGCGCAAACGGGCAGGCGGCGTGCCTTGCGCCTCGAGGTCGAACGAGTCTGCAGCCTCGTCACGCCGCTCCGAGACCACCCCGAGGACGAGCGCGAGCAGCGCGAGCAGGATGGCGATCAGGGCGGAGGCTTCCAACATCGCGAGCGCCGCCCGCGCCACGGGATCACTTCGAAGCGAGCTCTCGAGGGCCGCCTGCGAGGAGACGGCGAGCAGCGGGAACGGAGCCCTGCGCAGACGCGCCTCGACGGCGGCCCGGCCGCCGGGCGCGGACTCGAGCCAGAGCTCGGTGGGGAACCCCGAACCGGGCGTGGCGGCATTCAGCGCCGTCTCGAGCGCCCTCCGGTCGGTGACGACGAAGTCGTCCGTCCCGGGAGCGGCGCCGCCCGGGAAGCGCTTCGCCACCGCCGCAACGCGGAACACGAGCGGCTGGCCCGCCACGACGACCCCGAGCAACCGGTCGGGGCCGGCGATCTCGGCCATTCGAGGCGAGACGACGGCCGGCAGCCGAACGCCGTCCGTCGGCTGGCGCGGACGCACGTACGTGTCGAACTCGTTCGTGAGCGTGAGGCCGAACCGAAGGCGCTCGCCCGCGCTCAGGCTCCTCACGCCGGTCGTCCCGATCCAACCGGCATAGTCGGTCACGACCCTTCCGTCCGCGCGCGGCCGCCCGAGCGAGACGGAGCCCACGGCGGGCGCCCCGGCGTCGGCTCCCCGTTCCTCCAGCTTCGGCGGCGGTTCGAACCGCAGGGCGACGAGGGTGCCGCCGCGCGCGTTCCGGGGGATCGGAGCGGCAAGGAGCTGTGGGCGGGTACCGATGTTGCGGCCGAGCTCCACCGTCGCGAACGAGCCGTCTTGCCGCCGGATGCTCGCGGCCACGCCGACCTCGGTGCCGGTGACCGCGATCGGCAGCTCGAGCCTCTTCGCTCCGGCCGGCAGCGGCGAACCTCGCAGGGCGACCGAGCCAGCCGGCTCGAGCCGCGCCGCCAGCTCCGCAGGCGAGCTCGACGCGAAATCGCTGCGCCAGCCGTCGATCCCCCGCAGCGCCTGCCCGCCCAGCCCCAGCACGGCGATGCCCGTGACGTCGGTCGCGCCCGAGATGTTCCCGGCCAGGCGGATCACCGGCTCCACGCGCGCGTGCGGCCGGAGCGAATGCACGACGCCGGGGGTGACGACGGAGCGGACCGGAACGAGCTGCGAGAGGTCTTCGCGGACGACGTCGTCGGCGGGGATCGCGTAGGCGGCCTGGTCCTGCTGCCCGCGCACGAGCGTCGAGCGGTATGTCTCGGCGAAGAGTGCGAGCCCGATCGAGACGACGACGAAGCCCACCGCCACGGCCGCGTAGCCGGGCCGGCGTGCGAGCCCGAGCGCGGCCAGACGGAACGCGAGCGCGTCTCTCGGCACCGCGCGCTCCAGCAACCGCAGGCCGGCGGGCAGCAGGCGGGCCGCGCCCACCGCCGCCGCGAATCCGACCAGCGACGGCAGCAGCAGGAGGACGATCCCGGTGCCGTTGCTCGCGAGGAGATCGCCGGTGTCGGCCGCCCCGCGGGCCAGCGCGACCGCGACCACGACGACTGCGGCGAGCGCCGCGACGTCGAGCGGCGAGACAGCGAGCCCGCGCACCGCAACCGGGCGCACCGTCAACGCGGCCGCGAGGATGAGCGTTGCCGCCGCGGCGAGCAGCAGCGCCAAGGCAATCCCGCGGCCCGAGAGCACCGAGTGGCGCAGAAGGGACGCGACCGGCTCACCGGTCCGCCCGGCTACGGCCGCCGCCACCGCGGAGCCCGCGACCCAGCCCATGAGCGCGCCGCAGAGTGCCATCGCCGCCGACTCGGCGACGACGAGAAGGCCGACCTGCCAGCGCCGCGTGCCGCTCGAGAGGAGTCGCCGGCGCGATGCATCGACGTCGGGCCGGAGCCGCGCCGCAGCCAGCACCGCGAAGGCAAGCAGGAGCGCCACTGCCTCCCCGCCGAGCAGGAGCAACCGCCGGCCGGAGACCGTCGCCGCGTCCACCGCCGCGCGGAGCTCGTCGACCGGAGCCGACAGCTCGAACCCGAAGGCCTGTGCCTGGAGCACCGAGCGGGCGTGCTCGATCCGGGTCGCCAGGGCGTTCGCCGACCACGTGCGGACCGAGCCGCGCTCGAGCGGGACGACCCAGCCGTAGCTGCGGTATGAGTCGTGGAGCAGCGGAGAGCGGTCGAGCCCGGCGACTCCGTTCGCCAGTACGAGCGGCGGCGGCGCGGGCCGGTGGTAGCGCGTGATCTGTTGCACGAAGGCCGATTGGCGAAGCGTCGCCGCGGGAACGGCGTCGCCGAAGAGCGTGGCCGTGCGCAGGTCGCCCTCCCCCACCGCCACGAGCCGCAGGCCGGGCACGTTCGGGATCCGGCCGCCGTGCCTGATCACGAGCACCTCGCAGCGCTCCGGCTCGCAGCGATGCGGCAGGCGGCCCGAGCGCAACTGCACCCAGCGGCCAAGCTGGTCGACGGCGCCCAGCCCGAGCAGCGCCCCGCCGAGCTGGCTCTCGCGGTAGAGGGACGTACCGGTGGCCCGCTCGTCCACGACCCGGTGCAGCTCGGATCGCACGTGTGCGTCGAGCCTGGCGTACGGCGCCGCCTGGCCGCCGACGCTGAACCAGTTCACCCGCACCGCCTGAACCGAGTCCGGCAGGGCGGCCACCTTGC
>Ga0207675_100000793_pt1 | contig 31381 bp, 27 predicted proteins | sample KBSSwiS42_FD_184305 | JGI IMG/M metagenome (GOLD analysis project Ga0207675, IMG submission 184305) | Switchgrass rhizosphere microbial communities from Kellogg Biological Station, Michigan, USA - KBS Switchgrass S4-2 (SPAdes) (version 2) | ecosystem: Host-associated > Plants > Roots >...
GCCAACAGGCCTTCAGTGACGTCGACGTCGATCCCGACCGGGTCCGCGAGGTCGCCTCGTTCATCCCGGGCGCGATGCGGGGCCTCGCCTCCGAGCGCCAACTCGGCTCCTATTACGACCTCGATATGGCAAGGCGTGGCCTGACCAACGCCATTGTGACGTACGTGCATCGCGCGCAAACGCTGTGAGACGAACCGTCATCATGGCGTTTCGCTGTGCTACACGGCACGGGCCGCGGAAGCCGCCGAACCCTAGCAGACCAACGAAAGCAGGCCTCCCCCATCTTGTTTGATGGAGGAGGGCTACCTCTCGTCAGAAAACGCCGCTACTTGGCGTGGCGTCCATGCGACGCGGCGTGGGCGCCATTGCCCGCACCCTTGGCGGCGCCGTTGGACGACGCCTTGGTTGTGCCCGCGTTCTCCGTCGCCGTTTCGTGACTGGCGGCGGAGCCGTTGTCACCCGACTTGGGGGCGTCGGAACCCGCCGTACTCCCGGGCTCCGCCTTGTTGCCGGTCGTCACATCGGTGCCCTTGTCCGTCGGCGTCTTGACGGTCGAGGCGTTGGTCGAATCCGACTTCGATGTCAAATCGTTTGTAGTGCCGGTGGATTCGGCTCCATTCGTGGACTTATCCGAAGTGCTGGTCGATGAACCCGCAGGCGTCTCGGCTGCCTTGGCCCGGATGGCCGCCGCCGTGCTGCCAATCTTCAGGGTGATCGTCTTAGCCGCCGCGGCCGGTAGCGCAGCCGGCGAGGCCAGCGTGGAACTCTTCACGTCGACCGTGGCCGTGGCTTTCGGAGCGATCGCTGTCGCAATCGCCTGCCCCAGCGCCTGCAGCGAGTTGATGGTACCGGGAAGGACGAGGGCACCCGCCGGCGAAGCATGGAGTCCGCCGCTGAGAAGGCCGCCGGCCAAGACGGTGATCAAGTCTGGGGGCAGGCCCGCAAGGGCTGCCAGGTTGGGTCCATACCCGCCGTTGAGCACCCCGTCCAAGACCACAGCGGGGCCATTGGCAATGGCGTGCACAACGGCCGCCGGGCCCTCGGGGATGGCGCTGCCGACGTTGTCGACCGCCACGCCGAACGCGCCTGCGCCGCTGAGCACCGGACCGAGAAGTCCAATGACGGCCAGGGAGAGGGGTGACAGGACGCCACCCACCTGGACGGCATTGATCGCGTTCACCAGGTTTGTCAACGGCTGCGTGAAGGCGGCTGAGAGGGTCGGGATGAACCCAGTGATCGGAAACACTGTCGCAAGAGTGGCGTTCAGCACGTTGTTGATCGCACCCTCGACGTTGCCGCTTGTAAGGTCAGTGCGAGCGGCTTGGAGCAGTGGCGGCACCGTCGTCGTCAGTGCAGTGGAAATGGCTCCGCCAGTCGTTTGAAGCCCCGCCATCAGGTTTTCCAACGTGGTGACCTGGTTCTTCGCGATCTGCGACAGAATCGGTGTCGGGTTTGCCTTGAACGTGGTCAGCAGGGCTTGTGCATTGGCAGCGGCTTCCTGAAAAACCTCCGCGTAGGTAGCCGCGGCGAGGTTGATCTCCGCCGTGCGGAGCGCCGGTAGGTGGATGTCCGGCAGGTGGATATCCCGTACAGGTGACACGGTCGAGGCGACGACGACACTGGCTCCAACGAGCGCGACGCCTGCCGCGAAGCGTGGACGACTGGCAACTTGCATGGAAACCCCTTGGCTGTATGTGAGCGCCTGCACGGCGAAACTTACTTGCGAGTAATGTCACAAGCAGCGATGACTTAATCACCAAAGCCGTCGCGTGCCCATCGCACGAATTGACGATCTTTCAGGAGCCAAGGATCAGATGTTCGCCGAAAAAGATCGCAGCGGACCGTTCTTGCTGCTTCCGCCGCGTTGCCGGCCCCGCGAGGTCAGTCGCGCTTGGGCATCTCGACATAGTCACGCCGGCCCAGCGGGGTGCGGTATCACGCGTTCGTACCAGCCCTGGCCTGTGATGCGTGCCACAACGAGTGACCTTGACGTCAATGTCATCCATTCGCGCTATCTCGCCGCTCGTGCGGACGGAATCATTCCCATTCCACGGCGTTAGGTACTACGTAACGCAGTTCGGCCCGTCGGGGGTGCGCGGCCTCAGTGATATCGGTTCGGGGCTTGACGGGATGGAAGGCTGATGGCTCGGGTCGCGCTCAGAGGACGCAGCGGCGCGATGTCGCGAGCGTTGTCCGCACTGGATCGCGCCGCACGTACCGGACAGGGCGCCCTCGTGGTGATCAGCGGCGAGCCCGGCATCGGCAAGTCGGCGGTGCTTCGTGAGGTCGTCGAACAAGCGTCACGGGCGGGTTTCAATGTCGGCAGCGGAAAGGCCGAACAGGGTGACCAGATCGCCCCCGGCGCACCACTGTTGGTGTCACTGCGGTCCGGCCCGCACCCGTTGTTACCGGGCGACGCGTTCGCCAGCCTGGCCCCGCTGTACGACAAACCGCTGTGGCTCGTCGACCGGATCAGCGCGTTGCTCGAAGAGCTGGCCGTTCACACGCCGGTGCTGATCGCAATCGACGACGTGCAGTGGGCCGACCGGCTGACGGGGTTCGCGCTGCGGGTTCTGCCGGCCCGGCTGGCGGGGTTTCCTGTCGTGTGGGCCGTCACCAGCCGGTGGGTGCCCAGCGACCCTCTTGATGAGTTGATCGCGGGCACGGGCGGCGCCACGGCGATCACACGCATCGAGCTCGGCCCGCTGGCTCTCAATGACATCGATGACATTGCTGCGGATCTGCTGGGCGCCGAACCGTCCGCGGAGATGCGGAATCTCCTTGGCAGGGTTGGGGGTAACCCGTTCTGGGCGGTTCAGGTGATTGAGGGTCTCGCTCGCAGACACGAGCGGGGACAGGACGCAGGCGACCTGCACACCGACTTGTCGGTCGGCGTTCGCGCGCGAGTCGGCGGTCTGTCGGGTCCGGCGAGCGCCCTAATACGGCTGGCCGCTGTGTGGGGCCGCGCATTGAGCGTGGCCGACGCGGGAGCGGTCCTCGGGAGCATTTCAGAAGCCCAGGTCGGCATCCTGGCCCGAGAGGGCGTCGACAACGGACTGCTTGGCAGCGCCGACGGCGAAGTGTTCTTCCCACACGACTTGGTGCGCGAAGCCGTGTACGCCGACATCCCACCAGGGGACCGTCGGGCGCTTCACCGTGCGTGTGCCCGCTACATCGTCGGCGACGGCAGATCGGCATTGGCGGCGTCGACGCACTTTCGCGCGTGCGCTGTGCGGGACGACGAAGAAGCCGTCCTCGCGCTGGAACGGGCGGCGCGCGAATGCATGGTCTCGATGCCAGATCAGGCGGCCGAACTGGCGCAGCAGGCGTTCGCGCTGACGACAGAGACGCATCCGTTGTGGTTGCTGGCCGGCGAACGGACGGTCGAGGCGCTGGTGAATGTTCAGCGGGACGCCGACGCTCTGGCCGTGGCGGAACGGCTGCTCGCGGTTGCGGACGAGCCGGAGATCGTCGCCCGCATCGAGCTGCAGGCGTGCCGGGGGCTCTGGTGTGCCGGTGAATACGTTCAGATGGAACGGCGCGCGGCAGGCGCCTTGGCTCGAGACGGTGTCTCCCCCGTGCTGCGCGCTCAGCTGTCGGCGGCACAGGCGCTCGCCGCGTCCCGGACGCTGTCAGCGGCGCGCACCAAGGCGATGGCGCAGGCCGCGCTTGCAGACGGACACCGACTCGACGATATGTACTCTCAGCGGCTGGCTGTCGTGGCGATGATCGAGGCCGCCCGCAATGAGGGCCGTCACCGCCTCGCCCTTGACCACTTCACCGACCTGCGCCGGCTCTCGGACACGGCGTACGAGGCCGAGGAGATCCGGACGCTTCAGCATCTGGATCGGTACGACGACGCCGAAGCCATGCTGGCCAAGATCCGCGAGGCCCACGACGAGCTCGACCACCAACTGCCCTCGATGCTGTATGCGCAGATGTGGCAAGACCACAACCTCGCCCGGTTGGATGCCGCCGAAGCGGGTGCGCGCACGCTGTTGACGCTTGCCGACGAAACCGGCAACTACGGGTTTCGGCTGAACGCCCGCATGGTGCTCGGCGCCGTGGCCACGTATCGCGGCGAACTCGTCAAGGCAACAGAGCTGTTGGCGCCTGTCGAGGACGACGACAGTGTCCCGCGATTACGTCTGATGCAGGGCTGGTTGAAAGCCGGCAGCCGCGATTTCGACGCAAGTCTGGCGATTCTGAGCCCGCTGCTCGACGGGGGCGACGAGTTTCGCGATCCGTGGCCATGGTCGCCGCCGTGGATGCGGATACTGACCCGAATCGGCCTCGACGCCGGGAATCGGGAATTCGCGCGCAAGGCCGCTCGCATCGCCGACCTTGTCGCACAACGCAATCCAGGGGTGGCGACCTTGGATGGAACTGCGCTGCACGTTCACGGGTTGTTGACCGACGACCCGGACTCTCTCGGCAACGCGGTGGATACTCTCCGACGATCGCCCCGGCCACTCCTACTCGCCGATGCGCTCAAGGACCACGGTTCGACACTGCTGGTTGCGCACCGGCTCGACGAGGGTGTCCACGCGCTGGTTGAGGCAGCCGAGATCTATCAACGGGTCGGCGCCGTTGCCGGCAGCCGTTCGGTGTTGAAACTTCTTCGCGGCCACGGCATCCGCGGGGTTCGGGTCAACTCACCGACGCCGCGGCCGCCTACCGGCTGGGCGGCGCTGACGCCGACTGAGTCCCGAGTCGTCGAACTGATCGGCGCCGGGCACTCGAACCGTTCTGCCGCAGTGGAATTGGGCGTCTCACCGAACACTGTCAACACGCATCTGCGGGCGGTGTTCCGAAAGCTCGACGTCAAGTCGCGGGTGCAGCTGACGATCGCCTTCCGGGAGCACTCACCCCACTAGATTCGCTATCCGGTCGTGGCCCCGCCAGCGGATCGGCCGATGCCGGGGCAGGCGAGCCGGCGCGAATGGCTTCGAGCTGCGCACCGAACGCGATACCGAGAAAGAGCGCCACCGAGGACAGGTTCGCCCAGAGCAGGAACGCGAAGATTCCAGTCAGCGGGCCGTATGTGGTGCCGAACGATTCGCTTCGGTCGACGTAGAGCGCGAGCAGGCCGGTCAGCAGCAGCCACAACGCAAGCGACACACCGGATCCGAACGCGAGCCAGGAGTACCCCGGCTGACGCCTGCGCGGGGCGCGCTCTACGACAACCGTGAACGATCCCCAGGCAAGGAGAACTCCGATGGGCCACCTGCCAATTGACCACAGGTTGTGCCTCGTCTCACCCCAGCCGTAGGTCGCCGCCAGCGAGTCGCCTAGCGCATCACCCGCGATGATGACGAGAAAGCCCAACAACGAGAGCAGCCCGGCGGTGAGCGCCATCAGCAGCGCCGCACTATATTTCTGCACTGCGGGCCGGTCGCGTTCGATGCCGTAGATTCGATTGGCGCCACGCTCGATCTGACCCATGGCCGTGGTCAGCGCGACGATCGCGGCCATCAGTCCGAGCCACAACGCGAGCCGACCGCCGGTCGCTCCGAGGTTTTGGGTGCGCTGGGCGGCCTCCTGCACCATGTCGCCCTTTTCGCCGCCAGGCAGGACGCGAGCCAGGGTCTGAATGATGACCTGTCCGGCCTTCTCATGGTGTAGCGCGCTCGACAGGCCGACAGCAGCGATGACAAACGGGATGAACGCCAGGCATACCTGCAGCGCCACGGCCCGTGCGTTGGTGAATCCGTCGGCGTATCTGAATCGGACGAACGAGTCCTTGACCAAATTCCAACGGCCGTAACGCCGCAGCGTTGTGACAGCGTCATCGGCGGAGAGTTCGTCGCCGGCGATGGTGATCGTCTCCGGCACGCGGGTCGAGGTGCCCATCTGAGACTCCTTAGTCGATCAAGCGGCTGCCGCCGCCTGCAGCGGCACACGGATGACCAATGCGCCGGGGTCGATCTGTGCGTTGAGACGGTCCCCTTCGTCGATGACCTCGCCGTCCATCTGCCGCGGCACAACGCGGTCGGCCACGATGCTGATCGAGCGGCCACGGTAGCGCTGCAGGTGCGCGTGGGGCGTGCGGCTACGGCGAAACACCCGCCACACCAACCGAATCCAGTCCCACAGCGTCCGCGGCGCAACGACGACCACGTCGAGAAGGCCATCATCCGCCTCTGCGTCGGGCAGCAGTTCGAGTCCGCCCTGCAGCCGCCCGACGTTGCCGACCAGCACCGTGCGGGCCGGCAGCAGTACCGGTGGGTCGTCGTCGATGGTCACCCGCACACGCATCACCGGGTCACGCAGGTGCCGAAAGCCGCTGGACACATAGGCGGGCCAGCCTGCGAATCGCTTCATTTCTTCGGTGGTGTCCGCCATCATTGCCGCGTCGAAGCCCATGCCGGCCATAACGGCGAACGGCTTATCGTCGACCCGACCCACATCGATGCGGCGGTCGACACCGGACAATGCCACCGCCAGCCCGTCGATTAGTCCGATCGGCACGCCCAGGTTTCGTGCCAGCAGGTTGCCGCTTCCCAACGGAACGATCGCGATTGGAATGTCCGCACCGGCAAGGGCTGCGAGACAAGCCATCACGGTGCCATCGCCGCCGCAGATCACGACGAGTTGGACGTCCGCCGCAACTGCAGTCTTCGCCATGCCGGTACCCGGATCCTCCGGAGTCGTCTCCAGCCACAACGACATTGACCAGCCGGCGGCAGTGAGCGTCTCGTCCACTTTCCGCCGCAGCTCCGGCACCTCCGCCTTCACTGGGTTGACAATGACCGCGGCGCGCACTATCCGCTGACCAACCGCTTATCGGCGTCAACGGCAGCGTGACGCGGGCCGCCAGCATGATGGGTACGGACGTAGAAGATGACGACGCTCAGCCAGATCGCCCCGAGCAACAGGCCCGCGAGCACGTCGGTCGGGTAATGCATACCGCGGTAAACCCGGCTGCTCGCAATCATCAGCGGCACGGCTCCGCAGACAACAACAGTGACGACGTTGATCCAACGATGTCGGTTGTGCCAGAGGATGATTGCGGCGAGCGAGCCGTAGAAGCACACGGCAGCAGCAGTGTGGCCAGAAGGAAACGACGACGTGGGTGGTGCTTCGTCGAGGTGCGGCACGTCGGGCCGCGGACGGTCGATAAGCAGTGTCGTCGCAACGAATATGGCTGTTTCACCAATTACCGCGTAGATGACAAGGAGCGACTCGCGCCAGCGGCCGAACTTCCACCGAAAAGCTGCCGCGGCAAGCGCCGTCAGAGCGGTGATCGTCGTCGTCTCCGACAGCATCGTGATGATCTTGCTTTCCGAAACGCCCTCTTGCTGGCGATATTCCACCAGCCGCCGCGGCACCTCCGCATCCCACTGGCCGAGCGAAGAAGACGGCAGGACCTCGGTGACGAGATACCCCAACGCCACCATCAGCACAACGAGACAGACGGCAGGGACGAGCAGCCACCGAACGTCACGGACGACCCAACCAATGCGCGACCACACCGTGTCGAGATACCCGTAACCGCAGGTCGCTAACCGTCGCGTCAATTTCAGCTGACGCCGAGCTCAGGGGTGCCTACTTCGGCCGGCCGTTCTACCGGCTGCCGGGTGTCCCGCCGCCATGCGACATACGCCCACGTCGTCACGGCCACCCAGACGACACCGAGGGCGATGCCTGCCAGCACATCGCTGACGAAATGGACGCCGAGCACGACGCGCGCCAGCGCGACGGTGCTCACGATCAGTGCGGCAGCGACGGCAGCAGCAACGCGGCCGCGCCTTCCAAGGAAGCGCAGGGTGACCAACAGCAGCAGGCAGCAGCCGATCGTCGCGCCCAGCGCGTGGCCGGAAGGGAACGACAAACCGGGCGCCGCAGAGACGGGATCGGGCAACGCCGGGCGGGCTCGCCCGACGATTTCCTTCAATGCGAAGCCGAGGCCGGCGCCGCCGAAGACCGTCACGACGAGCCACGTCGCGTGGTGTCGTTCGCCTCGGATCAGATACACCAACGCAACCAATGCGAGCACGACGCGAAATACGTTCGGATCAAAGGCTTCGCTGACGGCCTCGGCCGCGCGCACCAATTCCGGATGATCGGCGTCGATCCGGTTGAACATGTCCGCGACGCCCGTGTCGAGGCCGCGGAGCGGTGCCCAGCCGTCACGGACGAGCAACAGGAGTAGCGCGAACGTCACCGCCGCGATGAGTGTGCCGAACAGACCAGCGCCGAGTCGCAGCCCGAAGTGCTCGTCAGCGGTGGAGAGATGACGTTGAATGAACCGCAACTTACGTTTCGTCGGCGACCTGCTCTCTCGACTGGTGCCGCGCCTTGTGCGCATCCTTCGGTGTCGCCCGGTTTGCGCACGGTTAAACCGGTTACATCCAGCTGCTCGACGGTGGTGCCAAATGAAGGGCAGCCGCAGGGGGTAGCGGCTCCCGGTCACTGGCCGTTATCGCGTCGAGAATGAGCGCGACGTAGCGTCGCCAGCCGTCGCTGCCGGATTCCATCGTGAACAGCACGCTGTGCAGCATCGCGATGAGTCGTGGCAGGTCGTCGGCGACGAGGTCGGCACGGACGAGCCCGGCCTGCTGCCCTCGCCAGGCAAGATCGTTGAGCGCCTCATACAGCGAGGTCGAGATGTCAGGAGTCAGTGACCCCGCCCTGCGGGCGGCCGTCAGAAGGTTGTGTTCGCGGGCACCGAGTGAGATCGCCGCCTCGATCAGCTGGGTGAGCCCGTGCATCGGGTCGTCGGCGTGACGCGCCTCCTCGATGGCAGGCGTGAGATCCTCCGCGATGCTCTGATCCAGGGCGGCGCTGATCAGGTCACCTTTGGTTGGGAACCTGCGGTACAGCGTTCGTTCGCCGACACCGGCGCGACGAGCGATGGCCTCGATCGGTGCGTCCGGCCCCAGTTCGCCGTAGACGTCCCGCGCGGCACGCAGAATCCGCTCGGCATTGCGCGCCGCGTCAGCCCGCAACGGCCGGTCTGCAATCGCTGTCACCCCCACAGCGTAACTGACAGTTGACTGTCAATTCGATGGGCCATACGCTCTGGATAATTGGCAGCCAACTGACACTTAACGGGAAACGCCGGTGATACAACCAACTTCGGATGTGAGCCCAGGGACCGAGCTACCCGCCATCCCCGTCCCCCGCGGTGCCGACTGCCCGCTGCATCCCCCGGCTGAGTTCGCAACGTGGCGCAGCGAGCCCGGTCTGCGGCAGGCGATGTACCACGGCAAGCCGACCTGGGTGGTGAGCCGCTACCAGGACATCAGGGCAGCGCTCGTCGATCCACGTCTGTCCGCGGAGACCATTCCGGGAGCCATCATGCCGGCGGGGGCAGACGACAACACGCCTGTGGTGTTCGCCCGCACCGACGATCCCGAGCACCATCGATTGCGGCGCATGATGACCAGCGTCTTCACCTTCAGGCGGACCGACGCGATGCGCCCCCAGATTCAGGAACTCGTCGACCAACATCTCGCCGCGATGATCGCCGACGGGCCGCCTGCGGACCTCGTGCGCGACTTCGCCCTGCCGGTGCCGTCACTCGTGATTGCACTCCTGCTGGGTGTGCCACCCGAAGACCTCGAGTTCTTCCAGCACAACACCGCCGTCGGGCTGGACACCAGGTCGTCCGAGGAGGTGAAGGCGCAGGCCTTCGGGGCGATGTACGCCTACATTGAGGAGTTGGTCGAGCGCAAAGAGCACGATCCCGGCGACGATTTGATCAGCCGCCTCGTCACCGACTACGTATTGACCGGCCAGCTCAACCGTGCCACCACGGCCGTCACCGGTGCGATCATGATGCAGGCCGGCCACGAAACCACGGCCAACATGATCGCGTTGGGAACCGTTGCGCTGCTTCAGCATCGCGATGTGTACGAACGGCTCGGCCAAACCGACGACCAGGCCGTGATCGCGAACATCGTCGAAGAGCTGATGCGCTACCTCACCATCGTGCACAGCCAGGTCGATCGCGTGGCAACCGAGGATCTCACACTCGGTGGGCAGCTGATCCGTTCCGGCGACGCGCTTCTTATGAACCTTCCAGCAGGAAACTGGGATCCTGACTTCGTCGACAACCCCGACACTTTGGACGTCGAGCGGAACACTCGCGGGCACTTGGGTTTCGGCTATGGCGTGCATCAATGCATCGGGCAGAACCTCGCCCGAGTCGAAATGCAGATCGCGTTCGCCACCCTGGCGCGGCGCCTGCCGGGCCTCCGACTGCAAACTGACCTGAAAATGCCACAGTTCAAAGGCGAATCGGACATTTACGGGATGAGGGAACTGCCGGTCACGTGGTGACAAACAACGAATTGCGCTACGACGAGCAGGTCGCCGTGATCAGCGGCGCAGGCGGCGGCTTGGGCAAGGAGTATGCGCTGCTGCTTGCATCGCGCGGCGCGCGCCTCGTGGTCAACGATATCGGTGGATCGGTGACAGGAGATGGCTCGAAGTCCGAGACCGCCGACGCGGTCGCCGAGGAGATCCGTCAGCGGGGCGGTCAGGCCGTCGCCGACAGCCACAGCGTCACCACACCCGAAGGCGGCCAAGCGATCATCGACACCGCCCTGCGCACCTGGGGACGGGTGGACATCGTGATCAACAACGCAGGAATCGTCTGTGACGCACCGTTCGACGACATGACCGCCGATCGGCTCGATCCCCTGTTGGATGTGCATCTGAAGGGCGCGTTCCATCTGACGAGGCCTGTCTGGAAGGTGATGCGCGAGCAGCGATACGGCCGGGTGCTCAACACCTGCTCTGCCGCGGGCATCCTCGGCGCCGAGCGGATGAGCAACTACGGTTCGGCCAAGACCGGGTTGATCGGCTTCACCCGCGTGCTCGCCGCCGAAGGCGCCGACCGGAACATCAAGGTCAATGCGATCGCCCCGATCGGCTACACCCGGATGCTCGCGCACTCCCTCGACACCGAGGGCCGGCAGGACGACGCGGCCGACCAGGCCCTGCTCGACGAGCTTGTGGGCCAATATCTTCAGAAACTGGACCCGGCGCTGGTGGCTCCGGTCGCGGCCTTTCTGACGCACCGGCACTGTCCTGTTTCCGGGGAGATCTACACGGTCGGCGCTGGACACGTCGCACGATTCTTCATCGGCAGGACAAGGGGGTACTACAGCCCGGCGCTGTCGGTCGAAGAGGTGCGGGATCATCTCGGCGAGATCCGCGACGAGGACGGCTATACCGTCCCCGGCGGGCCCGCCGACGAGATGACCGAGCTGTTCGCGACGATCATGACGAATTGACCCCCACAGCGCGGCGTCGTCGAGTTCCATCGCCGACAGGTCGTTGATTGCGCAACCAATGCCCACCGGCGCCCGCACTCCCCTGATGGCCTCGGGAAGCTTCACCCGGGGCTCATCGGCACCCGTTCAGAAATTGACGCCCATTTCGCTGTTAAGTCGCTGGATAGGCAGCAGACTTAGACGGGTCCGGGGGTGGAGCGAGTGGGCGAACGAAGCGAGCGCACGGCGCGCGTATCACGGGCGTCGCTAGAGCTACGCCACGAGTTGCGGGATGCCCGCGAGCAGTCAGCGGCGAGCCGCGAGATCTTGGCGGCGCTCGGCCGCGCAGGTACGGACCCCGGAGACATCCTCGACACCGTTCTCGAGCACGCTGCGCGCCTCTGCCGTGCGCAAGCCGCCACCCTGTACATCCCAGAGGGCGACGCGTTCAGGCTGTCCCGCGACACCGGCAAGATCCCCGACGAGTTCCGTAGGTACCTGGAGCGCCATCCGCTGGCCAGGAACCCTTCGACGACCGTCGGGCGCGCTGCCGTCGAAAGGCGCACCGTTCAGATTGCCGACGTGCTCGACGACGCGAACTATGGGCGCCCGGACCTCCAACAGCTGGGCGGCTATCGCACCCTGCTTTCGACGCCGATGATCCTGCAAAACGAGGTCGTCGGCGTGTTGTCGATGTGGCGCACCAAAGCCTCGCCATTCAACACCCGCGAGTGCGAGCTCCTGGAGGAGTTCGCCGTTCAGGGTGCGATCGTCATGGGGCAGTGGTCGCTGATGCGCACGCTCGAATCGAAGGTCGCGCAACTTGAGGCGCTGCGGGAGGTCGGCGACGCGGTCGGTTCGAGCCTCGACCTCGACCAGGTCCTGGACCAGATCGTCAGCAACGCCGTGCGGCTCACCCGAACCGACGGCGGATCCATCATGGAGTACGACGAGTCCAGCGATTCGTTTCACGTCCGCGCCGCCGCTGGCAGCAGCCCTGAGCTACTGAAAGAACTGCGGGCCATCACGATTGACCGCGAAACGACGCTGGTTGGTCGTGCCGCGACCGACCACAAGACACTCGAGGTGCCGGATCTGGCAGGCAAGGCGCTCGACCCGCATCTGGATACCTTGTTCCGCGACGGCTGGCGATCTGTGCTTGCGGTTCCGATCCTGCGCCGCGACAGGATCTTGGGTGTCCTGGTGATCCGGCGTCGGAGCACGGGCTCGTTCGGCCCCCATGTCGAACTGCTCGAGACGTTCGCCGGACAGTCGGCCCTGGCCATCGTGAACGCGCGCCTGTTCGGGGAGCTGCAGACCAAGACCGAAGAACTCGAGATCGCCAGCCGCCACAAATCGGAGTTCCTGGCCAGCATGTCCCACGAGCTACGGACACCGCTCAACGCGGTGATCGGCTTCTCTGAAGTGCTGCTGGATCGCATGTTCGGGGAGATCAACGAACGTCAGGACGGGTACCTGCGCGACATCTGGAACTCCGGCAAGCACCTTCTGGAACTCGTGAATGACATCCTCGATCTATCGAAGGTCGAGGCGGGCCAAATGGTCCTGGAGCCAAGCACTTTCAGCGTCAACAGCGCTTTCGAGTACTGCGTGGCCATGATCCGCGAGCGTGCGGCTGGGCACGCCATCACCGTCACAGTCGAGGTCTCCGACGACATCGACACGATCGACACCGACGGCTTGCTGTTCAAGCGGGTGGTGCTCAACCTGCTCTCGAACGCCGTCAAGTTCACCCCCGACGGCGGAAAGGTGTCGCTGCGCGGCTACCGCGAGGGGACCGACCTCATCGTGACGGTCACCGACACCGGCATCGGGGTGCTGATCGAGGACCAGGAACGGATCTTCGAATCCTTCCAGCAGGGCCGCCGCGGCGCACCGAAGGAACAGGGCACCGGCCTCGGACTGACGCTGTCGCGGCGCATCGTCTGGTTGTTCGGCGGGCGAATGTGGCTGAAGAGCACCCCAGGCGCCGGAAGCACATTCGGCTTCTCCATCCCGGGCGTGCTACGGGCCGGCGCCGTCAGCTCGGACGGAGGCAGCGCGGTGCCCGCCGTCCTTCTGGTCGACGACGACCGGGCATCGCTGGACCTGAACTCGGCCTATTTGGATGGTTCTCCGACGCGGGTGCTGCGGGCCATGGACGGCGTCGAGGCTCTCGAGATGGCGCGCAAGGAACTGCCTGCCGCCGTCGTACTCGAGATCGGCCTGCCGCGGCTCGATGGCTGGCAGGTGGTGGCCGAGCTCAAGGCGGATCCGGCGACCGCCGCTATCCCGGTGGTCATCGCCACCGACGTCGACGACCGGCCCCGCGGCCTGGCCATTGGCGCGGATGCCTACCTGCGCAAGCCAATTCGCCGCGAGGAGCTGATCGATGCTCTGAAGCAAGTTGGTGCCCTGTGACGCCGCGCCGCATCCTGGTCGTCGAGGACAATCCGTTGAACCTCAAGCTGGTTCGCGACGTACTCAGCTTCGCCGGCTACGACGTCGTCGAGGCGCAGTCCGGGGAGGAGGGCCTGCGCGTCGCCCAACAGGATCCACCGGATCTGGTGTTGATGGACCTACAACTGCCGGGCATCGACGGAACGGAGACGCTGCGCCGATTGCGTCAGGGCCCACTCGGCCCTGACGTGCCGGTGGTCGCGGTGACGGCATTCGCGATGGCCGAGGACAAGGAACGAGCATCTCGCGCCGGCTTCGACGGCTACGTCGAGAAGCCGATCAGCGTGCGGGCGCTGCCCGGCCAGATCGAGGCGTTCCTCGGCGGACAGGCGGACTGATGGACATCGGGGCGACCGTACTGGCGGTCGACGACCAGCCGACCAACTTGAGGCTGCTCGATGCGGTGCTGACGCCCCGCGGCCACCGCGTTCTCACCGCGGGGTCGGGCGCGCAAGCGCTCGCATTGCTGGAAACCGAAGACGTCGACATCGTGCTGCTCGACATCCTGATGCCGGAGATGGACGGCTACGAGGTCTGCCGGAGGATACGTTCCAATCCCGCAACGGAATTCCTGCCCGTCGTGATGATCACCGCCAGCGGATCCGAACAGCGGCTGGCCGCCCTCGAGGCGGGTGCCGACGACTTCGTCACGAAACCGTTCGACAAGAGCGAGCTGCTCGCCCGAGTGGCGTCGCTGGCGCGGATCAAGCGCTATCACGCGACCATCCGGCGGCAGGCCGACGAATTGGCCGAGTGGAACGCCGAACTCGAAACCCGGGTCGCGCAACAGGTCGCCGAGTTGGAACGGACCAACCGGCTGCGCCACTTTCTATCCCCACAGCTGGCCGAAATCGTGGTCAGTGACGAGAACCTGCTCGCAAGCCATCGGCGCGAAATCGTGGTGTTGTTCACCGATCTCAGGAACTTCACCCCCTTCGCGGAGACCAGCGAACCCGAGGAGGTGATGGGGGTACTCGCCGAGTATCACCGCGCCATCGGGACGCTCGTCCACGCCTACGAAGGGACGCTGGAGCGGTTCACGGGCGACGGGATCATGGTGTTCTTCAACGACCCGATTCAATGCGACGACCCCGCCGAGCGGGCGGTGCGGATGGCGCTGGAGATCCGCGACGCCGTGAGAAACCTCGCCGAAGGCTGGCGGCGCAGAGGGTACGACCTCGCCGTGGGAATCGGTATCGCGCAGAACCATGCGACGCTCGGCCGGATCGGCTTCGAGGGTCGTTTCGACTACGCCGCCATCGGCAGCGTCACCAATCTGGCCGCCCGGCTGTGTTCGGACGCCGGGCCCTGGCAGGTATTGGTCACCGATCGCGTGCTCGCTGGCACCGAGCACATGGCGGTGGCGGAAATGGTGGGCGATGTCCAGCCCAAAGGATTCAGTCGCTCAGTGCGAGTTCACAACATCAGCGCACTCAAGGACGAAAAGGAAGGCCCATGACACAACTACAGGCGCCCAACCAGCTGGGCCGGACGCTGTCAGAGCTCGACGAAGACGAGCGCTATCGCTATTTCGATGCGCTGCAACTGACGATGCCGGACGTCTGGGAGTCCATGAGGCTCAACTTGGAGGACGAATCGGTCGTGGTCGTCCCCTCGATCAGCATCGAACGCACCACGCCCGGCAGCGGCACCGTCATGCAGGCGATGGAGGAACGCGCCCTGTTCCTGCTCCTGCTGCTTCGCCAGCCACGGCTGCGCATGATCTACGTGACGTCGCAGCCGATCTCCGAATCGATCATCGAGTATTACCTCGGGCTGCTCCCCGGCGTAATTCCCAGCCATGCCCGCGCCCGGCTCACGTTGGTACCGGTCGGTGACGCGTCTACGACCGCGTTGAGCGCGAAACTGCTTGCCCGGCCGCGACTTATCCGCGAGATCCGGTCCCTGATTCCGAACGCGGCGCGCAGCCACCTGATTCCGTACAACACCACACCGCTCGAGCGGGACGTCGCGCTGAGCCTGCGGATCCCGATGTACGGTGCGGACCCACGGCTCGAAGACCTCGGCAGCAAGACCGGCTGCCGCAGGATGTTCGAGGAAGTCGGGGTTCGCTGTCCGGTGGGCGCGGAGGACCTTCGTACGGTCGACGACATCGTGGCGGGGGTGCAGAGCATGCGTGCGCGCCGGCCGTCGCTGCGCCAAGCGATCGTCAAGCTCAACGAGGGCGTCTCCGGAGCAGGGAACGCCATGGTCGACCTTTCCGACCTGCCGGACCCTGGCACACCGGACGAGGCTGCCGTCATCAGGGACCGCTTGATGAGCATGCAGCCAGAGTCCGAGAAACTCGACGTCGCCACCTACCTGGCAGCATTCGAGAAGAACGGCGGCATCGTCGAGGAGCGGATCACCGGCGAGGCGCTGACCAGTCCGAGTGTCCAAATGAGGGCGTTGCCCGACCGGACCGTCGAATTGCTGTCCACCCACGACCAGCTTCTCGGTGGCGCGAGCGGTCAGAAGTACCTCGGCTGCGTGTTCCCCGCCAAGCAGGAATACGCCGCGGCCATCGCAGAGCCCGCCATGGTGATCGGAAGAGAGCTCGCAAAGCGAGGCGCGCTCGGCAGGTTCGCGGTGGATTTCGTTGTGGTGCAGGATGACACCGGCGCATGGACGCCCTACGCCATCGAGTTGAACCTGCGCAAGGGCGGGACCACCCATCCGTTCCTCACCCTGCAGTTCCTCACCGACGGAACCTATGACGGCGAGCGCGGAGTATTCCTGACACCCAGCGGCAGCAGCAAGTACTTGGTCGCTACCGACCACTTCGAAGACGACCGACTCAAGGCACTGACCGTGGGGGAACTGTTCGACGCCGTCGTGCGCAACGGCCTGCATTTCGATCAGGCCCGGCGCACCGGGGTGGTGTTCCACATGATCAGCTGCCTCACCGAGTGCGGTCGCGTCGGCCTGACCGCAGTCGGCGACACCCCCGAGGATGCCTGGCGGATCTACGAGCAGGCGCAGTCGGTCGTGCTCCAGGAGGCGGAACAGGCGCTCGTGGAGGGGTCGATCATCGGTTAGAGCCGGTCGGCGGCGAACGTGGCGGCCTGGTTGACCATGCCGTTCACGGAATACAGGGCGTGCGCGACGCTCGGCGCCCCAGGAGCGGCGCCGTTGCAGATGGTGTCGCCGTCGGCGCACTGGTCGATGGTCTTGGGCACATACAGCGGGCCGATGACGACAGGCGGCGCGCCGACGTCGCGCATGAACTGGTCCGACGGCTTGCCGAACAGGGTGACTGCGGCGACGTGACCGGCCACCTCGGGTGGCATCGGCGCGGGTACCAGCGCAGCCGGCACACCCTCTGGTACGACCGCCGAAGTGACGAATCCCGCCACCACTGCGCCCTGCGAGAATCCGCCGAGCACGATCCTGGTCTTGGGACAGTTAGCAGCCGTGGCCTGAACGTGGCCCGCCGCGTCCCTGATCCCTTCGATGACCGTTTCGGCGAACTGGACACCGCTGCCGAAGTCGCTGCTCGCCGGGTAGTTGACCGGATACACGTCGACCGATCTTCCGCCGGCTTGCGAGCGCAGCGCGTCGACGAAGGCCTGGCCGACGCCGCCGACACCGGGCGGCTCGCTGGTGCCGCGCGCGAACACCACGTCGACATCTGGACACGGCTGGGCGGACGCGACCGGGGCGGGTGCGCTCACCAGCGCCGACGCAGTCACGATCGCGACACCAGCGGCTGTCAGGAAACGAGCGGTTCGGCGACCGGTCATGACTCAACTCCTAATACACATCTGCGGCGTGACGACGGCCGCAAGTTGATCAATACCCCGATGTTTGTTCTAGGCAAACACGATCCGATCCCGAGAGTCGATGGTCAATGGCAAAGGCGTCTGATAAACGTAAAAGCCATGGCCGAAGCCGGATTCTGGGTTGCGTGGGGCCTTCCGACGCAGGGGCGGGAAAAACAAGCCCTCGACCTGCTCAACGAGACAAGGGGCTATCTCGAGCGTCTCGCGCATGACCGCCGGGTCGGCGGCGACGAAAATGCTGAACCAGGAGAACGGCGGCATTTAGGCACCGATGATGCATCCTGGTCGCCGTCGACCACGGGGACCTCACGAAGGTGTAGGCGGGTGCGCGCGACGGTAACGGCGGTCTCGGTTGTCGCGCTGCTTCTTTCGGCACCGGCCCTGGCGTGGGCCGATCCCGAAGCTCCACAACCCGGTACGGCTTGTTCAGTGGACATGTCCGACATGATGACCTGGCCGTCGGACGCACGGATGCCGCTGGTGTGTGCCAACGGGCAGTGGCAGACCGTGACGTCGCCGCAGCCGCCGAACGACCGCTGGTTGAGTTACGGTCCCGCGATGACACTGCACGGCCAGGGGATGCGCAACCCCAGCGTCGAGTCGGGCAACTGGACCGCCACACCGCAGGACCCGGGAAGTCAGTGCCGCGCAGAACAGGAGACGGTCGTCAGCCCGGGAGTGCTGAGTCAGCCGCAAGTGTCTGAAGGCAAACCAGGACAACCGCTTTCGTTGCAGCTGCTGCCGAGGCTCTTCTCGATACAGATGAGTGGGTACTGCCTGTGGACTCGGACCGCTAGCTGAGCCGCCGAGCCGTCGGACTAACCGGAGTCGCCGACGGTCGAATCACCTAATTCACCGGCACATTGAGAATCGGTCGCTTCTCGTAGGCATCACGGGTGTCGAAGTGCCACCACTCACCCTTGTAGACGGTCAATCCGCCTGCGTTCATCGCGTCGCGCAATCGCGCACGGTTGGCCTGGGCGGCCGGGCTGACTCCGTCGCTGGCGTAGGCGAGTGCCCGCGAAGTGAAGTCGTCGAAGTCGGTGCCCATGTCGACGGGACCGCCGGCGTTCGCGATCGTCACGTCGACCGATCTGCCGGCTTCGTGGCTGCGTGAATATGGCCCCGGGCGGGCGACCCAGTTCGGATCGGGCACCGCATCGAACATTCGCACCTGCACGTCATGCGGCCGATAGCAGTCCCAGAACATGAGCACCTCACCCCTCGGCCGCAGCACCGCCGCGGCGGCGGCCAACCCCTGGCCCATCGATTCGTGCACCAGGCAGCGGGCGTCCGCCGGGTACAGGGGCACGCCGACGAAGTTGTTCGGCGTCGCATACCGGAGGTCGATGACTGCGTCGGGCACGACGGTGCGCACATCAACAAGCCCGGCCGCGCGCGCGGCGTCGGACACCGGCGGCACCGGCGGTGCTGCCAATGCAGCGACGGGAGCAGCACAGACGGCCGCGCACAGAGCAGCGAGGACGCTCAAAACGCGTATACCCACGCGATCACCTCCGGAAAGCAGGTATGTACGTACGCTATCGGTCCCCCTGGTGCGGCCAGACCATGAAGGCGTCCCGAAATAGGAGGCCAGCATGAGCGTTGCCAGCGTTACGTGCCGCACCGTTTTCGAAGCCGACCTGCCCACCGTTTCCTACGAGGATGCGCCCACACCAGCGGCCGCGCACGAGGCCCTGAAGCAGGCGCGGCAGCAGTTTCCGATCGCCATGGGCTCGCACGGGCCCGAGATCCTGAGCTACGAACTGGCGCACACCGCGCTGCGCGATCACCGGCTCGCTCCGCCGCGCGGGCTCGGCCTCGAGGCCCAGGGCATCTCGTCAGGACCATTGTGGGACCGGGTAACCGCGACCCTTCTGAGCGTCAACGGTGAGGACCACGCGCGTCTGCGCCGACTGGTGTGCAAGGCATTCACCCCGCGGTCGGTCGCGCGTCTGGACAAGACGATCGTCGACATCATCACGGAGTTGACCGACCCGCTGATGGCGGCGGGACGCTCCGAGATCGTCGCCGACATCGCGCGCCCGTATCCGGTGCCGGTCATCTGTGAGCTGCTCGGCGCTCCGAAAGAGGACTGGCAGCTGTTCTCGGTGTGGGCCGACGAGTTCTTCAAGACCTTCACCTGGAAGGCGGCCGAGTACGAGCCGGACATCCTGAAGGCGTGGGGTGAACTCGACGACTACGTCGACGGCATGGTCGCCGAGCGCCGCAACTCACCCACGGACGACCTCATCTCTGAACTGATCAGGGCCGAGGACGACGGCGACCGGTTGAGCATGGCCGAACTACGGATGCTTGCCGGCGGCCTGCTGATGGCGGGTACCGACACCACCCGCAACCAGGTGGCCGCAGCGGTGGACGTCCTGTGCGATCACCCGGAGCAGTGGGATCTGCTCGCTTCACACCCCGAACTCGCGATGAAGGCGGTCGAAGAACTGATGCGCTTCTACCCCGTGGTGTTCGGCGCGATGCGGATGACGATCGAGGACGTCGAGTACGAGGGCGTCGTCATCCCTGCGGGGACGTTCGTCTTGGTCAATACGGCTGCCGCCAACCGTGACCCGAGCGTGTACGACGATCCGGACCGTCTCGACATCACCCGCGAGGACGCGGCTCCGATGCAGACTTTCGGCGCGGGCGCGCACTACTGCCTCGGAGCGAACCTCGCGAGAAGGGAGATCGCCGAAGCCCTGAGAGTCATGGCTCGGCGGATGCGTAATCTGCGGCGCGGAGGCCCCGCGCCGTGGAAGCCGATGGTCGGAATCACCGGCCCGGCAGCGCTACCCGTCGAATTCGACGCAGCCTGAACACCATCCCGCTATTATCCGCACAAGTACCCGGGGGGGTTCCCATGTTTCCTGTCACGCGCCCAATACGACTGGCGCTACTTGCACTTTCAACCGTCGTTTCGCTCGCTCTCGCCTCAACGATGCAGGCCGCCGTCGGCCTCGCCGCAACCTATCTCGTCGGGGGCACGCACGCTTTCGGCGACGATGGCTCAGATCAGACCGCCGTAAGAATCCAGGTTCCCTGGATCACGAGCCTGACGGGTGCTGCACCGCCTCCACCTGTGTCCGTGGTGCAGTATCCGGCAAGCCTTTGGCCGGTTTCTTCGGGCGGTCTTTCGGATCCGAAGTTCGATCAGTCGGTCGCCGCTGGGGTGGCTGCGCTGCCTTCGCCCGATTCCGTACAACCCGGAACGGTTTTCGGCGGCGGCTCACAGGGCTCGGTCGTGCTTTCGATTTACAAGCGGAAGTTCAATCAAGCCTGGGCGAGTAACCCCGAGGATGCTCCGGCCATCGAGCTTGTGTTCGTCGAGGACCCGATGAGGCCCAACGGCGGAATCCTGGAGCGTCTCACGCCGTTGCGCAAACTTCCTATCTTTGACATTCCCTTCTACGGCGCCGCCCCCACCCAGACAGCGGGCGCGGCCCAGGGCGACATCACCACCTATGACATCGCGTTCCAATACAACTTGTTCAGCGACTTCCCAACCAATCCGCTGTTCATCTTGTCGGTCATCAACTCGCTCGTCCGGGTACCTACCGCCGATCCCGCCTTGATTCAAGACGCGGTGCTGCAAGATGAGTATGGAGACACGAAGTACTACATGGTTCCGACCTATCCAGTCCCAATCCTCTTGCCGCTGAACCGAATTCCGAAAGTCGGTCCAGTCCTGGCGGACACGCTCGATCCTACGGTGCGCCTACTGGTTGAGGCGGGCTACGACCGGACGATCAGTCCCGGCCAACCGACCAAGGTCGAGCTTGGCTATTTCCCGAAACCAATTACGTTGGCTCGCAACCTTCTCATCTCGATTCCGACGGGACTGGACAACGGGTTGGAGGATACGACCGGCCGTCGACCGTTCGGGACCGAGAGGCCGGACGTGATGGGTCAGGGCGCCTACGGCATCAACGCTGCGCCGGTCACGATGACCCCGACCACGAACGAACAACGGCCCGCGACCACTGTGTCGGTACCCGAACCGTCGAAGTTACGTACGCGGAAGGCATCGACGTCCACTTCGGTCGCGACAGTGTCGACCCGCCCGAAGGTTCGCGACCTGATTGGGTCGGATCGGTTGCCGAAGAAGCTGACACCTCCGTCGCCGAGGTCGTTGGTGCACAAATCCCCCCGTGAGGAGAACGACCGCCACCTATTGCGCCGCCACCTGACCGGCGACGACAGTCAACGCTGAGCACTCGCACAGTGCTGCCGGGTTCCCGGCATAGACTGCGGATTGTGCGAGATGTACTCGACGAACTGCTGACGGTCTGGCGAGCCGGCGGGACGGCCGGCGTCGCCACTGTCGTCCGAACGATCAAGTCCGCGCCGCGTCCGCCAGGGGCCACCATGGTGGTCTCCCCCGGCGGCGCGGTCGCGGGGTCGGTGTCCGGCGGCTGCGTCGAGGCGGCCGTCTACGAACTCGCCAACGACGTGGTCGCGAATGGACGACCCGAACTGCACCGCTACGGGATCTCCGACGACGACGCATTCGCCGTTGGCCTCACCTGCGGAGGGATCATCGATATCTTCGCAGAGCCGGTGTCCCGCAACACCTTTCCCCAGTTGCAGACCATCGCCGACGATATCGCCGGGCAACGTCCGACCGCCATCGCCACGGTTATCGCGCACCCCGACCCGGCTTGGCTCGGCCGCAGGCTGGTCGTGGGGCGGGACACCGTCGACGGGTCGCTGGGATCTGAGCGCGCCGACGACGCGATCGCCGACGACGCCCGGGGCCTGCTCGCCGCGGGTCGCACCGCCGTGTTGTCCTACGGCCCGGACGGCCAGCGCCAGGAAGCCGGCATGGAGGTGTTCGTGGCCAGCCATGCGCCTCGACCGCGGATGCTGATCTTCGGTGCCATCGACTTCGCGTCGGCTCTGGCCCGGCAGGGCGCCTTCCTCGGCTACCGGGTGACCGTGTGCGACGCCAGGCCCGTCTTCGCGACATCGGCCCGGTTCCCCGATGCCGACGAGGTCATCGTCGATTGGCCCGATCGCTACCTCACCGCGCAGGCCGGGCTGGGGGCGATCGACTCGAGGACGGCGATCTGTGTGCTCACCCACGACCCCAAGTTCGACGTGCCTGCGCTGGAGGTGGCGTTGCGGCTGCCTGAGGTCGACTACATCGGCGTGATGGGGTCGCGCCGCACCCACGACGACCGCATGAACCGACTGCGCGAGGTCGGACTGACCGACGTCGAGCTGAGCAGGTTGGCCAGCCCGATCGGCCTCGACCTGGGCGCTCGCACCCCCGAAGAAACCGCGGTTTCGATCGCCGCGGAGATCATCGCGCGCCGCTGGGGCGGCGGCGGCAGGCCATTGACCGAGGTCAACGGCCGTATCCACCATCATTGATCAGATGAGACAATGAGGGTGGAAATGTCGCTCTCAGATGGGATAACGTCACTCTTCAGTCGTATGAGGGAGTGATTGCGTGACTGAAACGGTTGCGACCCGATACGCGGGCACCCGCGTACCCCGCGTCGAGGACAACCGCCTACTCACCGGCCGTGGCACCTTCGTCGACGACGTCTCAAGCCCCGGCATGCTGCACGCCTGCTTCGTGCGCAGCCCGTTTGCCCGGGCGAAGATCATCGGCATCGACGCCGCCGCGGCCCTCGCCCTGCCCGGTGTACGCGCCGTGTTCACGGCGGGCGACCTCAATCCGGACGTCAAGGAGGCGTGGCACGCCGTCGCGGGTAAGAACATCCAGGACACCCCGCGCCCACCGCTGGCAGAGGGCGAGGTGAAGTTCGTCGGTGACCCGGTTGCCGTCGTCGTCGCCGAGAGTCGCTACCTTGCAGAGGATGCCGTCGAGTTGGTGGACGTCGACTACGAAGCCTTGCCTGCCGTCGCCGACTTCACTCAAGCGGTCAATTCTGACGTCGTCGTTCACGAGGCGTACCCCGACAACGTCGCCGGCGGAATGGGAGGCGCGCCGCCGGACGAGGAGACGTTCTCGTCCGCCGCACACGTCGCAGAAGCGAACGTCTACCAACAGATCTATGCGCCGGTGCCGATGGAGACGCGCGGCATGGTGGTCGAGTGGGAGGCGTCTTCGGAGGAACTGACGGTATGGGCGTCCACCCAGACACCGCACGAACTGCGTGCGTTCGCGGCTCGGCTGCTGGGCATCCCTGCGCACGGCGTGCGCGTCATCATGCGCGACACCGGCGGCGGGTTCGGCCAGAAGGTCGTCCCGATGCGCGAAGACATGTGCATCCTGCTGGCCGCGCGCAAGGTGCCGTTCGCGCTCAAGTGGATCGAGGACCGGCGCGAGAACCTGATGTCCGCGGGCCAGGCGCGCCATGTCGACGGCCGGGCGCGGATGGCGTTCGACGAAGAAGGCAACATCCTCGCCGCCGATATCGACTTCTTGTATGACGTCGGCGCCTATCCGACTCCGTACCCGGTGCTGACCACCGCCGCCGTCGGCATGTTCTTCCCTGGGCCGTATCGCGTGCCGAAGGCGAGCTTCAACTACAAGACGGTGTTCTCCAACACCGCGGGGCTTGCCGCCTACCGCGGTCCGTGGCAGTACGAAACCCTTGCGCGCGAAATCCTTCTCGACATCGCCGCACGCAAGATGGACATGGACCCCGTCGACCTGCGCCGCCGCAATATCCTCCGCGGCGACGAGATGCCGTACTTCAACCCCAACGGCATGCCCTACGACCACGTCGCGCCCGCGGACACCTTCGAGCAGGCGGTCAAGATCCTCGACCATGAGGGCTTCCGCCGCGAACAACGCGAAGCGTTGGAACAGGGTCGCTACATCGGCCTCGGCTTCTCGGCGTACATCGAACCGACCGGCGCGGCAACGGGGCACCTCGCCACCGAAGGCGCGACCATCCGGATGGAGCCGACGGGCAAGATCAACGTTTACGTGAACGGCGGGTCGACCGGCAACAGCATCGAGACGACGGTGGTGCAGCTGACCGCCGACGCGCTCGGCGCCAACATCGAAGACGTCTCCACCATCCAGGGCGACACCGCCGTGACGCCGTATGGCGCGGGGACCCAGGGCAGCCGTTCCGGCCCGATGACCGCGGGCGCCGTGCACGAGGCGGGAACGATGCTGCGCAAGCAGCTGGTGGCGATGGCCGCCCACCGGCTCGGGGTGGACGACGACGCGATCGTGCTCGCCGGTTCACGCGCCAGCGTGCGCGAAGACGAGTCCAAGAGCGTGACTTTCGCGGATCTTGCCTATCGTGCGTACTACGAGCCACAGCAGCTGCCGCCTGGTATGTCGGCCTCGCTCGAGGCGACGGCGCGATACACGTCGCAGGCGATGATCCACTGGGCCAATGCCACCCACGCTTGTACGTGCGAGGTGGACGTCGAGACCGGCCAAGTCACGCTCACGCGCTACATCGTCAGCGAGGACGTCGGCGCGATGATCAACCCCAACGTGGTCGAGGGCCAGATCGCCGGTGGCACGGTGCAGGGCATCGGCGGCGCACTGTTGGAGAACATGGTGTACGACGACGCCGGAAACCCCCTCGCTTCAACGTTTGTCGACTATCTGCTCCCGACCGCCACCGAGGTCCCGCCGATCGAATACGGCCACATCGAGATCCCGGGACCCGGGGTCGGCGGCTACAAGGGCGTCGGCGAGGGCGGGGCGATCGGTGCGACACCCGCGGTGATCAATGCGATCAATGACGCGTTGGCGCCGCTCGGTGTGACCCTGACACGCTTGCCGGCTTCGCCCGCGGCGATCGTCGAGTTACTGGAACAGGCACAGAGGTAAGGACCGAAACGTGGAACTGAACAACGAATTCCGTGTCGCTGTGCCGGCGGCGAAGACGTGGGAGGTGCTCACCGACGTCGAGCGCGTCGCCCCGTGCCTTCCCGGCGCCACCCTGCTGTCTGTCGACGGCGACGAGTTCACCGGCGCGGTCAAGGTCAAGGTCGGTCCGATCACCGTGTCGTACCAGGGAGATGCCGCCTTCCTAGAAAAGGACGCTTCGGCGCAACGGGTGGTGCTCAAGGCCAACGGCAAGGAGACAAGGGGTAACGGAAACGCTGCCGCCATCGTCACCGCGCAGCTCAAGGACGAAGGCGATGCCACCAGCGTGGTGATCACCACCGATCTGACCATCTCGGGTAAGGCCGCGCAGTTCGGCCGTGGTGTCCTCGCCGACGTCGCGGGAAGCCTGATCGCGCAGTTTGCCAAGTCCCTCGAGGCCGACATGCTCGGGCGCGCTCCGGCGCCGGCTGCTACCGAAAGCGTCGGCGCCGCACCGCAAACCACGGCGGCAGCGGCGGCCGTTCCCGGCGATTCCGTCGATCTGCTGAAGGTTGTCGCGGTGCCGATGGCAAAGCGGGCCGCGCCGGCAGTCGCGGCGCTGGTCGCCGGTGGCGTGATCGGTTTCCTGCTGGGCCGCCGACGAAACCGTCGCTCCGATGACCTGTTGGCCGCCATCACGCGGCTCATGTCATGAAAGCTGCCGCGTTCGCGTATCACCGCCCCGGCGCCGTAAACGAGGCTGTTGATCTGCTCGCCGAGTACGGCGACGACGCGAAGATCCTCGCAGGCGGTCAGAGCCTGGTACCCATGCTCGCCATGCGGCTCACGCATTTCGACAACCTCGTCGACATCTCGCGGATCGAAGAGCTCGTCGGAATCGACCTGTGCGACGGCGAAGTTCGCATCGGGGCGGCGACGCCACACGCCTTCGTCGGGATGGACGACGAGGTGGCCGACTCGGTGCCACTACTGACGCTGGCGACCCCATACATCGGCCACTTCCAGATTCGTACCCGCGGCACGCTTGGCGGCGCGATCGCCCACGCCGATCCGGCGGCAGAGTATGCCGCGGTGGCGCTGGCGCTCGACGCGCGGATGGAAGCGGTGTCTCCGCGTGGCGCGCGCGATATCGCGGCGAAGGAGTTCTTCACGGGCCTTTGGGAGAACTCCATGGCACCCGACGAGATCCTCACTGCTGTGCGCTTTCCGGTGTGGGGTGCGCGGTCGGGCTTTGCGGTTGAAGAGTTCGCCCGCAGGCACGGGGATTTCGCGATCGCAGGCGCCGCTGTCGCGGTCGAGCTGGACGACGATCACCGCGTGACCCGTTGCGGCATAGGACTTCTCGGTCTCGGATCGACGCCGCTGCGCGGCTCCCCCGCCGAGGATGCCGTCCTGGACCGTCCCGTCGGCGAGATCACCGCGGACGAGGTCGGCCGGCTGGCGATCAGCTCACTCGACGACATCCCGGCCGACCTACAGGGGTCTGCCACCTATCGAGCCAAGGTCGGCGCCACGATGGTCGCCCGCGCCTGGAAATCTGCGACCGCGGAGGCAAGCAATGCATGAGTGGCCGGTACAGATGTCCGTCAACGGACAGCCGACCGAAGCGTCCGTGGAGCCAAGGCTGACGCTTGCCGACTACCTGCGCGAGAGGTGCGGCCTGACAGGCACGCATCTCGGATGCGAGCACGGGGCGTGCGGGGCGTGCACGGTGTTGGTGGATGGGCAGGCGATGCGCTCCTGCCTGATGTTCGCAGTCCAGGCGGACGGTTGTGAGGTGACGACGGTCGAGGGCATCGCATCCGAGGACGGTGAGCTCTCACCCGTGCAGGCTGCGCTGCGGGAGTGCCACGGCCTGCAATGCGGCTTCTGCACCCCGGGGTTCGTCGTGTCGATCACCGCCCTGCTGCAGGAAAATCCGACGCCCACCGACGAGGAGATCCGCGAAGGCCTGTCCGGGAACTTCTGCCGTTGCACCGGTTATCAGGGCATCGTCAACGCAGTTCACCTCGCTGTCGAAATGCAAGCCTGACTAACTGCCCCTGACAGAGGCTCGTTTGCTGATCTCGGCGGGCGCCTCGATGCCGCTGTTGTTGCCCCAAGCCCTGCGGCGCACAGGAAGACGCGGCATCGTGGACGCCATGAAGATTGGATTTATCGGGCTGGGAAACATGGGCGCGGGCATGGCCGGGAATCTGCTGAAGGCTGGCCACGAGGTGACGGCGTACAACCGGTCGCAGGACAAGGTCGCAGCACTCGCGGAGCAGGGCGCGACGCCTGCGAAGGCGGTGGCGGAGACGTGCGGTGGCGACATCGTCATCACGATGCTGGCCAATGACGACGCCGTTGAAGCGGTGACGTTCGGCAACGATGGGATCCTCGCCTCGCTGCGGCCCGGCGCCACGCATGTCTCGTCGAGCACGATCAGCGTCGCGCTGTCGGAGCGGCTGGCGGCGGCGCATGCAGAGGCCGGCCAGCAGTTTGTCGCGGCGCCGGTGTTCGGCCGACCCGAAGCGGCGGCGGCGGCAAAGCTTTTCGTGGTCGCAGCAGGCGCCGCCGCGACGCTGCAGGCGATCTCGCCGGTGTTCGACGCGATCGGCCAACGGACGTTCGTTGTGTCGGAGGAACCGAAGGCGGCCAATCTGGTGAAGCTCAGCGGCAACTTCCTGATCGCCTCGGTGATCGAATCGCTCGGGGAGGCGATGGCCTTGGTCGCGAAGGCCGGCGTCGACAAGAACGACTACCTCGAGATCCTCACGTCGACGCTGTTCGGTGCGCCGGTGTACAAGACGTACGGCGGCCTCATCGCGCGCAGGGAGTTCGAGCCGGCCGGTTTCGCCGCTGAACTCGGCCACAAGGACGTCCGGCTCGTACTCGCGGCGGGCGAGACATTGCAGACGCCACTGCCGATCGCCAGCCTCTTGCGGGATCGCTTCCTGACGCTGCTGGCCAATGGTGGCGGCAACCTGGATTGGTCGGCGGTCGGCGCACTACCCGCCTGGGAGGCGGGCGGCTCGAGTCCGACCGCTCGGGAATAGAACGGCGGCGGATTGTTGCGTTCGGCGACAGTTTGCGTTCGGCGTCGATGCGTTTGGCGCGGTTTTGGGCTCGGGTGGTTGCGGCGCGGCACCGTCAGGCCGCGGCTCGGTTCTACGACGACTCCCGACGCCCTCACCGGCGCGGTGGGCTTGCACCGTGTCGGGAACAGCAGCCGACTACCCGGATAGGTGGTGTAGGTCTGGGCGCCTGGGGTGGTCCAGATGACCGTGCCATCCGGCAGCTGTCGATCCAACCCGCCCCAAAAGGTCGTGAGCAGGTGGTGACACCGAACTGTCGATGGACGTTTTAGATTAGGCCGCCGGGGGCACACCGCCATCAACGCTGCATCCCGCCGGTCGCACGCGATATTCGGATGGGCGAGGATCAGATGATTAGTGTGCGCTGCGTCGCTTGGCCGAAAAAACTGGCTACCGCGGCGGCTTGACGGACCTAGCTTAGCTGTGGGCGGTGACCGTCGACGAAAAAATTACTCAGGCGCAATTTGCTGAATCGGTCTGTTTGCCCTTGCCCTTGCCCTGCCTGAGGAATACGGTTTTGCTATCAATATTTCGCGAACGCGAAGAGGAGGAACACCGATGGTTAACAGTGGGGTTATCTCGAAGGGCGCGCTTGCGACCGGCGTCCTGGGTGTTGGGTTGGTGTCGGGGTTGGCGGCGGCATCACTGGGTATGACCGGAGTGGCCGTAGCATCGTGCGTGAATTTCAGCGGCATCGCAATTGGCGGAGGGGGCGCCGGCGGCGCTTGCCAGGCCGCTTTTGGCAGCATCGCGATAGTGATTGGCCCCACGCCCGTAAACGAGGACGGCGTCTTTACGGGAGGCAGCAAAGCATCGGCCGGTAATCCTTCTGTGTTTAGCCTCGGCAACATCGCCATCTCGGTGGGTGGCACTGTAGAGCAACCAACCAGTACCAGCGCGGGCCAGCTTACTGCTACTGGCCTACCGAACATAGGTAACGTCTCCTTCGCTACCGCCGGAAGTTCGGCGAGTACGCAGGGTCTCTTCAACCTCGGAGCCAGCCTCGGTGGTACACGCAGCCAGCTCATCGCCGCTGGCGTAGGCAACAGCGCGCTCAATCTCGGCAGCGACAATCTCCTTGTTGCAACGGGCACCGTGAACAACGCCACTAACCTCTCTGGCAACGGGAACGGCGTCGCGTCGTCAAACACTCCGGGCACGGGGTTGGCGGCGCTTGTGCCCGGCCTCAACGTGGCGTTTAACATCCTCGGCACCAACAACACCGTGCTTTCAGGCGCTTCTGTTCCTCCTGTTTTGGGTGGGCCTGGGAACGGCCCCTTGTCGATCGCTGGCGCTATCGGCGTGACCGATCAGAACGGCGCCGACACAGTCAGAAACACGAACTTCGGCATCGAGCTCAGGACCCCGTTTAACGCGGCAACACCGCCACCAATGACCAGTGTCCTCGCTACGGGCAACAAGGTCACGCCCAAGACGTTGGCCGCCGGCATCGTCAAAAACACTGGCAGCCAGTCGAGCGGGTCACTGACGAAGGCCGGCACGCAGGTCCGCTCCTCGCTCAATTCGCTGAGCACGAAGGTCAGTAACACCGTCAAGAAAGTCACCGGTGGGCTCGCCGGGGGCGCCAAAGCCGATGCAGCCAGTACCAACAACAGCGATTAGTGACGACATCGGGAGTCGCTTGAGCTAGCGGCCCGACGTCACCGACCCCAGCGAATCGGCCCCCTCCCGACAGGGGGCCGATTTTGCGTCGACCTTTCTACATATCTTGCGCGACCGTGGTTTTCGGAGCCTAACGCCGATGCGCGGCCCAGGAGAGGGAGGGGCGTGGCCAAGAAAACGATCTTCGTTGATGACCTTGATGACAGCGAAGACGATGTCATCACACACCGCTTCAGTCTCGACAGCGATCACTACGAGATCGATCTGTATCCGCAGAACCTGGCCGGCCTGCCCTCTCCCACACCAAAATTCGAGCTTGGGGATAACCGCTAGCTCGACACGACGCCGCGAAGCCCGTCGGCGCCGAATACCGGCTCCAACATCGACGAGTAGTCCGGACCACGGCGCACCAGCAGCCCGCCGTCGACGTTGATCACCTGCCCGGTGATGTAGCTGGATGCATCACTGAGCAGGAACACGGCGGCGTTCGCGATGTCCTCGACCTCGCCCGGTCTTGGCAGCGGTGTGCACTCGGCATAGTCGGCGCTCAGCTCGGGTGACTCGAGGACCGGTGCAACCAGCTCCGTTCGGATGAGGCCGGGGCGGATGCAGTTCACCCGCACCCACGACGCGCCCAGCTCATCGGCCGCCAACTGCATGAGGTGGTCGATCGCCGACTTCGAGACGCCGTACGCGCCGAACCACCTGTGCGTGTTGCTGGCCGCGATCGACGAGATGCCGATGAACGACCCGCCGCCGCCCCGGACCATCTCCCTTGCCGCGTGTTTCAGCACGTACATGGTGCCGTTGACGTTCAGGTCGACCGTGCGCCGCCAGGCGTCGGAGTCGATCTGCGTGATGGGTCCGATGGTCTCGCTGCCGCCCGCGCAATGCACGACGCCGTGCAGCCGGCCGGACCATGCGGTGGCCGCGTCGACGACGCGGGCGACCTCGTCTTCATTGGTGACGTCGGCGGGCTCGTAGAGCACCGAGCCGGCGCCCCCGGCGGCCTTGATCTCGTCCGCCGCGGCGGCCAGCCGGTCGGCGTTGCGGCCGACGAGCATGGCGTTGCCACCCGCAGCGACCACCGCGGCCGCGACACCCTTTCCGATCCCACTTCCACCGCCAGTGACCAGCACTGTCCGATCCGCCAACGACAGCTGCACCGTGACCCCTTCGTCCGTCAACTAGAACAGGTTCTAGTTATACGTCACGGCTCGTCGCGGCGCGCAAGCTTCGGCGCTCCCAACGTCCGCCAGTCCGGCACATTCGGCGGCAGCCCGACCGGGTAGCGGTTCTCGTTGTGTGCCGCCCAGTGCGCGTGGCCCAACTCGTGGATGTGGAAGCCGTGCCGCAACGCTTCGGTGAACCCCATAGCGTCGCTGGCTGCATTCACCGAATCCTTGTTCAGCAGCGCCGCCATGGTCGGCC
>Ga0207675_100000797_pt1 | contig 31300 bp, 31 predicted proteins | sample KBSSwiS42_FD_184305 | JGI IMG/M metagenome (GOLD analysis project Ga0207675, IMG submission 184305) | Switchgrass rhizosphere microbial communities from Kellogg Biological Station, Michigan, USA - KBS Switchgrass S4-2 (SPAdes) (version 2) | ecosystem: Host-associated > Plants > Roots >...
GCGCCTGACCGAAAAGCAACTTGGCACCGCCGTCGAGGTGATCGCGCGCGTGCTTGGCACGGATTCGCGCGCGTCGGACGCCGCATTGGTATCGGGCGTGATGCAGGCGATGGCGATCAACCTGTCGACGGTGCGACGCAAGCGCTAGGCCGCGCGCATTTCCGGGTTCCCCCGATGCAGCGCGGGGTCGATTCATATGATGATGTGATGAAAGACGGCGAACGACGATTCGCCCGGGCGCGCGGGGTGTGACCCAGGCGCCGAACGAGGGCCGAGGCGCCGCGCGCAGCGGCGGCCGGCGTTGCTTCCAATAACAGATCGGAGACACCATGCTTCAACTGACTCGACTGGTCACCGCGATCGGCCTGATGGCCGCCGGCCTGGCACTGGCTGCACCCCCGAAGGTCGTCAGCGGCCCGGGCGACACGCCGGATTGCTTCAAGCCCTGGGATGCCAAGACCAAGTACTTCCAGTGGCCCGCGAAGAAGGGCCCGTATCGCATCGCGCTGGCCAACGGCTTCGTCGGCAACACCTGGCGCATCCAGATGATCAAGATGGCCAAGGCCTACGCGGCGACGCCCGAGATGGCCGCGAACATCAAGGAGTTCAAGATCGTTTCCACCGGCACCGACGTGGCGGCGCAGGTGGCGGCGATCGACAACTTCATCAACTCCGGCTACGACGCGATCGTCACGATCGCGGTCAACCCGACCGCGTTCGGCCCGGTGATCAAGCGCGCGAACGCCGCCGGCGTGGTGCTGGTGCCGTTCGACAACGTGCTCGACAGCGACGAGATCATGCAGGTCAACGAGGACCAGCTCGAGATGGGCGCCAAGTCGGGCGAATGGCTGGTCAAGAACATCCCGAGCAAGAGCGGCAAGATCCTCGAGGTGCGTGGCCTGCCCGGCAACTCGGTCGACCGCGACCGCCACCTCGGCTTCCGCAAGGTGATGGAAGCTGCGGGCAACAAGTTCGAGATCGTCGAGGTGGTCGGCAACTGGGACGACGGCACCGCGCAGAAGGTGGTGGCCGACGCGGTGGCCGTGCACAAGAGTTTCGCCGGCATGTTCGTGCAGGGCGGCTCCACCGGTGCGGTGCGTGCGTTGATCGATGCCAAGCACAAGATGATCCCGGTGGCCGGCGAGGCCGAGAACGGCTTCCGCAAGTTGTGCGCCGCCAACGCGAAGGACGGCCTGGTGTGCACGTCGCTCGGCCAGTCGCCCGGCCTGGTGGCGATCTCGATGAAGGCCGCCGTCACCGCGCTGCAGGGCAAGGTGGTGCCGCAGTTGATCTCGGTGCCGATCCCCGAGGCCACGCACCCGAACTTCAAGGCGGGCGAGAATTTCTATCCGAACCTGACCGACAACTTCTTCACCACCAACGCCTTCCCGGCCTGCGGGGTGAACCTGAAGGACACCGAGATCATGAGCAAGGACGAGAAGAACAACTGACAAGCCACAGCAACACGTCGTTGGCTGACCTTTCAGCGGCCGCGGTGACCACGCCGCGGCCGCTTCGTTGTCCCATCCTGCCGTGCAACCGGTTCTCGAACTGATCGACGTCTCCAAGCGCTACGGCGGCGTGCGTGCGCTGGAGCGCGCACGCTTCGCGTGCGCCAGCGGCCGCATCCACGCGCTGCTCGGCGAGAACGGCGCCGGCAAGTCGACCCTGATCAAGATGATGGCCGGCGTCGTGCAGCCCGACGAGGGGCGCATCGTGCTGCAGGGTCAGGAGCGTCGCTTCACGCATCCGCAGGACGCGGTGAACGCCGGCATCGCCTGCATCTTCCAGGAGCTGTCGCTGATGCCCGACCTGAGCGTCGCCGACAACATCTGCATCACCAACCCGCCGCGCCGCTTCGGGCTGATCGACCAGCGCGCGCAGCGGCGCATCGCCGAGCAGGCGCTCAAGCGCGCCGGCGCCGACGACATCCATCCGCTCGCCCCGGTGGGCAGCCTGTCGCTGTCGCGCCGCCAGATGGTCGAGATCGCCAAGGCGCTGGCGCGCGAGCCGAAGATCCTGATCCTCGACGAGGCCACCTCGGCACTCACCGCGGCCGACGTGCAGCGGGTGTTCGCGCTGCTCAAGCGCCTGCGCGACGAGGGGCTGGCCATCGTCTACATCTCGCACCGCATGCACGAGATCGCCGAGCTCGCCGACGACTGCTCGGTGTTTCGCAACGGGCAGCATGTGGCCACCTTCGAAGCCGGCACCAAGACCGACGTCGAGACGGTGACGATGATGATCGGGCGCGAGATCAGCCACGCCTTCCCGCCGAAGACTGTGCCGGCCACCGCCGCCGCCACGGGCGCCGGCGCGGCGCGCCTCGAGGTGCGCGACCTGTGCTGGAACGAACGCCTGCACCACATCGACCTCAGCGCGCGCGCCGGCGAGGTGGTGGGGCTCGGTGGGCTCGACGGCCAGGGGCAGCGCGAGTTCTTCTTCGCGTTGTTCGGCGTGCTGCGCGGCGTCAGCGGCAGCGTGCGCGTCGACGGCAGCATCGTGAGCGCGTCCAGCCCGCGGGCGGCCAAGTCGGCGCGCAGCAGCATGGCGCTGGTGCCCGAAGACCGCAAGACCGACGGCCTGATGCTGCCGATGGCGGTGCGCGAGAACCTGAGCTTCGCGGCGCTCGATGCCTTGAGCCGCGCCGGCGTGATCGACCGCGCGCGCGAAAGCGAGGCGGTGCAGCGCATGGTGCGCCAGTTGTCGATCAAGGCGCCGGACCTCGACGACGCAGTGGGCACGCTGTCGGGCGGCAACCAGCAGAAGGTGGTGATCGCCAAGTGGCTGCTCAACGCGCCACGCATCATCCTGCTCAACGACCCCACGCGCGGCATCGACGTCGGCACCAAGCAGGAGATCTACCTGCTGCTGCGCCAGCTTGCTGCCGCGGGTGCCGCGGTGCTGCTGTACAGCACGGACTATGCCGAGCTGATCGGCTGCTGCGACCGCGTGGCGGTGTTCTTCGACGGCCGCATCGTGCGCTGGTTGCAGGGCGATCAGCTCACCGAGCATGCGCTGGTGGCCAGCGCCCTCAACATCGAGAGCGCGCCGCCCTCCGCACAGCGCGAGGCTGGCGCGGCATGAACGCCGCGAACCTGCGCTACCACCTGCGCGCGCAACGCGGCGTGTACGCCGGGGCCTTGTTGTTCATCGTGATCTTCGCGCTGTACATCGCCAAGCACCCGGTGGGCTGGACCGTGCCGGTCATCACCACCGCCGCCAACAAGGGCGTGCTGCTGGCGATCGCCGCGATGGCGCAGACGCTGCCGGTGCTGACCTCGGGCATCGACCTGTCGGTGGGCATGGTGTTCGTGCTCGCCAATTGCCTGGCCTCGCACCTGGTGGTCGGCACGCCGGCGCAGGCCGCCCTCGGCGTCGTCGTCGTGCTCTCGGTGGGCGCGCTGTGCGGCCTCATCAACGGGCTCATCATCGTGGTGGGGCGACTGCAACCGATCATCACGACGCTGGCCACCGGCACCGTGTACTTCGGCCTCGCGCTGGGCTTGCGGCCGGTTCCCGGCGGCCAGGTGCAGGCCGAGCTGGCCGATGCGATCACCGGCGCGCCGCTGGCCGGAGTGCCGTCGATGCTGCTGGTGCTGGTCGCGGTGATCGGTTTGATCTGGTTGCCCTACCGGCGCAGTGCGATCGGCCGCGCCGCTCTGGCGATCGGCTCGAGCGAAGGTGCGGCCTACATGTCGGGCGTGCCGATCGGGCGCGCCAAGATCGTCACCTACACGCTGGCCGGCCTGCTGGCCGCGATCGGCGGCCTGCTGCTGACCTTCGTCACCTACTCGGGCGAAGCGAGCTCGGCGATCGGCGGCACCTACACGCTGAACTCGATCGCCGCGGTGGTGATCGGTGGTACGTCGCTCGCCGGTGGTGCCGGCAGCGCGATCGGCTCGGTGTTCGGCGCGCTGGTGCTGCGCACGATCGGCGACCTGCTGTTCGTGTTCGACCTCGAGCCGCTGTGGCAGCCGCTGTTCCAGGGTGTGATCCTGCTGGTGGCGGTGAGCCTGGGCGCGTTGCAGCTGCTGAAGATCACCAACCGGCTGGAGCTGTTCAAGTGAGGCGGCCGACCTCGATGTGCCTGACGCAGGATGCCGCGCGATGAACGCGCTGGTGCTGCGGCTCAAGCGCTCGGGCCATCTGCCGGTGGCCGCGGCCGCGCTGTGCACGCTGGGGCTGTTGCTGGTCGGGAGCCTGTATTCGAGCAACTTCCTGTCGGCCGAGTACCTGCTGCTGCAGCTGCAGATCGCGTCGTTCCTCGGCATCATCGCCACCGGCGCGATGCTGGTCATCCTGCTGGGCGGCATCGACCTCTCGGTGCCTTGGCTCGTCACCGTCGGCGGCGTGATGTCGGCGGCCGCGGCAGGCTGGTGGGGCGACACCGGCGCGACCGTCGCGATCCCGTTCGGCATCGCCTGCGGCGCGCTGTTCGGCCTCGTCAACGGCATCGGCGTGGCGTACCTGCGCGTGCCGTCGATGATCTTCACGCTCGGCATCAATGCGGTGGCGCAGGGCCTGATCGTCGTGCAGACCGGCGGCTTCGCGCCTCAGGACCGCTCGACACCGGCGATGCACCTGATCGCCACCGGGCGCTCGCTGCTCGGCCTGCCGAACGCGCTGCTGGTGTGGATCGTGGTCGGTGCGGCGGCAGTGTTCCTGCTGCATCGCACCGCGCTCGGCCGTGCCATCTATGCGGTGGGCAACCGCGAGCGTGCGGCCTACCTGTCGGGCATCGACACGCAGCGCGTCACGCTGCTGGTGTTCGTGATCGCCGGCGCCTGCTCGGCCGCGGCCGGCGTGCTGCTCACCGGCTACTCGACCAAGGCGTACCAGGCGATGGGCGACGCCTATCTGCTGCCGGCGATCGCCGCGGTGGTGCTCGGCGGCACGCACATCCTGGGCGGGCGCGGCTCGTACCTCGGCACCGTGGTGGGCGTCATCCTGATCACGCTGCTGCAGTCGATCCTGTCGGTGATGCAGATTCCGGAGATGGGCCGGCAGGTGATCTACGGCGTCGTGATCATCGTGATGCTGCTGGTGTACGGGCGCGGGCGGCGCATGTCGGAGTAGACGGAAGGAGACGCAGATGGGCTGGTTCACCGACGCGTTCGAAATGATCGACCCGCGCTTCAAGGCGCTGGCGTTCCCCAACGTGCACCTGGAGAAGCTCTACACCGGCTGCCGCTGGGCCGAAGGGCCGGCGTGGTTTGCTGCCGGGCGCTACCTGGTGTGGTCCGACATCCCGAACGACCGCATGCTGCGCTGGGACGAAACCGACGGCTCGGTCTCGGTGTTCCGTCAGCCGGCCATGAACACCAACGGCCACACGGTCGACCGCGAAGGCCGCCTGGTGTCGTGCGAGCACCGCGGGCGCTGCATCTCGCGCACCGGCTTCGACGGCCGGCGCGAGGTGCTGGCCGATCGCTTCGACGGCAAGCGCTTCAACTCGCCGAACGACCTGGTGGTCAAGTCCGACGGCAGCATCTGGTTCACCGACCCGAGCTACGGCATCGACAGCGAGTACGAGGGCGACGCGTCGTCCAGTGAGATCGGCGCGCGCAACGTCTACCGGCTCGACCCCGATACGCGGCGCGTGACGATCGTGTCCGACGACTTCGTGCAGCCCAACGGGCTCGCGTTCTCGCCCGACGAATCGTTGCTGTACATCGTCGACACGGGGCTGACGCACAAGATCGACGGCCCGCACCACGTGCGGCGCTTCCAGGTGGCGAGCAACGGCCAGTCCCTGGCCGGCGGCGGCGAGGTGTTCGCCACCTGTCCGGTCGGCCTGTACGACGGCTTTCGCATCGACACGCAGGGCAACCTGTGGCTGTCCGCCGGCGACGGTGTGCACTGCCACGCGAACGACGGCACCCTGCTCGGCAAGATCCGCGTGCCCGAGACGGTATCCAATGTCTGCTTCGGCGGACCGAAGCTGAACCGGCTGTTCATCTGCGGCACCACGTCGCTGTATTCGGTGTACCTCAATGCGCGCGCCGCGCCGCGCGGCAAGGGGTGAAGGCGGCGCGTCGAGGCCCGCTGTCAGTTCGGCCGTGCGATCAGCCGCCGCGCCGGCGCACTCAACGACGGCAGCTTGCGCCGCGAGCTGATCATGCGCTCGATCTCGCGCCCGGCATCGTCGATCAGCACCACGATCGCGCGCTCGGCTTTCCTGGGGTCGCGCGCGATCACGGCGTCGAGCACCGCGCGGTGCTGCGGCAGAGAGCCCCCGGCACGCCCCGGCTTCAGCGTCGACAGCTCGAAGCTGACGCGCAGCACCGCGGCCAGCGCCTTGCTCATCTGCATCAGCATGCGGTTGTGGCTGGCACGCAGCAGCCCCTGGTGGAAGCGCAGGTCGGGCGTCACGTAGTCGCCGCCGTGCTGCACCGCGTGCGTCATGCCGGCAAAGGCCGCTTCGAGCTCGACAATGTCCGGCGCGGTGGCGCGCTGTGCGGCCAGCCGCACGCCGGCCGGCTCCACCACCACGCGCAGCTCGTGCAGGTCGCGCAGGAAGTCGCGCGTCAGACCCACCTTCGACTGCCACGCCACGAGGTCGGGGTCGAACCAGTTCCACGCTTCGGCTGGCTGCACGCGCGTGCCGACCTTGGGCCCCGTGCGCAACAGCCCCTTGGCGACGAGCGACTTCACCGCCTCGCGCACCACCGTGCGGCTGACCCCGAGCTCCTCGCCGAGCAGCGGCTCCGCAGGCAGCACCGCGCCGGCCTCGTAGTGCCCCGCGACGATCGCCTCGCCCAGCAGATCGAGCGTGTTGCCGTGAACGTTCTTGATCTTCACCGCGTTCGGTTCGCTTGCTCGACTGCGCGCAAGCGCGCGGTTTTGAGCGGACGCCGCGGAACCGGCTTTGCCGGGCCGCCGGCGGCGCCCCCTCGGGGGGAGGCGGCCGCCAGGCCGCTTCGGGGAGAGCCCATGTCACCCGCGCACGAACAGCGTCACCAGCGGCTCGTCGCCGACCTGCCGGCTCCAGTGGCCGTGCAGCTTGGCATCGAAGGTGGCGCCCGCGGGCAGGACGTCGGCCGAATGGAAGTGTTCGCCCGGCGCGAAGACGCGCGAGCTGCCGTCCTGCAGGCCGATCTCCATGCGGCCGCGCAGGATGAACACCCACTGCGGGTGCTCCGTGCAGTGGAACTCGCTGCGAAAGCCCGGCGGGCTCTCGCGCAGCTGGTAGCCGCCGCTGGCCATCAGCGTCGACAGCCGCGCCTGCGGCTTGCCTTCGGTGAGGGCGATCGTCTCGTCGCGCCAGCGTGCGCGGCCGTCGGCCGCGGTGTACAGAGCGACCTTGGTGAACGTGGGCGTGTTCATACGCTGACGCTCAAGCCACCATCGACCACCAGCAGATGGCCATTGACGTAAGCCGCGCCGTCGCTGGCCAGGAACACCACCGCGGCGGCGAGCTCCTCGACGTTGCCCCAGCGGCGCGCCGGCGTGCGCCCGACCAGCCAGCTGCTGAACGCGGCGTCGTCGACCAGCGTCTGTGTCAGCTCTGTCTTGAAGTAGCCCGGGGCGATGCCGTTCACCGTGATGCCATGCGGCGCCAGCTCCACCGCCATCGCGCGCGTCAGCATCTTCAGCGCGCCCTTGCTGGTGGCGTACGGCGCGGTGCTCGGTCGCGCCAGCTCGCTCATCACCGAGCAGGTGTTGATGATGCGGCCGGCGCCGCGCGGGATCATGCGGCGCGCCACCGCGCGCCCGGCGTAGAACGCGGCGTCGAGGTTGGTGGCCAGCACCGCGCGCCAGTCGGCGTCGCTGATCTCGGTGAGCGCGACACGCCGCGTCATGCCGGCGTTGTTGACCAGCACGTGAAGCGGGCCGACCTCGGCCTCCACCCACGCCACCGCCGCCTCCACCGCCGACGCATCGGTGACGTCGAACGCGCGCGTGTGCACGCTGAGCCCTTCGGCGCGCAGCGCGGCCGCGGTGTCGTTGAGGCGCGCCGCGTTGCGCGCGTTCAGCACCACGATGGCGCCGGCCTGGCCGAGCCCGCGCGCCATCGCCAGCCCGATGCCGGTGGACGAGCCGGTCACCAGGGCCACGCGGCCGTCGAGGTGAAACATCGGTGCGTGTGTCATCGCAAACTCCCAAAGCGTGGCGCTGCTAGTCTAAGCGCGCGCGAGCGCGCCACTGCGATCGGTTATCGTCGATCGCACCCTCACCACCCCAGCACGACGATGCGAATCCTCGTCACCGGCAGCGCCGGCCACCTCGGCGATGCGCTGATGCGCACATTGCGACAGTGCGCGCACGAGGCGGTCGGCCTCGACGTGCTGCCCTCGCCCACCACCGACGTGGTGGGCTCGATCGCCGAGCGGGCGCTGGTGCGCCAGTGCATGCGCGGGGTCGACGCGGTGCTGCACGCGGCCACGCTGCACAAGCCGCACGTGGCCACGCACGCGCGCCAGGCGTTCGTCGACGTCAACGTCACCGGCACCCTGAACCTGCTGGAAGAGGCGGTGGCCGCGGGCGTGCGCGCATTCGTCTTCACCAGCACCACCAGCACGTTCGGGCGGGCGCTGGTGCCGCCGGCCGGCGAGCCGGCGGCCTGGATCACCGAAGACGTGGTGCCGGTGCCCAAGAACATCTACGGCGCCACCAAGGTCGCCGCCGAAGACCTGTGCGAGCTGGTGCAGCGCGACAGCGGCCTGCCGTGCCTGGTGCTGCGCACGTCGCGCTTCTTCCCCGAGGACGACGACGACTCGCATGCGCGCAGCGCCTACGAAGGCGACAACCTGAAGGTGAGCGAGTTCCTGTACCGGCGGGTCGACATCGAGGACGTGGTCGACGCGCACCTGCTGGCGATCGAGAAGGCGCCGCAGATCGGCTTCGGGCGCTACATCGTCAGCGCCACCACGCCGTTCACGCCCGACGACCTGCCGGGGCTGCGCCGCGACGCCGCCGCGGTGGTGCGCGCGCGCGTGCCGCAGTTCGAGGCGGTGTATGCGCGCCTGGGCTGGTCGATGGTGCCGACCATCGACCGCGTCTACGTCAACCAGCGCGCGCGCCAAGCGCTGGGCTGGCAGCCGAAGCACGACTTTGCCGCGCTGATCGCGCGACTGCAGGCAGACCCCGATTTCCGCAGTCCGCTGGCGCGCGTGGTCGGCGCCAAGGGATACCATCGTCAGGCACCCGTTTCCCCTCTCACATCGACAGCAAAGCCATGAGCAGCAAACCCCGCAAGAGACCCGAAGACCTGCGCAGCCAACAGTGGTTCGGCCGCCAGGACCGCGACGGATTCGCCTACCGCAGCTGGCTCAAGGGCAAAGGCATCCCGCACGACCAGTTCGACGGCCGGCCGGTGATCGGCATCTGCAACACCTTCAGCGAGCTGACGCCGTGCAATTCGCATTTCCGCACCCTGGCCGAACAGGTGAAGATCGGCGTCTACGAGGCCGGCGGCTTTCCGCTGGAGTTTCCGGTGATGTCGCTGGGCGAGACGATGCTGCGCCCCACCGCGATGCTGTACCGCAACCTCGCCAGCATGGACGTCGAGGAGAGCATCCGCGGCAATCCGATCGACGGCGTGGTGCTGCTGATGGGCTGCGACAAGACCACGCCGTCGCTGGTGATGGGCGCCTCGAGCGCCAACCTGCCCACCATCGGCGTCAGCGGCGGCCCGATGCTCAATGGCAAATGGCGCGGCCAGGAGCTGGGCTCGGGCACCGGCGTGTGGAGCATGAGCGAGCAGGTGCGCGCCGGCACGCTCAAGCTGGCCGACTTCCTGGACGCCGAGAGCTGCATGCACCGCAGCCACGGCCACTGCATGACGATGGGCACCGCCAGCACGATGGCGTCGATGATCGAGGCGCTCGGGCTGGGCCTGCCGGGCAACGCGGCGTACCCCGCGGTGGACGGCCGCCGCAACGTGATCGCGCGCATGGCCGGCCGGCGCATCGTGGAGATGGTGCACGAGGACCAGTTGATCGGCGACGTGCTGACGCGCACGGCATTCGAGAACGCGGTTCGAACGCTGGCGGCGATCGGCGGCTCGACCAACGCGGTGATCCACCTGATCGCCATCGCCGGCCGCCTCGGCGTCAAGCTGACGATCGACGACTTCGAGAAGCTGGCCAGCGAGATGCCGTGCCTGGTCAACCTGCAGCCGTCGGGCGAGCACCTGATGGAGGACTTCTGCTACGCCGGCGGCGTGCCCGCCGTGATGAAGGAGATCTCGGGCGTGCTGCACCTCGACCACGTGACGGTGACCGGCAAGACGGTGCGCGAGAACATCGCCGACGCGCAGAACTGGGACCCGCGCGTCATCAAGACGATGGCGCAGCCGTTCAAGGCACACGCCGGCATCGCGGTGCTGCGCGGCAACCTGTCGCCGCGCGGCGCGGTGATCAAGCCCAGTGCCGCCACGCCGGCATTGATGGTGCACAAGGGCCGCGCGGTGGTGTTCGAGGACAGCGACGACTTCCACAAGCGCATCGACGATCCCAATCTCGATGTGGACGAGACCTGCATCCTGGTGCTGAAGAACTGCGGGCCCAAGGGCTACCCCGGCATGGCCGAGGTCGGCAACATGCCGCTGCCACCCAAGGTGCTGAAGAAGGGCATCACCGACATGGTCCGCATCAGCGATGCGCGCATGAGCGGCACCGCCTACGGCACCGTGGTGCTCCACACCGCGCCCGAAGCCGCCGCCGGGGGCCCGCTGGCGCTGGTGAAGAACGGCGACGTGATCGAGCTGGATGTTCCGAAGCGCAAGCTGCACCTGCATGTCAGCGACGAGGAACTCGCCAAGCGCAAGGCGTCGTGGAAGCCGCCGGTGCCCAAGCTCACAAGCGGCTACTGGAAGCTCTACATCGACCACGTGCTGCAGGCCGACGAGGGGGCGGACCTCGACTTCCTGGTCGGGCAGCGCGGGGCCTTCGTGCCGAAAGACAACCATTGAGCGACAAGAAGGCCGCCCTCGTCATCGGCGCCGGCGATGCCACCGGCGGCGCGATCGCGCGCCGTTTCGCGCGCGAAGGCTTCATCGCCTGCGTGACGCGACGCCACGCCGACAAGCTGCAGCCGCTGGTCGAGCGCATCGAGCGCGATGGCGGCCGGGCGCACGGCTTCGGATCCGACGCGCGCGACGAGGCGCAGGTGAGCGAACTGGTGGCGCGGATCGAGCGCGAGATCGCGCCGATCGAGGTGGCGGTCTTCAACATCGGCGCCAACGTGCGCTTCGACGTCACCGAGACGACCGAGCGCGTCTACCGCAAGGTGTGGGAGATGGGCGCGCTGGCCGGCTTCCTGATGGGACGCGAGGTCGCCAAGGTGATGGTGCCGCGGGGCCGCGGCACCATCCTGTTCACCGGCGCCACCGCCAGCCTGCGCGGGGGCGCCGGTTTCGCGGCGTTCGCCGGCGCCAAGCACGCGCTGCGCGCGCTCGCGCAGACCATGGCGCGCGAGCTCGCGCCGCAGGGAATCCACGTCGCGCACATCGTGATCGACGGGGCGATCGACACCGAGTTCATCCGCGAGAACTTTCCCGAGCGCTACGCGCTGAAGGAGCGCGACGGCATCCTGAACCCCGACGCGATCGCCGACAACTACTGGCTGCTGCACCAGCAGCACCGCAGCGCCTGGACCCACGAGCTCGACCTGCGGCCGTGGCTCGAGAAGTGGTAGCGCGAACCCGCGGCCGCGCGCGCTAGCCCACGCCCGGCACCCGCCGGTTCACGACCGCGGCAGGGCCGAGGATCTGCGGCACCTGGCGATAGCCCAACGCGTCCAGCGTCTTCGCGGTTCGCCCGACCGCTGCGCTGAAGGTGCTCTGGGGCTTGCTGCGCAGGTTCTTGACCAGCGAGTACGTGAACGCACCGTAGGAGGTGACGCCGTCGCGGTATTCGAACGACAGGGAACCCTCCTGGCACGCCTCCATGATCACCGGCAGGTACGGCCCCCGCTGGTCGGCTGGCAGCCGCTTGTAGACGCTTTCAGACAGGACCCGCCCGCGCATGCCGCGACCCAGCCTGCGCGTGGCGCCGTTGCTGCCCATCCACTCGGCGCGCTCCTTCGCACTGCCGCCGAACTTGTCGTTCAAGGGCTCGAGGTCGCGCTCGCGCCACATCTGTTGCCGGGCATCCCAACGCAGCTGGCGGTGACGGATGTCGTCGGGAGGCGTCAGGCCCCGCACGCGCGGCCCGCCGTCGCGATGCATGCCGCCGGAGTGACAACAATCGAAGACGGCGAAGAAGCGCGCGTCGAACGGCAGTTGGCTGTACAGCGCGAAGAAGTCGTCGTCGACGATGGCCGTCTCCTTGCTCCAGGCAAAGTCGTAGGGCACCAGGCATTCGTCGACGTGATCCACCTTCTCCCGGGCGTTGTAGCCCGGCATCTGCGCACCGTGACCGCTGTAGAAGAACAGGCGCTCCATGCCATCGTGGGCGCCGTCGAGCAGCCACTCCAGGCGATCGCGGATGGCCTGCGCCGTGGCGCGCTCGTTGAGCACGACGCGAATGTCCTCCGGGTCGAAGCCGCGCTCCTGCAACAGGGCGCTGACGAGGAAGGTGTCGTTCACACAGCCTTCGAGCCGGTTGGCCGGGTCGGGGTAGTTGTTGATGCCCACCAGCAAGGCCCGCCGGTGCGGCTTGACCTTGCCTTTGCGATAGATCGTGACCGTGCGCTTGAAGACGCGGGCGTTGTCGCGCGTGGCCAGCGTGCTCCACACGCGCGCGACCGTGTTGGGATGGTTCAGGTACCCCGGTTGGGCCGCTGTGCCGATCGGGTCGTGGCCCGCCTCCGACGGCGTGAACACCTGCAGAAACCGGTCGTCGGTGATCTGGATCGGCGCCGTGAAGACGAGGTCCTTCTCGTTGTACAGGTGGAACCAGTACTGGACCGCCGGCACCTTGACCACGCCGGGGAACAATCGGCTGTGGGCGAAGACGTTGTTGATCTGCGAGCCGAAGGTCACGTAGGTGGCTTGCGGCGCGGCCTTCGCGCCGCGCGGATCGTTGTGGAAGAAGTCGTACGTCAGCAGCGTGCCGAGGCTGTGCGCAGCGATCACGTCGGGCTGAAAGTCGCCGAGCTTTTGCGCCAGCAGATCGCACAATGCCTTGCGCAGATCGTTCTCGACTGTCAGTTGCGCGACCATCCCGGCCTTCCACTGCAGATCGTCGCCAAATCCGCGCGACGGATGCAAGAGATTGCTGATCGGGTCTGCCACGCTGTGCCACGCGGCCGCGCCGATCAGCTCGGCCACCGCCGCGGCATAGACCGCCGGCGAGCGGCTGAAGCGCTCGAACAACTCGTCGTACAGCAGGCCGTCGAATTCGGGTTCGCCGGCGAAGCCACGCTCCTTCAGGTGCGCGGCGATCGCCGCCTTCCACGGGTCGTAGTAGGTCGGATTGGATTCGCAATGGCCGATGCCGTGAACCAGCAGAATCTTCACAGGTGCTCCTCATGACACGGCGGCGCCCGCCACGCACGACCTCGTGCATCGTGCGGCGACCGTCGGACCCCACGCGGGGCGCTGCTCACTTCGGGTAGATCGATGCGGCGAATGCGTAGTCTTTCTTGTCGATGTCGGTGCCGCCGAGGATGGGCTTGCCGTCCTTGGTGATCGCCCCGGGTATCTGGTAGCACATGATCGAGCGCGCATCGACCTTGGTGCCGAGCAGCGACGATTGCTCGATCGGCGTCAGCACCTGGGCACGCACCTCGTCCGGCGACCAGCCTTGCGTGTCGCCGAAGAACTTGATGGCCTTCGCTTCGTCGATCTTTTTCACCAGCTCGAGCCGCATGTGTTCGTGCGGAAAGCCGAGCGTGTGTCCGGTCTCGTGGCGCACGACGCGGTGAAACTCCGAGTCTGCCGTCTTCATCGTGAACGACTCGAGGTTCATCGTCGGCTCCTTGGCCGGAATGCTCAGGATGTCGGTGCCCAGGTAGGACCAATAGCCCGCCATGTCCTCCGGTGAATCGGCTCTCGCGATCCGCACCTGCGGGTTGGTTTTCGTTTCCTTGAATTGAACGTTGGCGGTCTTGGCCCACGCGTTCATGTGCAGCAGGATGCGCTTGCGCAAATCGGCGGGCGCGGCGTCCATGAAGCCGACGGTCAGCTTGACACCGTGGGTCGGCCACCGCTTGGCGACGAGCACCGCGATGCGCGCGCGCGGCGGGTTCTGGCCCAGCGCCACCGCGATCGTGGCCGAGCCGGGGTGATTGCGAGGGTTGATGGCCACGGCGCGTTCTGCGGCTGCGATGCGCAAGTGCTCCGGCAGCTGCCGTGGCATGCAGACGAGTCGAGTGGCCATGGTGCACTCCTCGTGAACGAAGAGGCCCAGTCTAGGGCGACGAATCGGTCGGGGAATCCCTAAAGCGCAGGAAGGAACTCAATGCCAGCGGCGCTTTCAGTCCATTGAGCCGCGTCGAACCCGACCGTGATGCGACCGTCGTCCCACTGGACCACCGGCCGTTTGATCACGCTCGGTTGATCGAGCATCAGCGCGCGCGCCGAGCTCGCGTCTGCGACGCGTGCCTGCGTGGCCACGTCGAGCTGGCGCCAGGTGGTGCCTTTGCGGTTGAGCAGCGCCTCCCAGCCGGCTGACTTCAACCACGCGTCGAGCTGATTCGACGGCACGCCCGCTTTCTTGAAATCGTGAAACGTGTACGCGGCGCCGCGTTGGTCGAGCCAGGCGCGGGCGCGCTTCACGGTGTCGCAGTTGGATATGCCGTAGACGATCATGGACGCGAGCTTACCCGGCCGTGCCGCGCGGATCACCGCTACCATCGCCACGAGTCTCACGCCTCGAGCGACACCGTCATGTCAAGCACTCCCGCAAAAACCATCGAGTTCTGGTTCGACTTCGGCAGCCCGACCACCTACCTCGCGCACACGCAGCTGCCGGGCATCGCGCGGGACACCGGCGCGCGCCTCGACTACGTGCCGATGCTGCTGGGCGGCGTGTTCAAGGCCACCGGCAACCAGAGCCCGGTGACGGTGCCGGCCAAGGGACGCTGGATGGGCCACGACCTGCAGCGCTTCGCGCGCCGCTACGGCGTGCCGTTCAACTTCAACCCGCACTTTCCGATCAACACGCTGACGCTGATGCGCGGCGCCGTGGGCCTGCAGATGCGGCAGCCCGAGCGCTTCGCGCCGTACGTCGACGCCGTGTTCCGCGCGATGTGGGTCGAGCCGGCCAACCTCGGCGACCCCGCGGTGCTCGCGGCCACGCTGCGCGCCGCCGGCTTCGAGCCCGACGCGCTGCTCGCGCTGGTGAACGACCCCGAGGTGAAGGCCAAGCTGATCGCCAACACCGAGGCCGCGGTGGCGCGCGGCGTGTTCGGCGCGCCCACCTGCTTCGTCGGCGAGCAGATGTTTTTCGGGCAGGATCGGCTGGACTTCGTGCGCGAGACCGCGCTCGCGCCGTCGCAAGGCGCGTGAGCAGCACGCCCGCAGCGCGAGCGTGGCGCTAGCGCGGCGCGGGCCGCCAGCCCAGCCCCGCCGACGTGCCGCCGCTCGCCGCGCCGCGGCGCGGCCGGTATTCGCAGCCGATCCAGCCGTCCCAGCCGCAGGCCGCCGACACTTCGTCGATCACGCCGAACAGGTACGCGTAGTTCACTTCGCCGAGGTCGGGCTCGTGGCGCTCGGGGACGCCGGCGATCTGCAGGTGGCCGACGCGGCCGGTGGGCAAGTAATGCCGGATCTTCATCGCCACGTCGCCCTCGACGATCTGGCAGTGGTACAGATCCATCTGCACCTGCAGGTTCGGCGCGCCGATCTCCTGCACGATGCGATGCGCCTCGTCCTGCCGGTTCAGCACGTACCCTGGGATGTCGCGCGTGTTGATCGGCTCGATCAGCACGCTCACGCTCGCACGCGCCGCCTGCCCTGCTGCCCACGCGAGGTTGGCCTGATAGGTGGCGAGCAGCTGCGCGCGTTCGGCGCCGGCGGGTGCCAAGCCCGCCATCACGTGCACGCGCGGGCACTTGAGCGCCTGCGCGTACTGCAGTGCCTTGTCGATCGAGCGGCGGAATTCATCCTCGCGCCCGGGCAGCGCGGCCATGCCGCGCTCGCCACGGTCCCACTCGCCGGGCGGGCCGTTGAACAGCACTTGCTGCAGACCGTGATCCGCCAGACGTGCACTCAGCGCTTGCGCCTCGTGAGCGTACGGGAACAGGTATTCGACCGCCTCGAAGCCGTCGGCCGCGGCAGCGGCGAAGCGATCGAGGAACTCGTGCTCCGGGTAGAGCATGCTCAGGTTGGCGGCGAAGCGGGGCATAGGCGACTCGTTGAGAACGGCTACCAGCGCGCGCCGAAGTGCACGCGCAGCTCGTCGATCTGCGCCCCCGACAGCGGCGCAGGATGGGTCAGCAGCCACAGGCGCGCGGTCTCCTCGAGCTCCTCGAGCACTGCGCTGGCTTCGGCCGCTGTGCGGTGCCACACCACCGGGCCGAGCCGTTCGAGCATCACCGCGCGGATCGGCACGCCGCGTTCGCGCGCGTCGGCGATGCGCTGCGCGACCAGCGTCGCCACCGCGGGGTCGCCCGGCCGGTGGTACGCGATCAGCGGCACGTGGCCGACCTTCATCACGAAGTACGGCGTGATCGGCGGCACGATGTCGTCGCTGCTCCATACGCCGGCCAGCGTCAGCGCCACCGTGTGGGTGGCATGCGTGTGGATCACGCAGTGCGCGTCCGCCTCGGCGGCGTAGATCGCGCGGTGCAGCGCCAGGGTCTTGGACGCGCGATCGCCACCGAGCGGTTCGCCGCGTGCATTCACGTGCGCCAGCCGCGCCGGCTCTAGCGTGCCCAGGCACGCGTCGGTCGGCGTGATCAGAAAGCCATCGTCGGTGCGCGCGCTGATGTTGCCGGCGCTCGCGTGCACGTAGCCGCGCGCATACAGCGACGCGCCGACGCGGCAGATCTCGTTGCGCAGCGCGTCGCTCATCGGCCAGGTGGGGGCGCGGCGCTCATGCAGCAAACGCCTTGGTGAAGAAATCGGTGCTGCCGAAGTTGCCCGACTTCAGCGCGAGGTGCAGCCACTCGCCGCCTGCGGCCGGCGAGCGCGCGGCGGTCCACGGCACACCGGGATCGATCTGGGCGCCGATCGCCAGCTGCGTGACGCCGAGCGCTTGCACCACCGCGCCCGACGTTTCGCCGCCGGCCACCACCAGCCGCCGCACACCGCGCTCCACCAGGCCGAACGCGATGCGCGCGAGCGCGCGTTCCACCAGCGCGCCGGCGCGCGCCGCCCCGAGTTCGGCCTGCACGCGTTGCACCGCGGCCGGGTCGGCCGTGGCGTACACCAGCACGGGGCCATCGGCGCGCTGCGCATCGCACCACGCGAGCGCTTGCTCGACCGCGCCATCGCCGGCAGCCAGCGCCGTCGGATCGATTCGATGGGCGGGCAAGCCCTGCTCGCGAAAGTGCTGCACCTGGGTGTTGGTGGCCACCGAGCAACTGCCAGACACCACCGCGGCGCGCCGGCTCACCGCGGGCAGTGCCGACATGTCGGCCTGCGCCTTCAGCGCGCCGCTGGCGCGCCAGTTTTGCGGCAGGCCCATCGCGATGCCCGAACCGGCGGTGACGAGCGGCAGCGCCTTCAGCGCGACGCCGATCTGCATCAGATCGGCGTCCGAGATCGCATCGACGACTGCCACGCCGACACCTTGCCCGCGCAACGCGTCGAAGCGCTGGGCGATCGCCGCCGACCCCTGCGCCACCACGTCGTGCGCGACCAGGCCGACCCGGCGCCGCGTCTGTGCCTGCAGCACGCGCACCAGGTTCGCATCGGTCATCGGCGTCAGCGGATGATTGCGCATGCCGCTGTCCGACAGCAGCACGTCGCCGACGAACAGATGCCCCTTGAACACCGTGCGCTGGTTGGTCGGAAACGCCGGACACGCGATCGTGAAGCCGCGGCCCTCGCCTTCGAGGGCATCGAGCAACGCATCGGTCACCGGGCCGATGTTGCCCTGCGATGTGCTGTCGAAGGTCGAGCAGTACTTGAAGTAGACCTGATGCGCGCGCTGCGTCTGCAGCCAGCGCAGCGCGGCGAGCGACTGCGCCACCGCCTCGGCGGCTGGGATGGTGCGCGACTTCAGCGCCACCACCACCGCGTCGGCCTGCGCGTCGAGCGCACCTTGCGGCACGCCGATCGTCTGCACGCAGCGCAGGCCGCCGCGCACCAGCGTGTTGGCGAGGTCGGTGGCGCCGGTGAAGTCGTCGGCAATCGCGCCAAGCAGGAGCGGGGCCATCGGCTCAGTTCTTCTTCTGTGGCAGCGTGATGCCCGGGAACACTTTGATCACCGCGGCGTCGTCCTCGCGGCCGAAGCCCGCGCTCGAGGCCTGCATGAACATCTGATGCGCAGTCGACGCCAGCGGCAGCGGAAACTTGGTGGCGCGCGCGGTGTCGAGCACCAGGCCGAGGTCCTTGACGAAGATGTCCACCGCCGACAGCGGCGTGTAGTCGGCCGCCAGAACGTGGGCCATGCGGTTCTCGAACATCCAGCTGTTGCCGGCGCTGTGCGTGATCACCTCGTACAGCGCGGCCGGGTCGACGCCTTCGCGCAGGCCGAGCGCCATCGCCTCGGCGGCCGCCGCGATGTGCACGCCGGCCAGCAGCTGGTTGATGATCTTCACCTTGCTGCCGTTGCCGGCGCTGCTCCCCAGCTTGTAGACCTGCGCCGCCATCGCCTCGAGCGCACCGCCAGCCTTGGCGTACGCCTCGGGCCGCCCTGCGGTCATCATCGTCATCTGCCCTGACGCCGCCTTGGCCGCACCACCGGAGATCGGCGCGTCGAGGTACAGCACGCCGCGCTCGGCGAGCCGCCGCTCCAAGCCGATCGACACGTTGGGGTCGACCGTCGAGCACATCACGAACAGGTGGCCCGCTTGCATCGCGCCGGCGGCCCCCTGTGCGCCGAACAGCACTTCTTCGGTCTGCGCTGCGTTGACCACCACGCTGACGATCACCTCGCAGTGCGCGGCCATCTCGCGCGGGCTCGCACACGCCACGCCCCCGTCGGCGACGAACGCCTGCATCGCGTCGGGTCGCACGTCGTGCACGTGCACCCGGTAGCCGGCGCGCCGCAGCGACGCGGCCATGCCGCGTCCCATGGCGCCGAGTCCGATCAGGCCGATGGGCGTTGGATTCACGGCCGCTCCCTCTGGTCAGGCGCCGAGTTGATCGGCGAGCTCGTGCAGGTCGCGCGCCGCCACGTCCACCGGCACGCGGGGCTCGGACTCGCCGCGCCCGGGGCCTTTCTCGTCGGGGCGCGCGATGTGCACGGTGCGCAGGCCGGCGCGTGCGGCGGCGGCCAGGTCGTCGGAATGCGCGGCCACCATCAGCACCTGCGCCGGTTCGCAATCGAACGCAGCGGCAGCCGACTGGTACACCACGGCTTTCGGCTTGTAGTCGCGCGCAAATTCGGCGCCGAGGATCGCGTCCCACGACAGAGCGTTGCGGCGCGCCAGGTCGACCATCAACGAGACATTGCCGTTCGAGCAGGGCGCGATGCGATGGCGTGCGCGCAGGCGCTGCAACCCGCCGGCGACATCGGGCCAGGCGTCGAGCCGATGCCATGCGAGATTCAAGTGCACGCGCGTCGCCTCGTCGAGACCACGGACGTCGAATGCCTTCAGCACCACGTCGAGGTTGCGCCGGTGCAGCACGTCGAGCTTCGAGAACGGCAGCTGGCCCGAGCGCACTTCCTCCATCGCCGGTTGGTACTGGGCGCGCCAGGCGTCGGCGAACGCGTGCCAGTCGAGCGCCACGCCGCGGGGCGCGAGCACCTCGCGGGCCTCGCGCGCGATCGAGCCGCGCCAGTCGACCAGCGTGCCGAACACGTCGAACACCAGCGCGCGGCAGGCCCGCGCCTCGGCCAACGCCATGTCAGAGCTCCACCAGGCTCTTGAAGCCGCCCCAGAACATGCGACGCCCGTCGAACGGCATCGCCTTCGGGTCCAACTTCGCCAGCCGCGGGTCCTTCATCACCTTGGCGTTCACCGCGTCGCGCTGGCGGCGCGACTTGAAGACGATCCACGAGAACACCACCACCTCGCCGGGCTTGAGCTTCACGGCCTGCGGAAACGACGTCCACTTGCCCTGCTTGACGTCGTCGGCCACGTTCTCGTGAAACGCCAGCGCACCGTGCTCGAGCCACACCTTGCCGGCCTGGCGCGCCAGGCGCCGGTACTCGGCGATCTTGGACTTGGGCAGCGGCAGCACGAAACCATCGACATAGTGAGCCACGGCGTCTCCTTCGATGCGTCGGGCGCCGCGCCGCTCAACGGCCGCGCGCCTTGCGCCAGGCCGCGAAGTCGTCGCGGCTGCGCTCGTCGGTGGGAGGATACAGGCCCAGGATCGAGCGGCCCTCGTTGACCTTCTCTGTGACGAAATCTTCGAACGCGGTCATCTCGAGCGCCTCGTCGGCGATCTCGTCGGCAATGGACGCCGGGATCACCACCACGCCCTCGCCGTCGCCCACCACCACGTCGCCGGGCCACACCGCGACGTCGCCACAACCGATCGGCACGTTGATGTCGAGCGCCTGGTGCAAGGTGAGGTTGGTGGGCGCACTCGGCCGCTGATGGTAGGCGGGCATCGCGAGCTGGGCGATCTCGGGCGAGTCGCGAAAGCCACCGTCGGTGACGATGCCGGCGACGCCGCGCTTCATCAGCCGCGTGACGAGAATCGATCCGGCCGACGCGGCGCGCGGGTTCTTGCGGCTGTCGATCACGAACACCGCTCCCGGCGGACACTCCTCGACCGCCTTGCGCTGCGGGTGCGCGCGGTCCTGGAACACGGTGATCGGGTTGAGGTCTTCCCGCGCCGGGATGTAGCGCAGCGTGAACGCCTCACCCACCATGTTGGGCGTCTTCGGGTCGCGCTGCGTGTTGACGGGCAGCACGTCCTGGATGAACTGGTTGCGCAGCCCGCGCTTGAACAGCGCCGTGCACAGCGTGGGGGTGCTGACGTGCAGCAGCTTGTCGCGCGTGGCGGGGTTCAACGATGGCATGCGTCTGCGCCTCGCTTCAAACATTGCCTTCCAGTTGTTGGCCGGCGCGCTGGATCACGCTGGCCCAGCGCTTGGCCTCGCCGGCAAGGAACGCGGTGGTCTCGGCCGGACTCGAGGTCATCACCTCGGCACCGGCACCGGTCATGCGCGAGCGGATCTCTGGCTGGCGGATCACCTCGATCAGCGCCACGCTGAGCCGATCGGCGATCGCCTTGGGCAGGGATGTCGCGACCGCCACGCCCTGGTAGGTGCCCGACTCGAAGTCCTTCACGCCCTGCTCGGCGATCGTCGGCACATCGGCCAGCAGCGCCATGCGCGTGCGCTTGGACACGCCGATCGCCTTCAGCCGGCCCGATTGCACCAGCGGCAGCGTGGCGAGCATGCCGTTCAGGCACAGCTGCGTGTTGCCGGCCGCGGTGTCACCGATCGCCTGCGAGCCGCCGCGAAACGGCACGTGCTGCCAGCGCATGCCGGTGGCCAGCGCGATGTCGACCACGCCGAGGTGGTTGGCCGAGCCCGAGCCCGACGACGCGACGTTCAACGACTTGCTCTTCGAGTACGCAACCAGCTCGCCGAGGTTGGACGCCGGCACCGACGGGTGCGCCACCAGCAGGTGCGGCGAGTACGCGAGCAAGGTCACCCCCTTCAGCTCGCTGGGCTTGTAGGGCATGTCCTTGGTGACCAGCGGCGTGATCGCGAGCGCGCTCATGTCCGACAGCAGCAGCGTGTGCTCGTCGGTGGCCTGAGCGACGGCAGCCGCGCCGATGCTGCCGTTGGCGCCGGTCTTGTTCTCCACGACGACGTTGGAGCCGCCCAGCGCGTCGCCGAGCTGTTTGCTGATCAGGCGCGCGATCACGTCGGACGTGCCGCCCGGCGGGAACGGCACCACGATGCGCAGCGGGCGGCTCGGCCACGCCGGCGCGGCCGACACGGCAGGCGCACCGATCGATGCCAGCGCGAGTGCGCCCGACGCACGGATCCAGCCTCGGCGGTTCATCGTCATGTTCTCCTGGTATGCGCGTGAGGCCGCTTCAGAAGATCACCGGTTCGCTCACCGGTGCACCGAAGCTGGTCTCGAGGAAATCGAAGTCGCAGCCCTCGTTGGCCTGCAGGATGTGGCGGCTGAACATCCAGCCGTAGCCGCGCTCGAAGCGCGGCGCGGGGGGTTGCCAAACGGCTTTGCGGCGCGCCAGCTCGTCATCGGTCACTTCGAGGTGGATGCGCCGTGCCGGCACGTCGACCGTGATGCGATCGCCCGTCTTCACCAGCGCCAGCGGCCCACCCACGTAGGCCTCGGGCGAGCAGTGCAGCAGGCAGCCGCCGTAACTGGTGCCGCTCATGCGCGCGTCGGACAGCCGCAGCATGTCTTTCACGCCTTGCTTCAACAGCTTGGTCGGTATCGGCAACATGCCCCACTCGGGCATGCCGGGGCCGCCCTGCGGGCCGGCGTAACGCAGCACCAGCACATCGTCGCCGCCGACGTCGAGCTGCGGATCGTCGACCGCCCGCTTCAGCGACGGATAGTCGTCGAACACCAGCGCGCGGCCGGTGTGCCGGAGCAGCCGCGGATCGCACGCACTCGGCTTGATGACCACGCCGTCGGGCGCCAGGTTGCCGCGCAGCACGGCGAGCGCGCCTTCGGCATAGATCGGCTTGTCCAACGGTCGGATCACGTCGTCGTCGAACACCTCGGCGCCCGCGATGTTGTCGCCGAGCGTCTTGCCGTTGACCGTCATAGCGCCCAGATTCAGGTGCGGCGCGATGCGTGTCATCAGCGCGCGCATGCCGCCGGCGTAGTAGAAGTCCTCCATCAAATACGCATCGCCGCTGGGCCGGATGTTGGCCACCACCGGCACCTTGCGGCTGGCGGCATCGAAGTCGTCGAGCGTCACCGCCAACCCGGCGCGCCGCGAGATCGCCACCAGGTGGATGATCGCGTTGGTCGAGCAGCCCTCGGCCATCGCCACCGCGATGCCGTTGGCGAAACTGTCGCGGCTGAGCAGCTTCTTGGGCGTCAGGTCCTCCCACACCATCTGCACGATGCGCCGGCCGCACTCGGCGCTCATGCGGATGTGGTTGGCGTCGGCCGCAGGGATCGAGCTGGCGCCGGGCAGCGTCATGCCGATCGCCTCGGCGATGCCCATCATCGTCGCCGCGGTGCCCATCGTCATGCAGGTGCCGTGGCTGCGCGCGATGCCGCCTTCCATCTCGACCCACGCCTCGTCGCTCAAGCGGCCGGCGCGACGCTCGTCCCAGTACTTGAAGGCATCCGATCCCGAACCGAGCGTGTGGCCACGCCAGTTGCCGCGCAGCATCGGACCGGCCGGGAGATAGATGCACGGCAGCCCCATCGACAGTGCGCCCATCAGCAGGCCAGGCGTGGTCTTGTCGCAGCCCCCCATCAGCACCGCGCCGTCGACCGGGTGCGAGCGCAGCAGTTCCTCGCACTCCATCGCCAGAAAGTTGCGGTACAGCATCGTGGTCGGCTTGACCATCGATTCGCTCAACGAAATCGCCGGCAGCTCGAGCGGAAAGCCGCCGGCCTGCAGCACGCCGCGCTTGACGTCGTCGACGCGCGTCTTGAAGTGGGCGTGGCACTGGTTGGCGTCGCTCCAGGTGTTGACGATCGCGATCACCGGCTTGCCGGCGTAGTCGGCCGCCGCATACCCCATCTGCATGACGCGCGAGCGGTGGCCGAACGAGCGGAAGTCGTCGGGCGCGAACCAGCGCGCGCTGCGCAGGTCTTGGGGCTGGCGGGTCGTCATGGTCGGCGAGGCGCGCGTCGCGGGCGACCGGCACACGGGGCGTGTGCCGATCCGCTCACGGGCAGTTCAAGTGGTAGTCGCGGCCAGCGTAGTCGAAGCCGACCAGTTCGCCCATGTAGGTTCCCCGCACCTGCGGCAGCGCGGTGGTGTCGCGCACCGCGGGCGCTGCGTAGTACGCGCGGATCTCGCGGATCAGGCCCGAGTGCGCGTCGAACACGTACCACTCGTCGCCGCGCTGCGCGGTGCGCAGCTTGCGCTTCCAGTGCGTCCACTCGATCACCGCCTCGTTCGTCTCGGGGCTCAGCAGAACCTTCTCGATCGTCCACTGCGAGCCGAGCTGCTCGACGCACCAGATCCAGCGCTCGGCGATCGCCGCCGCGCCGCGCCACGGGATGTCGGGCAGCCCGGGCGGGAAGTAGTGCACCGCATCGGGCGTGAAGCACGACAGCAGCGCGCCGCGATCGGCCGCGTTGCAGGCATCGAAGTAGCGGCGGATCAGGGCTTCGTGGCGGTGCATCGTGTGATCATCATACGATTGGCGGTCGCTGGGCGGCGACCCAGGCGCGGTACTGCGCGCGCGTGCTGTCGCTCGGCGGGTAGAGGCCCCACAGCGGCTCGCCGCGGTCGACGCGCTGCGCGAGGTAGGCCTCGAGGTCGTCCTGCGCCTCGCACAGCGCGGCCATCTCCTCGGCCAGCGCGGCCGGCACCACGGTCACGCTGTCGGCGTCGCCGTGGATCACGTCGCCCGGGTACACCGCGACGCCAGCACACGACACCGGCACCTGCAGATCGGCCACGTGGTGGTACGACAGCCGCGTGGTCGCGGTGACGGCCGCGCACCAGGCAGGGATCGCGAGAACGCCGATCTCGTGGCCGTCGCGCAGGGCGCCGTCGGTGATCACCGCACGCACGCCACGCCGCATCATGCGCGTGACCAGCATGTGGCCCATCGACGCGGCCGTGGCGTCGCCGCGGCTGTCGATCACCATCACGTCGCCGGGCTGGGTCTGCTCGACGCCCACCCATTGCAGGTTGTCGGCGTGCGGCGCGGTGGTCAGCGTGTCGTAGGTGTCGATGTCTTCGCGCGCCGGGATGAAGCGCATCGTGTAGGCGCGTCCGGCGAAGCGCTGCACCGCGCTGCCCTGCAGCGGCCGCAGGCCCACCAGCACCGGCTGGCGAAAGCCCTTCTTGTACAGCTGCGTGGTCAGCGAGCCGCTGCTGACGCGCGCCAGGCGCTGCAGCACCGCGTCGGGCACGTCGACGCGCTGGCGCGTGGGATGGGGCGTGGGGGTGCTCGAATGCTGCATCGGAACTCCGGGACGACGCCGCTGCGCTGGCGCGCGCATGGCTGCGGCGATGCTAGGGTCGCGAGCGCAGCCGACCAACCCGGCGTAGAGTGGCGTGGCGCGTGGAGTTCCATGATCTGGGAGTAGCCGTCGATGCCGCCCAAACTCGCCGAAGGCACCGCCGCGCTTGAGAAAGCGCTCGACGTGCTCGACGCGGTGGGCTCGTCGCGCACAGGCCTGAGCCAGGTCGAGCTGGCGGCGCGCCTCGGGCTGCCGCGCACCACGCTGTACCGGTTGCTCGGCACGCTGGTGGGCCGCGGACTGCTGCGGCGCGACCCGATGCGCCGCGTCTACTGCCTGGGCCAGCGCTGCCTCGAGTACGCACGCAACAGCTACGCGATGCCTGACCTGGTGGCGGCCTCGGTGGCCGAGCTGCGCGCGCTGCGCGACATCAGCGGCGAGACCACCTACCTGGCGGCACTCGACGGGCTCGAGGTGGTGTCGCTCGAGCGCTGCGACGGCGCGCACAGCCACCGCTCGCACACCGAGCCCGGCCAGCGCAAGCCGCTGCACTGCACCAGCCAGGGCAAGGCGATCCTGGCGGCGCTGCCGCCCGAACGGCGCGACGCGATCGTCAAGGAGATCGAGCTGCAGGCGCTGACGCCGCGCACCATCACCGACCGGCGCCGCCTGCAGGCCGACCTGAAGCTCACGGCGACACGCGGCTGGTCGATCGACGACGAAGAGATCGTGCTGGGCGTGCGCTGCTGCGGCGCAGCCATCCTCGATGCGCACGGCCAGGTGCGCGGCGCGATCAGCATCGCCGGGCCAGCCTTCCGTCTGTCGATGGAGCGCCTCACCCTGCTGGGCCCCGAGGTCACCGAAGCTGCGCGCCGCATCGGCGCGCAGCTCGGCAGCGCGGCGCCCCAGCGCTCGTCGGGCGAGGTGCGCGTGATCGACGGCGAGTGGGCCTTCGAGGGCGGGCATCCGCTGTGGCATGCCGCCAGCGGCCGATTGTGGTGGTCGGATCGATTGGCACCTGCCGTGCACCAGGCCGACCTGCGCAGCGACCGGCTGCTGCTGTCGATGGACGAGCCGATCGGCGCGCTGCTGCCGCACGACGACGGCGCGGCACTGTTCAGCGGCGACGCCTGGCACCACGTGGCGCCCGATGGCAGCCATCATCCGCTGCCCGACTGGCCGTGCCGCCGCTTCAGCGCGATCATCGCCGACGCGCAGGGCGCGCGGTGGGCCTGCATGCCCGATGGCGAACGTTGGCGCGTCGCGGAGCTGACCCCCGAAGGCCGTCCGCACGGCGGCTGGCGGCTGGGCGAGCCGGCTGACGAGCTCGCGGTGTGCGAGCGCAGCGGCACTGTCTACATCGCATCGGCCGACAGCGGTGTGATCTACGCGGCCCAGCGCGACCACGGCAGCGTGCGCCGTCTCACCACGGTGCCCAAGGGGTCGGGGCGCGTCGGCGGGCTGGCGGTCGACGCGTCGGGCGCGGTGTGGGCGGCGCTGCGCGGCGGCTGGAGCGTGGTGCGTTTCGCGGCCGACGGCAGCATGGACCGCGTGCTCGCGTTGCCGGTGCCCAGCCCCACCGCGGTGGCGATCGGCGGCGCCGATGGCGACAGCCTGTTCATCACCAGCGAGCGGCATGCGCTGGCACGCGAGGCGCTCGACGCCGCACCGCTGTCGGGCCACTTGTTCGTGCTCGAGCGCGCCAGCGCCACCGCCGGCGCCTGAGCGCGCCGGCGGCGCGTCCCAGATCCTGGGAGCTGTCTTGCGCGCTTTGTGTGGGCCGGGTTGCCGGCCGCGGCTCGCACCCGACAATGCACGGCTCGAACGACACCGATTCAGGAGACAACGATGCTGCGTCGCCGTTCCCTCGTGGTCTCCGCTGTGGCGCTGGCCACCGCGCCGCTGCGCGCACAGGACGCCTGGCCGAGCAAGCCGCTGAAGATCATCTGCCCCTTCCCCGCGGGCGGCACCAGCGACGTGATGGCGCGCATGGTGGCCGAGCCGCTGACCAAGGAACTCGGCCAGCAGGTGATCGTCGAGAACATCGGCGGGGCCGGCGGCACGATCGGCACGCTGCGCGCATCCAAGATGGCGCCCGACGGCTACACCGTCGTGCAGACCGGCGTCGGCCAGAACGCGGTGGCGCACGGCCTGGATCCCAAGCTCGGCTACGACTCGATGAAGGATTTCATCCACATCGCGCAGGTGCACACCGGGCCCAACCTGCTGGTGGTGCATCCGAGCACGCCGTTCAAGACGTTCAAGGAGCTGATCGACTACGTGCGCAGCAACCCGGGCAAGCTGAACTACGGCTACACCCACGCGGCGTCGGGGCACATGGCGATGGAGCTGCTGAAGCAGCGCGCCAGCGAATGCGCCAAAGGCCAGAAGGACTGCAACGGGTTCTTCATCGTCGGCATTCCCTATCGCGGCGGCGGCCCGATGCTGCAAGACCTGCTGGGCGGCCAGATCCCGATGATGTTCATCAACCAGGACGTGGCGCTGCAGCACGTGCGCGCCGGCAAGCTGCGCCCGCTCGCCTGCTCGAGCCTGCAGCGCAACCCGCTGTACCCCGACGTGCCCACCGTGCACGAGAGCGGCTTTCCGAACTTCCAGGCGCTGTCGTGGTCGGGCGTGTCGCTGATCAAGGGCACGCCGCAGCCGATCGTCGACCGGTTCGAAGCGACGATGCGCAAGATCATGACCTCGGCCGACATCAAGCAAAAGCTCGAGTCGGTGGGCTTCGTCGTGCCGCCGCCGGGCGCGCAGGCCTACACGCAATTCGTGCAAGGCGAGATCGATCTGTGGACCAAGGTCATCAAGACGGCCGGCATCAAACCTGAATGACGCCCCCGAAGCGGCCCAGCGGCCGCCTCGCTCTCCAAGGGGGCCGAGACCGGACACGAAGGACGATGAGGAGAACTGAATGACTACGCGCTCGATCCAGGCCAATCCGCTCGCCGCCGGCCTTGCCGCCGGCGTCGCCACCACCGATCGCATCGAATGGATCCAGCTGTCGCTGGTGTTCCTGCCGCTGAAGACGCCCATCAGCGACGCCAAGGTGCTCACCGGGCGGCAGAAGCCGCTGACCGAGGTGGCGTTCCTGTTCTGCGAAGTCGAGACCCGGGAAGGCCACAGCGGCGTCGGCTGCAGCTACAGCAAGCGCGCCGGCGGACCGGGCTTGTACGCGCACGCGAAGGAGATCGCGCCTAACCTGATCGGCGAAGACCCCAACGACATCGCGCGGCTGTGGGACAAGCTGGCGTGGGCCGGCGCGAGCGTCGGCCGCAGCGGGCTGTCGACGCAGGCGATCGCCGCCTTCGACATCGCGCTATGGGACTTGAAGGCCAAGCGCGCGAAGCTGCCGCTGGCCAAGCTGCTCGGCGCGCACCGCGATGCGGTGCAGTGCTACAACACGTCGGGCGGCTTTCTGTCGAGCCCGCTCGACGAGGTGCTGCGCAACGTCGAGCAGCTGCTCGAGCGCGGCATCGGCGGCATCAAGATCAAGGTCGGACAGCCCGACCCGATGATCGACCTGCAGCGCGTGCAGGCGGTGCACAAGCTGATCGACGGGCGCTGCCACCTGATGGTCGACGCCAATCAGCAGTGGGATCGCACCACGGCGCAGCGCTTCGGCCGCCTGGTCGAGCCGCTGAACCTCACCTGGATCGAAGAGCCGCTCGACGCCTACGACGCCGAAGGCCACGCCGCGCTGGCCGCCATGCTCGATACGCCGATCGCCACCGGCGAGATGCTCACCAGCGTGGCCGAACACTGGGAGCTGATCCGCCACAAGAGCGTCGATTTCATCCAGCCCGACGCACCGCGTGTCGGCGGCATCACGCAATTCCTGAAGATCATGGCGCTGGCCGACCAGGCACGGCTGCGCCTGGCGCCGCACTTCGCGATGGAGATCCACCTGCACCTGTCGGCTGCCTATCCGCACGAGCCCTGGGTCGAGCACTTCGACTGGCTCGAGCCGCTGTTCAACGAGCGGCTCACGATCCAGGACGGCCGCATGCACGTGCCGAACCGACCGGGGCTCGGCTTCAGCCTGAGCGAGCAGGCGCGGCGCTGGACGAAGGACAGCGCGCAGGTCGGCAAGAAGGGTTGAGTCGCTGGCGAGTGCTTTTGCGCCCGGGCACACTGCGCCGATGCGCGCGCTGAGCGTGCGGCGCTCGGGCACTGCTTCGGCCTCGCGCAACTTCGAGGAGCATCGATGGCATCCAACCTCAAGGGCCCCGGCATCTTCCTGGCCCAGTTCGCCGGCGACGCGGCGCCGTTCATTCGCGATCACATCATCCGCGTGACGGAGAAGGCGTTCGACGACTTTGCGGGTGCTTCGACGGATGCTGCGCAGTTGAAGCGGATGCTTGGACTTTGAGTTCCTGCGGAGCAGCCCGCCGGTCTCGGCCGGCGGCCGAGCTACTTTCATTTGCGGCCCCAAATGAAAGTAGCCAAAGCAAAGGGGCTCCATACGATTTGGCTCGCTGTCATGGCAAGCACCCACGAACAACGCCGGTTCGACTCGAAGCATCGGCTTTCGCGGATGCGCCGCATCCGCGGCCCGCGAGCGCTTGAGTTGAACCGGTCTCGTTCGTAGGTTGTGGCCAGACCTCAAGGGCGTCGAGTTCATCGAGGCGGTGGTCGCATCGTCCGGGCGCGGTGGGCGCTGGGTCAAGCTCAAGCCCTGAGTGAGTCGCCACGCACCGCGACGCCCAGAGCCACCCGGCCGGTGCGCAGGGTCAGCCGACTCCGCGAAAACCACTAGTGGATTTGATTGATTTATTTATTGTGATGTCTACCATCGGTGCATCTTTTCGCATCGATCCATGTCCACCGCCACCATCGCCGACATCGCGCGCCAAGCCGGCGTGGGCACGGCCACCGTGGACCGGGTTCTGAACAAGCGCCCCGGGGTCAACGCCGACACCGTGCAGCGGGTGATGCAGGTGGTGCACGAGCTCGGGGCCCCGCCGCAACGCGGCCGCCCGCGCAGAGGCGAGAACTTCCGCTTCGCATTCGTGCTGCCGGCCGAGACGGCGCCGTTCAACGAACTGGTCGACCGCCAGATCGCGCAGGCCGCCGGCGAATTCCGGCACCAGCACATCACCGAGATCACGCACCGCATCGAGGCCGGCGACGCGGCGCAGTTTGCCGCCGGCCTGGCTCAGCTGGCCGAATGCGACGCGATGGCGATCATGGCGCCCGATCTGCCGCCGGTGAAGCTGGCGATCAACGAAATGGTGCGCACCGGCGTGCACGTCGTGACGCTGTTCTCCGACGTCGCCGGCTCGATGCGCGAGACGCACGTCGGCGCCGACAACCGCGCCGCCGGCCGCACCGCGGGCCTGCTGCTCGGCCGCATGTGCGGTGCCGGCCCGCGCGACACGCTGCTGTTCTGTTCGCAGGCGACGCGGCTATCGGGCGAGATCGAGCGGCGCATCGGCTTCGCGCAGGTGATCGAAGAGCGCTTTCCGAAGATCAAGGTGCAGCGCACGCCCGATCTGCCGAGCAGCGATGCCGGCGCCTGCCGCGCGCTGCTGCGCTTCCTGCGCGGCAAGGGCGTCGACGTGAACCGCGTGGCCGGCATCTACAACGTCGGCTCGGGCAGCGCCGGCGTGGCGCGCGCCATCGAGAGCCTGGGCCTGACCGGCAGCGTGCCGGTGGTGGTGCACGACCTCACCGACGAGCACCGCGCGCTGCTGGCCGCCAACGGCCTGGCGTACGTGCTGCACCAGGACATTCACTATTGCATTTCAACCGCGGCGCGCGTGCTGCGCGCGCTGTGCGAGAACGTGCGCGGGGCACTCAATGTGGTGCAGCCGCGCGTCGAGATCCTGACGGCCGAGAACCTGCACTGAACGGCGGTCGGATGCGTGTGTTCGTGACAGCCATCTAAGTTAGGAGACCCCACATGAAACGACTGTTCAAGCAGCTGCCGGCGTTGTCGCTGGCGGCGGCCGCGCTGCTGGGCTTCAGCGGCAGCTCCGCCCTCGCGCAGGGCAAGACCATCACGCTGTGCTGGGCGGCCTGGGATCCGGCCAACGCGCTGGTCGAGCTGTCGAAAGACTTCACCGCGCAGACCAAGATCAACATGAAGTTCGAGTTCGTGCCGTGGCCGAACTTCGCCGACCGCATGCTCAACGAGCTCAACTCCAAGGGCAAGCTGTGCGACCTGATCATCGGCGACAGCCAGTGGATCGGAGGCTCGGCCGAGAGCGGCCACTACGTGAAGCTGAACGACTTC
>Ga0207675_100000798_pt1 | contig 31278 bp, 32 predicted proteins | sample KBSSwiS42_FD_184305 | JGI IMG/M metagenome (GOLD analysis project Ga0207675, IMG submission 184305) | Switchgrass rhizosphere microbial communities from Kellogg Biological Station, Michigan, USA - KBS Switchgrass S4-2 (SPAdes) (version 2) | ecosystem: Host-associated > Plants > Roots >...
TCCCGCCCCCGCGCGAGGGCGCTCGGGCGACGTGGATGGGCACGCGTCGCACAGCTGGGCGCGCCTCCACAGTGGCCGTGGGCCGCTTTCGGCGCCCTCGGCGCACAGCTGTGGCGCAGCGTCGAACGCACCTGCTTCGACCTCGTCGGCCACCTCCAGATCGGTCCCATGCTCCTTCCGGCGTACGGTCCAGGCCTCCCGGCTGGAGCGCTGCTCCCGGCGATGTCCTCGCGCCGGGGCGCTGCGCCGTTCGCCCTTCACAGACCTGAGTTCGGCCACGCCGGCCGCGAGTCGGGGAAGAGCCGGTGAGCGACGGCGGCACGCACCTGACGAAGGTCCCGGACATCACCGGGGAGCCGAGGCGAGACGGCGTTGCCGTGACGACGACCAAGCTCCTCCTGATCACCGGCGACGAGCTCGAGGTCGACGCCCCGCTCGACAAGGTCGTCAAGGAGCTCGAGGACGCCTCCCGCAGCAGCGCCGGGACTCTCGCCCGGTTCACCCAGGCCCGCACCGAGGAGCCGGTCGCGCTGAACGCCGCGCACGTCGTCGCCGTGCGTCCTGGCAGCTAGGCCGCCACGCGCACGCCGCGTCGGCGCTCTACTTCAGGAGAGCCTCGTCGAAGAAGGCGGTGAGCCTGCGCTCGTACTCACGAGGCCGAGCCTCGGCGCCCCCTACGTGGCCTCCCTCCTGGACCTTCCAAACGTCCTTGGGCTCGCCCGCCGATTCGTAGAAGTCCTGGCTGAGCTCTTCGCCGCCCTGACCATGGGCGGAGTAGATGAAGAAGACCGGGCGGGGTGAGATGCGCTCGACCATGTCGTTCAGATTCGGCGGCGGTGCGTGGTTCGAGAACACCGCGGTCCCGGCGCTGATGCCACCCCAAATGGGAAGCGCAAACCACTTGCCGGCGCCGGGCAACTCCGAGGCCTCGCGCACGGATCGAATCCCCGCGCCCTCGGAGACCACGGCCTTGAGCGCGTCGGTCTCGGCCGCCGTCTCGAGCATCAGCTCACCGCCGACCGAGAGCCCGATTCCGCCGATGCGATCGGCATCGACGTCGGGGCGCTCGCGCAGGAACGCGATCGCCGCTTTGATGTCACGGTCGCCGGCCCAGCCGACGGCGTTCGGATCGCCCTCGCTGTCGCCCTCGCCGCGCCGGTCGAACAGCAGCACGCCGTAGCCGTGGCGCACGAGCATCCTGGTCTGCCGCTGTGGACCCTTGCGCCCCGGGAACGCGATCACGGCGGCGCGGTTCTTCGAGGGCACGTACCAGCCGGTCAGCTCGAGGCCATCGCCGGTGGTGAAGGAGACGTCCTCGAAGTCGGCGCTCAGATCGGGCTCCGGCACGACCGCACGGGCGATGTGCGTGTATCCGTACGAGGAAACCAGCGGAAACATGACCACGACGCCGGCGATCAGACCCGCGGCGCACATCAGCGCCCTGCGGAGGTAGCGCCGCGGCATCCGCTCGTCCAGGCGCCTGGAGCGCCACAGCGTCACGACTCCTACCGCCAGCAGCACGAGGCCGGCGGCGCCGCCGAGCAGCCCCGTGTAGTCGTCGCCGGAGGCGCCGACCTCGCGGGTGTAGTACCACGCCTCGGAGGCGGTTCCGACACCGAAGACTCCGAGCACGAGGGCGAGAATCGCGCGCCACCCGGCACGCAGCCGCGGGTAGGCGACCGCCGCCAGCGCGAGCACGGCCACCGGCACCAGCCCGCTGACGAGGTGATCCGCTGCCGACGTGCCCGGCTGGGGCTGGACGAACGAGTCGTCCACCACGTGCAGGGCGATCAGGCCGATCGCGGGCAGCACGAGCGCCCGCTCGCGCCGGCCGCAGGCATGCACCTTGCGGCCGGCGGCTGGGGACTGGGTGATCATCTACTCGTACTGCAGCGCCTTCAGCACGTTCAGCCGCGACGCCCGGCGTGCGGGCAGGATGGCCGCCAGCATGCCCGCAAGCGTCGCGACGATCGCGAACACCACGATGGCGACGATCGGGGCGGAGAACGTGACGTCCATGCTGTCGAGCGCCTTGGTGATCACCGCGGCGAGCAGCATCCCGAGCGGTAGCCCGAGCGCCGCCCCGATCAGGGCGATGATCACGCTCTCGTAGCGGATCATGCGGCGCGCCTGGCGACGCGTCAGCCCGATTGCGCGCAGCATGCCGAGCTCACGGGTGCGCTCGAACACCGACAGGGCCAGGGCGTTCACCATCCCGAACAGGCTCACGATGATCGACAGCGCGAGCAGCACGTAGAAGATGTTCAGGATCATGTCGATGCCGCCGGCCCGCTCGGTGATCCAGGCGGTGTTGGTGCGCACCACCGCGTCGGGATACGGGTCGAGCGTCTTGTTGAGCGCCGCAGTCGCCTGCGAGGTGATGCCGTCGTCGGTGTCGACGAAGACGAACAGGTCCTTCGGGCGGGGGAAGTGCGTGTCGAAGGCACGCTGCGCCAGCGTCACCGAGCCCAGCAGCGCATCCAGCTGCTCCGCGGGCGGATCGTAGATCCCCCTCACCACGAGTGGAGCCTTCTTGCCCTGAGGCGTCTGGATCGAGAACTGGTCGCCGACCTTCAGGTTGTTGGCCTCCGCGAACTGGTTCCTGACGATCGCCCCGTCGAAGCCGAGCGACAGCAGCACGTTGTCCGAGCCCTTGGTCCAGCGGAAGTCGTAGACGTTGCTGATCGTGGACGGGTCGACTCCCGTGACGTCGATGTCAGTGCCGAAGCTGCTCGCCTTGTCGTCGCGCACGGCCGAGGCGGCGGCCACCCCAGGCGCGTTCGCCAACGTGTGCCCCGCGCTGGAGGTGAACGTGTCGTAGCCGTTCTTGGCCGTCACGACGTAGTCGGCCCGCACCTGGTCCTTCAGCGCATCCTTGGTGGTGCCCTTGAGGCTGGCACCCAACGTCGCGACGAGCGTGACCAGCGCGAGCCCGATCATCAGCGCGCCCGCCGTGCGGGCCGTGCGAGCGGGGTTGCGAGTGGCGTTGTCCTTGGCGAGCGCACCCGCCACTCCGCCGAGGCGTTCGCCGGGTGCTCCGACGGCGGCCGCGAGCGGCCGCACCAGTCGCGTCGAGATCATGCCGACGCCGATGAACAGGAGGAGACATCCCACTCCGTCCAGCACCACGACCGCAACGGTCGGCAGGTCGGCGAAGAGACCGGCGGCCAGCATGACGGCCGAGATGCCGAGCACGATCGGCGCGGCGGTGCGGCTCCGAGCGAGCCGCGAGGTCGGCAGGACCGCGCCCTCTCGCACGGCGGCGATCGGCGGCACGCGGGTGGCCCGCCGGGCCGGCGAGATCGTTGCGAGCACCGTGATGCCCACGCCGAGGAGCAGCGAGACGATGACCGTCCTCAGGCCGAACACCGTGCCCGTGCTGGGCAGGTCGACCCCGAGCGCCTTGAACAGCGCGTTCAAGCCCTTGGCGATCAGCAAGCCGAGCAGCAGGCCGACGATGGCGGCGAACAGCCCGGTGACGAAGCCCTCGAGCAGCACCGAGCGGAACACCTGCTTGCGCGATGCGCCGAGCGTGCGCAGCGTGGCGAGCTCGCGCACGCGCTGCGCGACCGTCATCGAGAGCGTGTTGAAGATGACGAACGAGCCGACGATCAGGGCGATGCCCGCGAACGCGAGCAACAGGTACTGGAAGAACTTCAGCCCGTCGTTGACCTCCGAGGCCGCGGCCTTGCCGGCCGCATCGCCTGTCTCGATCTGGGCAGACGACGGCAGCAGCGGCTCGACCTCGTCGGCGACCTGCGCCTGGGAGACGCCCGGCTTCGGCGTCACGTAGATGACGTCGAACTGGCCTTCCTTGTTGAGCAGCTGCTGCGCCGTGGGCACGTCGAAGACGGCGAAGGTCGCGCCCCCGATCGAGTCCACCGACCCGAACCGGGCGATGCCGGAGACGGTCATGCTGCGCTGCGGCCCCTCGCCGGACACGCCGATCTTGTCGCCCAGCTTGTAGTGCTCCTTCTTCGCGCTCGCGGCGTCGATCACGACCTGGTTGGGGCCAACCGCCCATTCGCCGGACTTCAGCGTCGTGGGGTTCGCCTTCTGGCCAGGCTCGAAGCCCCAGCCGAAGTTGGGCTGCTGCGTGCTGCCGAGCTGCTTGCCGTCCCGGCCGATCAGCTTCACGAAGTCGCTGCTGCCGCTGATGTCGAAGATCGCCCCGGAGGCGCTACCTACGTCCGGCAGCGCCGCCACCTTCGCCTGCAGCGACTCCGGCACCGTGGACTTGGCGGCGCCCTTGACGATCTCCTTGCCGGAGATCACGGCACCCGTGTCCTTGTAGGTGCCCGTGAACAGGTCGTCGAACGCCTTCTTCATGGTGTCCGTGAGGATGAAGGTCCCGCTCACCATCGCGACGCCGAGGACGATCGACAGCGCGGTGAGCGCTGTGCGCAGCTTGCGGCCCAGCAGACCCTGCAGCGTCGCGGTCTTCATCGGTGAGCCAGCCTCTCCATCGTGCCGAGCACGGCGTGCTCGTCAAGCCCGTATTCGTCCTCGACGGTCTCGCCGTCGGCCAGGAAGACGATCCGGTCCGCGACCGCGGCGGCGCTCGCCTCGTGCGTGACCATCATCGTCGTCTGGCCGTAGCTGTCGACCGAGTCGCGCAAGGCATGGAGGATCTCCTCGCTCATCGTCGAGTCGAGGTTGCCGGTCGGCTCGTCGGCGAACAGGATCGTCGGCCGCGAGACCAGTGCTCTCGCGATTGCGACGCGCTGCTGCTGCCCGCCCGACAGCTCAGACGGCCGGTGCGAGCGGCGGTCGCCCAGGCCGACCTTGTCCATGACCTCCTCGACCCACTCGGCGTCAACGTCCTCGCCGGCGATCGACAGCGGCAGCACCACGTTCTGCTGCGCCGTCAACATCGGCAGCAGGTTGAAGAACTGGAAGATGAACCCGATGCTGCGACGACGCAGGAGCGTCAGCTCGTCGTCGTCCATATTCGTTATCTCCTCGCCGCCGACCCAGACCTGGCCGGAGGTGGGGCTGTCGAGCCCGGCGAGGATGTGCATGAGCGTCGACTTTCCGGAGCCCGAGGGGCCCATGACGGCCGCGAACTGGCCTTCGGGGATGCCAATCGAAACCCCGCGCAGCGCGTGAACCGCTGCGTCGGCTTCGCCGTACTGGCGGGTCAGCTCACTGGCCGCCAGGACTGTGCTTTGGACAGCGGCCGCGTCGCGGGCCGGTGTTGCAATCGCCATCTGGTGCCTCCTGGGGAGGCCCGGCAACACTCGATGAAGAGCTTCCGCCGGGCCGTTCGCGGAAGCCGTCAGTCGCTACAACGAGCGGTCGACGCGGGGGCTCGGCGCGAGCGGTTCAAATGAAGCGGCGGATCAGCCTTGGGCCAACGAGCCTACGCCTCGCTCCGACGCAACGCAACAAGGGTGGGAGCCAGGCTGGTGTACTCGGTGTGGGAGTCGACCTGCTTCCCGGCGAGGAGCCGGACGATCGAGATGCCTGCGTAGCACCGAGTGCGGTCCGTCGACGTCGCGCGCCAGCGAGTCGCGACTCGGTCGTCCTCCGCGATCTGGTCGTCGATCTTGATGTACAGATCGGGGTGGGCGCGGCGGCCGGATGACACCAGCCGGTGCACCCCCTCAGGCCCGTGGACACCCGTCTCGATGCCCGGGACGCGGCCGAAGTAGTTGTCGGCCACCAGGTCGTTGATCAGCTCCAGGCGTCCTTCGTTCCAGACCGCCTCGACGAACAGCCTGACCTTCCGCTTGTTGAGCTCACTAGCACTGTCCACTGGGCGAAACGATGTCTGCGGCGAGCAGCGTCCACAAGGGAGGAACCCCGAGTGTTTCCCCCTGGGTTTCGGCCCCGAGCCGCGGCCTGTCGCGGTGTATCGTCGTGCCGTGTCGTTCGCTACGGCCGGGTCACTGCGCGAGCGCGAGCGCGAGCTCGGGACGCTGCGCGAGGGCCTCGAGCGCGCGGGCGCAGGAGCAGGGACGCTGCTTCTGGTCGAGGGGCCTGCCGGCGTCGGCAAGACCGAGCTCGTGCGCGAGGCGCGCGCGGCGGCGGCGCAAGCGGGCGTAAGGCCGCTGGAGGCGAGAGGCTCCGAGCTCGAGCAGCCGTTTGCGTTCGGCATCGTTCGCCAGCTGCTGGAACCCATGATCGGCGAGGCCCCCGAGCGCGCCGATCTGTTCGCGGGCGCGGCGGGCCCGGCGGCACGTCTGTTCGAGCCGGACGAGCGGCAGTCGCCGAGTGCCGACGTCGGGTTCGAGGCCCTCCACAGCCTCTACTGGCTGGTCGTGAACCTCGCCGACCGTGCTCCGTTGCTCGTGTCGGTCGACGATTGCCAGTGGGTTGATCGCGACTCCCTGCGGTTCCTGGCCTACCTGGCGCAGCGAATCGAGGGGCTTCGGGTCGCGATGCTGCTCGCTGGACGGCGACCGGATCCAGCCGCGGTCGACGGCGGGTCGCTGTGGGCGCAGGTGGCGTCGCGTCCCGAGGCTGGCGTGCTGCAGCTGCAACCCCTGAGCGAGTCCGCCTCGGTGGCTCTGGCTCGGGAGCGCCTGGGCGCCCAGGCGGCCGAGGAGTTCTGCCGCGCGTGCCACAGGGCCACCGGCGGCAACCCCCTGTTCCTGCGGGAGCTGCTCAGCGCGCTGGACGCGGCGGGAGTCGTTCCGTCGGCGGGTGCGGCGAGCGAGGTACAGGCGGTCGGTCCCGCGGCTGTGAGCCGTTTCGTACTGCACCGGCTTGCCACGCTCGGTCCTGATGCGACCGAGCTGGCGAGGGCGGTCGCCGTGCTGGGCGACGACAGCGAGCCGGAGCTCGTCGGCCGGGTGTCGGGGCTCGGCGACGACGCCGCCCGCACGGCGGCGGATGACCTCGTCCGGGCTGACATCTTCGTGGGCGGGGAGCGCCTGGGATTCGTTCATCCGATCGTTCGCGCGGCCCTGTATGAGGACCTCGCGCCCGGCGAGCGCCAGGCGCGGCACGCCGCGGCGGCCGACGCGCTGGCGGAGGAGGGCGCGTCACCCGAGCGAGTGACGGCGCATCTCCTCATGACCTCAGCGACGGGGGATCAGCGCAGAGTCGAGACGCTCAGATCGGCCGCTCGCAGCGCGGCGCGGCGCGGCGCTCCGGACGCAGCCGCAGCCCGCCTGCGCCGGGCGCTTGGGGAATCTCCGGAGGAACAGGGGCGCGCGGAGATCCTGACCGAGCTCGGGACGGTCGAGGTGGCCTCGATGGAGTTCGAGGCGGCCGAGGAGCATCTGCAGGCGGTCCTGGCGTCGGGCGCCGAGCCGATGATCCGAGCCGAGGCGGCGTCCATGCTGGGGCGCTGCGCGATCGCGTCGGGCGGTCGCTCGGCCAAGGCCGCCGTCGACGCTCTGGGGTCGCTCGCGGATCAGCTTCGCTCGCTCGACCGCGAGCGCTCGCTCGAGTTGGGGGCCGAGCTGCTCATGGTGGCGACGGCCGTGCCGCTCGTGCGTTCCGAGCTACCCGCGCAGCTGGAGCGCTTTCGCGAGCTGGCGGCCGATCACCCCGGCTTCGAGGCGGTCGCGCGAATCCACGCGGCCCAGGAACAGCTCGTTCGGGGTGGCTCGGCGGCCGCGGCCGTGGAGGAGGTGCAGGCGGCGCTGGCTGTGGGCCTCCCGGCCGGCGCCGCGACGAACGCCGGGTTCCTCGCGCTCCAGGTGCTGGAGGGCGGCGAGCAGTACGACCAGGCCCTCCGCGTGCTCGACGTGGTCCTTGAGAGCGCCCGTGGCGAGGGTCACGCGACGAGACAGGGGCTCATCCACGGCCGGCGCGCCGCGATCGCGCTCGCGCGGGGCTCGCTGCAGGACGCACAGGTCGAGGCCGAGACCGGGCTGTTGCTCGTGGACAGACAGCATTTCGCCCTCCTGCAGCTCCTTGCGGTGGCGATCGTCGTGCAGATCGAGCGCGGCGACCTCGAGGCCGCGGCCGAGCTGGTGCAAACCGGCGAAGCGGTGGGAGTCGCCGAGGACCGCCTGTACCTCGACCAGTTCCTGGTCGCGCGCGGGCGGCTGCGGATCGCAGCGGGCGACGTGCGCGAGGGCGTCGGTGACCTGATCTGGTGCGGCGAGCGGCTCGAGGCCTACGACGCGCCGTGGCCGGCCGACTGGAAGGTGTTCGCGGCGCCGGCGCTCGCCTCGCTCGACGAGTCGCAGACGGCCGCCAGGCTTGCACGGGAGCAGCTGGCCATTGCCCGGCAGGTCGGTGTGCCAGGGGGACTGGGGCGGTCACTGCGCAGCGCCGGGCTGGCGATCGGCGGTCGCGAGGGTCTGGACCTGCTCGAAGAGGCGGTCTCGGTCCTCGAGGGCAGCTCCGCGCGCCTGGAGCTGGCTCACGCGCTCGCCGACATCGGCGCCGAGCTGAATCGCGGCGGACAGCGGCGTGAAGGGCGAGACGCCGAGCGGAGGGCTATCGAGCTGGCCGACGAGTGCGGGGCGATCGCGCTTGCGGAGCGTGCGCGGGCCGAGCTGCACTCCGGACCGGGGCGTCGGCCGCGGGCAGAGCTGACCGGGCCCGGCGCGCTGACGGCGGCGGAGTGGCGCGTATGCCGCCAGGTCGCCGAGGGGCATACGAACCGTGAGGTGGCCCAGGCCCTGTTCGTGACCGAGAAGACTGTCGAGCGCCACCTGAGCAGCGCCTACCAGAAGCTCGGGATCCGCTCTCGCTTCCAGCTGCCGGAGGCCATCGCCTAGCGGCTTTGGTCGGCCCCCACCCCCAACGAAACGGTAGGGGAAACACGGGGGGTCCCCCTCTTGTGCCTGGTGGGGGGCTGACGTACGGTGGTGGCACGGCTCGCTCTCACGTCTCCCCCTCGCCGTCCCCTAGGAGGTTTGGATGACTCGCATGCTCTACGGACTCGGCCACGCGTGTGCTCGCTGGCGCTTTGTTGTGCTCGGGCTGTGGCTCGTACTGCTCGTGGGGCTTGTGATCGGCGCCAAGAGCGCCGGCTCGGACACCACCAACAACGTGACCCTGCCGGGCACCGGGAGCCAGAGCGCCACGGACCTCCTGAGCAACCGCTTCCCGACCCAGGCCTACGGGACGAACCCGCTCGTCGTCGCCACCGACAGCGGCAAGCTGACCGACTCGAAGTACTCGAACGCGATCAAGTCGACGGTCAGCAACCTCAAGAAGGAGTCGACCGTCACGTCGGCCATCAGCCCCCTGAGCTCCGCCGGCTCCAGCCAGCTGAGCAAGGACAAGCAGATCGGCTACATATCGGTGGCGCTGAACGTCGGCCAGGGCTCGATCACGGACGACGAAGCCCAGGCCATTCTCGACGCCGGCAACCCGGCCAAGAAGGCCGGGCTCCAGGTGGCGGTCGGCGGCTACGTCGGCCAGGAGCTCTCCAAGCCCGATACGGGTGCGAGCGACAAGATCGGGATCCTCGCCGCGTGCTTGATCCTGCTGCTCGTCTTCGGCTCCGCCGTGGCTATGGGCCTGCCGATCGTGACCGCCGTGCTCGGGTTGCTGTGCGGCCTGAGCGTCGTGACGCTGCTCAGCCACGTCGCGGACATCCCCACAACCGCGCCCACGCTGGCCACGATGATCGGGCTGGCCGTCGGGATCGACTACTCGCTGTTCATCGTGACCAAGCACCGATCCCAGGTCGCCGAGGGCATGGAGGTGCACGAGTCGATCGCTCGCGCGATCGCGACCGCCGGCGGCGCCGTCCTGTTCGCCGGCAGCACCGTCGCGATCTCGCTGCTGGCGCTCGTGGTCGCGGGCATCCCGCTGGTCACCACCCTTGGGTACACGTCGGCGATCGCGGTGGTCTTCGCGCTCCTCGCGGCGCTCACCCTCCTGCCGGCCCTGTTCGGCCTGGTCGGGAGCCACGTCTCGTCGCTCACGCTGCCCTGGCGGAAGCGCCGTGCGGCCGAGACCCAGTCCCCCGCCTGGACGAAATTGGCGACTGGCATCGCGAACCACCGCTGGCCGGTGATGATCGGCGTGCTGGTGATCCTGCTTGGTCTGTCGATTCCGACGCTGTCGATGCGCCTGGGGCAGGAGGACGTCGGCGCCGAGCCGACCGACACGACCGCTCGGCAGGCCTACGACCTGATCGATCAGGGCTTCGGGCCGGGAGCGAACGGGCCCTTCCTGATCTCCGTCAAGCTCAGCCAGCCCGCGAAGCCGGACCAGAAGAACCTCAACACGATCAATTCGGACGAGAAGCAGCTTCAGCAGCAGCAGCAACAGATCGAGCAGCAGGCGCTCGCGGAGGGCGCGACCCAGCAGCAGGCTCAGCAGGAGGCGCAGCAGCAGACCCAGAGCCAGTCGAACGAGCTCGCCAACAAGAAGAAGAAGGCCGAGAACCCGGCAAGCGACCCGCGCCTCCAGACCCTGAAGACGGACCTCGCGAAGGCAAAGGGCGTCAAGTCGGTGTCGGAGCCGCTGGTCAACAAGAAGGGGACCGCGGCGGTCTACAACCTGATTCCGACGACGTCGCCGTCCGATCTCGACACCGAGAACCTGGTCACGCTCCTCAGGGATACGACCATCCCGAAGGCGACCAAGGGCCAGGGGATGAGTGCCTTCGTCGGCGGCACCACGGCCGCCTACGTAGACCTCGCCGACAAGATCACAAGCAAGCTCCCGCTCGTCATCCTGGTCGTGGCGGCGCTCAGCTTCCTGGTGCTGCTGCTCGGGTTCCGCTCGCTCCTGCTGCCCACGCAGGCGGCCGTGATGAACCTGATCTCGGTCGGTGCCGCCTACGGCGTGCTCACGCTGGTCTTCCAGGAGGGCTTTGCGATCAACCTGATCGGGCTCGACGGCGCCATACCCGTCGTCAGCTTCGTCCCGTTGATCATGTTCGCGATCCTGTTCGGCCTGTCGACCGACTACCAGGTGTTCCTGCTGACCCAGATCCAGGAGCACTTCAAGGAGGGCAAGGGCGCGCGCCAGACCGTGATCGAGGGGCTCGGCTACTCGGGCCGCATCATCAGCGCGGCCGCGGCGGTCATGTTCTGCGTGTTCGCGAGCTTCGTCCTGAACGGCGACCCCACGATCAAGCAGTTCGGCCTCGGCCTGGCGACGGCGGTCGCGATCGACGCGCTCGTGGTGTGCCTCTTCGTGCCCGCCCTGATCGTGACCGCTGGACGGTCGACGGTCTGGCTGCCCCGCTGGCTCGACAAGATCCTGCCGCACATCAGCATCGAGGGGTCGGGTTACTTCGACGACGCGCCCGCTCCCGTGGCCGCGCCTGCGAAGCCCGAGCCGGAGCCGGTGGGACGAGCCTGAGCCTCTCAGTGCGTTAACGTGCCGCATGACGCGCGAAAGGACTCGCACGCTCGTCGCGTTCGCGCTGGCTGCCACGACTTGGGCCTGTGCGTCCGCCTCGAGCGCCACCGCACAGACGACCGGCGCAACGACCTGTCCCGGCACCTTCCAGGTGCTGCACAACGACAGCGTCGGCACGCTCTACCTGCCCGCGGGGGCGTACTCGGTCGTCGTGCTCACGCCCGGCACGCTGAGCTGCTCGGATGCCTCTGAGCTCTTCCGCGAGTTCCTCGAGGACTACGACGGCCGCCTGACAGGGGGCTGGCGCGTCGATGCCGGCGCGAAGAGCTTCACACGCCGGGGCCAAGGCTTCCGCGTGACTGCCGCGTCGCCTACGCCGCCGACGCCGCCCTCGAGGCGAGTCTGCCCCTCCTACTTCACGGTCGTGCAGACCGACCACATCGGCAGCTTCACCGTCCGCAAGGGGCGTTATCGCGTCACGCTGCTTTCGGTGGGGCGCATGACCTGCTCGCAGGCCTCCGTCTTCCTCGCGCAGTTCCTGCAGGACTTCGACGGCGTCCTGCCGCGGCCGTGGTTCCTCGATCCGAGCACCGGGAGCTTCATGCGCGGCAGCCGCTACGTCGGCTTCCGCATCAAGCCCTGGAGCGGCCCGCTGCCACCGAACGGCGGCGGTGGCAGGCACCCGGCCAAGTGCCCGGGCACCTTCCGCGTGGTCCACGACGACCGCATAGGGAGGCTCCGCCTGCCTGCCGGCCCATACGGAATCACCGCGTTCGGGAACGTCTCCTGTGCGCAGGCATCGACACAGTTCACGTCGTTCCTCGCCAACAACTTCACCGGCGCGCTGCCGCGGCCCTGGCGGCTGCGGGTGACCTCGGGCACGTTCCTGCGTGGGCGCGGCTCCGCGAATGGCTTCCGTGTGAAGCCGGCGCGCTGACTCAGATAGCGCGCTGATTCGCGCTCGAGACGGGCTCGTCGCGATCGCCGGGCTGTCGACTCTCAGGGCGCCACGGCAGCGCAGAAGTCTGAGTCGTCGGCCATGTCTGGTCCATGGAGTTCCAGCGGCTCGTCGGTCTCAAGGTCGATCACCTTGTGGCCGGTGTGCTGGATGACCTTGCCCACGCCCCTGCGCTGCATGATGTTGATCGCGCCGTTGAGCGTGAACGTGCCGGCGACGAAGTTGGTCACGACCGTGAAGTGGTTGTGCTCGTGCAGCGTGAACCCGGTGACGCTGTTGACGTCGTTTGAGACGTGATGGACGTGTTCGATGGCCCGGAGCGGCTCGCCGTTGGCATCGAGCCACACCTGTCCACGGACGTGGAAGAAGTCGACGAAGTCGTCGTTGAAGGTCCAGGCCGGGTTGAACTCCGAGCAGTCGATCGTGTCGCCGAACTGGAACTCGTCCTCGAACCGTTCGGGCGCCGCCGCGGCGGCCGGCCCCGCGGCAATCGCGACTACGGCGGCCGCGACAGTGCCGCCGACGACGGAGCGGCAAATCTTCGATGTCCTCGACGCGAGGGATCGCTTCCCCATGTCGGCAAGCAGTGTGTGCCTCATTTGGACGCCCCTTTCGAGGAGGGTGTTTGCGCAGCCTCGGGCAATGAGGTTGTGCGCCTGTACCTAAGTACTCGTAGACAGGCGCTGGCTGTGACGAGGACGGAGCTTTAGGATCGACGCGCTCGTGGTGTGCATGTTCGTAGACGCTTACGTGAAATACTCAGGAAGCGCGTAGTAGACGCGAAGCTGCTCGACATCATGAAGCGCCTCCTCACCCTGACGCTGGTCTTCGCAGGCGCATGCGCGCCAGACGTGGCCGAGGCCAAGCCGCTGACCGGATGCACGGTCGTCGTCCTCCCAGGTGGTGCCTTCTCGGGGCTGAACGAGTCGCTGAACGCCGCCGCCGTGCGCGACCTGGGTGCGCGCGTGATCGTGCAGAAGTACCCGGTTCGGGACGTCCCGGGCGCCTACCGCTCCGTCAATCGGCCCCGCGCCGTGCTGCTCGGCGAGTCGGCCGGGGGTGCGATTGCCGCCTGGGCCGCCGCCCACCGACGGGCGCGAGCGGCCGTCACGATCGGAGCGCCTCTCGACTTCCGCTTATGGCAGCCGGATCCGAGCTATTTCCCCGGTACCCCTTGGCATTGGTCGCCGCTCCGCGTCTACCACGGCCAGAGACCGCTGACGACTATCCAGTGGACCCGCGACCCGATCGTGCCCGCGAATCAGCCCGCGCTCCACGGCGCGCGGCGTATAACGCTGAAGGGCCTCGGCCACCAAGGGGCGCCGCGCTCCGTCCTGCGCCGCGAGCTGCGTCGCGCGTGCGCGACACCGGGGGCACGAAGGCCCCCGGTTTTCGCTCTATGACCGCTTGAGGCGGAGGGGGAGAGATTCGAACTCTCGGACGACGTTACCGCCGTCAACGGTTTTCGAGACCGCCCCGTTCAACCGCTCCGGCACCCCTCCGGGAACGACGATGATAGGGGCGCCGGGCGCTGTCGGCAGGCTCAGAAGCGTGCGTCCGTCTCGAGGAGCCCGTCCAGCTCCTCGGGCGGCAGTGGGCGGGCGAAGAGGTAGCCCTGGCCCAGCGGGCAGCCGAGCTCGCGCAGGTCGGCGACCTGCTCGCTCGTCTCGATCCCCTCGGCGATGACCTCCATCTCCAGCGCGCGACCCATCGCGATCGCGGCCGCCACCAGCGCCGAGTCCGGCGAGTTCGCGGCCATCCCGGCCACGAAGGAGCGGTCGATCTTGAGGATGTCCGCCGGCATCTCGCGCAGGTGGTCGAGCGAGGCGTAGCCGGTGCCGAAGTCGTCGATCGCGATCCGCACGCCCGCGTCGCTCAGCTCGCGCAGCGCTCGGAAGCCCGTGTCGCGGTCCGCCATCGCCGTGCTCTCCGTGATCTCGATCGTGAGCCGGGACGGATCCAGTGCCGCGCGTCTCACCGCGTTCAGCACGGTCGGGACCACGTCCGGGTGCGTCAGCTCGCGCGCGCTCAGGTTCACGGCGAGGCCGAACGCCGACGGGCCGCCGTTGCGACGGTCCCAGTCGCGCAGCCTGCGGCAGGCCTCGCCGACGGCCCAGGCGCCCACCTGCACGATCAGACCGCTCTCCTCGGCGACCGGAAGGAACTTGTCGGGCGAAAGGAGCCCACGCTCGGGGTGCTCCCAGCGGATCAGCGCCTCGGCACCGACCATGTCGCCCGCGTCGAGGCTCACGAGCGGCTGGTAGAAGAGCCGCAGCTCGCCGCGCTCGAGGGCCGCCTGGAGCTCCTGCTCGATCGAGAGCGCGTCCACCGCGCGTTCGCGCATCGCGACGTCGAACAGCTCGGTGCGCGCGCCGCCGCGCTCCTTGGCGCGGTACATCGCGGCGTCGGCGTCCTCGACGAGCCGCGAGCAGTCCGCGTCCTCCCCTGGCTCGGCGAGCGCGATGCCGATCGACGCGCTCAGCCGGAGGTCGGCGCCACCTGCGCGCAGCGGCTGCGCGATCTCGCGCTGAAGCCGGTCGGCCACGCCCACTGCCTCGAGCACGCCGCCCACGGACTCGCACAGGACGGTGAACTCGTCGCCGCCGAAGCGAGCGACCGTGTCGTGAGGGCGCAGCATCCGCTGGATGCGTGCCGCGACCTCGCGCAGGACCTCGTCGCCGGCCGCGTGGCCGAGGCTGTCGTTGATCCGCTTGAACCGGTCCACGTCCACGAAATAGACCGCCGTCGCGTGCGTCCGGCCGCGGCGCTCGATCGCGTGCGAGAGGCGGTCGCTGAAGAGGGCCCGGTTCGGCAGCCCGGTGAGCGAGTCATAGAGGGCGAGCCGCTCGAGCTCGGCCTCCATCTTCTTGCGGTCGGTGACGTCCAGGAAGACGCCGTAGAAGAGCGGTGGCGCCTGGCCGTCCGCGCCGCGCACGACGGTCATCTCGTCGCGGATCCAGACCACGCGGCCGTCGGCCCTGCTGATTCGGTACTCCTGGACCAGCGCCTCGCCCGAGCGCGCGCACTCGGCCTCGTTCGAGATCACGCGGTCGGCGTCCTCGGGGTGGAGCATCCTGTCCCAGAGGCCGCCGTCCTTGATCCAGACCTCCTGGGCGAAGCCCAGCACGCGCTCGATCGACGGGCTGATGTAAAGGCACTGGCCGTTCACGCCAGGCTCGTAGACGTAGGCGACGGAGGGGACCCCCTCGGCCAAGGGGCCATATGTGGACTCGATCCGCTGGAGGATCGCCTTCGGATCCACGGACATCGTGTTCCTTATCGGCAGGTATGGCGCGGATCTATCGCTTTGAAGCGAAGAATGCGCGCAACAGATCCGCGGCCTCCCCGGCCAGCAGGCCGCTGGCAACCACCGGCCGGTGGTTCAGTTGCGGCTCCGAGAGCACGTCGAGCACGCTGCCGGCCGCGCCTGCCTTCGGGTCGTCGGCCGCGTAGACCACCCTCGGAACTCGCCCCAGGACGATCGCGCCGGCGCACATCGTGCACGGTTCGAGCGTCACGTACAACGCGGTGTCGAGCAGCCGCCAGGTACCCACCCGGGCCGACGCCTCGCGCAGCGCGAGCACCTCGGCGTGGGCCGTCGGGTCGCCGCGCAGCTCGCGCTCGTTGCACGCGGCTGCGATCACCTCGCCGTCGCGCACGATGACGGCGCCGATCGGGACGTCGTCGTGCTCGAGAGCGCGCTCCGCCTCGCGCAGGGCGAGCCGCATGAAGTACTCGTCACGCGGGAAGAAGGCAGCGCTCATTTGACCGCCGCCCCCCGAGCCAAGCTCGGGCTGCGGCGCGGTGCGACCAGGCGGCGGCCCACGTAGCGCTCGGCGATGCGCAGCGCGCCGAGCGCTCCGGTCCGGTCCGCCACGCGCATGCCGGCGGCCGCGAGCGAGAGCGCCGAGGGACGTCCGCGCCCCAGCGTCCCGGTGTCGATGAGGTCGCGGTACCAGTCGATCGTGTCGGTGAGCGTGCGGTCGAGCGCGCGCGCCCGGTAGCCGAGCTCCCTGCGCGCCTTCGCCGACGAGTAGCGCCAGTTCTGTGCCATCAGGACGAGGCCCTCCGCGGACACCGGGCTCGGCAGGCCCGCCGCCTCTGCGGCCCGCGCCAGCCGCCCGGCCTCACGCGGGAGCACGAGGAGCGGGTGGTGCACGGCCGACAGCTCAGCCACCCGCTCGAAGAGGTCGACCCAGCGAGTGTCGTGCCCGCCGAGCACGTATCGCTCGCCGGCCCTGCCGCGCTCGGCTGCGCGCAGGTGGCCCTTCGCCACGTCGCGGACGTCCACGACGTTTGTCTCGCCGTCCACGATCGCCGGAAGCCGCCCGCGCAGGTAGCTGCCGATCATGCGCGTGGAGGTCTCGCCCGGCGCCGTCTCGTCGACGGGCACCCCGAAGACGTACGAGGGGTTCACGATCACGACATCGACGCCGAGCCGCGCCCCGGCCGCGAGGGCCTCAGCCTCCCCCTCGTGCTTGGCGTCGGGATAGGCGAGGCCGAGACCGCCGCCCGTGTACACGTCGTCCTCCGTGCCAGTCTGTCCGGGCGGCGCCGGCCCGATGCCGGCCACGCTCGAGGTCACCACGACGCGCTGAACGTCCTCGGCCGCGGCCGCCTCGAGGGCGATCCGAGGCGAGAGCGCGTTGACGCGCCAGACGCGCTCGGTCGGGTACGAGCCCACGTAGCCTGCGCAGTGGAAGACGGTCTCGCACCCTCTGAACGCCCGCCGCAGGGCGGCCCGGTCGAGAACGTCCGCCCTGATCGGCTCCGCCTCGAGGTCGCCGAGGCGTGTGAGGCGAGCCTCGTCCCGGTAAGTAACCCGCACGGGCGTCGTGTTTGACGCAAGTTGTGCGACGTGCGCGCCGATGAACCCAGTGGCGCCGGTCACGCAGACGGTCACAACTTCTGCGTGGGCAAGTTGTTGCTCCCTTCGTACACTCGGTGCCCCACCGTAACCCAATGCACATACGCCTCCTCCCCCCGATCGCGGCCGTCTGGTTGCTGATGCTCCTTCCCGCGGTCGCGGACGCGAGTGACTATGTGCCCGATCAGGTGATCGTCCGCTATGCCGAGGGGACCGGTGGCGGTGTTGCCGCCCAGGTGGCGCAGGACGCGGGCACCGAGCCGGTCGCGGGGCTGCCGGGCGGGTCAGAGCAGCTCCAGATCGAGGACGGCGCCTCCGTGCGCCAGACAATCGCCGAGCTGAAGAAGGACCCGAACGTTGACTACGCCGTGCCGAACTGGCGCGCCCACGCCTCCGCCGAGGCGCCCAACGACCCCGGCGCCAAGCTCCAATGGAATCTGTTCGGCACCTACGGGATCAACGTGATCGATGCGTGGACGCTCGCGGCCGGGATGGGCGCGCCGGGTGGACGCGGCGCGGTTGTCGCCGTGCTCGACAGCGGCGTGGCCTACGAGCGCCGCGGGCGCTACCGGCGCGCGCCGGACCTGCGCCGCAGGACGTTCGTGCATCCGTGGGACTTCATCCAGCGCGACCGCCACCCGAACGACGTCTACGGTCACGGCACGCACGTGGCCGGCACGATCGCCCAGACCACGAACAACGGCATCGGGACCGCGGGTATCGCGTACAACGCGAAGATCATGCCGCTGCGGGTGCTCGACTCCCACGGCGAGGGCGACTCGGCCGCGATCGCGCGCGCCATCCGCTACGCGGTGCGCTACAGAGCCGACGTGATCAACCTGTCGCTCGAGTTCCCGCCCGAGGTGCGCGCCTCCGAGATCCCGGACGTCGTCAGCGCGCTCCACTACGCGAACCGGCGCGGCGTGGTCGTGACCGCGGCCGCCGGGAACCAGACCGACATCGCGGTGGCGTATCCCGCGCGCGTGTCGACGGTGATCGCGGTGGCCGCCACCACCATCACCGGCTGCCAGGCGGACTACTCGAACTCGGGCGACGACCTGGATGTCGCCGCGCCCGGCGGCGGCGCCGACGCACCCAACACCGACAGCGTCTGGGACGCCGCCCACTGCACCCCCGACTCGCCCGGAAAGCCGATCGTCCAGCAGACCTTCACGCGCAACATCCAGCACTTCGGCCTGCCGCGGATCTACGAGGGCACGTCGATGGCGAGCCCGCACGTGGCGGCGATCGCGGCGCTGATAATCGCGACCAAGCGGCTCGGCCCGCACCCCACGCCGAAGGCGGTGGAGGCGCACATCAAGGCGACCGCGAGGCAGACCGACAGGCCGGATCGCTACGGCGCGGGCCTCGTGGACGCCGCCGCAGCCCTGCGGTAGCTCCCTCGAACGACCAACAACGGGCATTGAAGAGGTGCCCGAAGGGGTGCTTCCGGGCTTAACCGCCTATATGACGGATAAGTCCGGAAGGACCCTGAGTCGCAAGGACTCACCCCTTCACCGCTGCCGTTTACGGCCCTTCGCTACGTCGTCCGGATGATCATCACGCTGCACGGAGCGTGATGCGACACCTTGTTCGGCACGCTTCCGAGCAGGAAGCGCTTCGCGCCGGTCATGCCCTTGTTGCCGACCACGATCAGGTCGGCGCGCTCCTCCTCCGCCACGTCGAGGATCGCGTCGGCCGGGTCACCCTCGCGGGCGTGCGTCTCGACGTCGATGCCGGACTCGCGCAGGCGGCCCGCGGCCTCCTCGAGCGTCTCGCTCACGTCCTCGCGCGGGTTGACCATCCACTGGAGGTCGCCCGGCACCTGCTGGCGCTCCTCGCGGAGCCGCCCCTCGGGAACGGGCTCGTACGCGCTGACCAGATGCACCTTCGCCCCGATCTGCTTGGCGAGCTCGGATGCCTGGCGCACGGCCTCGCCGGCCGTCTCGGACCCGTCGGTTCCAACCACCATGGAGGCGAACACGGGGGCATCATAAGCCGAATTCGAAGCATGGCCGTTTTAAGGCGCAGCCAGTAGGGTTGTGACTGATGTCCCAGACGACCCGCTGTCTCGCCGTCGACGATCACCCGACGGTGCGGCAAGGACTCGGCCTCATGTTCGGAATGGCCCCCGATCTTGAGCTGGTGGGATCGGTCGAGAACGGTGAGGACGTAATCGAAGCCGTGAAGCGTCACCGCCCCGAGGTGGTGATCATGGACGTGCGCCTCCCGGGCATCGACGGCATCTCGGCCGTCAAGCGCATAGCGGAGGCGGCACCCGAGGTGAAGACCGTCATGTTCTCGGCCTACGGCGACAAGCGGCTGCTCTCGGATGCGATCGCAGCCGGCGCGCGAGGCTATGTGATGAAGGGCTCACCGCCCGAGGACCTGCTGCGCGCGATCAGGACGGTGACCGCGGGCAAGCCGTTCGTGGACCCGTCGCTCTCGCCCGCGCTGCTGATGTCGCAGGTCGGGCCCGACGCGCCGCTCTCGGAGCGCGAGCGCGAGATCCTCCAGCTGCTCGCCGAGGGACTCCACACGGAGGAGGTCGCGCGCCGGATCGGGCTCAGCACCGAGACGGTCAAGTCCGACACGAAGCGGGCCATCCTCAAGCTCGAGGCCGACACGCGCGTGCACGCGGTGGCGATCGCCCTGCGTCAGGCGATCATCGAGTAGCCCGCGCCGCCGTGGAGCTGCCGCGCTTCTGGATCGTCATGCAGATCCTCATCGTGATCTTCGTGCTGATCGGCATGGTGATCGCGATCGTGAAGCTGGCGTAGCAGCTACGAGGCGGGCCTGAGAGGAGGCGCCTCGCCCTTCTCCGGCGAGGGGCTGATCCGCGCCTCCACCGGCTGGGGCAGCTCGATCTCCGATCTTCGTTCCTCGGCGTAGCCCTCCTCGACGGGCTTCACCCAGAACTCCTCCACGGTGATGATGATGAGCGACAGGATCGGCACGGCCACGAACAGGCCGATGAAGCCGAACAGGCGCCCGACCACGACCACGCCTATGGCGATCACCGCCGGGTGTAGCCGCACCCGCTGGGCCATGATGATGGGGATCGTCACGTTGCTCTCGAGCTGCTGCACCAGGATGTAGGCGATCAGCACGACCACGGCCTTGCCGGGCGAGTCGGTGAGCGCGAACAGCACCGGCGGGATCGCGCCCGCGATCGAGCCGAAGTACGGGACGACCACGAGCAGCGCAGAAAGGACCGCGAAGAAGATCGCGAAGTCGAGCCCGACGATCGTCAGCGCCACGTAGAGCATGACGAACGTGACGAGCATGTCGATGGCGACGCCCTCGATCCAGCCGATCCAGGACTGGCGGACGCGGCCGAGCACGAAGCGGACATGCTCGCGGCGGGGCGGCGGGAAGAGACGCACGAGCCCGTTCACGAGCGGCTCGGGCCGGATTGCCATGTAGTACGACGTGATCAGGATCAGCACCAGCGCGCCGAGGATGCCGGCGACGTTCAGCCCGATCGACGTGAGCGGGCCGATCAGTCTGTCCGGGTGGTCCGTGTAGCGCTCGACGAAGGTCTGGACCTTGTTGCCGACGTCGCTCGAGTTCTGGCCGGTCACGTCGGCGTACACGTCCTCGAGCTTGTGGACGATCGAGGGGACGTCGTCCACGAACTGGTTCGTCTGGTCGACGAAGGGCCCGATCAGCAGGTAGATGATCAGCGCGAGCGTGCCGACGCCGCCGATCAGCGCGATCAGCGCGCCGGCCGGCCGCGGGATCCTGTACCGCTCCAGCCGCTGCGCCGCCGCGTCCAGCGGGATGGCGATGATGATCGTCATCAGCATCGCGAGCAGGAGCGTCACGAGCTGGCGGAACAGGAGGCCGAACAGGATCAGGCCGGCCACCAGGAAGACGGTCCGGTAGGCCACGTGTGCCGGCGAGATCTTCAGTTCGCGGTCATCCATGCCAAATGACAGACGGGCGCCGTCGTGGCGCCCGTCCGAAGCTCATTCTCTGAGGTCCGGCGCCGCGATTAGGTGCGGCGCTCGAGGTCGGCCACATCCGCGGCCTTCTCCTCGACGCGCTCCTGCGCCTCGGCGAGCTTCTCCTTCTCCTCGCCCTTGCGCTCCTCGCGCCGGCCCTGCGCGCGCGTGGAGGGATCGCCGGTGATGTCACCCGCAGCCTTCTTAGCACGGCCAGTGATCTTGTCGATGATGCTCATACGCGCAGGGATACCCACTTTGGGCGACCGAAAACGCGTATAGGTTGCGGGCGATGAGCAATGAGGAAGCCCACCGGCTGGCTCGTGAGAAGGGCGTGTCGGGGTGGCTGTACACGCTCGTGCGGGGGATCGTCTCGCCGCTCTTCCGGCTCTACTTCCGGATGCACATCTCCGGTGCCGAGCACATCCCCGCCGAGGGACCGGCGATCGTCGCGCCGAACCACAAGAGCTTCTGGGACTCGTTCTTCATCGGCGTGTGCACCCGCAGGCACCTGCGCTTCATGGCCAAGACCGAGCTGATCGAGGCCCGCTACGGCAAGCTGCTCGTGCGCCTGGGCGCCTTTCCGGTGCGGCGCGGCCAGGCCGACGAGGACGCACTCGAGACCGCCCGAGTGATCCTGGGCCAGGGCGGCCTCCTGGCGCTCTTCCCCGAGGGCACACGCGTGCGTGACCCGGACAACCTCGGCCACCCGCGCCGCGGAGCCGGCCGGCTGGCGCTGGAGACCGGCGCGCCGCTCGTGCCCTGCGCGATCACCGGCACCGAGAAGATCTTCCGCGGCGGCCTTCCCGTGCCGCGACGGGTGCAGGTGGCCTTCTCGCCGCCGATCTCGGTGTCGGAGCTGGCCCCCTCACCCGAAGCGGCCACGGAGCTGATCGAGGAGATGGTCTGGCCGGAGGTGGAGGGCTCCTACCGCCGCCTGCGCGCGCGGCCGACGCTGATAGCGGCGGGCCTGGCGGCGCTGGGGATCGGCGGCGGGCTGCTGGCCAGGCGCAGGCGGAAGCGCTGACACCAGCGAACGACGGCGGTGAAGAGGGTGGGTTTGGTCGCTCGTGCACCGTGGACGTGCACAATCGACCGAGGTCCCCCTCAATGCCGTCGTTCGTCCCGTCCGCGCGGCCTTCTAGGTTCACAACGTGCGCCTGATCGTCGCCAAGTGCGAGGTTCGTTACACGGGCCGGCTGTCCACCGTGCTGCCCGAGGCGCTGCGGCTGCTCATGCTCAAGTCGGACGGGTCGGTCATGGTCCACGCCGACACCGGCGGCTTCAAGCCGCAGAACTGGATGACGCCGCCGACGGTGATCGAGGAGGAGGACGGGCTGATCGCCGTCCGCAAGAAGGGCGCCGAGGACCGCATCGAGATCCGCATCGCCGAGGTGCTCTCGGACGTTACGCACGACATGGGCGAGGCCGCCGCGCTCGAGAAGGAGGGCGTCGAGCGGGAGCTCCAGGAGCTGCTCGCCGATGCCCCGCCGGAGGGGCTGCGCCTGATGCGGCGCGAGTGGCCGACGGACATCGGTCCGGTGGACCTGATGTGCCGCGACGACAACGACGAGTTCGTCGCCGTGGAGATCAAGCGCATCGGCACCATCGACGCCGTCGAGCAGCTCACCAGATATCTGGAACGGATCTGCGAGGAACCCGGCCTTCATCGCTGTCGTGGAGTTCTGGCTGCACAGGCGATCAAGCCACAGGCCCGCACGCTCGCCGAAGCGAGGGGCATTGAGTGTGTCGAAGTGGACGTGGAGGTCTTGAAGGGCGCGAAGGAGCCGGATCTCACGTTGTTTGCGTAGGCACCGGGAACCCGCGCTCCCGCATCCCCCGCTCGATCTCCGCGTTCACCGTCTCGATCACCTTCACGCGCGCGTAGCGCTTGGATTCGGCCTCGACGAGCTGCCAGCGCGCCTGCTGGTGGTCGGTGCGCGCGAACACGTCCTCCAGCGCCTCCATGTAGAGCGGCCGCTTCGCGCGGTTCTTCCAGTCGTCGTCGGTCAGCTTCCACCGCTTCAACGGGTCGCCCTCGCGCTCCTGGAAGCGCTTCAGCTGCTCCTCCTCCGATACGTGCAGCCAGAACTTCACCATCACGCCGCCCTCCTCGCAGAACGAGCGCTCGAACTCGGCGATCGTCGAGTAGGCGCGCTCCCACTGCTCGCGCGTGGCGAACTCGTCGACGCGTTCCACGAGCACCCGCCCGTACCACGAGCGGTCGAAGACGGTCATGCCGCCGAGCCCGGGCAGCGCCGGCCAGAAGCGCCAGAGGAAGTGGTGGCGCTTCTCGATGTCCGTCGGCGCGCTGTACTGGGCGACGCGTACGTGCCGAGGGTCGAGCCGCTCTACGAGCCGCTTGAGCGCCCCACCTTTGCCCGACGCGTCCCAGCCTTCGAATACGACTGCAAGCGCCGGACCCAGTCTGCCTTCATAGCCAGGCAGCTTCCCTCCCAACGCCAACCGCAGCGCGACGAGTCGCTGCTGCGCGGCATCGAGCCGCTTCTCGTAGTCCTCCCTCGAGAGCGACAGCGACAGGTCGAGCTCGTCTAGCCGTCCCACTGGGCCGCCACCTCGGCGAGCTTGTCGAGGTGGCGTTCGACGTCATCAGGTGAGCCCGGGTCGATGAACAGGAGGGAGCGCGCGACGCCCACCGCCTTCAGGCGCTCGAGCAGCCGGATCTCGGGCTTGGCGCCGAAGACCGTCACCGGGATGGGCCCGCGTCCCGCCGCCTCCGCTCGCCGCTGAAGCTCGGTGATCCGCTCGCCCAGCTCCTCGGGGCTGCGCACCCGGTTCGGTATCCACCCGTCCCCGTAGGCGACCACCCGGTCGAGCACCTTCTCGCCGCGACCGCCGACCAGGATCGGCGGATGAGGCTTCTGGACCGGCTTCGGCCAGCACCAGATCGGGTCGAAGTCGATGATCCGCCCGTGGTACTCGGCCTCGTCCTCGGTCCAGATCGCCTTCATCGCCTCGACGCTCTCGCGCATGCGCCGGAAGCGAGTGGTCGGGTCAGTCCCGTGATTCCGCATCTCCTCGATGTTCCAGCCGGCGCCGATCCCGAACAGGAAGCGGCCACCGGAGATGTGGTCCACGGTCGCCACCTCCTTGGCCGTGACGATCGCGTCTCGCTGGATGATCAGGCAGACGCCGGTGCCGAGCTTGAGGCGCTCGGTGACCGCGGCCATGGCCGCGAGCGCCGCGAACAGGTCGAGCGTGTGGCGGTACTCGCGCGGGAGCTCGCCGCCGCCCGGGTAGGCCGAGTCGCGGCTCGCCGGGATGTGCGTGTGCTCCGGCAGGAAGAGCGACTCGAAGCCACGCTCCTCGACCTTCCGGGCCAGCTCGACCGGCTGCATCCCGTAGTCCGTCAGGAAGTAGGTGATGCCTAGCTCCACGACAGCGGAAGGCGCTCCAGCCCGTAGATGCCGTGGATCGAGCCCAGCTCCGGCTCGCCGTCGAGCGCCAGCCCGCGCATGCGCTCCGGCAGGAAGGCGAGTGCCTCCTGCAGCTCTGCGCGCGCCAGGTTCGCCCCGAGGCAGTAGTGGATGCCGGCGCCGAAGGTGAGCGGCTTCGCGGCGCCGCGGTCGGCGGTGATGTCGAAGCCCTCGGGATCGCCGTCCACGCCGTCGCGATTGCCCGCGAACGAGCAGACCATCACGACCGTGTCGGCCGGGAAGGTCACGCCGCGGTACTCGACCTCCTCGTGCAACAGGCGCGCGGTGAACGGCGTGATCGGCTCGTAGCGGAGCAGCTCCTCGACGGCGGCGGGGGCGAGCTCGGGGCGCTCGGCCAGCAGCGCCCACTGGTCCGGGTGCTCGGCGAACACGCGCAGGCCGTGCGCGAGCTGCGACTGCGTCGTGTCCACGCCGCCGACCAGCACGTTCAGCACGAGGTTCATGCACTCGGGGTCATCTAGCCGGTCGCCCTCGTGCGAGGCCTCGATCAGCGTCGAGATCAGGTCGTCGCCGGGGTCGTCGCGCCGGCGCGCGATCAGCTCGCCCGCCCACTCGTAGAACTCAGCGCAGGCGCGCTCGATCGCCTCGCGCTCGTTCATCAGGCTGTGAGGGTCGAACTGGCGCTGGATGAGGTTCGACCACTCGTGGAGCCTCGGCGCGTCCCCGAGTGGCGCGCCCATCACCGTCGCGATCGTCAGCGACGGGTAGGGCTTCGCGAAGTCGCCGACGAGCTCACAGCGGCCGGCGCCCTCGAGCGGCGCCCAGAGGCGCTCGAGGAAGTCGCGCATCGCCGGCCGCCAGCGGTCCGCCGCGCGCGGCGTGAAGGCCGGGTTCACGAGGTTGCGCAGCCGCCGGTGGCCGTCGCCGTTGATGTGCAGGATGTTGCGCCGCATCTCCTCGAGCAGCGGCCCCTCCTCGACCCCGAACATCTCCGCGATGCGAAGCCCCGGGAAGGTCGCGCTCTTGGTGCGCAGGAAGAACGAGCCGGCCTCACGGTCGAGCACGAAGTAGCCCAGCTCGGACTTCGCGAGCCAGGTCTGCTTGCGCAGCTCGTTGATCGTCTCGTGGAAGCGCTCCCCCGTGAGATCCGGCGCGAAATAGTCGAGCTCCATCGGCGAGGCGGACGTTACAGTCAATGGATATGAGCTTCCTCTTCCGCGACAAGACCGCGATGCCCGACGCGGCCGACGCGCTGCCCGGTCGCGACACCCGCCCCTTCCACGTACCCGAGACGCACTTCGTGCTCGGCACTCCTCTCGAGCCCCCCTTCCCCGAGGGAGTCGAGACGGCGATCTTCGGCATGGGCTGCTTCTGGGGCGCCGAGCGCGACTTCTGGCAGGCGCCGGGCGTCTACACGACCGCCGTCGGATACGCCGGCGGCTACACGCCGAACCCCACCTACGAGGAGGTCTGCAGCGGGCGCACGGGCCACAACGAGGTCGTCCTCGTGGCCTATCGCCCGAGCGAGATCTCATTCGACGAGCTGCTCCGCATCTTCTGGGAGGGCCACGACCCGACCCAGGGCATGCGCCAGGGCAACGACGTGGGCACCCAGTACCGCTCCGGGGTCTACGTGACCTCGGACGCGCAGCGCCAGGCCGCCGAGGCCTCGCGCGACATGTACCAGGAGCGCCTCATCGACGCCGGCTACGGCGAGATCACGACCGAGATCGTGGACGCGCCGGAGTTCTTCTACGCCGAGGACTACCACCAGCAGTACCTGGCGAAGAACCCGAACGGCTACTGCGGCATCGGCGGGACGGGCGTCAGCTGCCCAATAGGGCTGCCATCAGCTTGAGCCGCTCGTCCGCCTCGGCGGGCCAGTCGGAGAGGTCGGCGGGCCACCAGGTCCAGTCGTCGTGCTCGGAGTCGGGCACGGGGTCGCAGCCGTCCGGGACCGTGGCCAGGCCGACGAGCATGTTGAGGCCGTTCGGCAGCGCGATCAGCGCCTCGACCGAGAGCGCCTCGGGCTCGAGCCGCCACTCCTCGTGAAGCTCGCGGGTGAGCGTCTCAGCGGGGCTCTCGCCCAGGTCGACGGACCCGCCCGCGCCCAGCGCCCAACGGTTCGCCCAGCTCGACACCCATGACGCGCGGCGGCCCGCCAGCCAGCGGCCGTCTCCGGTGCGCACCAGGCACAGCGCGGTGAGGCTGTCCGACGCGTCGTCGAGCAGCCGCAGCGCCCAGCGCACCGGCTGGAGCTCGAGACGGAGCCGGTCGCCCGCGGCATCCCACGACACGAGGCGGGTGGCCATCCCATCGTGAGCGGGAGAGCCCCGCTCACGCAGGCCCTCGACAGCGCCGTCCGCCATGCGCTCCACCTCGGCGGGCACCGCGAAGGCATCGTCACGCCAGACGGCCTCCACCTGGTCCGGCCGCCACGGTCCGCGAGCGAGCAGTCCGGGGCTCACACGTCCCAATCTAGACCGCGGGCGCGCAGCAGAGCCCTGGAGCAGAGCGAGCCGAGCCGCGCCGCCGGCGCGAGTTCCCGGGCGTCGCCCCAGCGCAGCTCGGCGTACTGCGTGTTCGGGCCCCTCTGCGGCACCGAGGGGCTTCCCTCGGCGATCCGCGACTCCCAGTCGGTCATGGCGCCGTCGCTCCCGACCGGCCGCACCGGCACCACCTCGACGCCGAGCTTCTCACGTCCCGCGCGGCGCACGGCGTCCTCCTCCGACTCACCCTCGCCGAGGCTCGCGGCGGGCAGGCCCCAGATCCCCGGCAGGCTCTCGTCGCCCTCGGGGCGCCGCACGAGGAGCAGCCCGTCCGGGCCCTCGATGACGAGTGAGACGGAGCGCTTAGGCGATCTCAACGTCGGGGACGCTACTCGGCGCACCCTCGACACCGGCCAGGTCCGCCGCGCTCAGCGCGGTCAGGAACGCGGCCACCACCCGCGAGTCGAACTGCGAGCCTGAGCAGCGGAGCAGCTCCGCGCGCGCCGCGCGCTCCTCGACGCCGGTTCGGTAGACCCGGTCGGCGATCATCGCCTCGTACGCGTCGGCCACCGCGAGGATCTTCGCCTCGAGCGGGATCTCCTCGTCCGGCAGCCCGCGCGGGTATCCGGCGCCGTCAGGCCGCTCGTGGTGTGCAAGCACCCACGCGCGCAGGTCCTCGAGGCCGCGGCCGTTCAGGATCTGCGCGCCGATCTCCGGATGGGTGCGGATCTCGGCCAGCTCCACCTTGCCGAGCGGCCCCGGCTTCTGGAGGATCGCGTCCGGCAGCCCGATCTTCCCGATGTCGTGCAGGAGCCCGGCAACCTCCATGCGCTTCACGTGGTCGGGCGGGAGCCCGAGCTCCTCCGCGATCAGACGGCAGTAGCGACCGACCGTGCGGGAGTGGTTTGCCGTGCCTGTATCGCGGAGGTCGAGCGCCTCGGCGAGCGAGACCAGCGTCGCGAGCTGGACCTCGTCGGCTCCGCGGCCCGGCTGCGGCGCGAAGATCGCCGAGATCTCAGGGTTGAAGATGACGCAGCGGTTGCGGCCCAGCGCCTTGGCCGCGTAGAGCGCCTGGTCGGCCGCCTCCAGCACCGAGTCGGCGGAGCGGCCGTGGTTCGGGTAGGTGGCGATCCCGAACGAAAAGGTGAGGCCGGCAGGATCGTCGGCGAACTCGCGCTCGACGGCGGCGCGCATGCGCTCGGAGACCAGATAGGCCTCGTGCTCGGTGGCACCCGGCAGGAGGATCGTGAACTCCTCGCCGCCGGTGCGCGCGATCGAGTCGCCCGCGCGCCGGTGCCTGAGCAGCACGCGACCGGCGCGCACGAGCGCCTCGTCGCCGGCGCGATGGCCGAGCCGGTCGTTGACCGACTTGAAGTAGTCGAGGTCGCCGATCACGAGGCTCAGAGGGGTGTCCGCGCGTACGGCCCGCTCGACCTCGGCGTGAAGCTCCTGGTCGAGCGCCAGGCGGTTGCGCAGACCGGTGAGCGTGTCGGTGAGCGCGGCCTCCGAGAGGCGGGCGACGAGGCTGGTCACACCGTCGCGCATCGCCCGCAGGAGCCCGGCAGCCGGGAACAGGATGCCGACGAGCGTGAACCATGCCGCCGGCACCGCCTCGACCGGCGCGGTGCCGAGCAGGACAGCGAGGTACGCCGACGAGATCAGCGCGAGCTGCGCGGCGGCGATGCGCGGGGTGAAGAAGTAGGCCGAGTAGAGCCCGAGCCAGATGTACAGCATCTCGCCGGAGAGGTCCGGCTCGTTGTGCGCCGTCCACGCGTGGATCGACACCAGAAGCGTCCCCACGGCCACGGCGACGTTGATCATCCGCCAGCCAAGCCGCTCCGAGAACAGGAACAGCAGCAGCCCGATGCCCGCACTCGCGGTGGGGATCACGAGGCGCCCGTCGCCGAGGTCCGAGCGGTACAGCAGCGCCACCATCAGCAGGATCATGGCCTCGCCCGCGAAGATCGCGGCGGCCACGCGCGCCGCAAACCCCGCCGTCGGCTCCGCTGACATGCCTACTTATTCGGCTAGTCGGCCCCGAAAATTAGGTACCCAGGTCTTCGCGGAGCGCCTTGATCTCGGCGCGGAGCTCCGCGAGCTGCCGCTCGATGCGCTCGATCCGCTCGTTCCCTCCGACGGAGGGGGCGGCAGGCTCGGCCTCGGGCGGCTCGATTTCCGCCCCATCCTCACTCAATAGATGCCTGTAGCGCTCCTCGCGCTGCCCGGGACGGCGGTCGAGACGAGCCACCAGCCCGCGCTCGATCAGGCGCCCGAGCGTTCCGGCGAGCTCGCCCATGTCGCCGAACGAGTGGAGCCGGTCGGTCCGGGTCTTCAGCTCGCCCGGGGTCTGCGCGCCGCGGAGCATCAGCACGGCTAGCACGGAGATCTCGCCGTCGTCGAGGCCAAGCGCGCCGTCCAATGTGTGGCGGTACTTCATCGAGCGCCGGTTAGACCAGCTCGCGAGGGTGGCCCACTTGCGCTGCACCAGCCGCTCGATCGCGCTGCGGATGATGTTCTCGTCGTACTCGACCACCGGGTCGCGGTTCGTCGACTGGTTGCAGGCCAGCCGGAGCGCGTTGAGCGTGAGCGGGTAGACGTCCGGCGTCGTGCGCTGCTTCTCGATCAGGCAGCCGAGGACGCGAATCTCGACGGCATCGGGTTCCATGCGGGAAGCAGGATAGGCTCGCGGCCATGGGAACGATCAGCGGTGAGCGCTCCGTCGAGATCGACGCCCCGATGGAGCGCTGCTACGAGATCGCGTCGGACATCGCGAACGCGCCCGAATGGCAGGGCTCGCTGAAGGACGTGGAGGTGCTCGAGCGCGACGGCGAGAAGCGCGCGCTCCTCGCCGAGACCGAGTCGGACGCGAAGGTCAAGACGGTGCGCGCAACACTCCGCTTCTCCTACGAGAAGCCCACGGCCATCCGCTGGGTGCAGGAGAAGGGCGACACCAAGTCGCTGATCGGCTCCTGGACGTTCGAGGACCTCGGCGAGGGCCGCACGCGCGCGACGTACGCGCTCGAGGCGGACCCGGGCCGCATGCTCGGCATGCTCCTGCGCGGGCCCGCCGAGGGCAAGGTGCGCGACTTCCTGCTCGGCGACGCCGCCGAGGGGCTGAAGCAGAAGGCGGAGGCCTGACGATGGCGGACTTCACGCGCGTCAACCTGAAGTCGGACGTCAAGGACATGGCGCCCGAGCACAACATGGAGGGCATCGAGTCGCGCTTCGCGCGCACGAACCTCGAGCTCTCCAACTCCGGCCTCAGCTACTTCCGCCTCGACCCGGGCTACCGCGCGCCGTTCGGCCACACGCACTCGGAGCAGGAGGAGATCTACGTGATCCTCTCCGGCAGCGGCCGCGTCGCTGTCGGCGACGAGATCGTCGACGTGGCCCAGTGGGACGCGGTGCGGATCGCCCCCGGGGAGCTTCACGGAATGGAGGCCGGCCCGGATGGCGCCGAGATTCTCGCCTTCGGCGCGCCGAACACGGACAACAAGGACGCCGACATGGAGCCCGGCTGGTGGCCAGAAACATAAAGGGACTGTCCCTTTAGGTTTGAGGTCGGTCTGCGCCTGCGATCGCGCGCTCCGCGGCGCCGCGGTCCGGGAAGGCCCGCATCCGGATGATCTTGTCGTCGGCGAACTCCGTGACGACGAACGCGTCCAGCATCACGTCGAGCCCGCTGCTGGCGCCGCGACCGCTCACGCGGAGGTGGGCGAGCACGAGTCCGTCCACGGCCAGCAGCTCGATCGGCTCGAAGCGGACGTCGTCGAGCATCCCGTCGAAGCCGGCGAAATAGCGCCGCGCACCCTCGTGCCCGTGATAGGTGTCAGGCTCGGCGGACATCTCGGGCGGGATCTCGATGACCACGGCCTCGTGGACTCCCTCGAGCGCCGGCTCGACCCCGGCCTCCTGGTAGACGGCGAACATCCGGCTGAACACCTCGACGTGCGGGTGGGTCACGCCGCGCACGATACGGCCCGATAGCGTCCCGCGTATGGAGGACGTGCACGTCCACGAGGTCGCGATCGTCGGCGCCGGCTTCGGCGGTCTCGGCATGGCCATCCGCCTGAAGCAGGAGGGCACCGACGACTTCGTGCTGATCGAGCGCGGCGACGACGTCGGCGGCACCTGGTGGGCGAACAGCTACCCGGGCTGCCAGTGCGACATCCCGTCGAACCTGTACTCGTTCTCCTTCGCTCGCAACCCGGACTGGGACCGCGCCTACCCGATGCGCGACCAGATCCTCGAGTACCTGCGCGACTGCGCACGGCGCTTCGGGATCCTGCCGCACACGCGCGTGGGCTGCGAGCTGCTCGCCGCCACCTGGGTCGCGGACGCTCAGCGCTGGGAGCTCGAGACCACAACCGGGCCGCTCGGCCAAGGG
>Ga0207675_100000803_pt1 | contig 31191 bp, 29 predicted proteins | sample KBSSwiS42_FD_184305 | JGI IMG/M metagenome (GOLD analysis project Ga0207675, IMG submission 184305) | Switchgrass rhizosphere microbial communities from Kellogg Biological Station, Michigan, USA - KBS Switchgrass S4-2 (SPAdes) (version 2) | ecosystem: Host-associated > Plants > Roots >...
CTCCGAAGCTCATTAGTTCAACGAACTTCTAACTCACGACACTAGCGACAAATACACGTTTTGTCACATCTCCGGATCGGACGGAGAGCTGTTGTCGGGTTGAAGACCACACGCACACACCCGCTAGCCGAGGTGGCATCTGGTCGAAGCGGGGCGCCTGTTGAAAGGAGGTCGTCACTTGCTCGGAGGAAGGGCCAAGAGATCACGCGATTCATTCAATTCATCACAGACCGAGGTCAAACAAGCCCTTCAGTTTTGCTTCTATCGGTTTTCGCGCGCATACTTTTTTTGAAAGAGGCATGCCGCTGTTTCTTGTTGAGGTCGAGGGGTAAGTAGTGAGATCAAAGCCTTCAGCCGCTCCGCGCAAAGTATGGCGAATGACTCCGGAGAACACGCTCGGAGAGATCCTGGAGCTGGCTCCGACAGGGGTCGACTACGCTCGCAAAGACTTGGCGCTGACCTTGACTCCGGCACGCGCCCCGAGCTGGCGCGCTTCGTCGTACGACTTGCTGCACGGCCTCGTGGTTCGGGACGTCACAGACACGATCCCCGGCGCTATTTTCGCGTCCCTGTTCGATCCTGACTCGGCTGGAATGCCGGCCTCACGCAGGAAAAGGAGCTGAGTGCGACATGGACCTGACACTTTGGTTGGCACGCTGCCGTATGCATCTGCGTTCGCCGCTCTTGCTTCTGGCGATCCTGGGGGCAAGTCAGGCAGCCGCGAACACTTACTACAAGTGTGTCGACGGCAAGGGCTCAGTCACTGTTCAGCAAACTGCATGTGCTGTCAGCTCTTCACAAGAGGAGAGGAAGGTGTGGAGCTCCCGGACATCCGCGACACCCTCCAACGTTGAATCGGCCACGCCTGCTCTGCGTCTGCCTGAGAAGAGCGAGAAGCAAGAGCGGAAGTGAAGCAGGCGGTCTGCAAAGAGTGAGCTTCGCCTTGGCCAAGGCAGACCGTTCGGCGCCGCTGAGGCGAGTCGGCTAGTGGCGCGCCCGAGCGAATGGCCCGTTTGCGAAGGGCGATCACTGAATCACGCCGTCGCCTGCAACAGCGATGACTGCGGGATCATGAGGCCGAGTGCCCGGGGCTTCGTCAGGTTGATCAGCGTCCGTGCGGAGTCCAAGCATGGCAAGCGCCTGAATCCTCGCAAGGCCGACCTGCACCGTTGGCGCGAGACCTTCGCGGAGAAGCTCCGAGGGTGGGGTATCGACGCCGAGGCGAGCCGCCTTGGCGTTGAACTGTCTGAGAGCGGACGATCAGTTGCGCCCGCACCAGCCACTTGCCGACATCCTGCAACGTCCGCTCCCAGGCCGTCCACGGCGCTTGAGCGGCCAGCCGAAGCGACTCGGCTATGCCACGATCCGTCGCGGCAGACGCTGTCGGCTGCCCACGCAGCCGGCTCACGCCCGACCGGGGCCTCGCATCGCGATGGACGTACGGCCTGGCGAAGGGCTTGTCGATATCGGTCGATTGCCTCGATACTGGACGGGGCGCCGACGTTTGCTCTTCGCGCGGACGCTCGAACGAGCCGGACCGAGAAGGACGCAGCGCAGCGCGGACCGACGGCCTGACGGATAGGATCCAGTCGATCTCTTGCGCAACCCGAGGACTGCGACATGAGCGACGAACACGACTCCTGGTTGAACGACGCCTTCGGCCTCGATCTGCGCCAGTCTCTCGGCAAGATCAAGGACGACGCCGTGGCTGCCATCGACAGTGCGACGAGCACTGTCACGCAGGCCGCCCAGGAAGTTCAGGGCGCCGTCGAAGGCGCCATCGCCGGGGTCGCCGGCGCCGCCGCGGGCGCCGCCAAGAAAATTGCCGGCGCGGTCGCGCCTCCGGGCGCATCAGGCGCCGGCCAGGGCGGGGCCGGCGGCGGATCCGGCTCGTTCCCGCTCCGCGGCTCGGTCGGGCGCGGCGGAAAGAACGCGGCCAGCGACGTGCGCGCGGTGCAGGCGGCGTTGGGCATCGGCGTCGACGGGCAGTGCGGCGGGCAGACGATCGCCGCCATCGAGGCCTTCCAGAGAAACATGGGGATGGCCAAGGCCGACGGGCGCGTGGACGCCGGAGGCGGGACGGAACGCGCTCTGGCGGGTGGGGCGAGGCCATCGCCCGGGTCGACACCGGCAGGCGGCGACGCGGGGAGCCTGCTGGATCAGCTGCCGGGGAATGCGGCCTTGCCGCTGGCCACCAACGCGGGAATTCTCGAAACAGCCGAGGCGGCGCTGATCGCCGCAGGCGAGGTCACCGGCGTCTCCCCGGCAGCGCGCCAGGTGGGCGCGGTGGCGTCGCAAGCCGGATCGATCGTGGCGGACGACCCCCTGTCGGCCGGGGCAGGGTTGGGGTTCGGCGCGGTGCAGGGCCTGGCGCCGGGCGGATTCCTGGTCCCCTCGCCCAAACCGGAATCGAAGGCGTTCGAGCTGGGGCGTGGGGTGGGGATGATCGGCGGCGGCATCGCCGCGGTGGCGATCGGCGGCGGCGAAGAAGTGATCGGCACCGGGCTCGACGCCACGGGGGTCGGCGCCATCGTGGGCGTTCCGATCAATATCCTGGGGGCGGTCACGATCGCGTCGGGCGTGACGTCCGCGGGGGTGGGAGTCGCCACGGTCGGCGGTGTCTTGTCCACGGGCGGCGGTGGTGGCGAAGGTCCGCCCACCGTACGCGATCCACCGAAACCTCCGCCGGAACCCGCGGTTCCGAAAACAAACGTGCCGCTGACTCCCGCACAGGCTGAGCAGAACCTCGCCGAGGCAATCGCGGAGCAGAAGGCCGCCGAAAAAGCAGCGAGCGAAACGAACACGGAGCTGATCCGCTTTCGGGCGAACAAGCCCTTTGATCCGGTCGTCGCTGAGGCGCTCGAGGATCAGGCGCAGCGCGCGTCAGATGCGAACGTCGAAGCGATTCGCCGCGTGCAGGCCGCAGAGCGGGCAGTCCGAGACGCGAATGCTCGGGCGAAAGGAGCAAGTGGGGGCGGCGGATTTCCTCCTCCCCGGAGGTAGCGAGGTACGCCCCGGCACCGAGCGGCTGCATCGGTTCGCGGAGGTGTCGGCGGTCGACACCTTCTGCACTTCCTGCGCCGGACGATGTCTTGAACAAGCACTACGTCGCCAATCCGGGAGAAGCACCTTCCAGGCATACGTAACGCTCGAACGGACGGACGATGCGGGGGTGATCAGCAGGGGTCGACGTCTCAACATACTCACCAGCCAAGCTCAATGCGGTGGTGGACAGACTATGCTGCGCCGACTTCCGTCAATCTGGATGGTGGCGGCATGACTCGCGCGAACCTGCATCGCATTGGAAAGATGCTTCTCGGCATGGTCTGTTTCGCCCTTTCCGGCTGCCAGTTGCCGATGCGAACGGAAGCCGCCTCGGCCGGGGCCGGCACCCCATCGCCCGGCAGCATTTCGACTGGGTCCGTTCCTCGCTTCGGTGCAGACGGCCCGGACGCTGACGAATACGGTGCGCTCCTGGGCTACCCGGTCAAAGCCGTCAATCGTCCCCGGTTCTGGGTTGGCACCTTCAGCCATCAAGACCAGCTCTTGGAAGGACGTTTGATCCGTCGCTCCGACACGCCGTCGCGGCTCGCCCGGGCATCCGTCGAGCCGGCCCTCTCTTACATGTACGACGGACAGAAACGCACGATCGATGACTACCTGGCGCGCAACCCCACTACCGGATTGCTCATCGCGCGCGGCGACACCATCCTGGTCGAGCGCTACCAGTACGGGCGCAACGACCGTCATCGTTTCACTTCGGCCTCCATGGCCAAGACGGTGACCGCGATGTTGATTGGTATCGCGATTTCAGAGGGTCGAATCCGATCGGTGGACGATCCGGCAGCAGCCTATGTGCCCGCGCTCGCAGACACCGAGTACGGGCGGACGTCGCTGCGGCATCTGCTGCAGATGTCCTCAGGCGTACGCTTCGAAGAGAACTATTCCGGGGCGGATGACGTTCGGCGGCTCGTGCTCGAAACGATTCTTCAGGAGAGCGCTGGCGGCGCGGTAGCGGTAAGGCCGTTCAACCAGCGGCACCGTCTGGGCGGCGCGGTCTTCTCCTACTCGTCCGCCGAAACCCAAGTGCTTGGTCTAGTGCTCTCGAATGCGGTGGGAAGCACGGTGGCTGAATACCTGCGCCAAAAACTCTGGGAGCCGATGGGGGCCGAGGGGGATGCGACGTGGATCATCGACGCCGCCGGACAGGAGGCGACGTACTGCTGTTTAAACGTCGTGCTGCGCGACTACGCGCGGCTGGCACTGCTTCTTGCGCACGACGGCCGCCTCGGTCACAGGCAAATCATCCCCAGTGATTGGGTGCGGGAGGCCACCACAGTGCCGGCCGACCGCCCGGACCTCCACGTCGTTTGGCCAGAGACACAGTTGGGGTATGGCTATCAGACCTGGATCTTCAACGGCGAACGCCGCATGTTCGCTCTGATCGGCGTGCACGGCCAAGCCATCTACGTCGATCCGACGAGCGGCCTTGTTCTCGTTCACACAGCCGTGCGCAGACAGGCAGCGGACCCCAACAAGGAAACCCTGGCTTTGTGGCGAGGCATCGTGGATTCAGTCGGCGGCCCGCACAAGTGACGCGACGCCGACCCTTCTCCTCGACCCAACGCCTTCTGAACAACAAGCGGCGTTCAGGCTCCCCGCGTTTCTGACGTGCCGACGATGCGGGCGGGAACACGGCGTCGTGTCGCGCTATTCCTCCGCGCATTCGCCGCGGGTCTCGTTGTCGGCGCCGTATTCGGCGGCACGACCGGATCCGGATTCCGGGACGCCCCGCTTCCCGGCGCATTGCTCGGCGTCCTGGCTGGTGCAATCAACGGAGTTGCGATCGTCGGCGTGATCTTCGGCGCCGAGATCTTTTTGGCGCCAACGCGCCTCGGTCAGGCGTTCGAACGGATGCCGTTCCTCTTCACCTTCGCGATGAAGGTGCTGGTCTACGGCAGCGCGATCACGATTGTCGTCGGAGGCGGGTTCGGCTGGCGGGCTGTGGGCGCAGTCCCGATGCTGCTCGGCCCCGATCTCGCAGCGGCGATCTCCGCGCACATCCAGACACCGGTTGCACCGCGGACGGCGCGCACGTTCTTGCTCGTGGGCCTCGCCATCTTCGTGCTCCAGATAGGCCGCCTTGTCGGCGACCGCACCTTGCGCGACATCGTGCTCGGCCGTTATCACCGCCCACGCATGGAAGAGCGATTCTTTCTGTTCGTCGACATCGCCGGATCGACGCCACTCACCGAACGGATCGGCCCGGAAGCGATTCATCGCTTTCTCGGCGAAGTGTTCCGGCTTGCCTCCGACCCGATCGACGATCATCGGGGCGACGTCTATCAATACGTCGGTGACGAGATCGTGATCACGTGGTTGGTGACGGATGGGCGCACCGACGGTCGACCGGTCGCCTGCTTCTTCGCGATCGAACAGGCCCTTGCTCGGGCCGCGCGCGATTTCGAGCGAGAGTTCGGTGCGGTTCCGCGCCTGCACGCTGCGCTGCACGCCGGGCCAGTGATCACCGGTGAAGTCGGAGGCAGCAGGCGCTCAATCGTCTATCACGGCGACGTCATGAACACCACGTCGCGCATCGAGCAGGCTACCCGCGACCTCGGACGGCAGTTCCTGGTCTCGGGTGATGCGCTGGAGTGGCTTGCGAATCTCGATGCTTTCATACGCGAGGATCTGGGCCCGCAGCGACTGCGGGGCCGCGCCGCGTCGATACAGCTATACGCGGTCGAACGCAGGGACGCCTTGAACGACGCCGAACGACCGAGTCGCACCGGCTTCCATACAGCCTGACACCTCGCAGGAGGTCGCCAACCCTTGCCAATGGCGACGTGCTTTCAGGAGGGTCAGGTGCCGTGGCACGGGCTTTCGACTGTCCGCTCTTCTACCTTTCGATCGCGCCCTTTCGACTTCCGCTATGGGTCGACCGCTGCCTTGCGCACTCTCGATGTACGAGCCTGAAAGCTGTCGTTGGCGTGGGACTGCCTGAGAGCGGACGATCACGTGCGCCCGCACCCGGCCAGAAGCAGCCGCCCATGACCGGCCCCTTAAGGGAAGTCTGTCGTGACGCGTGACGTTTAGCTATGTCAGAACTGCCAGACGTGTTCCACTCCGAAGCGCACGGACTCCGAGTCGGGTTCGGCCACAACAGGGGAGGAGCTCGAAGTGAACAGCACATCGCGCCGGAGGGCGCTGGCTACCGGTCTGGCCACGCTTGTCGGCGGCCTCGCAAGCCCACTGTCACGGGCGCAGAACTGGCCCGCAAAGCCGATCAAATTGATCGTCCCATTCCCGCCCGGTGGCGCGACCGACAGCATGGCGCGACTGCTCGCCGAAACCCTTGCGCCGCGTCTTGGGCAGCCGCTGGTCGTGGACAACAAGCCAGGCGCAGCCACCGCGATCGGAATCGAGGCTGTCGTGAGGTCGCCCCCGGATGGCTACACCCTGCTCGTATCGGGCGCCAGCAGCTACACGATCCTTCCGGCGCTCCGAGACAAGCTCCCCTTCGATGTGACAAAAGACTTGTTGCCGATCGCGCTGGTCACCTACGCACCACTGGTCGCTGTCACTTCGCCCAGCAAGCCGTATCAGCGCTTGGCCGATGTCATCGTCGCGGCCAAGGCCAATCCGCATAAGCTGACTTTCTCCACTTATGGCCCTGGCTCGCAGCCACATCTGGCAGCCGAGCTGCTCGCGGATGCGGCCGCAGTGCAGCTTGACGCTGTGCCGTACAAGGGCAGCGCCGACGCGCTAATTGGGCTGATGCGAGGTGACGTGGATATCGGGGTAGAAACGGTCTCTGCGGCCATCGCGCATATCAAAGCCGGCAAACTGCGTGCTCTGGCGGTGACCAGGGCAACGCGAAGCCCTTTCCTGCCGCAGGTGCCGGGATTGGACGAGCTGAACTTGTCCGGAGCAAGCATTCAGGGTTTCTATGCCGTCGCAGCTCCGGCTGGAACTCCGACGGCAGTGGTTCAGCGGTTGGTCCGGGAGATCGCCCAGATCATGGCCACTCCCGAGGCGAAGGCCAAGTGCGATGATCTTTCGCTCGAGGCGGTGACCATCGGGCCTGACGGCCTGCGGGCGACCATGAACGCGGAACTTGGCCGCTATCGAGAACTAAACAAGCGGTTGAAGATAAATATGGATTGAGCGGCGTCTGCAGGTCGCTTCCTAGGACGCTGTGTTATTCGATCGCGTTGTGAAGCGCGAATACTTGGTGAAAATGACGTGCACGCTTGGACCGCCGACCAAGTGACAGCTTCCTGGCAGCGAGTTCGAACGTCGGAATGTCGTTTTAGGGTCGTCATGAGCCAGCCGCGCTTGCGGTTCGACAACCCGAAAGCGGCCATTCGTCCGAGATGCCCAGAGCAGACTTTGGCCAATGCGAACTGTCGGCCAGACGCCGCTGTACGGTCAGGTTTCCGAAAGTGACCGTTCGGCTGCACCCATCGATCCCTAAGCCGTCGTTGGCCCTGCAACAGATCGAGGTTTGCGGGGCATCGATCGTCTACGCGCCTCGGCGAGCCTGCTGGTCGCCCAATGCACCGACCGACGACATCGCGTCGCTTGACCCTGCGGTGGGGGTGGCGTAGCGTCACGAGCATCGATGTTGAACATCCGCTTTGGGAGGCGGCGATGTCGCAAGGAGCCGCTTTCCCGCTCGGTCTGACGGTCGCGAATCGCCAGGCTCCGCAGGGTTGTGCTGATCCTTCGTCGATGGATCGAAGGACCTTCCTCAGTCGTATCGCGAGCGGTTACGCAGTGGCCCCGCTGAGCGTCGGCGCACAGCCGACAGGCAAGGTCTACCGAATGGGCTATCTCTCTATCGGCTCTGCGTCGACGACGTACGTCCGTCCGCTCGAGGCGTTCCGCCAAGGGCTGCACGAACTCGGCTGGGACGAGGGCCGAAACGTGATCATCGAATACCGTTTTGCCGAGGGCCGAGCCGATCGTCTGCCGGCTCTCGCAGACGAGCTTGTCCGGCTCAAGGTGGACATCATCGTGGCGAACCCCACTCCGTCAGCCCAGGCAGCCAAGGACGCCACGCGAACGATCCCGATCGTCGGGATGAGTCTTACCGAGCCGGTTGCGGTCGGGCTCGTTACGAGCCTCGCGCGGCCTGAGGGCAACGTCACTGGACTCACATACGGTGTCGACAAGGAGATCTTCGGCAAGCAACTGCAACTCCTCAAGGAAGCAATCCCCGAGATGCGCCGCGCGGCCGTCCTCACACATCCGGCTAGCGGCGGTGCTTCCCATCCGATCAGGATGGAGAGCGTAAGAAGCGCGGCCCGCTCGCTCTCGCTGCCGTTGAACATATTCGAGGTAAACGAGCCGGGGGAATTCGAGTCCGCGTTCGCGGCGATGCTCAAGGAGCGTACAGACGCGTTGCTTCTCTCGGGAGATGCGATGTTCTTCATCCATCGTGCACGGCTCGCCGAACTCGCGCTGAAGAGCCGGCTGCCGTCAATGTCGACCCAGTGGCAATGGGTGGATGCCGGGGGACTCATGTCGTACGCCCCAAGCTTCCCTGATCAGTGGCGGCGTGCCGCGACCTACGTCGACAAGATTCTCCGTGGTGCCAAGCCTGCCGATCTACCGATCGAGCAGCCGACGAAGTTCGAGCTGGTCGTCAATTTGCGAACGGCAAAGGCACTCGGGCTGACCATTCCGCAACACGTCTTGGCACGGGCGGATGAGACTATTCGGTAGTGGCGGGCGGCGCATCACTAACATCTGACCGCTCCCGGTCGTTCTGGCGCATCCTCGACGGACCGCTTCCAACGAATGCGAAGCCTCGCGTACGTCCGGGAGCGGCCGGAAGCGGGCGTTTGTGACCGGCCGCTTCGGGGTTTCTCAGCCGGTTCCTGCGTCGGCATATTTCGCTAGGGTGCAGCCGCGGCGCCGCGTCAAAAAAGGACCACGGATCCCAATGGTGCAATAGGCGCGACAGTCTGCGCCTCAAGGAGCCTGTACCTGAGAGAACACTCGCATGTAGTTCTCTCCGCTGATCTTGCGGATGTTGTCGGCCGTCGTGATCCGGCCCAGCGCAGCGATCAGGTCAGGGTAGCCGGTGGCGTCGGCCAGCACGCCGGTACGGCCCGGCACCATGTCCAGCCCGATGGCGACGTGGTCGGCGCCGACGAGCTTGATCACGTAGTTGACGTGCTCGGCCCATTCGTCTGCGGTCGGGAGGAAAGGAAGTGCCGACGCGTCCTCGTGGAAGTTGTTCAGGGCTTGCCAACGCGCCTTGAGCTCCGAGTCGAAGCGTGCGATGTACTCGCCGTGGTCGCCCGGCATTCTCGGAAAGCTCGGCTGATAGCCGACCATGGCACCGACCGGCGCGTTCTCGGCTGCGGCAATCGCCGGATTGGCCGCGGCCCATTGCGCATAGCGCTTGCTGATTCCCGCGCCGTGGATGCCGACTAGCCCGCCCTTTGCTGCGATGGCCTGGATCAGGTCGTCAGTGATGCCGGCGGTCCCCGAGACCGACTTGATGACTTCGTGGCTGGCCACCACCGGGGCCCGGCTTGCCGCGATCACCTGCGCCATGGTCTGGGGCGTTCCGTGGGTGAGGTCGATGAGGATGCCGAGGTCGTTCATCTTTGCCACGAGCTTGCGGCCTGTGTCGTTGATGCCACCGTAGAAGGTCGGCGCCTGGCCGCCCTGCAAAGGTGCTGTCGCGCTGTCGGCGAAGGCGTTGAATCCCGTTTGCGTCGCGAACTGGACCGTGCGCAGGCCGAGGCGATAGAGCGCCTCCAGCACGAGCGTGTCGCCCTCGTGGTCGAAGCCCGACTCGCAGCCGATGAAGACGGCCATCCTCCCGCTGGCGATGATTGCCCGCGCGTCCGACGGCGTCAGCGCAATCGCCATCTTGTCGCCATGCGACGACGCGAACTTCAGGAGCGTCTCGAGGAGGCGCAACGACTGCTTGGGCGTGTAGTCGTAGTTCCAGTAGCCGTAGGTGCCGATGTTCTCGATGATGCAGTTGACCCCGCCGCTTCGGGCACGCGCGAAGTCCCAACCGCCGCCGCCAATGTTCGGTTGCCACGGATCGACGCCTTCCCAGAAGACGCGATTCGTGACGTGGACATGGCCGTCCATCACGATCTGGGTCGCATCCGTCGCATCGGCGGCCGCCGCGTCCCCGCAGCCGCTCAACTGCGGCAACCCCGAGGCGCCGGCGATGCCCGCGCCCATCCAGCCAAGAAATCGCCGTCGCGTGGTTCCCGCGGCCGCCTGTCGGGACTCTGCGGCGCCTGTGAAGGTCATGGTTGTCTCCCGGTTGTTCGTCGCGGCAGTGTCGGAGACGGGACCCGACGGCGATTCACAATCGAGGACAACGTTTGCTCATCCTGAGACATCGATGCGCCGCGCTCCGACCATCCGCAGTGCCGTGTTGAGCGGCTACTGGTCGCTGGCGAGGGAAGTGGGGCTCGATCCGGACCGCCTTGCCGAACAGGCCGGAGTGGAGCCAGCCGCCTTGCTAACGCCCGACGCGGTCGTCCGCGCGCGCTGCGCGTACCGGCTGCTCGAGCTGTCAGCCGCCGAAAGCGGCCTCGACGACTTCGGCTTGCGACTGGCGAGACGCCGCGGGCTCTCGCATCTAGGCGCGCTCGGCTTGCAGGTCCGCGACGAGCCGACCGTCCGCTCGGCACTCGCGAAGATCACGTCCGGGTTGAAAGTGCACAGCACATGCTCAAGGGTCGACATCGACGAGGGCGTCGATGCGACGGTGCTGACGATCACGCTGCTCGCCGACGGCGAGCCGGTCATCCGCCAGGCGCTGGAAACGGCGGTCGGCTCGGTCTTTCAGGATCTCGTTGCACTGGTCGGTTCGCGCTGGCGACCGTCTCGGGTTCAGTTCATTCATTCAGCCGGCAAGAACGTGCGCTCGCATCGACTGATGTTCGGCTGCCCGATCGAGTTCTCGACCGACCGCAACGCCATCGTCATGCGCTCTTCCGATCTCGACCTGCCGGTCCACGGCGCAGATCCGGGCTTCAAAGCCTATGCAGACGCGATCGTTTCGGGAAGGTCGCCGATTGCAGGCCGCGTTTCGCCCGAGCTGGTGAAGCAGGCTCTTGCCACGCTCCTCCCACAAGGCGCCGGCACCACCCCAGCGGTCGCACGCGAGTTGGGCGTCGACAGAAGGACATTGCACCGCCATCTCGACCAAGCGGGGACCGATTTTTCGACCGTCCTCAGTGCGATGCGAGCCGAATTGGCTGAACAGTACCTCCGAGGTGCCGTGCTCAGCATGACGGAGATCGCGCCTCTCCTCGGCTTCGCGTCCCTCGGCTCATTCTCGCGATGGTTCGCCACACGGTACGGGTCTACGCCGACGCAATGGCGACGTGCGCTTACCGAGGCCGAGTAGATCCTAAGACTGACGCTCGCATACGCCCGGACGCGGCCAGAAGGTGGCATTGGAACCCTCCAGCGCATCGCGGACACTGCGCTGACATATCTGCCCACGTGCGGCGAGAGTCAAGCCCGCCGCGGGAGAATCATCGCGTCATCCGATCGGCAACACCAGCGACAACGTCGTACCGGATGCCGTCGGTTCGATCCGCAGATCGCCACCGATCGTGCGCGCGCGACCGCGCATGTTCGTCAGCCCGTAACCCCGGGCCGAGGCACTGCCGTCGAAGCCTTTGCCGTCATCGCTGACGCTGATCGAGACCCGACCGGCATCGACTGCAGTGGCGACACGGATGCGTCTCGCGTGGGCGTGTTTGAGCACGTTCGCGAACGCTTCTTGCAGGATGCGCAGGATGTGCAGCACGTTCTGCGGCGTCAGGCAGGCCAGCTTAGGCAAATCGCTGACCTGCCAGTCGAGCGCGATGCCGCTGGCCTTCAGTCGCGCCTCGAGGCGGTAGCGCAGATTGCCGAGCAGCGGCAGCAGTTCGGCGTCGGTCGGTTCGAGCGAATCGACCGCCAGGCGCAGGTCGTCGATGCAATCGCGCAAGGCGCCGGCGATTTGCTCGCGCGAAGCGCTGCCGTGCTCGACGACGCTCAACGTCGAGATCAGCTGTGCGCCGATGCCGTCGTGCATGTCGCTCATGATGCGGCGGCGCTCATCAGCGAGTGCCTGCTGGCGCGTCAGCGCCAGCACCTGTTCCGCTTGGCTGGCGAGCTCGGTACGCTTGGCCTGGACGCGCTGCTCGAGTTCGCCGTTGATCTGCTCGGCGTCCGTCAGCGACTGCGCGAAGCGGCGCGTGATGATCCAGCCCATGACGACGTACAGCGGTATCAGATGGGTTTGCATGATGTTGATGCCACCGGCATGGCCGACGCCGAACAGCATGACGGACACGTGCGCGAGCGTCGAATACAGGTGCCCGAGTGTGAGCAACGCGCTTTCGATGCCCGGCCGGCGGTACCAGACGTAGAGCATCAGCAGGAAGGGCAGCGCGAACATCAGCTCCCACAGCCTCACCCCGAACAACGACCGCCCGATGCCAAGCAGAGGGTGGCCGAACAGCTGCGGCGATTGATCGATGAGATAGATCGCCGCGCCCAGCAGATAGACCGCGCGCTCGGTGCGGGGCCAGCGCCAGCCGGCGAAGCGCAGGCAATAGATGAACAGCGCCGGCGTGCCGATCGCGAGCGTGCTGAACCAGATGATCTGGCTGGTGAAAGGCTGCGGCGCGAAGTCCAGATAGCCGAGGACATCGGCGATGACCAGCACCGCCGTCACCGCCGCCATGCCGAAGTAGCCGAACACCACTTCGCGGCGGCGCCACCACCAGATCAGCAGCGTGCCGATGCTGATCGTCAGCGAGAATGCGGCCGCCATCTGCGTGAGCGTGGTGTGGAGGAAGCGCTCCTTCTCGAAGGCCTGCGTCACTGCCGGCTTGTCACCGATGCCGATGCCCGCCAGCCAGCCTCGCTCGTTCGGCCCGACGCGCAGGCGGATCAGCAGCTCGTTGGCTCCCGCCTTCAACAGCTCGGCGCCGAAAACATGCAGCGCCGGCCCGGCCGGACCCGGTCGATCGGAATCCGTGTTCTGCCCGACCAGCTTGCCGTTGACATAGATGGCACCGTCGCCGCCTAGCCGCCTGGCCATCACGGCCTGCGGCCCCTCGGGCCGCGCCGGCAGTTCGAAGCGCAACCGATACCACGCAACACCGGACACGCCGGGCCGCGTCGTCGGCCAGTAGTCAGGGAGCGCTTGCGGTTGCCAAGCCGTCGAGTCCGGTAGCGGGTCCGCGGCGTCGCTGAGCACGATCTCGGCGCGATCGAGCACCTGCAGCCTGTCCTGTGCCCGGGCGTGGCCGGCCAGAACCAGCGCCAGCAGTGCGACGGCGAGGCGGTGCAGCACAGTGCGCACCGCTTCAGCCCCTCGGCAGAAGCAGCGACAACGTCGTGCCGGTCGGCGTCGGCATCACCAGCAGGTCGCCGCCGATCGTCTTCGCGCGGCCGCGCATCTTCGCGAGCCCCTGGGCCTTGCCGGCGTTTTCAGCCTGATCGACGTCGAAGCCGCGTCCATCGTCGACGACGTCGATCTTCACGCGCTCGGCATCGACGGCCGTGGCGACGCGGATATGCCGGGCCTGCGCATGCTGCACGATGTTCGTGAACGCTTCCTGCAGGATGCGCAGCAGGTGCAGCACGTTGCGCGGCGTCAGGCAGGTCAGCTTCGGCACCTCTCGCACCTGCCAGTCGAGCGCGATGCCGTGCGTCCGGAGCCGGTTTTCCAGCCGATAGCGCAAGTTGCCGAGCACCGACAGCAGATCGTCGTCGGTCGGCTGCAGCGAATCGATCGCGAGCCGCAGGTCGTCGATGCATTCGCGCAGCGCCGTCGCGACCTGCTGCGCCGTCGCGTCGCTGTGCTCCACCTTGCCCAAGGTCGAGATCAACCGCGCGCCCAAGCCGTCGTGCATGTCGGCGATGATCCGTTCGCGCTCCTCGCCGATCGTTTGCTCGCGTGTCAGCGCCTGCAACTTCCCCTGCTCGCGCTCAAGCTCGGCGTGACGCTCGGCGACGCGCTCCTCGAGGTTCACGTTGAGCGCGTCGGTCTCGTTGAGCGAGCGCACGAAGCGGCGCGTGAGGATCCAGCCCATCACGACGAACAGCGGGACGATGTGGGTATCGCCCAGGCTCAGTCCGTGGTGCGGCGGCGTCAACGAGCCGATCGTCAGTACTGTGACCGAGTACAGCGCGCAGAGCGCCAGCAGCAGCGCTTCGCTGCTGCGCCGCTGCCACCATGCGCGCAGCAGCACGATCAGGCTCGCTGCGGGGATCGCCAAGTACAGCCCACCCATCGAGAGACTGCTCGCCAGCGCGAGCCAGCGCTGACCGGGGAAGAGGCCGTCGCCGGCAAACGACATCCACATCAGAAGCGCGTAGAGCCAGACGCCGCGTTCGACACGTGGCGAGCGCAAGCCCGCGAAGCGCAGGCTGAAGATGAACAGAAAGACCGTGCTGGCGAACCAGAACACCGCACACGCTGGCTGGTTGCCTAGCATCGGCCTCCAGTCGCCGATCGGCACGGTGGTGACGAGGAAGAGCGCATGGGTCAGCGCCGCCGCTGCGAAGTAGCCGTAGACCTCGTCGTGGCGCCGGTGCAGCCAAAGCACGAGCATGTACAGGCTGACCGTGGCCGAGAACACCGCGGCCATCTGCGACAGCGTGACGTGCATGAAGCGTTCGCGCTCCATCTCGGCTTCGAAGACCGCCCGTTCGCCGATGCTCACGGGATCGATCGCCTCCAACAGGCCTCGTTGAGACCACAGCCGGATGTACAGCGTGTTGCTGTCCGAGCGCAGTTGCTGCGGCTCGATGGCGACCAGCACCGGCGCGACGACGGGGTTGATGCGACCGAACACGCCCGTCGAGCCGACCAGCGCGCCGTTCAGGTAGACGGCACCGACGTTGCGCAGAAACGGCAGGTAGATCGCCGGCCTGGCCGGCACCGGCGGCGTCAACTCGAAGCGCAGGCGATACCAGCCGATGCCGCGCCGGCCGGCGTGCGCGGCGTCCCAGTCGTCCGGCAGCGATTGCGGCTGCCACGCAGCCGAGTCGGGCGGCGGCATAGTTGCGTCGCTGGCTACGAAGTCGGCGTGGTCCAGGCGCACCACCGCACCGGGTGCGTCGGCGGCGCGCGCGATGCATGCCGTCATAGCGATCAGGAGTGCGATCAGCAAGCGCACGGCGGGGGTGACCTTCGCGATGTCGTGGAAGTGCGCTGATCGTAGGCAGGAGCGTGACGAGGCGCATCACGTGAACACGTGATGAAGCCGGCCGTTATCGCCCGGCGAGCAGGCCCATCCTGGTCGCCTCGTAGACCGCCTCGCCGCGCGAGTGCACCGCCAACTTTTGGTAGATCTTTTTCACGTGCGCGGTGATCGTGTGCGGCGACACGCCGAGCAGCCGCGCGATCTCGGCGAAGTTGAAGCCCTTGGCGATCAGGCTCAGCACCTCGGATTCGCGTGCCGAGAGTCCGGCCTCTTCGGCGCCGTTGCCCGGCTGGGCCGTCGACGCCACGTTCGCCGTCGACGACGGCGAGGCGTTCGCCGTCGCGCCGATCGGCTTGAAGCGCTTCAGCAACTGCCGCGCGATGACCGGGCTGATCGGCGAGCCGCCGGCGCGCAGTTGCGCGATCAGCGCGACGAATTCCTCGGGCAGGCTGTCCTTGAGGATGTAGCCGGTGGCACCGGCCTCGATGCTGGCGAGGACGTGCTCCTCGTCACCGAAGACCGTGACGACCATGATGTCGGTTTGGGGTTGGCGCGCGGCGGTCTCGCGGATCAGATCGATGCCGCTGCCGTCCGGCAGGCCCAGGTCGGTCAGGAGCACATCCGGGACCATGCGCTGCAAAGTGCTGCGTGCAGAGGCGAGGTCGCCCACCGCAGCCAAGAGTGACAGCTCCTGAGCCTGGCTGATGATGCGGCAGAACCGCGCCAGGAAGGCCGGATCGTCCTCTACCACCATCACGGTCGAATTCGACACGCGGCTCCCCCTTGGAGGCAGACTTTTGGCAATGGTAGCGGCCGCCACCTGGTCTGGCATCACGCGATCACGTGATGCCGAACCCCGGGTGTCAGCGAACGGTTTGCTGCGCGACCCGAACGCAGCCGCAATCGGCCTGTGCCACCTTAGGCTGAACCTGGCGGACCACCGCGTGGGCGTAGTGATTCGCAGTGGCGTCCGGGGTCCGCCCGGCTTGCAGAGCGATGGCAGTGATGATCGTGGCGAAGATTGCCAGCAGGGCCGCGCCGAAGGTCAGATCGTTCTTGGTCATGATGGGACTCCTGAGGACCGGTTGCACGGCGACCTGTGTCACCGTTGCCTTCAGCTTAGGAGTCCACGCCGACGCGCGAAATGACGCATTGCCGTCGCCGGGTCACGCGAACGCGTGGTCGCCTGGGTGCTTCGAGTTCATCTCGTCTGGCTTGGCTCTCTTGTGGCCATGTCTTCAGTGCCGGCTCATCCTTTTCGCTCGAATCTGCGCCTGTCCTCGTAGGGTTGGCAGGCAAGCCGCACCCAATGCGTAGCCCGTCCACGGGCGAGCCGTCAACGGGTGCATTTCGCGGGTCCACGCCCGCGGCGACTGAGCGACCGCTTCGGGTAACGCGGGCGATATTTTCCAAGGACTGCGTTGGGTCGAGAACTCCAACTCGCTCCCTCAACTAGCGGACGCTCGGCCGATCGGTTTCTGGCCGGCGTTGGGACACTCGCGATAAGTGTCCCTCAGCCCATAGTCAGTCCAGTAATTCATTTGTAGAGCGTAGACGGCGGTGACTTCGACGTCGAACACACGACCGAGGTTCGCAGCGAACTGCAGGCGGCGCAGCCCGCCGCCGACGCGTCGACGTGGACCAGGATCGACTTCGGCCCGGTCACGGCGCGACTCGAACGACCCCTGCGACAGCGGGAGCCGCCTCAGCGCCGGTCACGTCGAATTCTGCCGCCAGGAAGACCGCGATCGCGCAGCAGAGGGCCAACGGCCCGGACAGGCGTTCGGTTCGCGATTCGTGCTTCATGGGCGTACCGGGCAAGTGAAGTCTCACGCCCACTGTAGAGACGGCCTCACGCACCGAGCTTGACCGGATCAATGTCGGGCCCGCACCGGATGCGCCTCCTCGTCACCACCTCCGCCGAGCGTCCTGAAAGGCGCTCAGACCTCTTGAGCGCTTGCCGGCACCGTCAGTGCGAGCCGCTGCCCGACCACGAAGCTCGCCAGGACGATCGCCACGACAGCGCCACCGAACCACAGTTCCTTGCCGTCCGCCCAGAGCTGGGCGGCAGGGACGAAGCGCGTCGCGAGCGCAAGCCCTGCAGTGAGCAATCCCACCCCCGAGACCGCCAGCGCGACCGTGCGCGACGCCACGCACGCACTCCGCTCGCTGTGGTGGACCAGGCGCCAGATCAGCCAGCCGTTGACGCCGTCGGTCAGGAGCATGCCTGCCGTGAACACCAGCCCGAGCAGCAACGCCGGTCGCCACCCGCCGTACGCCGACGCCGTCATCGCGAACAGTGCGGCCTGGCTGATCGTGTCGAACGAGAGGGCGAACATCGCGCCCACGCCGAGCATCGTCAGCGGATGGCCGGCGCGAAGCAAACGCGCGAGCATCCCGCTGCGCCAGCCGACCAGGCGCGCGACCTCATGGCTGGGCGTCTTCACGACCGCGGCGATGTTGACGGCGGCGAGAAGCGTGAGGACGCCGACCGACACCCACATGCCCATCGAGTCGAGCCACTGCGGCGTCTGCCACGCCCCCGAGAGCAGCGAAACGGCGAGTGCGACGACGATGACGACGATCCCGTGCCCGAGCGAGAACAGCACGCCCGAGACACGCGCGAGCCGAGGTCGCCGCCCGGCGTTGTGGGTCGCCAGGCCGTCGATCGCGGCGAGATGGTCGGCATCGAAGCCGTGCCTGAGGCCGAGCAGCAAGACGATGGCGGCGAGGCCGACGAAGTCGCGCGCGAGGTCGAGCGAGTTCATGTCAGGCCGCGGCGGGTGTGCGGCCGCCGCGCCGATGGGTCGCCAGGTGAAGGGGCGTGCGGGAGGGTGCGACGCGGCGCACGAAGTTCGAGCGCGCGACGTGGTAGCTCGGATCGAAGCCGTAGAAGTTGCGCCGCATGGCGGCCAGTTCCTCCTCTCGATACGCGCGCAGCGGCTTGACGGCCTCGTCGCGCCGGCGTTCGCGTTGCTTGGCGAGCAGCAGCGCCGGCAGGTCGGGCGCGGCCGCGAGCGCCGCAGCCCGCGTCCGTACGGCGGTCAGGAAGTCGTCCTGGCCGTCGCCGAACACGGCGTCGACGAGGCCGAGTTCGGCGGCGTCGCGCGCGCTCATCGGCAGGCGATGGCCCATGACCGCGTCGATGCTTCCCGAGCGCAGGCGCCGCGGCAGCAGGTAGGTCCAGTATTCCGAGCCGTGCAGGTTGCCCATGTTCTTGTAGTGCGGATTGAGAATCACGCCGTGCCGCGCCCAGACGCGGTCGGCGGCGAGCGCCAGGAACGCCCCGCCCGCGCCGGCGTTGCCTTGCAGCGCGGCGACGACGAGGCGATCGGTCGCCTCGATGATCGCCAGCGTGACGTCGTCGATCGCGGCGATGTTGCGCCACGACTCGTCGGCCGGGCTCTCGGCCGCCTCGATCACGTTGAGGTGCAGGCCGTTCGACCAGAAGTCGGCGCCGCCGAGCAGGACCAGCACGCGCTCGGGCCGCTCCGTCGCCGCGCGCAGCGCCGCGGCGAGCCGCTCGCCCTGCGCGGTGCTCATCGCGCCGTTGTGGAAGTCGAAGCGCAGGTAGCCGACGCCGTCGGCGGCTTCGTAGCGGATCTCGCGCCAGGTGGCGGGATCGGCGGGCACGAACGCGTCGAGCGAGCGATCCGGCAACGCTTCGACTTCGCTCGCGAAGGCGAGCGCCGTCGGCAGCTTGAGCGCATCGGCGCCGTCCTCGCGGCGCACGTGACCGATCCAGACCGCGCCGTCGCGCGTCGCGCGCAGCACGGCCCCGTCGCGCCTCGCGATCACTCGGCCCGGCTCGGCCGGCTCGGCCTGCGGCTCGCCATGCGCATCGAACAGCCGGCACGGAACGTCGAACAGCCGGTCGAGGATGCCGGGCGCGCCGTCGGCGCAGCGGATCTTGCGCAACACGGTGCGCGTGTCGTCGTTCTGCCAGTCGATCGCGCGAGCCTGCTCCCCCAGTAGCGGCCGCCAGCGCCCGCGCGCCGCCGATGTGTCGATCGCCTCGGTGCGCGTCCCGCCGACCGCGAAACGCTGCACCGCGCGCGTCACGGCGCGCACCGCCGCCTCGGTCACCTCGCGCCGGTAGAGGCTCGACTTGCTCGCCTCGCGCATCGCGAAGGTCTCGCTCGCCCATACCGGCCCGCCGTCGAGCTCGGCGTTCGCGCGCAGCACCGTGACGCCCCACTCGCGCTCGCCTTCCAGGATCGCCCAGTCGAGCGCCGACGGGCCGCGGTCGCCGACGATGCCGGGGTGAACGATCAGGCACGGCGTCGCGCGCCACACCGCTTCGGGAATCGCGCGCTTCAGGAACGGTGCGATGACGAGGTCCGGCTTGAACAGCGCGACCGCCTCGGCCGTCACCGGGTCGGCGATGTCGAGCTCGACCGAGACCTCGTGACCGAGCGCGACGAGCTCGACATGGAGCCGCTGCGCAAGGCCGTTGAAGCTGCGGGTCAGGAACAGGATGCGCATGGCGGTGCGGCTCAGCAGATGCGCGGCAACTGGTCGCCGGCGAGCCAGTCGACGATGCGCTTGCCGCCGAAGCGGGTGCGCATCTGGACGAAATGGTGCGCGTCCTCGGTCACCTCGCCGATCAGCGCGGCGCGGCGTCCGAGCGGATGCGCTCGCATGACCTCGAGCAGGCGGTCGGCGTCGGCGGCCGGAACGATGGCGACGAGCTTGCCCTCGTTGGCGACGTAGAGCGGATCAAGGCCGAGGAATTCGCACGCCGCCTCGACCTGGCGCTCGACCGGGACGGCCGCTTCGTCGATCGTCATGCCGACCGCCGACTGGCTCGCGATCTCGTTGAGCGTCGTCGCCAGGCCGCCGCGGGTCGGGTCGCGCAGTGCCCGCAGCCCCGGAACGGCTTCGACCATCGCGGCGACCAGCCCGTGCAGCGGCGCGGTGTCGGAGACGAGGTCGGTGCCGAAGGCGAGCGACTCGCGCTCGGACATCACCGCCATGCCGTGGTCGCCGATCGTCCCCGACAGCACGATGCGGTCGCCCGGGCGCGCGCGGTCGCCGGAGATCGCGACGCCCGCCGGAACGACGCCGACGCCGGTCGTCGTGATGAAGACGCCGTCGCCCTTGCCCTTCTCGACGACCTTGGTGTCGCCGGTGACGATCGGCACGCCGGCATCGCGCGCCGCGCGCGCCATCGAGTCGACGATGCGCTGCAGGTCGGCGAGCGGGAAGCCCTCCTCGAGGATGAACCCGGCCGCGAGCCAGAGCGGCTGCGCGCCCGACATCGCCACGTCGTTGATCGTCCCGTGCACCGAGAGGCAGCCGATGTCGCCGCCGGGGAAGAAGAGCGGCGAGACGACGTGGCAATCGGTCGACATGACGATCCTGCCTTCGGGTCGCGGCAGCAGCGCCTGGTCGTTGCGCTGCGCCAGCCACTCGTTGGCGAACGCGGCAGCGAACAGCTGCTCGACGAGCTGCGCCATCGCCCGTCCGCCGGCGCCGTGCGAGAGGTCGACCCGGCCGTGCCGGATGTCGAGCGGACGCACGTAGCCCGCGCGCACCCCGCTCATGCCGGCGCTCCGGCGACGATCGGGATCTCGCGGAACCGGCCGTAGCTGTAGTAGGCGGCGCACGCACCTTCGGAAGAGACCATGCACGAGCCGATCGGGCTCTCCGGGGTGCACACGGTCCCGAAGACCTTGCAGTCGCGCGGATGCTTGACGCCGCGCAGGATCGCGCCGCATTCGCAGGCTTTGTTGTCGGCGACCGATCGCGTCTCGAGGCGAAAGCGCCGCTCGGCGTCGAAGGCGCCATACGCCTCGCGGATTCGCAGCGCGCTGTACGGCACCATGCCGAGGCCGCGCCATTCGAACGAACGGCGCAGCTCGAAGACATCGGAGACGAGCGCTTGCGCCTTGAGGTTGCCGTCGCGCGTGACCGCGCGAGTGAATTCGTTCTCCACCTCGGCGCGGCCGTCGTTGATCTGGCGCACGAGCATCAGGATCGCCTGCATGACGTCGAGCGGCTCGAAGCCGGCGATCACGACGGGTTTGGCGTACTCCTCGGCGAAGAACTCGTACGGCCGGCTGCCGATCACGGTGGAGACATGGGCCGGGCCGATGAAGCCGTCGAGCGGCAAGGTGCCGAGGCGGCGCACCTCGGGCGACTCGAGGATGTTGGTGATCGCCGCCGGCGTCAGCACGTGGTTGCAGAGGACGCTGAAGTTGGTCACCTCGGCGCGCGCCGCCTCCTTGATGACGAGCGCCGTCGGCGGCGTCGTCGTCTCGAAGCCGATCGCGAGGAAGACGACCTCGCGCTCGGGATTCGCGGCGGCGATCTTCAGCGCGTCGGCCGGCGAATAGACCATGCGCACGTCGCCGCCACGCGCCTTCGCCTTCAGCAGCGAGAGGTTGTCGGACGCCGGCACGCGCAGGCAGTCGCCATAGCTGGCGACGATCACGCCCTGGTCGAGGGCGAGCCGGATGGCGAGATCGATCCGGCCGATCGGCAGCACGCACACCGGGCAGCCGGGGCCGTGGATCATGCGCACGGCCGGCGGCAGCAGGTCGGTGACGCCGTAGCGCGAGATCGCGTGGGTATGGCCGCCGCAGAACTCCATCAGGTTGTAGCTGCGCCGGGGGTCGGCCTCGGCAGCGATCGCGGCGGCGATGCCGAGCGCAAGCTCGCCGTCGCGGAATTCGTCGATGTACTTCATGCGGCCTCGCGTGCGGCGGAAGCGAACAAGGCCAGCGTCCGCTCGGCCTCGTCGGCATCGAGCCGGGCGAGCGCGTAGCCGACGTGCAGGATCACGTAGTCGCCGACGCCGACGCCGTCGACGAGCGCCAGCGAGATCTCCTTGCGGATGCCGTCGAGATCGCCGATCGCCATCTCGTCGAAGCCCAGCTCGACCACTCGGACCGGAATCGCCAGGCACATGTCAGTGTCTCCCTGTCTGTGCGCAGATCGCGGCCCACGCCTGGCCGAGCGCGATGCCACCGTCGTTCGGCGGCGCCTGCTGCGCCTGCAGGACGACGAGGCCTCGTGATTCGAGGCGCCCGACCACGAGCGCGGTGAGCAACCGGTTCAGGAAGCAGCCGCCCGCCAGCGCCACGGTGCGAAGCCCGGTGCTCGCTGCGGCCGCGCCGACCCAGCGATCGAGCCCGGCGGCGATCGCGCGGTGGAAAAGCATCGCGCCGCGGCTGGCGTCGGCTTCGTCGGCAAGGCGGGCGATGAGCGCACCGGGATCGAGGGTGCCGTCGGCCAGAACGCGAACGAGATTCTCGGGCTCGTCGTCGAAGGCATCCGACCCGGCGCCGGCGCAGGCCTCGAGCAGCATCGGCGCCTGCCCTTCGTAGGCGCTCGTCTCGCGAACGCCGAGCAGCGCAGCGGCGGCGTCGAACCAGCGGCCCATGCTGCTCGTCGGCGGCGAGCGCAGCTCGCGCGCCAGCATCGCGGCCACCGCCGGCGCGGCCGGCCGGCCGGCAAAGCGGCGCGCGATGTCGGCGCCGCGACCGATGCGGTGCAAGGCCGCCGCCGCCATCCGCCAAGGCTCGCGCGCCACGGCGTCGCCGCCCGGCATCGCCAGGGTCGAGAGATGGCCGAGGCGGCGAAAGGTCGCGCCGTCGACCGCCAGCAGCTCGCCGCCCCAGGCGGCGCCGTCGTCGCCGAGGCCGATGCCGTCGAGCGCGAGGCCGAGCAGCGGACCGTCGACGCCGTGCTCGGCCGCGACCGCGGCGACATGGGCGTGGTGATGCTGGACCGCGTGCGCCGGCAGCCCGCGCGCGGCGGCGAACTCGAGCGCGAATCGAGTGCTGAAGAAGTCGGGATGCAGGTCGTGGGCGACCGCCTGCGGGCGAACGTCGAGAACGTCGCACAGATGCTGCACGGCCTCGACGAGTGCGCCGCAGGTCGCGGCGTTGTCGAGATCGCCGATGTGCGGCGACAGGAACGCCTCGTCGCCGCGCGTGACGCAGACCGTGTTCTTCAGCCAAGCGCCGGTGGCGAGCAGCGAGGGCCCCGCTCGCGGCAGCTTGATCGGCACCGGCGTGTAGCCGCGCGCGCGGCGAACGAACTGCGGCGCGCCGGCCGCGCCGAGGCGCAGCACGCTGTCGTCGCAGCGGGCGACGATGTCGCGGTCGTGCAGCAGCAGCGCATCGGCGATGCCGGCGAGCCGGGCGAGCGCCTCGCCGTTGCCGGTGACGAGGGGCTCGCCGCCGGGATTGGCGCTGGTCATGACGAGCAGCAGCTCGTGGACGTCGTGCAGCCAGTGGCTTCCGGCGGGACGCCCCGCGGCTTCATGGAAGAGCAGGAACTGGATCGGCGTGCACGGCAGCATCATTCCGAGCGCGTCGAGACCCGGCGCGACACCGACGAGCCGTTCGCCGCAACCGGGTTGCATCGGCAGCAGGACGATCGGCCGCTCGCGCGATTGCAGGAGCGCCTGCTCGGCAGCGCCGGCGCGGACCCACGGCAGGGCCGAGGCGACGTTCGCCGCCATCACCGCGAACGGCTTCTCGTCGCGGTGCTTGCGCTCGCGCAGCCGCGCGACGGCCGCCGCGTTGCGCGCGTCGCACGCGAGATGGAATCCGCCCAGGCCCTTGACCGCGACGATCGCGCCGGCGCGCAGGAGCGCCAGCGTGGCCGCGATCGGATCGCCTTCGATCGGCTGCGCCTTCGCATCGACGAGCGCGAGCGTGGGCCCGCAGGCGGGACACGCGTTGGGCTCGGCGTGGAAGCGCCGGCTCGCCGGATCGGTGTATTCGCGCAGGCACCGCGGGCACTGCGCGAACCCGGCCATGCTCGTCCGTGCCCGGTCGTACGGCAGGCTCCGCGTCAGCGTGTAGCGCGGGCCGCACTGGGTGCAGTTGATGAAGGCGTAGCGGTGGCGCCGATCGACGGGCCGGAAGAGCTCGCCGAGGCAGTCGTCGCAGGTGACGCTGTCGGGCGGGATCGCGGTCGTGACGGCGCCGGCGCGACTGGCCAGGATGCGGAAGTCGACTTCCCCGCCGAGCACCTCCTGCGTCGCCGTTTCCAGCCGTTCGACGCGCGCGAGCGGCGGGGCATCCGCGCGCAGCCGCCGCTCGAACGATGCGAGCGCATCTGCCTCGCCTTCGACTTCGATCGCGACTCCTTCGGAATCGTTGAGCACCCACCCCGTCAGGCCCAGATCGCGCGCGAGGCGAAACACGAACGGCCTGAACCCGACGCCCTGCACGGCGCCCCGCACGCGAATCGCGCGGCGCTCGACGGCGGCATCGGCGAGCGTGGACATCGCAGCAGCCCGTCAGGAACGCTGCGCCGCCGCAGCCACCGGCGCGGAGCGGGTGGGCTCGACGACGCCGGGTGCCGAGTGCGGCGCTGCGCCAGGCCGGTGGCGCGACACCCGGGCGCCGCGCTCGATCCACGCGAGCCAGTTGGCCATGCCTTGCCCCGACGTGGCGGAGATCTCGATGATCTCGATCCCGGGATGGACCTGGCGAGCGTTCGCCAGGCAACGCTCGACGTCGAAGCTCAGGTGCGGCAGCAGGTCGACCTTGTTCAGCAGCATCAGCGAGGCGGCATGGAACATGTCGGGGTACTTGAGCGGCTTGTCCTCGCCCTCGGTGACCGACAGAACGACGACCTTGTGCGCCTCGCCGAGATCGAAGCCGGCCGGGCAGACGAGGTTGCCGACGTTCTCGATCATCAGCACCGAGTCGTCGGCGGCGGCGAGGCGGCCCAGCGCGATCTCGATCATCCGCGCGTCGAGATGGCAGCCCTTGCCGGTGTTGATCTGGATCGCGGGTGCACCGGTGGCGCGGATGCGCTCGGCGTCGAAGCTCGTCTGCTGGTCGCCTTCGATCACCGCCACGGGAGCGACCCCGGCCAGGCGCTCGATCGTTCGCACCAGCAGGGTCGTCTTTCCGGACCCGGGGCTCGAGACGAGGTTGAGCGCGAAGATGCCGCGCGCCCGCAATCGCTCGCGGTTGCGCTCGGCGATCGCGTCGTTCGCGGCCAGGATGTCGCGCTCCACCCGCACCATCCGCGACTGCGACATCCCGGTTGCGACGGCGCCGGCGGGGCCGTCGCCGAAGTGCAGGTGGCCCGCGGCGCCGTGCTCGTGCTCGTGCGCGTGCGCGTGCTCGTGCTCGTGCGCGTGCGCGTGCGCGTGCTGGTGCTCGTGCGCGTGCATGTGCGCGTGGTCATGCGCGTGGTCGTGGCGATGCCTCGTCCCATCGGCGTGGGTATGCCAGCCCGCGCCATCGCCCTCGACGTGGGCCTCGTCGTGTCCGCATCCGCAAGTCAAGCACATGTCGCTCTCCTCTGATTCCTGACGGTCAATCGATCTCGATCTCGAGCACGCGCATGCGATCGCCGCCGGTGACCTGCAGCTGGTAATGCGCGCATTTCGGACACGGCTCGCCGCGCCCGGAGATCACCACCGACTCCGAGCAGCGCATGCACCAGGCGCTGCCCTCGCTCTCGACGATCTCGAGGCGCGCCGAATCGGCGGCCGAGCCGCGCTTGACGACCTCGAAGGCGAAGCGCAGCGCTTCGACCTCGACCTGCGCGAGCCGGCCGATCTCGACGCGAACCGCGGCAACACGGCGCGCGCCGTTCGACCGCGCCGCCTCGTCGACGATCTCGCGAACGCCTTCGGCCAGCGCCATCTCATGCATCGTCGATCTCCACGCTGCAAGCGACGCACGGGTCGAGCGACTGGGCCATGCGCGCGGCGCGCGAGGTCAGCGTCTCCGGGTCGGGTGCCGGCGAGCCGACGAGCGCAGCTGCCATCGCGCCCGCGGGATGGAAATTCCATTCGGTCGGCGCGACGATGCGATACCTCGCGGCGCGCTCGTCATCGAAGTGCACGAGATGGATGAGCAGGCCGCGCGCATTCTCGACCCACGCCGCGGCGCCTCGCGCCGGCAGCGCGCGCACGCCGACGGCCAGCAGCTCGCCGCCGGCGAGGAGTCGCGCGAGCTCGCGCAGGCGCGCGACGAAGCGCGTGAAGACACGGCCGGCCGGCGTTCGCGTGAGCTCCCCCACCAGCGGATCGGACTGCAGGCGCGCCAGCGCTCCCGTCTCCGCGGGCTGCCCGTGCCAGGTCGGCCTGCGTGCAAATTCGGCGTCGGCCTCGCAGGCCGCCCAGATCTCGGCCATGGCCAGGATCCGGTCCCGACCCTGCAGCAGCGGCACCGCCGCTTCTCGGTGGGCGACGTCGCCGTCGCACGCCGCCGTCTCGTCGCGGACGCGGCGAATGAAGCGTGCGGGAGCGGTCGGCCCGGCGTCGATCCACGTGTCGAGCTCGCGCGCGGATCGGATCGCCAGCCACTCCTCGGCGCCGACGCCGAACACGGCGACCGCGATCGCTTGCGCGTCGGCGCCGACCGGCAGCATCGCGCAGCTGCGTCCGGCCTGGGCGGTGCGGGCGGCGACGATCGCATCGCCGCCAGGCTGCTCGCCGATCCGGCGCGGCCATTCGAGCAGGACGCTCCATGCGTATTCACGCACCACTTCTGCCGAGACCCCGGCGCGGCAGCGTGCCAGCACGTCCTCGCTCGCCGGCTCGCCGGCCGCGACCGCGCAGGCGAGGTCGCCGGCGGCGGCCTGCGAGTGGCTGCAGATCGAGAACAGGCGCGGCAGCGTCGCATGGATCTCGCTGCGGCGGCGTCCTTGCAGCAGCAGGCGTGCGACGTCGGGCCGCGTCGAGGTGATGCGAACGCGCTCGACGCGTCCGGCGCGGGCCACGAGGCCGATGCGCAACGTTCCTTCAAGGTCCACGATCGACTCGCGGCGTGCCGCCGAACAGGAAGTCGCGCTTGCTGAGCGTCGGCCGAGCCTCGACCGGTGGCGGAGCTTCGGCGGCCGGCTCCTGGGCGCGGATCGGCGCGGCCTCGCGGCTCGCCGGATCGAACAGCGCATCGAGCGCCGCCAGTGCAGTCGCGCGCGCTTCGCGCTGATCGGCGAACTCGAACATCGGCGAGAACAGCGAGCACGCCTGGTAGTCGCCGAGCGTCGCCTCGCGCGCGCCGATGAACTCGAACACCCCGCCCGGAAAGACGTGGTGGCGGGTCTCGCGCTCGCCGATCGCCTGCCAGGCGGCGCTCACGCGCGGCATGAGCACGACGTTCATGAACCACGGCGTGATCAGGATGCCGAGCCAGTGCTCGCGCCACGGCCTGAAGCCCACCGCCTCGACCGCCAGCGCCCGGTTGAGCATCGGCATGCCGTGCATCCGCTCGCGTCGAACGACTTCGAACGCGCGCTCGAGCGCTGCGGCCGGCGAAGGCCGTTCGAAGGGCGTGCCGGCATCAGTCATCGAGCACCAGGAACTTCTGCTTCTCGCACGCGCAGTTCGGGCACGTCCAGTGCGCCGGCAACTCGGCGAACGGCGTGCCGGGCGCGATCTGCCAGACCGGATCGCCCTCAGCCGGGTCGTACACGGTCCAGCAGATACCGCATTCGAGGCGCGTCGTCGGCCCGATGGTCTTCTGCCGCTCGGATGCGGTGTCGTTGGCCATGGCGGTCACGCCTCGGCGATCGATTGGCTCATCCAGTCGACAAGATCGGCGAGCCGGGCGCGCGTCTCGACGATGTCTTCGCGCGCCGCGACGGCTGCTTCGGGCATCGGCGTGACCTCGATCGTGTTGAGGATCAGCGTCTGCATGTTGTTGAAGTACTGCACGCGCCAGACGTCCTGCGCCGCGGTCGAGCTGATGCGGCAGTTGCCGAAGCCGCGCGAGAGGATCACCACCGAGCCGCCGTCGAGCACGGCGTCGATGTGCGCGGTGTCCTCGGGCGAGAGCGGCAGGAGCGTCAGGTTGACGACATGGGCGAACGCTTCCGAGCCGCTCCGGTCCATCGCTTCCTGCAGCTCGTGGATCAGTGCCGGCACGTTCATCGCGCCGGCAGGCAGCGCGATCTCGCGCAGGCGGTCGCTGGCGCGCTCACGCGCGAGCCGGCCGACGAGCGGCGGCACGGGCGCGGCGAGCAGGTAGTCGTGCAGCAGGCCGTCGGCGCGGTCGAAGTGCTGCTCGCGCCAGACGCCGGGGAAGACCGTCTCCTGGATGCGGATCTCGTGGCCGGCATCGGCGGTGACGGCGACCTCGCCTTCGCCGAGCGACTCGTTGACGACGCGCAGCGCGGCCAGAGGCACGCCCTTGAGGTCGATCCTGGGCAGCTCGGCGTCGCCGTCGAGCCAGGCGCCGAAGTCGCGCAGGAATCGCGCCAGGATGTCGCGCGCACCCGCGACGTCGCTGCCGGGCCCGGGCTCGGGAACGCTCGGCATCTCGAACGTCGTCATCTCGCGTGGCATCGGCATGTAGACGATCGCCTCGTCCGGCTCGATGGCGACGCTGCGGATCGGGATCGTGATGGGCGACATGCGGTTCTCCTCGCTCAGTGACACGAAGGCGCGGCGGCGCCCGCTGCGTTCACCGGAATGCCGACGGTCGGCGGCCGGCTCGGCGCGGCCGCCAGCAGGCGGTCGAGCTCTTCGAGGTAGACGTCCCAATCGCGGATGCCGTCGACGGCGCCGAGGTAGCGGCCGTCGCGCAGCATCACGAATGCGGGCCAGCGGGCGAAGCCGTAACGCCGCGCGACCAGACGCGCGGCCTCGGGCGGCAGCAGCGCGATGCGAAAGCGCCCGCGCCGGCACGCGTGCAGCTCGGGAACGATCACCGCGAGGTCGAGCGTCTCCTTGTAGCGTTCCGGGTCTTCGACGAACACCGCCATCGCCGCGCCCGGCTGCTCGGCCCACGCGTCGAAGCCGTCGGCATCGAGCAGCGCGGCGTCGGTCTGCTCGACGAGACGCGCGAGCAGCGGATGGAGGCTTTGCGTCGGCGGGGTCGGCGCGAGGGAAGCGTTCATGTGCGGTCTCCTTGCAGGTGCGCCGGCAGCAGCGGCTCGCGACCGACGAGGTCGGCGAAGTAGGCGTCGATGCGGATATCGCCAGACTGGAGCGCGGCGAGCGCCTGGCGCGCAGCGTGCATGCCGGCGGCCTCGGTCTCGCTCAGCACCTGGCGCGCCGCGCCGTGGAAGGCGAGCACCCAGGTGCCGACGGGCTGCGCGCCGATCAGCATCATGTCGATTCGCTCGCGCGTGCCGTCGCCCTCGCACCAGGCGAAGTGGCCGTCGTCGGCGACGACCCGCACGACCTCGCCGATGCACATCAGGCGTTCCCCCGCCGCTGGTCGAGGAAGCGCGAGTCGCCGATGCGGCAGGCGGCGGCGGCGGACGGACGGCCGGCCTCGTAGGCGTCGAGCGCCAACGCGTCGGGTGCCAGCGGATCGCCGGGCGCCGCGGCACGCGGCACCGGGTCGACGCCCCACGAATGCAGCTCGGCGACCGCCAGCTCGACCGCCTCGTCGAGGCGTGCCCGCACCGGCGCGCTCAGGCTGCCGCCGAGGTCGTCGAGCACCGCCGGCTGGACGCCGATCAGCGTGATCCGCGCCGGAAAGCGGTCGCTGACGCGGGCCAGCGACAGCAGCTCCTGGAAGGTCGCCTGGTGCAGGCTCATCGCCGTCGCCGAACCCTCGGGAACCTCGCCGTCGCGAAACACGTGCAGCGTCCCCGGCGCGAAGCCGAAGTCGATCGCGTCGAGGACGACGACGCGCTCGGCCGAGCAGACGTGGTCGAGCAGGTACACCCCCTGCGTTCCGCCGTCGACAACCGAGACGTTGGCCGGCATCTCCCAGCGTCGGTGCAATGCTTCGACCGCGCGAACGCCGAAGCCCTCGTCGGCCCAGAGCACGTTGCCGATGCCGAGCACCAGCACGTCGGGACGCGGTTCGTCCGCTTCGATTCCGGAGCGGACGTTCATGGCACCCTCAGCGCTTGGCGATGCGCCAGCCGTTGACCATCGTGCTGACGATGGTCTCGCCGGCCAGGATGTCCTCGCGCACCACCATGTAGAGGTGGATGAGCACGAAGCAGAGGAGATACCACATGCCGAGGTGATGGAGCGTGTGGGCGTTCTGGCTCGAGCCCAGCAGCGGCAGGACCCACGACGAGAACGCCTTGAAGATCCAGCTTTCGTGCCCGAGCCCTTCGCCGTAGAGCGCGAAGCCGGTGAGGATCATGAAGACGGTGCCGATCACGTACATGAAGAACATGCCGGCGGCGGCGAGGGGGTTGTGCCCGGCCCATGGGCGCGCCTCGCGCGTCAGGAACAGGTAGTAGCGCATCTGGCCGAACATGCCGCGCCACCACTCGCCTTTCAGCATCGCGACCGGCAGGACGAACAGCTCGCGCGAATACTTGTTGCCGACGAAGGCCCAGATCACCCGCAGCGCGAAGAACACCGCGAACACGTAGGCGGCGGCGAAGTGGGCGAAGCGGAGGTAGCCGAACAGGTAGTGGTCGCTCGCCTCGCCGCCCAGGGTCGGCGGCGGCGAGCCGATCAGGTAGCCGGTGACGGCGAGCACCACCATCGCGACCGCCATCACCCAGTGCCAGATCCGCACCGGCAGCTCCCAGACGTAGACCGGGAACACCGCGTCGTCATGCGTGGCCATCGTCGCCTCCCGCTCAGCGGATCGTCACCCGCGTGATCTCTTCGCCCGCGGGCGAGATCACGTGGCTCGCGCAGGCCAGGCACGGATCGAAGCTGTGGATCGTGCGCAGGATCTCGAGCGGCTCGTCGGGCTTGGCCATCGTCGTGTTCATCAGCGCGGCCTCGTAGGCGCCGATCTGGTTCTTGGCGTCGCGCGGGCCGGCGTTCCAGGTCGTCGGCACGACGCACTGGTAGTTGTCGATCTTGGTGTCCTTGATCTTGATCCAGTGGCCGAGCGCGCCGCGCGGCGCCTCGCAGTACCCCACCCCCTGCGCCTGCGCCGGCCAGGTCGACGGCTCCCAGCTGTCGACGTTGGCGGTGGCGAAATTGCCGGCCTTGAGGTTGGTCATCAGCTTGTCGAAGAAGTAGCGCATCTTGTGCGCCGCCCACGAGCACTCGAGGCCGCGTGCCGCGGTCCGGCCGAGCGTCGAGAACAGCGCCGGCAGCGGCACGTCGAGCTTCTTGAGGACCATGTCG